>Ga0164243_10013050_pt1 | contig 11720 bp, 15 predicted proteins | sample OricompcompostOP_FD_108781 | JGI IMG/M metagenome (GOLD analysis project Ga0164243, IMG submission 108781) | Organic Plus compost microbial communities from Emeryville, California, USA - Original compost - Organic plus compost (OP) | ecosystem: Engineered > Solid waste > Mixed feedstock >...
CGCAGCCCTTGTGCTCGGCTATCTTCTGCATAACGTCGCTCAGGGCCTCAGACTGTCCCGTCCCGCCTACATCAATCGTTCCGTCCATCGCCTAGTCCTCGCTGCTTGCCCGGCTGCGCTCAGGCGCGCCTCTAAATTCCAGTGTCGCGACGCCAACGTGCGCGACGTGTGCTGTCGTTTCTGATCGATCTATTCGCAACTCGCGTGCCAGCCCTGTGAATTTGAATAACTATAAGAAAGGGCGCGCTTTTCCTGGGGCGTAGGGCTGTCGCGATGCCGACAGACCGGGGGCTGCCGCGAAGCTCGGCTGTTGGAAAGTTGACATGCCGCGGCGGACACCCTGAACAGGGGTGCGCGCAGGCAAAAAAAGGGCCCGGGGCGCGCCTTGCGGGCGGCCTCCGGGCCTTGGCCAGGCAAGAGTGCTCAGCTCGCCTGCAGTAGAATCTCGCACGCCCGCTGCAGCGGGATGGCGATGGGCGTCATGCCCTGAATCATGAAGAAGCGCAGCTCGTTCTTGGTCAGCGTCTCCGGATCGACGATGACGAAGTGCTGCGTTCCGGAGCGCTTGGTGACTTGCCGCGCATATGTCCGCAGGAGCTGGTCATGGAAGCGGCAGCCGATGAAGAGGAAGTTGCGCTCGGCGCGGCGGTCTTTGACGATGTCCGGGATCGGCGTCTGGATGTCGATCTCGGTCAGCACCTCGACATAGTCGGCGTCGGAGATGAGGAAGTTCTTGGACGGGGTGATGCTGCCGTGGGGCTTATAGACCAGGGTTGCCCAGCTCTCGGCTGCGGCGCGATCCGATTCGCCCCCGGTCGCGTCATAGAAGCGGTACCAGCGATCCTCGCCGATGCCGGCGCGCGTGATCCCCTGCACCTCGCCCCAATCGCTGCGCGAGGCCAGCGCGGTCCGCATAGCGGCGTCGTACCAGGTGTCGACGATCATCGGCAACGGCAGCGAAGCGAGGTACTTGTGCAGCGGCGTCGGCTCGACGGGCGGGGAAAAAGCCTCCGTCATCAGCGCAGACACCGTCGAGCGATGCTTCATGCTCTCGATGTGCTGGGCTGAGGCCCATGCATTGCCCTTGGCCCGCCGCGGCAATGCGACCTTGGTGCCGAAAAACTCTGCCAGTGCCTCGGGCGTCATCGGCACGCTCGGCTTCGTCAGCTCCGTCAGGCCGGGGCCGAGATAGGGGACGACCTTGCCGGCACGCAGCTGCGCTCCAACGTTGGCCAGCACATCCTCGGCGTCGGCCAGCTTCAGCATGTCAGTATAGGGTACGGTGACATTCATGACCGTCGTTCCTCTTCACCGCGCTATTCGTCCTCGCCGCGCTTCTTGGCGTTGATCGTGATCGGTAGCTGCGTGCCCTCCGGCATCTCGGGCAGATCGAGGATCCAGCCGTTGGCGATCTTGATCCAGCCGCCCCACAGCTCGGTGTGCTCGGACTCGACGATCGGCTCCTCGAGATCCTTCTTCGGCACGTAAATCGAAAGACCCGTCTCTGGAGAACGGCGGATCATGACCTTCATTAAAACAACTCCCTCTTTTGAGATTTATCCGCCTACGCTGCCGACCGCCCCAATGGACGGCCTTCTAAGCACTAGCCAGCAAGAGCCCTGCCACTCCGTGCGGTGTGCCTAGCACACCGGGGCGCGTGCGCCGTCATCGTTTTACGCATGCAGCGACGCACCCTTCTCTGCTTCCTGGCCCGCGGGGCCTGTTGTGGCCCGCAGCTTGGCGACGATCTCGGGGAGCACCTCGAGGACGCGATCCACGTCCTCGTCCGTATTCTCACGCGAGAGAGAAAGGCGAATGGCACCGTGCAGCCGCGTAACCGGCAGGTTCATGGCGCGCAGCACGTGCGACGGCTCGGTGGAGCCCGACGTGCACGCCGACCCCGACGAGGCGGCAATGCCGGCGCGATTCATGTGGGCGAGCACGCCTTCGCCGTCGACGTGCTCGAAGGCAATGTTTGCCGTGTTCGGCAAGCGGTTGTCGGCATCACCGGAGACGAAGCTGCGATCGATCTGCTGCAGGATTCCGCGCTCCAGGCGATCGCGTAGAGCGAGCACGCGCGTCTGCTCTTCACTCATGTGGGCGATGGCAAGCTCGGCTGCTTTGCCGAGGCCGACGATGGCTGGAACATTCTCCGTGCCGCCGCGACGCCCGCGCTCCTGGTGGCCACCGCGGATGAGCGGCTTGAATTTCGTGCCCTTGCGCACATAGAGCGCGCCGATGCCCTTGGGGCCGTGCAGCTTGTGGCCGGAGAGCGAAAGCATGTCGATCTCCGTCGACTTGAGGTCGATGGGGATCTTGCCGACGGCCTGCACGGCATCGGTATGAAACAACGCACCGACGGCATGAGCCTGCTTGGCAAGATCGGCGACGGGGAAGATCGTGCCCGTCTCGTTGTTCGCCCACATCACCGACACGACCGCGGTGCGCGGTCCAAGGGCGGCCTTGAAGGCTTCGATATCGAGCCTGCCGCACGCGTCGACGCCGATGAGATGCACCTTGATGCCGCGCGTCTTCTCGAGATGGGCCACGAGCGTCAGTATGGCAGGGTGCTCGACGCTCGTCGTCACGATCTCGTCGCGGCCCTCCTGCGCCTCAAGGGCGGAGAGGATGGCCGCGTTGTCGGACTCGGTGCCGCCCGAGGTAAAGATGATCTCGTGATCATGCGCCGTGCCGAGCAGCGCCTGCAGCTTCTTGCGGGCGTCCCTCACCGCCTCGCCGACCTCGGCGCCAAAGGCGTGCGCCGAGGACGCATTCCCGAACTGCTCGGTGAAATACGGCAGCATTGCATCCACGACGGCTGGATCAGTGCGCGTGGTTGCATTGTTGTCGAGATAAACCGGCCGCACGGAACCTCTCTCACGCTCAATGAGGCGCTTTCACTCCGCCCATGACGGGGACGAGACGAACGAACTCGCCGAGCCGCTCAACGAGCTTGGCCTGGATGCCTTCGATCGTTGCGCTCGCAAGCTTGCAGAACACGCAGGCGCCGGTCATGCGGACCATCACCTTGTTGCCGACGACCTCGACGAGCTCGCAGTCGCCGCCGTCACGCTTGAGGTTGGGGCGTATCTCGTCGATCACCGCTTTGATGATCTGGATACGCTGCTCATCCGGCGCCGCTTCCGGCTGCTTTGTCAGCTCAGGCTCAACCAGCATGATCTAGGTTCTTCCTCTTTGCGAGATTGATTGGCGTACCCGTCCAGTTGCGCGACCCGTTGTCAGCCGCGCAACCCGCGCACGCTGCTGGCATTGCGACGGCTAGCCGAACGACTTTCCACACGAGCAGCTTGACTTGGCGTTGGGGTTGTCGAACGTGAAGCCCGATCCCTCGAGGGCGACGACGAAGTCGACCGTCGTTCCGGCGAGAAGCTCGTGGCTCTTGTTGTCGACGAACACCTTGACGCCATCGCGCTCGATGACGGTGTCGTCGTCTCCGGGCTCGGCGACGAGGCCCATCTTGTACTGGTTGCCGGCGCAGCCGCCGGTCTCGACCATGATGCGCAGGCCACCGACCTGCTCGGAGGCCCCGGCGATGGCGCTGCGGACTGCACTAATGGCGCTGTCGGTCAGATTGATCATTGCTCGCCCTTTGATGCTGAGTAAGCTCAGGCCTCCGGCAGCAAGAGCTGTGCCAGCCACAACTCATTGATAAACATGCTTTATCTAATTGTTGGCTGTTCTGTTTGCGACGAGTGTAGGGTTTCAGACAAGGGTGCCTCGTCGCCGCCCGCTCAGGCGGCAGAGGCCCTCGATGCCTCCTCGAGATCGATGCCGCGGAAGATGGCACAGCGCATGAAGACGTCGATCGTCGGGGCCACCTTCTTGTGGTGGCAGTACTTGCTGACCAGCTTGGCGAGCCCCTTGATGTCGCGGCCGGATGCGGACGCGAATGCGTCTACGAGCTGGTCGAGCAGCGCGTCGTCGACGCTGAGCTCGAACTGCTCGCACATCACCGCCCAGATCTTGCGCCGCGCGAGGTCGTCGGGCGGATAGAACCGGATCAGGGCGATGCAGCGAGAGACGATCGCCTCGTCGATGTCGTCGATGCGGTTGGTGGTGAGGAACAGCAAGCCGTTGAAATATTCTAGCACGCGCAGGAAAACGCCAACGACGGCATTCATCGTGATGTCGTTGTCGCGCCGCTTGATGTAGACGTCGGCCTCGTCGATGAGCATCACGGCGCCCCAGCGCTGCGCGCGCGTCAGCACGTCCTTGAGCGCCGTCTCCATCGCGGCGACGTTGAGGCCGAGCTGGCCCGAGTGCACGCGATAGAGCGGCCGCTTGATGATCTCGGAATAGACCTCTGCGGTCAGCGTCTTGCCGACGCCTGGGGGGCCGGCGCAGAGGACCGTCGTGCCGCCTGACTTTCCGGCGACGATGTCGTCCATCAGGATATCCATCTCGGCGGTGAGGATGTCGATAAGGTCGGTCTGCTCCTCGGGCAGCACCAGCTTGTTCTTCAGATCGGGCTGGTAAGCGTAGGGCTCCATATCGTCGACATGCACCCACACGTAGTGGTGCAGCTCGAGATGGAACATCAGAATGTAAGGATGAACGGGGATGCGGCAGAACATGCCTTTGGGGATGGCCGCCTGCGATTCCTCGACCTCCTCCTCGGCATCGTAGAGGTTGCTCTTGGCGGCTTTGCGCAGGTATTGGCCAAGAACGTCGCCCGTGACCTCAAGCGTCAGAGCGCGGGCGGTGAGGATGCTCTCGTCGTTGACGAGCCGCGCCGTACCGCCGCCGGAGGAAAGGACGATGACGTCCTTGCGCGACCAGTCGGTATCGCGGTGGGAGGAGTTCGGGTCCTCCGAGTAGAAGCCCATGCCCTTGGCAGAGAACTGCTCGCCATAGCGTCCGCGCCAGGCGAAGTAGCGCTCCTCGGTCTTGTCGTAAGCGGCAATCAGCTCGGGCGTTTCCTTGAGGAAACCCTTGGCCGCAAAGATCTCGGCCAATGTCTTGCCGACGATATCGCCGGCGGAAATGCGCAGCGTCGTCGTGGTGATCGAGCCTTTGACGTTGGCCTTCAGCTCGATGAAGACGCGTCCGGTCTCGTCGTTCGAGGGCGGCGTATAGTCGAGCCGTGTCACCACGTAGGGGAGCGGCCGGCTGGCGGCGCTGGCGGTGAACATCCAGCCGCGAACGGAATCGGCAACGAGGTAGCGCACCACCGCCGGGAGGACCTGCTCGAGGTCCTCGGCCTTGAAGCGTATTCCCTTGTCGTTGAAGGCCCGCTGCAGGGTGGCGATCTGCGCCGAGCGAACCTGCTCCTCGGGGCCGCCCTGCCGATAGAGATCGACGAGAAAACTGACTTCCGCGCTGGAAAGCTGGCTGAAAGCCACCTCGACCTTGTCGCCGAAGCGAAGCTGGTCCTTGAGGGACGCGAGCTGCGGAAAGCTCGCTACCATTGCCTCGATATAGGGTCGTTCAATCTGAAGCTTCATCACCGCCACCGGTTCGAGCACGAGGGACCGAACCGGAGGGCGATAGGGCGAACGGCGCCGACAGAAATACGAAGTCTGCGCCGCGCCGCCGCGTCTTGTGCGCTGCGGAAGGGTCTATGTTGCAGTGAAGCAAGAACCCTGCCGAAGCCTTGGCGACGTTACTCGTGCGCCTGGATGCCGTCGTGGACGTCGAAGACGACGTTGCCTTTGCGCCAAGCAAACGGGCCGTTCGGATCGGCGACGTCGATATCCGGCACAAGCCGGTCGCTGAGCATGATGATGATGTCTTCGATCGGGGCGCTGGTGTCGTTCTCCTCGGTCATGCGGTCAATCGAGGTCTCGAAGCCCTCGGTGCCGTCCTTCTCGATGTGAACGACGAAAATCTCTTCGTGCCCGTGCACACCGTGATAGGTGGCCCTGAAGGTTTCGCCCTTGTATTCGAATTCCCGTACCATCGTTTCCTCCCGTAAGATTCCGGCTGTGATGCAAGGCTCCGGCCGGTATAAGGCGGCGAAATTTAAGTGCGTCGAAATACGCGGGTCAAGCGCGTCCCAGCGCAGCCGATGTCACAGGCGTAGTATTCAAGAGACTCTTGCTGACGCAGATCGCAGCGGCGCAAAAAATCGGCAGGGTATTTGCATTCTCAACGCTGACAGTGCACGCCACAGCCCGAGACTTGGAGACTTTGATGACGACGATTGAGAAGACCGCTCTTGGCCGTCTTGATCAGGAGGGACGCCTCCTCAATGCAGTTCTGAAGGGACCGACCACGAAACCAAATCGCTTCGGATTCCGGGGCGACATCGCCCTCAAGTTCCAAGAGCAGGTTGCGGACGAGAAGCGTCCGCCGGACTATTGCCTGGAGCAGGTTCTCACCGTTGTCGAGGAGGGCGAGCCGACCATCCCGATCATCGCCGGCTACCTGCACAACTTTGCCTATCTGGACGACGTCACGAAGGTGCTAGGCAATCTTCTGCGGCCTGACGGCACCTATGTGATGTACTGCAACAACATCGACCTCCTGGCCAAGTACCGCGTCACGCACAACAACATCACGTTCTTCGTGCTGCCGTGCGATGAATCGACGGTATGGAAGGAGATTCTCGAGCTGAAGAGCATCGACAAGAACGATATCAAGAAGCTCGATACGGCCGGCAAGCTCGACTTCGTTCTCGATGCGGCGCGGGGCTTCAACGAATCCTACGAGCCGATCAGCTACGAGGAGGGCCTCAAGAGGATGGAGCCGGTCAAGAACCGCAACGAGAACCGCCCGGTCTGAGCGGTTGGCGAGCCGCACCAGCGGCTCACCTCACCTCTTCGTCCGTGCACGCGCCGGCAACCTCTTCGTCCTCGTCATCCTCCTCTTCCTCGGCGAGCGTCACACCCGTGACGCAGATGTCGCCATCGAGGATGCTGAGGGCGATGGGCTGCAGGCTGCGGCCCTTGCACGGCCCGTCGACGCACATTCCGGTGCCGAGCTCGAACAACGCTCCGTGCTTGCCGCAGATGATGCGGATACCGTTCGGGTCGAGGAACTGGTTGCGCTCCCAGTCTAGGTTGACGCCGTCGTGCGGGCATTTGTTGACGTAGCCGAAGACCTGCTTGCCCCAGCGCACAACGAAGATCGGCCACGGCTTCTTGGTCCCGTCCTCGTTGACGATCTCGAGCTGAAATCCCCGCGCCCGCTGGCTCGGTATGTCGCTCATGGCGCAAATCGCGTAGGCGATGCCCTCGGAAACCGCCTGTTCTTCGCTCACCTGATCTTCGCTCACGGTCTTAGCTCCGCGCTTGCGCCGCCGTCGGGCCGGGCGCCTTTAACGTTCTCCGCCTTGGCCAAGAGTAGCGCATTGGCAGACAGTGAAAACTCCTTCCATGCCGCTGCGACATCCCGGAGGATCGTTTGCACATACTCCTTGGAGAGCTTGTGCTCGCCGGGGAAGTTCGACAGCGCGCAGGAGGTGCGGTTGAACGCAATGACGTCGTCGAGCAGCCTTTGCAAGAAGTCGCCGAAGGGCTGCTGCACCTGCGGCGTCAGCGCCGAGCGGCCGCGCTCGACCGCCACTCCGCTCATGTCGAAAGGCAGACCGTCCAGGACGCCCAGTGCTCTGTTGTAGACATCCTCGATCGCACCAAGCATGGCGCGCTGCGTAAGCTGGTCCCTTTGCTGCGTGGCGAGACTCTGATGCAGACGGTGATGGTAATCGTCGAACGCGACGTCGATCTGGGTCGTCACCCACTTGCTGAACTGCGCAAGGCTCGCCGCGTTGGCATCGGTACTGTCGGAAGTGAACACGGCGCCGGTGCCGAGGATGGTTTCCATACGCTTTGCGGCTTCGAGCGCGCCCTCGAGATAACCGGCCCCGTATGCCGCCGTCTCGGAGCCGGCGAGGTAGAGCTTTCCGCCCCAGAGCGCACGACGCAGCAGGGGATTGGCAACACCCGTATGCTCGGTGGCCGGGGCGCTGCGGTCGGCGCTGCTGCAGGTGTAGGGCTCAGTCGCCCAATCCTGATAGTGCTGCTTGTAGTGCTGCTCGGCGACGTCGAGCGGGGTGCCGAACACCTGCACCATCTGGCTCTGCATCAGGATCGGCAGACCAGCGCTGAACGATTCGCGCAGCTCGGGTGAGAAGGCGAGGAAGCCTCCCAGCGCTCCCTGCGTCGCCACGGCATCGCAGGCGTCGAAGATCTCGCCGACCACCGCCTGCTCATGCGTCACGAAGGCGTTGCCCGACTGACCGGCCTCGCGCCAGAACGGCTTCTCGTAGGTGGTGACGACCTTGGCTTGCGCCGCCATCCACGTTGCGGCTTCGCGCATGGCTTCATGCGTCGATGCATCGAGCGCCGGCTCGAATGCGATGTGCTCGTCGACGAGTCGCGGCGGAAGGGCGAGCACGACGTACTTCGCTCTGATCTCCAACGCGCGATCGCCGATGGAGAACGACAACGCAACGTGGTCTCCGTGATCGTGCACTTTTCTCAGGACATGCTGCAGATGCAGGCTGTCCGCGGGGAGTTCCTTCGCGATCGCATCGATGAGTGCTGCAATCCCTCCGGTTACGCGCCGCGCACCGTTGTGAACCCCGGTGCCATCAGTCGCAGATGGCGTTTTGTCCGCCTCGCGCAGATAGAGGAGGCTTCCCTCCTCGTGCTGCGCGAAGTCTTCAAGGCCAAGCTCTGCGACAAGCCGTGTGATCAGCGGCTGTGTCGGCGGCCAGAACCATGTCGGTCCGAGATCGACCGCCAGTCCGGATTTTTCGCACGCAACGGTAAGTACACGACCGCCAAGCCGTGGACGCGCCTCGAAAAGCGCGAAACTGAGACCCTGACGATGCAGGCTGCGCGCCAGCGCCAGGCCGCTCAGTCCGCCACCTATGATTGCCGTGTCGAGCATCGGTCATCCTTCAAATCTCACCGCGGCTGAGAAGGGCCGTGCAAGATTCGCGCAACCTCGATGAAGACGCGGGGAAACGGTGCTGCAGCGACGTCGCGCATAGGCGGCGTCCGGGTATGCGATCAGAAAATTCCGACTTGATTTCCGCGCGCCGCTGCCGCACGCCCAAGGGCATGAGCGACAAAAATGCGATCCTGGCTGCCAACGCTGCCTTCTATGCGGCCTTCGCGACAGGCAGCACCGACGATATGTCGATGGTCTGGGCGGAAGACGACAACGTCTCCTGCATTCATCCCGGATGGCCGGCCATTGTCGGAAGGCTCGCCGTGCTCGGGAGCTGGCGCGACATTCTGAACACCTCGGCGCGCCCGCATATTACCTGTCACGACCCTTACGCGATCGTCACCGGCGACAGCGGCTATGTGCTGTGCATCGAGCTCATGGGGACGGTCGCGTTTGCCGCCAGCAACCATTTCAGGCTGATCGACGGCGTGTGGCGACTTTCGCACCACCAAGCCACCCCGATCGCGACAAACGCCGGCCTCGAGGGCGATGATCCCCCGCCACCGCCGAGCGTCAAAATCCACTGATTTTGATGTATCTCGCTGCTCGTTGCGGCGGATTGGTGCAGTGCGATTGGTCTGGCACAGAACTTGATTCTGACTGCTTGAGCATTCGCAGCGAGGAGAAGACTATGAACGTAGCACCCGAATTCGCCCAGTGTTCGCTGGAGGAATTGAAGGCGCTGCTCGATGGGGGCACCCTGACGGTTTATTCGGTCGCACGCCCGGTCACCGCGGATCTGCCGGTCGACCGCAGCGGCGTCCTGGCGGCTTTCACGTTCGCATCGCCGGCATTCGGGCCAGCGACGGACGGCTTCGAGAACCCGAACTTCGCCGCCAGCGCGGTTCCCGGCCAAACCGTCGGCACGCCGGGGTTTGCGCGTGCCTGCAAGGCAGACGGAACGGTGGTGGCGGATTTCTCGGCCGGCCCCGGTAACCGTGAGATCAAGTTCAGCGAGGTCTCGGTCACGCACGGCGCACCGGTGAAGATCGCCAAGTTCAAGATCATTCCCGAGGGCGGCTGGCCGGAGAAGCGCGACTACTACGAGACGCGCCCGCGCACCGGCTTTCCGATGCCGCGAAATCCATAAGGAGACAGGCAGGAAGCGTAGCTCCTTCGGGGTGTGCAATTAGCGACAGTTGTCAGGGTTCCGACATGGAGATCAAGCGCATATGACCACGGCAGACCAAGACGCGCTGGTGAGCACCGAGTGGCTTGCCGCTCATCTCTCGGACCCTGACATTCGCATCCTCGATTGCACTTGGCACCACGTCAGCACCAACCTTGATGGGCGCACGCAGTATCGCGGGCGCCACCTTCCTGGATCGGTGCACTTCGACATCGATGCCGTCGCTGACCCGACGAGCACGCTTCCGCACATGCTTCCGAGCGAGGCCGACTTCGCGAAGAAGGTTGGCCTGCTCGGTGTCGGCGACGGTGATCGCGTGGTGGTCTACGATCGGCTCTATGGCGGATCGGCGGCTGCACGCGTGTGGTGGATGTTTCGCATCTTCGGCTACGACAAGGTCGCGATGCTCGACGGCGGCTTCGGCAAGTGGGTCAAGGAGAAGCTGCCGACGGAAATGTCTCCTGTCCGGCCGGAGCCGAAGACCTTCACCGCGACATTCAATCCGGCGCTGGTGCGCAATCTGGCGCAGATGAAAGAGAACCTCACGTCAGGCGCGGAGCAGGTGATCGACGCGCGCGGCCCAGCAAAATTCGACGGGACGCAGGCCGATGTGTTCCCGTTCAAAAAGCTCGGCCATATGCCGAACGCAATCAACGTGCCCTGGGCCGATCTCGTCGACGAGGAGACCGGCGCGTTCTTGCCGCCCGACGTGCTGGCGGCGCGCTTCACCAAGGCGGGCGTCGATCTTGCCAAGCCGATCGTGACCACGTGCGCCTCCGGCATCACGTCGTGCCACGTGACGCTCGGGCTCTTCGTGGCCGGCCACAAGACGGCGGCAGTGTACGACGGATCGTGGGCGGAATGGGAGCTTGCCGACGATGCGCCGACGGTGACGGCGGCCGCAGCGTAGAGAGCTCGGCCAAAAGGGGTGCTTCGATGAGCGAAATAGAACAACAGCCGCTCACACGCATCGCGGAGGGTAGCGAGTACGAACTCCTCGGCTCCGAGGATGGCGCATCCTTCGTGCTGCGATTCAAGACAGATAATATGACAGCGCACATCGCGGGCGATGATGCTGACCGCTTCCGTGCCGACTACGAGGCGATCAGGCAGCAGTTTCCCGCTTGGGAGCCGGATCAAACTCTGGCACAACTCTGGGACCAGGGCGGCTATAGCTGGCTTGCCGCGCAGACGGGTGATTGACCATGGCGACGACGCTGGTGAAGACGACGCAGGACGGCCGCAAGCTCGAGGTTTCGGGACTCGCCATACTGTTCGACGGTGAGCTCGAGGCGTTCGAGCTGATCGAGGTGAAGCTGCACCCGAACCGCCGCAAGATCCTGGAGGTCTCGCCGGACGCGGTCTACATGGCCGGGCGCGTGACGCTGACGCGCGAGGAGGGCGAGATCGTCTTCAAGGCCTTCAAGGAGGCCGAGGCCGAGATCCTCGCCAATCCCGCCGCCATCAATGAGCGGTTCCGCATCGCAATGATGTGGAAGGCGCGCGAGCAGGGCATCGAATAGGTTTTTCTCGCGCTGACACGAGGAGCGGCAAGCTTTGCTTGCGACGGCTGCTGAGCCAGCTGAGAGCCGCGCCTAGAGCATTTCAGATTTAGCTGGAAGCATAGCCGGCGTTGGCGAGATAGTTTGCGCACTCACGCTCCCCGATGCCG
>Ga0164243_10013051_pt1 | contig 11718 bp, 11 predicted proteins | sample OricompcompostOP_FD_108781 | JGI IMG/M metagenome (GOLD analysis project Ga0164243, IMG submission 108781) | Organic Plus compost microbial communities from Emeryville, California, USA - Original compost - Organic plus compost (OP) | ecosystem: Engineered > Solid waste > Mixed feedstock >...
CATTTCATGCCGCGGCGCGTCCGGGGCACGTCAAGGCCCGCAAATTACCGCCCCTACCCGGCCTCCTCCAGGCCGCCGCCGAGGAAGAGCTGGCCGATGCGCGGGTCGGCGAGGATCGTCGCGGCCTTGCCGGCGATGCGGGTGCGGCCGAGTTCGAGGACGATGCCCTCGTCGGACATTTCCAGCGCGCGCTTGGCGTTCTGCTCGATCATCAGCACGGTGATGCCGCGGTCGCGCATCTGCGTGAGGATCGCGAACATGTCCTGCACCATCAACGGCGACAGGCCGATCGAGGGTTCGTCGATCAGCACCAGCTTCGGATCCATCAGCAGCGCGCGGGCAATCTCCAGCATCTTCTGCTCGCCACCGGACAAGGTCGAGGCCTGCTGATTGGCTTTGCGGCGCAGGACCGGAAAGCGGTCCATCGCCGCTTCCATGCGGCCGGCGAGGTCGAAGCCCTCCGGCGCCATCACCGCGCCGAGCTCGAGATTGTGCTTCACCGACAGTTCCGGAAAGATGTTGCGCCCCTGCGGCACGTAGCACAGGCCGTGGCGGATCAGCGCCCGCGGCGGCAGGTTGGTGATGTCGTGACCGTCGAAGGCAATGGTGCCGCTGCGTGCCGGCAGCATGCCGAAAATGGTCTTGAACACGGTCGACTTGCCGGCACCGTTGGGACCGATCACCGTGGTGATGGCGCCGCGGCGGACGCGGAACGTCGTGCCGTGCAGGATCGTCATCTTGCCGTAGCCGGCGACGACATCCTGAAGCGTCAGGATCGCGTCGCCTGCGCCGTTCCGTGCGGCGCTGTCGCTGGTCATGGCCTGGCCCTGCTCCGTCACGCGCGTCCCCTGTCAATGGCCGAGATAGGCTTCGATCACCTTGGGATCGCGCCGGATCACGTCCGGCGGCCCCTCGGCGATGACACGGCCTTCGGCGAGAACGAGGATGCGGGTGCACAGGGCCATCACGAATTCCATGTTGTGCTCGATGATGACGAAAGTCGCGCCTTCCTCCGCATTGATCGCGCGCAGCCGCTCGCGCAGGTTCGCCAGCATCGTCAGGTTGACCCCGCCGGCCGGCTCGTCGAGTAGGACGAGGCGCGGCCCGGCCATGAAGGCCATGGCCGCATCGAGCAGCTTCTGCTGGCCGTAGCTGAGCCCGCCGGCCTTCTCCTGCGCCAGGTGCTGCAGGCGGAAGAACGCGATCATGCGGTCGGCGGCGGCGCCGAGCCCCGCGTCGCGGCGCCCGAACAGGCGGGAGAGCATCGTGCCCTGGTGCTCCTGGCCGGCCAGGATCAGATTCTCGCGCACCGTGAGTTCGGGGAAAACCTGCAGCAGCTGGAAGGTGCGGCTGACGCCGCGGCGATTGAGATCGCACGGGCGCAGGCCGGTGACCTCGTCGCCATCGAGCCGCACGGTGCCCGCGCTCGGCTGCAGCTGGCCGAGAATGCAATTGAACAAGGTCGACTTGCCGCTGCCATTCGGGCCGATGATGCCGAGGATTTCACCCTCGCGCACCTCGAACGAGACGCCGTCGACGGCGACGATGCCGCCGAACTGTTTGCTCAGACCTGTCACCTCGAGAACGGGACGGGAGGCGCTCACGACACGGCCTCCTTCTCCGCCGCGACCGGGTCGACCGTGCCGCCGACGGGCTTGGACTGCGGCCGCGTCAGCCGGTCGGCCAGGCCGAGCAGGCCGGTCGGGCTGAAGATCATCAGCACGATGACGAGGATGGCATAGCCGATCAGATAATAGCCCTCGGTGAAGCGCAGCCATTCGGGCAGCAGCACCGCGACCACCGCGCCGACCAGCGGACCTGCGAAATAGCCGGCGCCGCCGACCACCACCATCAGCAGCAAATTGAACGAGAGATAGAGCGAGAACGGGGTGGGATCGATGAACTGCACCAGCGGTGCGTAGAGCGCGCCGGAGATGCCGCCAAGGCCGGCTCCGATGGCGAAGGCCATCAACGTGTAGCGGCGGGTGTCGACCCCGAGCGACAGTGCCCGGACCGGGTTCTCGCGCAAGGCGACGAAGGCCCGGCCCCAGGGCGAACGGATCAGCCACCAGGTGGCGGCGGCGACCAGCGCCAGATGGGCGAGACAGAAGAAGTAGAAGTTGATGGCCCGGCGCATCGGCCAGCCGAACACCGACGGGCGCGGGATGTTGGTGATGCCGTAGATCCCGCCGGTGAGCCATTCCTCGTTGCGGAAGACAAGAAAGGCGAGCGTGGTGAAGGCCAGCGTGACGAAGGCGAGATAATGGTGCTGCACGCGCAAGGCCGGGTAACCGAGCAACCAGCCGACGGCGAAACAGGCGAGGCCGGCGGCGACATAGGCGGCGTAGAACGGCAGGCCGTTGGTCGTCATCAGGGCGGCGATATAGGCGCCGATGCCGACGAAGGCGGCCTGGGCCAGCGAGATCTGGCCGGCATAGCCGAGCGTGAGGTTGAGGCCGATGGCAGCGATGGAGGTCACCGCCCAAAGCGAGAGAATGTAGATGCCGTAGGGCCGCAGGTAGAACGGCGCCACGAGCAAGACCGCGAGGGCGATCGCGGCCGCGGCGAAAGCAAGGAGCTTGCGCGCGCTCATACGGTGCGTTCCTCGACGCGGCCGAGCAGGCCTTGCGGCCGGAACAGGATGACCACGATCAGGATCAGCATCGGCACCGCGGCGCGATACTGAGCGGACAGATAGGCGGCGGCAAAATTGTCGAGCACGCCCAGCAGCAGGCCGCCGACGATGGCGCCGCGTACCTGGTTGAAGCCGCCGACGATGGCGGCGATGAAGGCGGCAAGGCCGAGATATTCGCCATTGGAGAACTTGGCGAGATAGATCGGCGTCACCAGGACCGAGGCGACCGTCACCAGGGCGGCGTTGATCAGGAAGGTGTAGAGGATCATCCGCTCGACCGGGATGCCGAGGATGCGGGCCACCGCTGGGTTCTGCGCCGTCGCCTGCATGCAGCGGCCGGTGCGGGTCCGGGCGAGGAAGAGCTGCAACAGCGCCACCGCCGCAATCGCCACGGCGAGCACGATCAGGCTCTGGGCCGACACGGCGGCACCGGCGATGAAGATCGTCACGTCCTCGGCGAGCGGCGGAAAGGCCTGCGCTTCCGCGCTGTAGAACTCCTTCACGCTTTCCTTCAGCAGCAGGCCGAGCGCGATGGTGGCGATCACCAACGGCAACACGCCGTGCTTGATCATGGGATCGACCAGCAGCTTCTTGAACATCAGGCCGAGGATCAGCACCGAAAGGACGAACCCGACGATCAGGGCAAGCCAGAACGGCAGGTTGAAGAAGGTCATGCCGGCCAGAACCAGGAAGGCGGGCATCATCACGAACTCGCCCTGGGCAAAATTGATCGTCTGGGACGTTTGCCACAGAAGCGTGAAGCCGATTGCGGCGAGCGCGTAGATGGCGCCGGTCGCGAGCCCAGCGACGAGAAGCTGAAGGATGTCCGCCATGGCCTTGATCCGAGCGGCGGGGCCTGACCCTGCCGGCGGTTGAATTTGCAGCCGGCGGGCCGTGGCCCGCCGGCATTTGCCGATGCCTTACTTGCCGCTCTTCGGCAGCGTCTGGATGATCTTCTGCTTGCCGTCCTCGATCCGCGCGAGGAAGGCTTCGCGATCGATGTCGCCGTGCTCGTTCCAGGTGGTCGACAGCAGGATGTTCGGCTCCTGCTCGACCGTGATGGTGCCGCCGCGCATGGCGTCGGCGAGCGCCTTGGAGTCGACCTTGCCGACGCGCTCGGTCATCGCCCTGATGGCGTAGAGCGCCATGTAGCCCTGGAAGCCGTTGTGGTCCGGCAGGTAGTTGTAGGCCGCCTTGAAGCGGGCGGCATAGTCCTGCAGCGCCGGAACCGGGGCGTCGGCGGACAGGCCGATGAAGCCCATCAGGCCGTTGGCGGCGCTGCCGGCGAGTTCGGCCACTTTCGGGTTCATGGCGGTGGCATCGCCGAGCATCGGCTTGTCGTAGCCCTGCTTCACCGCCTCGCGCACGAAGCGGGCGTTCTCCTCCTCGTGCAGATAGAGGAACACCGCATCGGCGCCGCTGCCCTTGGCCTTGACCACGTCGGCGGCGAAGTCGGCCTGGCCGTTCTCGGCGGAGATGTCGGCGACGACCTTGATGCCGCGCGCGGCAGCTTCCTTCAGGAACGTGTCGCGGCCGCCCTTGCCGAAATCGTCGTTGGCCCAGATCAGCACCGCGGTCTTGGCCTTGAGCTGGTCGCGCATGTAGTCGGCGATCTTCGGAATGCTCAGCTTCTGGCTGAAATACATGCGGAAGAGATAGGGGTTGCCCATCTCGGTCAGCTCCGGCGCGGTGGCGCCGATGAACTGCGGAACCTCCGCCTGCTGCGCCAGCATCATCGCGACCTTGACCGAGCCGGAATAGGTCGGGCCGAAGATCACGTAGGGCTCTTCGTCGAGCGCCTTCTGCAGCTGGCCGCGCGCCTGGCCCGGATTGGTCTGGGTGTCGTAGAAGCGCAGCTCGATCGGCCGGCCGAGAATGCCGCCCTTGGCGTTGATCTCCTTCGCCGCCATGGTCAGCGAGTCGCGCCAGTTGGCGCCGACGCCGGCGCCCGGCCCCGACAGTTCCAGCACGCCCGCCATGATGATCGGGTCGGCGGCGCGAACCGCACCCGGCGCCAGCAGCGCCGCTGCCGCCGCCACAACGGCGGCCATGCCCTTCCAGTTTGCCTTCATTGCTCGGCGTGTCCTCTGCGTTGTTCTGCGTTGGGGGTTCTGGACGATCACGTTCGGTTATGAAAACCGAAGCGCGCTTTGGCGTTCTTGTTCCGGCGCGCGAACATTCGTCCGCGCGCTCGTTGTTCCCGTGTTCCGCGCAGTTCGTCTGCGCGGAAGATGCTATTTCCCGATCTTCGGCAAGGTGGCGATGATCTTCTGCTTGCCGTCGACGACCTCCGCCAGGAAGCTGATGCGATCGACGTCGCCCTTGTCGTCCCAGGTGGTCTCGATCAAGATTCCGGGCTCGTCCTTCGGCGTGATCGTCAGCCCGTGCAAGGTCTGCGCCAGCAGCTTGCTGTCGACTTTGCCGTTCTTCTCGGTCGCATACTTGACGGCATAGACCGCGAGATAGCCTTTGATGCCGTTATGGTCCGGCAGGAAGCCGAACTTCTTTTCGTACTTGGTCTTGAACTCGCCGACGGCCTCGACCGGGATGTCGACCGACAGGCCGATATGGCCCTTGACGCCGTCGGCGGCGTCGCCGGCGAGGTCAATCACCTTCTGGCTCAGCAATGTCGTCTCGCCCAGCAGCGGCACAGTCAGCCCCTGCTTCTTGGCCTCGCGCAAGAAGCGGGCGCTTTCCTCTTCGTTGAGATAGACAAAGACCGCATCTGCATTGGCGCTCTTGGTCTTCACGACATCCGCGGCAAAGTCAGCCTGGCCCTGCTCGGTCGAAATATCGGCGACAACCTTGATGCCGCGCGATTCCATTTCCTTCTTGAAGTTGTCGCGGCCGCCCTTGCCGAAATCATTGTTGATCCACACAACGGCGACGTTCTTGGCCTTGAGCGTGTCGCGAATGTAGTTGGCGATCTTGGGCATGCTCGCCTGCTGCCCGAGCGACGTGCGGAACACGTAGGCGTTGCCCATGTGCGTGAGCTCGGAGGCCTCTCCGCCGATGATGATCGGCACCTCGGCCTGTTCGGCGAGCGTCATGGTCACCTTGACGTTGCCGGAATAGACCGGCCCGAACAGCGCATAAGGCTGGCTGTCGAGCGCCTTCTGCACCTGGGCGCGGGCGACACCCGGGTTGGTCTGGTTGTCGAAATGGGTGACCTCGATCGGCCGCTTGAGGATGCCGCCCTTGGCGTTGATCTCGGCGACGGCGAGGTCGACGCCGTTCTTCCAATTGTTGCCGACCACCGCGCCCGGGCCGGACAGCTCGGCAATGTTGGCGATCTTGATCGCCTCCTGCGCGAGCGCCGGGCTCGCGAACAGGCTCGCGGCCACGGCCGCGCCGATCCAGTTCCTCATGGCTTGTCCTCCGTCAGCGTCCGCGCTTCTTCCTGCGCGGTTCTGTTGTCGTTGATTGGCCGAATGAAACGCGTCTGCCGCGGTGTCGCTTGCGCGGTGCTGCGCGCGTCCGTCCTCCCTGAGCCGGACGACGTCTGTGGTCCCGGCGGTGCGCGGTAATCCTAGCCGAAGCTCGGCAGCGCCTGCACCCGGTCCGGCGGCGCATTCACATGCAATGCAGAGGACGGCGCCGTCCGCGCCGATGCAGTCCCCTCCCTTGCTTTCCAGTCTGGCGCTGGAGATTTTTGATTATTTCCTTTGTTCCATGCACCCTTGGACCTGTCAACAAGCAGCCCTGCTCAGTCCTTCGTTGGCCCGACCGAGTTATCGGCGAACTGTTCGGCATAGAGCGTACTGCCCTTGGTGATGTGCGCGCCGAGTACGGCGACCAACGTCTCCGCATCGCGCGCCAACGCCGCGTCCAGGATCTGCCGGTGCTCCTGGCGCGACTGGGCCCGCGGGAAATCCTTCACGCGGAACGCCAATTGCCGATAGCGCAAACTCTGGTCGTACATCATGCCGTGGAAGTGCAGCAGCCAGCGCGAGCGGCAGCCGGAGATCAGGGCGCAGTGGAACTCGCGATTGTACTGCTCGAGCAGCGGCGCGTAGGTCACCGGATCGTCGTCGACGCGCTCCTCGACTTTAGAGAGCTTGTGATAGGTGGCGACCAGGCGCGATTCCCATTCGAGATCGGCCTGCTGCAGCGACAGCCCGGCCGCATGGCATTCGAGCAGGCGCCGCATCTCGGTAATGTCGAGCAGGTCCGAGAACGAGGCCTGGACGACGGTGAAGCCCTTCTGGCCCTCGGCCTCGACGAGGCCGTCGGCGGCGAGGCGGGACAACGTCTCGCGCAGCGTATTGACGCTGACGTCGTAGCGCGCCTTCAGCGTCTCCAATTTCAGCTTCATTCCGGGCGGCAGCGAGCCGCCGAGAATGTCGGCGCGCAGGCGGCTGTAGGCCGCTTCCGCGACCCCGGACGTCGGTTCGAGCCGTTGATGTTCGTTCATCGGGAGCTCCCCACGATCGCGGCGAACGGCGCCCCGCCGGCGTGGCGGGCATCAAACAAATTGACTTTCCTCTATAATCTCCTATCGATGAAAGAAAACAGGAGATTATCGTGTTCCGATCGATCGCCACCGTGTCGCTCGGCGGCACGCTCGTCGAAAAGCTGACTGCCATCGCCGCCGCCGGCTTTGACGGGATCGAATTGTTCGAGAACGATCTTCTGTATTTCGACGGCACTCCCGCGGATGTGCGCCGCATCGCCGCCGATCTCGGCCTGCGCATCGTCCTGTTCCAACCGTTCCGGGACTTCGAGGCGGGGCCGCGCGAGCGCTGGCAGAAGAACCTCGATCGCGCCGCACGCAAGTTCGACATCATGGAGCAGCTCGGGACCGACCTGATGCTGGTCTGCAGCAGCATCGCGCCTGATTCCATCGACGACGACGCGCTGGCGGCGTCCGACTTGCGCGCCCTCGCCGAACGGGCCGCGCAACGGGGCCTCCGGATCGGCTATGAGGCTTTGTGCTGGGGCCGGAACGTGCGCACCTTCGGCCATGCGTGGAAGATCGTCGAGCACGCCGATCATCCGGCGCTGGGACTGGTGGTCGACAGCTTCCACACCTTCGCCATCGAGGACGACGATGCGCCGCTGGCGAGCCTGCCTGGCGAGCGGATCTTCTTCACCCAGCTTGCCGACGCGCCGCAGATGCGGCTCGACCTTTTGGCCTGGAGCCGCCACTTCCGCTGCTTCCCAGGCCAGGGGGCGTTCCCGGTCACGCGGTTCGTGCGCAATGTGCTGGAGGCGGGCTATACCGGGCCGATCTCGCTCGAGATCTTCAATTCGGAATTCCGCGCCGCGTCGCCGCGCCCGACCGCGATCGACGCGATGCGCTCGCTGATCCTGCTCGAGGAACAGCTCGTCGCCGAGACCACACCGCCGCCGCCCGCCGCCACGGCGCGGGTGCTGGCGCCGCCGGCGCCGCCGCAGTGCCATGGGCTGGAATTCATCGAGTTCGCCGTCGACGACGAGACCCATCCGCGGCTCGCGCAGACGTTCGAAACCATGGGCTTCGTCCAAGCCGGCAAGCACCGGTCCAAAGACGTAACACTGTTCCGGCAGGGCGACGTCAACCTGATCCTGAATGCGGAAAAGGAATCCTTCTCCCATTCCTATTTCCTCGTCCACGGCCCGTCCGTCTGCGCTCTGGCCTTCCGCGTGGACGATGCGCAGCGGGCGATGGAACGGGCACTGCGCTACAAGGCGCAGACGTTCCACGGTCGCGTCGGCCCGAACGAACTGATCATTCCCGCGATTCGCGGGCTGGAGGGCAGCCTGGTCTACCTGGTCGACCGTTTCGGAGAGGCGGGGACCATCTACGAGGTCGATTTCGTTCCGACGAGTGAGGGCGCAATGAATGCCGGGGGCTTCGGCCTCGCCCGGGTCGATCACGTCGCGCAAGCAATGCCGCGCGGGCAGCTCGACGGCTCGCTGCTGTTCTACAAGTCGGTGTTCGGCTTCGAGGCCGAACCGGCGCACGAACTGGTAGATCCGTACGGATTGATCCAAAGCCGCGTGGTGCAAAGCGCCGATCGTTCGGTCCGACTTCCGCTCAACTCCACGTCCAGCCCGAACACGACCAGCGCGCGGTTCGTTTCGACCTATAGCGGCGCCGGGGTGCACCACATCGCTTTCGCGACCAATGACATCTTCGCGACGATCGCGCGCATGCGCGAGGCGGGCGTGCCGCTGCTCGACATTCCCGAGGCCTATTACGACAATCTCGCCGCAGTCCAGGACCTGCCGGAAGACCAGCTGGAGGCGATGCGCCGACTGTCGATCCTGTACGACCGCACGCCGGCCGGCGAGTTCTTCCAGGCCTATACGCGCTCGTTCGACGGACGTTTCTTCTTCGAGATCGTCGAACGCCGCAACTATGACGGCTTCGGCGCCGCCAACGCCCCCGTGCGCATGGCCGCGCAGGCGCTCAGCGAGGGATTGCCGTTCGCGCTCGACCCGGCGGCCGAGCTGGCGTTGTAGACGCTCGCTAGCGCGCGTCGGGATCGTCGATCACCGACACGTGGGCGGCGACGATCTTCCACCCGTCCGCGGTTCGGAGCCAGGTCTGCATCTGACGGCCCACCTTGCCCGGCTGATGGTCGCGCCGGAACAGCGTCGACGTGGTGGCAAAGTCACGTCCGTAGGTCGTGACAACTGTGCGTTCGAGCCGACGGTCGAGCCCCGCCGCCGAGCGGGCGGCGCGGAACGCCTTGATCGCGGCATAGCCGTACAGGTTTTCGGTCGCGCCGTAGCGAACGGTGCGCGCGTCATCGTGGAACAGCGCATCAAGTGTGGCGACGTCGTTGTCCACGAGCGCGCGCTCGTAGCAGGCGAAGGCCGCCTCGACTTCCGCCTTCACCGCCGGGTCGTCGATCACGGGGAATTGGCCCGTCACGTGAGGAAGTCCTTGGCAATCGGCGCCGCCGCCACGCCGCGCTGTTCGAGTTCGGCCGCCACGCGCAGCGCGTGATCCTCGCGCCAGGGCGCCGCGATGATCTGGACGCCAATCGGCAGCCCCTCCTGTGCGACCGGCACCGTTACGATCGGCAGACCGATGAACGACAGCGGCTGGGTGTAGATGCCGAGATTGGCCCGCACGGCGAGTTCGACACCGTCGAGGGTGAATGTCTTCTGGCCGAGCTTCGGGGCGCGGGACGGCGTTGCGGGGGCGATGATGACGTCGACGTTGCGGAACACCTCCATCACGCGTTCCTGGTACCAGCGCCGAAACCGCTGGGCTTGCACGTACCAAGCGGCCGGGAGCATGGCCCCGGCGATCAGCCGGTCGCGCGTGTCGGGATCGTAGTCAGCAGCCCGCGTGCGCAGCTGCTCGCGATGCAACGTGCCGCCCTCGATCGCTGTGATCACGTAGGCCGCCGCCCGGGCGCGATGTGCCTCCGGCAATTCAATGGTCCGGGTGGCGTCCAGCGCCTGGGCCACCCTCTCGACAGCGGCAAAAGCTTCCGGCAGGCCGTTGCGGGCGAAGTGCCCCCCCGCCACGGCCACGCGCAGATTGCCGAGGCCGCGCCCGAGTTCGCCGGCGACGGATTCAACCGCGGGCGGGCGGCAAACCGGGTCGGCAGGGTCCAGGCCCTGCATCGCATCGTAGGCCAGCGCCAGGTCGGCGGTGGTCCGCGCCAAGGGGCCGAGATGGTCCAGGCTGGCCACGAACGGATAGGTGCGCGCCCGCGACAGGCGCCCGAAGGTGGGCTTGAAGCCGAACAGGCCGCAGAGCGAAGCCGGAACGCGGATCGAGCCGTTGGTGTCGGACCCGAGCGACAGCGGGACGAGCAGTCCGGCGACAGCGGCAGCCGAGCCGCCGGACGAGCCGCCGGTCATGTGCGCGCGATCGTGCGGATTGCGCGACGGCCCGTCATGGGCGTTCTCGCCGGTGAAGTCGTAGGCGTATTCGCCCATGTTGAGTGCGCCGACCAGGACGGCGCCGGCCGCCTCCAGCCGCGTGATCAAGGTCGCGTCGCTCTCGGCGGGCGGCCTGTCGCGGTTGATCTTGGATCCGGCGCGGGTCGAGAGGCCGGCGATATCGAACAGGTTCTTCACCGCGAACGGAACGCCGGCCAGCGGCCCCAGCGGGGCGCCGGCGGCGCGCTTGCGGTCGATGGCGTCGGCCGTCGCCTGCGCGCGCGCCGCCACCACATCGGTGAAGGCACCGAGTTCGGCATTATGGCGTTCGATACGCGCCAGCGTGGCGTCGAGCACGGCACGGGCGGAAACGGTTCCGGAGCGGACAGCGGCTGCGATGGCCGCTGCGCTGGACTGGGCGTCAATCATGGGTGCGATCAGGCGGTGAAGACGGGCGCGGGTTCGTCGGCGGTGCCGAACGGCCAATCGACGAACAGTTCGGAGGCCTTCTGGACGATCGTGAGATGGGTGATCACCGAAGCGCGCCACGCCGGGTCGATCGGAATGCCGATGGTAGGCGCCACGGCATCGAGCCACTTTTCTGCGTCAAAGGTGTCGTTGGACATGATGCACTCCCGAATCTTCGCCCGGCACCGCATAAAGGCACGGCAGCGGGAAAAATGCGAGACGGCTCGTGCGAACACCCGCGGTTCGCCTGCGGACCCGGCATGCCCTTGCTGCATGCGAATGTGATCCCTTCAATGGCCCCGTCCGATCGGGTAAGACCGCCGTGACGGCCCGCGAATCCGGCGGACCCGGTCCGGAGCATGCGAGAGAGGCGGAGCAGGATGAGTTCCCGCAAACGCGGGCCCGAGCGGCCGGACCTGGCTTCCGCTCGCGGCGAGCATCCCGATGCAGGGGCGATGCGCCCTTTCGCCCGTTCGCTGCCGATGCAACTCATGCGCGCCCGCGAGGCGGTGATGCAGCGGTTCCGCCCGCACCTTCACGCGCACGGTTTGACCGACCAGCAGTGGCGGATCATCCGGGTCCTGGTCGAGGTGCCGGCACTCGAGATCCTCGATTTGAGCGAGCGTTGCGGCATCCACCCGGCGAGCCTGTCGCGGATCCTGCCGAAGCTCGACGCCGAGGGAATTGTCGTGCGTCGGCCCAACCCGCAGGACCAGCGCCGCATCCTCGTTTCACTCGCACCACGTGGCCGGGGAATATTCAGCGAAATCGCCCCACAATCGGAGGCG
>Ga0164243_10013052_pt1 | contig 11717 bp, 9 predicted proteins | sample OricompcompostOP_FD_108781 | JGI IMG/M metagenome (GOLD analysis project Ga0164243, IMG submission 108781) | Organic Plus compost microbial communities from Emeryville, California, USA - Original compost - Organic plus compost (OP) | ecosystem: Engineered > Solid waste > Mixed feedstock >...
GCCCGCCCCGGCGCGCCCGGCCGGTCCCGCCCTGCCCCGGGTGCCGGACGAGATCACCACCGTGCCGAACCTGGACCCGCCCCCGCCGCCACCCGGGCGCACCCCCGGGACTCCCGGGACCTCCGAGGGCCACGGCGGCGCGCCGGTCGTGCCGCCGACGACGCCCGCGCCCGCCGTGGTCGCGAACCAGTCCGCCCAGGCGAATCCGGCCGCGCAGGCGGGCGGGCCCGCGCCGCACCCGGGGCAGGCGGCGCAGGCCGGGCGGCAGGACGAGTTCTTCTCCCTGCTGGAGCAGCCCCCCGCCGAGCCCGACCAGGGCGACCCGTGGCCCACCGTCCGGGTCACCGGCAAGGACCTGCGCGACAAGGGCCTGCTCGGCGACGCCCCCCGCACCCCGCAGGCCCGGCCGGCCGGGCCCGCCCCGGACATGCCCGCCACCGGCACCTTCCTGCCGAACGCGGGCCCCACCCCGGCCTACGGCGCGGGCCAGACGCCCGCCGCGCAACCGCCCGTGCCGGGCTCGTCCTCGGCCTGGCACGCCCCGGCCGCGGGGGAGGAGCAGGAGAGCCACGAGGGCGACATCCCCACCCGCCGGGTGCGCCCGAGCGAGCTGGCCGACCTGGTGCGCCGCCCGCCGCAGCCCGCGCCGGGCAGCCAGGCGTTCGCCCAGCTCCCGCAGGACAACCTGTACGAGCAGACGCCGCACCGGCGTCAGCCCAACCCGCTGCCGTCCCTGCCGACGGTGAGCGTCCCCCCGCCGCCCCAGCCGCAACCCCAGGCCCAGGCCCAGTACCAGCCGCAACCCCAGTTCTCCCCGCCGCCCGCGCACCCGGGCAACCCGATCCGCTCCCGGGCGCACGGCGCGCTGAGCGCGCTGCTGCTGCTCGCCCTGGTCGCGCTCGCGGTGCGCGCCCCCACGCTGGTGATCCTGCTCACCCTGCCGATCAGCGCGCTGCTGCGCGCCGCCGACATGGCCCAGCCCGCGCTGAACGAGCGCCGCCCGGCCACCGCCGCGGGCGGCGACGTGATCCGGGTGCTCGGCCAGCCGGTCGCGTTGCTCAAGTCTGTGGTCTATACGGCCGGATTGTTGCTTTACGGTGCCATTCTCGGTCTGCCGGTTACCCTGTTTCTGACGGTTTTCGTTCCGGGCGTGTCAACGCCGCTGGCGTTGAGCTCGGGGCTCGCCGTCGCCCTGTGGACGGTCTGCGCGGGACCGGGGGTCGACGGTCCGCGCAGGCAGATGCGGCGAATGCTCGCATCGATGTTCCCGTCGAGGAGCGCGGCGATGACGGTGGCAGGGGTGGTGGGACTGGTCGCGGTGGCGGCCGTCCTGTTCACCGCCCTCGCGTTCGTCGCCCGCACCCAACAGGTATGGTGGCAGCCGCTCGGGGCCGATCCGCTGGTCGAACTGCTCGACGAGCTGCGGGCGCGGGCGCAATCGCAGTGACGGGGGAGTCTATGCCGGACACGATGGAGAGGATCGGCCCGTACCGACTCGTCCGCCGCCTGGGGGAGGGCGGCATGGGGGTCGTGCACCTCGGCGTCGAACCGGGCGGGGGTCAGGTCGCGGTGAAGGTGCTGCACCCGCACGTCGCCGCCGACCTCAAGGCGCGGGACCGGCTCACCCGCGAGGTGGAGACGATGCGCCGGGTGCGCAGCCCGCGCGTCGCCGAGGTCCTCGACGCCGAGCTGGACGGGCCGACGCCGTACATCGTGACCCGCTTCGCCCCGGGCCGCACGCTGGAGCAGACGGTCCTGGAGGACGGCCCGCTCCCGCCGCACCAGGTGGTCCGGCTCGCCCGCGGCCTGTGCGAGGCCCTCGTCGCCATCCACGCCGCGAACGTCATCCACCGCGACTTCAAGCCGGCGAACGTGATGCTCGTCGACGGCGACCCGCTCGTCATCGACTTCGGCATCGCGCACCTGGTGAACGCCACCCGGCTCACCCAGACCGGCATGTTCGTCGGCACGCCCGGCTACCTCGCCCCGGAGATCATCCGGGACGACGAGATCACCCTCGCGGCGGACGTGCACGCGCTCGCCGCGACCGTGTTCTTCGGCGCGACCGGGCAGCCGCCGTTCGGCACCGGCAGCTTCGAGTCGGTCTGTTACAACATCCTGGAGGGCCGGGCGCAGCTCGACCTCGCCCCGCCGTGGCTGCGCAAGTGGCTGGCGAGCGCGTTCCACGTGGACGCCTCGCTGCGCCCGACCGCGCAGACGCTGCTGCGCATGGCGTACGCGCTGGACCCGGACGCGCCCCCGCCGCCGGAGCCGGTCGTCGACCCGGGCACCCGCGTGCTCGACTCCGGTCCGGCGGCCGACCCGGGCACCCGGGTGCTCGACCCCGGCCCGGCGAACGACGGCGGCACCCGCCGCCTCGACGAGAAGCCGCGCGGCCGGTCGAACGGCACCCGGGCCCTCGACGACTTCTCCGACCTGCTGCCCCCGGTCCGGTACGGCGAGCCCGCCCCGCCGCCGGCCCCGCCCCCAGCGCCGCCGCCGTACCCGCAGACCAGGGTGGCCCCGCCGCCCTACCCGGACCAGCGGGTGGCCGGCTACCCGCCGCCCCCGCCGACCGGCCCGCCCCGGCCGAACGTGCCGCCGCCCGCGCAGGCGAGGCCGTACGTGCCGGACGAGGACCGGCGGGACCGGCCCGTCTACCGCACCCGGCACCCGGTGATCGCGGCCATGCTGCTGACCATCGTGGTCGCGCTGGCGTGCGCGCTGCCCGTGCTGGTGAGCGCGTTCGCGCTGGTGGCGGCGTTGTGCCTGCGGGTCGCCAACGAGCTGCTCGGCGACCTGGCCGACCGCCGCTCGGTGCGCGGCGGGAGCGCCAACGACCCGCTGCTGGTCGTGCTCGGCACCCCCTTGGCGTTGCTCAAGTCGGTGCTGGTGACGCTGGTGACGCTGCCGGTGGCGGCGATGTTCGCCATGATCGTGTGGGGCGGGTTCGTCTACATCGGCGGGCTGACCACCGACGCCGCCGCGGCGTACGCGGCGGGCGCGTTCACCGCGGGCCTGTTCGTGCTGCCCGGCGGCGGCGGGCCGCGCAAGGCGGTGCGGCGGGCGCTCACCGGGATGATCCGCAGCCCCGGCGCGGCGATGGTGACCACGATCGCGGTGGGCACGATCGCGTTCTTCGCCGTGACCTTCTGCTTCAGCAGCGTGGCCTCCTGGGTGCCCTGGCGGCCGCCGTCCCAGGTGATCGACGAGCTGATCAGGCGCGGCCAGGACTCGATCGTCGGCCTGTTCGGCGGGATCGTCGGGGACCTGATGGACACCCTCGGGATGGGATTCCTGAACTTCTGGGCGTGACTCCGGAAGGAGCGGCATGGGCGAGCCGGACGACGGGCGGCAGCTCGGCCCCTACCGTCTGCTCTCGCCCCTCGGGGCGGGCGGCTTCGGCGAGGTGCACCTCGCCCTCGACCCCGAGGGCCGCACCGTGGCCGTCAAGGTGCTGCATCCGCACATCGCCTCCGACGCGGTCGCGCTGGCCCGGCTCGCCCGCGAGGTGGAGACGATGCGCCGGGTGCGCGGGACGCACGTCGCCGAGATCGTGGACGCCTCGTTCGACGGGCCGCGGCCGTACCTGGTCACCCGGTACGTGCAGGGCCGCTCGCTCGCGGCGATCGTGGCGGAGCACGGCCCGCTGCGCGGCGACGACCTGGTGCGGCTCGCCGCCGGGCTGGCCGAGGCGCTCGCCGACGTGCACGCCGCGGGCGTGGTGCACCGCGACCTGAAACCGGCGAACGTCCTCGTCGCGGACGGCGAGCCGTACGTGATCGACTTCGGCATCGCGTACGCGCTGGACTCGGCGGCGGTGACCGCGTCGGGCGCGGTGGTCGGCACGCCCGGCTACCTCGCCCCGGAGGTGCTGGAGGGCCGGGAGGCCGGTCCGGCGGCGGACGTGTTCTCCTGGGCGGCGACGCTCGCCTTCGCCGCGACGGGGCGGCAGCCGTACGGGACGGGGCCGGTGGCGGCGGTCGCGTACCGGGTGGTGCACCACGAGCCGGACCTGGACGGGGTGCCGTCCTGGCTGTCCGGGCTGCTCGCCGAATGCCTCTCCGGCGACCCGCGGGCCCGCCCGTCCGCCCGCGAGATCCGCGCCCGCCTCGGCGACCCGGCCCCGCCGCGCACCCGGGTGCTCGACGCGCCCGAGCGCAACTCGCTGCAGGCGGCCGAGACCCGGGAATGGCGGCCCGAGCGGCGGCGTCGCCGCCCGGGGCCGGAGGTGCACCGCCGCAGGCATCGCGAGCGGGTGCGGCGCTGGTGGGTGGTCGGCTCCGGGCTGGTCGTCGCGCTGCTCGCCGCCGCCGCGAGCGATCCGCTGCCCGAGGTGGCGGTGCTGCTGCTCGGCGGGTACGGCGCGGCGGTGCTCACCGACGCGGTCTTCGGCCTGCTCGCCCGGGTCCGCTCCCGGGTGGTGCTGGACGTGGCGGCGGGCCTCGGCGCGGTCGGGCTGTGCCTCGCGCTCAGCGCGCTGTTCAGCACGTCCAGCCTGCTGCTCGCGGTGGGAACGGTGCTGTTCGTGCTGGTCCTGCTGGCGTTCGCGAGTTGACCGCGGGGCCCGGCGGGGTCCCGAATTTAGTTCGGTAGAGTGGCGGAAGCGGTAGATTACAGCGATGCTACTCGCGGGTAACATGACGGTGGGACCCGCTGCCGGGCTTCCCAACGGAACGTGGCAGTCTTGAGCACGCCGAGTAATACGGTGCCGTCGCGGGCGACGCGACGGACCACACGCGAGCACGGGAGGTCGTGCGCCGACCATGGACGGAGCGCTATGAACATCGTCGTCTGCGTGAAGCAGGTGCCCGACACGGCGACCGAACGCAAGCTGAGGGCCGATGACAAGACCCTCGACCGCGACGCCGCCGACGGCGTCCTCAACGAGCTTGACGAGTACGCGGTCGAAGAGGCGTTGCGGCTCAAGGAGGCCCACGGCGGTGAGGTGACCGTCCTCACCATGGGCCCGGACAAGGCCGCTGAGACGATCCGCAAGGCCCTGGCGATGGGCGCGGACAAGGCCGTGCACCTGATCGACGACGCGCTGCACGGCTCCGACACGCTGTCCACCTCGTACGCCCTCGCGCAGGCCCTCGGCACCACCGGGTTCGACCTGGTCATCCTCGGCTCGGAGTCGACGGACGCGCGCACCGGCGTGCTCGCCGCGATGCTGGCCGAGCGGCTCGGGGTGCCGCAGCTCACCCTCGCCCGCAAGGTCGAGGTGAACGGCTCCTCGATCACCGTCGAGCGCGTCACCGACTACGGCTACGACCAGGTGGAGGGCACGCTCCCCGCCGTCGTCTCCGTCGTCGAGAAGATCAACACGCCCCGCTACCCGTCCTTCAAGGGCATCATGGCGGCGAAGAAGAAGCCGGTGACCAAGCTGACCCTCGCCGACGCGGGCATCGACGCCGGTCAGGTCGGCCTCGGCGCCGCGTGGAGCGAGGTGGCCGAGTTCGCCGCCGCGCCCCCGCGCGCCGCCGGCACGATCGTCAAGGACGAGGGCGACGGCGGCGTGAAGGCCGCGGAGTTCCTCGCGTCGAAGAAGTTCGTCTGAGAGGCCCCTGCGATGACGGAGATTCTGGTTCTCGTCGAGCACGTCGACGGTGAGGTCAAGAAGGTCACCCTCGAACTGCTCACCCTCGCCCGCAGCCTGGGCGAGCCGTCGGCGGTCTGGGCCGGCCCCGGTTACACGCCGGAGGCCAAGGCCAGGCTCGCCGAGTACGGCGCGGAGAAGATCTACGTGGCCGGCGCCGAGGAGATCACCGACTACGTGGTGGCGCCGAAGGCCGAGCTGCTCGCCCAGCTCGTCGCCGCAGCCTCCCCGGCCGCGGTGCTCGTCGCCGCCACCCCGGAGGGCAAGGAGATCGCGGGCCGCCTCGCCATCAAGACCGACTCCGGCGTGATCACCGACGCGGTCGGCCTCGGCGAGGGCTTCGTCGCCGACCAGTCGATCTTCGGCGGCGGCGTCAACGTGAAGTCGCGGGTGACCAAGGGCACCCCGATCGTCGCGGTCCGCCCCAACTCCACCCCGCCGCAGCCGTCCGCCGGCGCGGGCGCGGAGGAGCAGGTGACCGTCGCGCTCTCGGACGCCGCCCGCGGCGCCAAGGTCGTGAACCGGGTGAAGCAGGAGAAGGGCGCCCGCCCCGAGCTCACCGAGGCCGCCATCGTCGTCTCCGGCGGACGCGGCGTCGGCTCGGCGGAGAACTTCTCGCTCATCGAGAAGCTCGCCGACTCGCTGGGCGCGGCCGTCGGCGCCTCCCGCGCCGCCACCGACGCGCAGTGGTACCCGCACCAGTTCCAGGTGGGCCAGACCGGCAAGACCGTCTCGCCGCAGCTGTACATCGCCGTCGGCATCTCCGGCGCGATCCAGCACCGGGCCGGCATGCAGACCGCCAAGACCATCATGGCGATCAACAAGGACCCGGAGGCGCCGATCTTCGAGCTCGCCGACTTCGGGATCGTGGGCGACCTGTTCCAGGTGGTCCCGCAGCTCACCGAGGAGATCGAGAAGCGCAAGTAGCCCGCCGGGCGGTGGCCGTGTGGGGGAAGGTTACCCTGGATGATGCCATGGCATACCTAGACCACGCGGCCACCACGCCCATGCTGCCCGAGGCGATCGAGGCGATGACGGCCCAGCTCGGCCGGATCGGCAACGCCTCGTCGCTGCACACCTCCGGCCGCCGGGTCCGGCGGGTCGTGGAGGAGTCCCGCGAGAGCATCGCGAGCGCCCTCGGCGCCCGCCCCAGCGAGGTCGTGTTCACGGCCGGCGGCACCGAGGCGGACAACCTGGCGATCAAGGGCCTCTACTGGGCGCGGGCCGCGGCGGGGGCGAGGCGGCTGCTGATCGCCTCGGTCGAGCACCACGCCGTGCTCGACCCGGCCCACTGGCTCGCCGAACGGCAGGGCGCGGTGCTTGAGGAGCTCGCCGTCGACGAGTACGGCCGCGTGCATCCGGACACGCTGCGCGCCGCGATCGAGCGCAACCCCGACGACGTCGCCCTGGTGAGCGTGATGTGGGCGAACAACGAGGTCGGCACCGTGCAGCCGGTGGCCGAGCTCGCCGCGATCGCGCACGAGTACGGCATCCCGTTCCACACCGACGCGGTGCAGGCGATCGGCCAGCTTCCGGTGTCGTTCGCCGAGTCCGGCGTGGACGCGCTCACCCTCACCGGGCACAAGATCGGCGGCCCGCTCGGCGTCGGGGCGCTGCTGCTCGCCCGGGGCGTCGACCCCACCCCGGTGCTGCACGGCGGCGGGCAGGAGCGCGAGGTGCGCTCGGGCACCCTGGACGCGCCCGCGATCGCCGGTCTCGCCGCCGCCGTCGAGGCGGCCGTCGCCCACCAGGAGGCGCTCGCGGCCCGGCTCACCGAGCTGCGGGACGACCTCATCGCCCGGGTGCGGCGGGCCGTACCGGATGTGATCCTCAACGGCGACCCCGCGGACCGGCTGCCCGGCAACGCGCACTTCTCCTTCCCCGGCTGCGAGGGCGACGCGCTGCTCATGCTGCTCGACGCCAAGGGCGTGGAGTGCTCCACCGGCTCGGCCTGCTCGGCCGGGGTGTCGCAGCCCTCGCACGTGCTGCTCGCCATGGGCGCGGACGGCGTGCGGGCCCGCGGCTCGCTGCGCTTCTCGCTCGGGCACACCTCGACCAAGGCCGACGTGGACCTGCTCGCCGACGTGATCGGCGGCGTGGTCGAGCGCGCCCGCCGCGCCGGGGTCACCTGACCGCCGGCTCGGGAGGCGTCAGCTCAGGAACGGCGTGACCGACAGCCAGCCGGGGTCGGTGGCGACATCGACGCGGGCGCGGCCCTGTTTCCAGCCCTTGGCGAGCTCGCGCACCCGGTCGGCCGCGTCGCTGTCCGGGTCGGCGTACACGTGCAGCATGCGCACCCCGTCGGCGCTCATGTGCGCCACCGGCACCGCCGTGTCCTCGCTCAGCGAGGTGGCGATCTCCAGCGAGAACGCGTCCAGCGCCTCGACCGACGATCCGGCGGGCAGGCCGTCCTCGTCCGCCTCCTGGTACGGCAGCGCGACCGCGATGTGCTGGTCGAACAGCGGGTAGTCCACCGAGCGCAGCGGGAAGCGCGCCGCCGCGGCGACCTTGCCGCCGGTGGGCGTGCGGCCCTCCATCATCACCCACCGCTGCTCGGAGAACTCGCGCACCACGTCCGCGACGACCGTGGGCAGGTGCACGGCGGGCACCGGGTCGATCGGCTCGAAGGAGGCGGCGGTGATGTCGCCCACCCAGCGCGCGACCTCGTCCTCGCCGAGCAGCCAGTCGAGGGCGAGCAGCGCGCTCTCCATGCGCGTGTCCTCGTCCAGGTCCGGATATATCGGGTGATAGACGACGACGTCGATGCGCGGCTTGCCGGGCGGGACCCGCAGCCCCAGCATCAGCTTGTCGAAGGCGAACTCCCGGCCGCCCACGTGCACGGTGAGCTCCATCACGTTCGGGTTCGCCTGCCGCGACGGGTGGAACTCCCACGTCTCGTCGGCCGGCGGCGCCGCCTTCGCCCACCGGTGGGCGAGCGGCCGCAGCTCGGGGGCACCGGCGGCGGTCACCACCAGCGCCTGCCCGGCGTCGCGGCCCGGCTCGATCTCCCACACCAGGCCCTCGTCGATCGCGGCCACGGCCGGGGCGAGCGCCTCCGCGAGCCCGGCCTCGTCGCCGGACTCCAGCATCTCGTCGAGCCGCGGCCGCGTCTCGGCCCACCACGCCCAGAACGCCGTGATCCGCTCGCCGTGCGGCTCGTTCTTCCGCTGGAACAGTCGCATGACCCCCGATCCTCGCAGGTGTGTCCCGCGGTCGCCAACCAGACCCCGGACGCGGGTAGCCTTGCTACGTTATGGGGCTTCGTGTACTCGCCGCCATGTCGGGCGGCGTCGACTCGGCGGTCGCCGCCGCACGCATGGCCGAGGCGGGCCACGACGTGACCGGCGTGCACCTCGCGCTGTCGGCCAACCCGCGCTCGTACCGCACCGGCGCACGCGGCTGCTGCACGCTGGAGGACTCCCGCGACGCGCGCCGCGCCGCCGACGTCATCGGCATCCCCTTCTACGTGTGGGACATGGCCGAACGTTTCCACCGCGACGTGGTGGAGGACTTCGTCGCCGAGTACGCGGCGGGCCGTACGCCGAACCCGTGCCTGCGCTGCAACGAGAAGATCAAGTTCGAGGCGGTGCTCGACCGGGCGCTCGCGCTCGGCTTCGACGCGGTCGCGACCGGCCACCACGCCCGCCTGGAGGACGGCGTGCTGCGCCGCAGCGTGGACCCGGCCAAGGACCAGTCGTACGTGCTCGGCGTGCTCACCCGCGAGCAGCTCGCGCACGCGCTCTTCCCGCTCGGCGGCTCCACCAAGACCGAGGTGCGCAAGGAGGCGGCCGAGCGCGGCCTCACCGTCGCCGACAAGCCGGACAGCCACGACGTCTGCTTCATCGCCGACGGCGACACCCGCGCCTTCCTCGCCGAGCGCCTCGGCCCGAGCCCCGGCCCGATCGTGGACGCGCTCACCGGCGAGGTGGTCGGCGAGCACGAGGGCGCCTACGGCTTCACCGTCGGCCAGCGCAAGGGCCTGCGCCTCGACCGCCCGGCCCCCGACGGCCGCCCCCGCTACGTCCTGTCCATCGAGCCGGTCTCGAACACGGTCACCATCGGCCCCCGCTCGGCCCTCCAGGTCACCGAGATCACCGCCGAGCGCCCGATCTGGAACGGCCCGCTCGCCGACCCGGCCGAGCCGTTCGCCTGCACCGTGCAGCTCCGCGCGCACGGCGAGGTGTACGGCTGCCGCGCCCGCCCGTCCGGCGACGCCCTCGTCATCGAACTGGACACCCCGGCCACCGGCGTCGCCGCCGGCCAGGCCGCCGTCCTCTACGACGGCGACACCGTGATCGGCTCGGCGACGATCGCCTCGGCGGCCTGAGCAGGGCTCAGAGCGTGACGCTCTCGCCGGGCTTGAGGCGTGCCATCTCGACGCCCTGCTTGTCGCCCTCCATCTTCAGCCAGTTGTCGACCAGCCCGAGCCCGATGTCGTTGAGCAGCCCGTCGTGCGTGGAGAACGCCCGGCCGGGCCGTACCTGCCGCAGGTACTCCACCATCTCGGGCAGCTTGAGCCACGGCGCGTTCGTCGGCACCAGCAGGACGGGCACCTCCACGCGCGGCGCGGTCAGCGCGTCGCCCGGGTAGAAGAGCTGCTCGTCGATCATGTACCCGACGTTCTGCACGATCGGCATGTCCGGGTGGTTGACCGCGTGCCACTCGCCGACGACCTTGACGTCGAACCCGGCCGTGCGGAAGCCGTCGCCGTCCCGCACCTGCTGCTTCTTCGCGGGCACGTCGCCGAGCTGACCGATCACCGCCTCGCAGCTCCACACCTCGAGCTCGGGGTTGGCCTCGGCGGCCGCCTTGAGCGCGTCCACGTCCAGGTGGTCGAAGTGCTCGTGCGTGATGAGTACCGCGTGCGCCCCCTCCAGCACGCCCGCCCCGGAGAACTTGCCGGGGTCGATGACGAGGGTGCTGTCGTCCTTGTCCAGCCGCACACACGCGTGGCCGTGCTTCGTGAGCTTCATTCGACCATCAATACCCCATCGCCTCGGTCCGACGACGCCCCGGGGAGTCCCTAAGCTGGCCTCATGAGCGGTGATCGGTTTCCGTGGGGTACGGCGAGCGCGACCGGCGTGGGCTCCCACCCCGGCGAAGACCATCTGGAGGCGTTGCGCGTGGTCTTCGGCGAACTCCCCGACCTGCCCTACCTGCCGGAACTGCCGGACCGGGGCGTCGGCGCCGACATGATCGGCCGTACCGCGTCACTGCTGGTGGAGATGCCGGTCGAGGTCCAGCCGTCCGGCTGGCGGCTCACCGACGCGCCGGGCCGCGACCTGCGCCGCGCGCACGACCACCTCACCCGCGACCTCGACGGCCTGGAGGAGATCGCCCAGTCGTACACGGGCCCGCTCAAAGTGCAGGTCTGCGGCCCGTGGACCCTCGCCGCGACCGTCGAACTCCGCCACGGCGACAAACTCCTGGCCGACCCGGGGGCCGTACGCGACCTCGCCGACTCTCTCGCCGAAGGCGTGGCGGCCCACCTCGCCCAGATCCGCCGCCGCGTCCCGGGAGCATCCACCGTCGTCCTGCAACTCGACGAGCCCGGCCTCCCCGGCGTGCTCGCCGGCACCGTCCCGACGGCCTCCGGCTTCGGCCGCCTCGCCGCCGTCGAAGAACCCCTGGTGGCACATCGCCTGCGCACCCTGCTGGAGAAGGTGGCCGCCGACGACGTCTATCCGATCGTGCACTGCTGCGCGCCCGGCGTCCCCTTCCGCACCCTCCGCGAGGCCGGAGCGAAGGGCATCTCCCTCGACGCGTCCCTCCTACGCCGCCGCGACGAGGACGACCTGGGCGAAACGATCGACGCCGGCCTCGCCCTCTTCCTCGGCGTGGTCCCCGGCGTCACCTCCCGCCTCCCCGACAAGGGCGTGGTGGCCAAGCCCGCCACCGAACTCTGGAACCGCCTCGGCTTCCCACCCACCACCCTCGCCGACCAGGTCGTCCTCACCCCGACCTGCGGCCTGGCAGGCGCCACCCCGGCCTACGCCAAGGCCGCCCTCGCCAAGTGCCGCGAGGCCGCCGAAATCCTCCGCGAGGACCCCGGCGAGGAGTGACCGCCCCTCGCCGGGCACCATCAGGCGACGACGTCCGCCTTCACGCTTTCGAGAAA
>Ga0164243_10013053_pt1 | contig 11716 bp, 8 predicted proteins | sample OricompcompostOP_FD_108781 | JGI IMG/M metagenome (GOLD analysis project Ga0164243, IMG submission 108781) | Organic Plus compost microbial communities from Emeryville, California, USA - Original compost - Organic plus compost (OP) | ecosystem: Engineered > Solid waste > Mixed feedstock >...
TCTTTGTGATGCTGAGTGTGTATACGATCCAGACCTATCTACTCTACTTCATGCAAGATGTCGTGCGCGTTGATTCTCCTGCCCTGCAAACGAGCAACTTTATCATCCTCGTTTCGATTACCAGCCTTATCAGCGCCTTTGTCGCGGGCTGGCTCTCGGACCGTTTCGGGCGAAAACGCATTATCTATATCTCGGGAACGTTAATGGCGCTGGTTGGGCTCATCTTCATCGTCTCCAGTTCGCTCCCCATCGTCATCTCTGCCGGGCTGATCTTCGGGCTTGGCTATGGGGCCTATCAAAGCGTGGACTGGGCCCTTGTTGCCGACACCCTTCCATCACGGGAGACCTTTGCCCGGGATATGGGCGTCTGGAACATCGCGCTCGCAATTCCACAGATTATCGCTCCAGTCATTGGAGGCCCTTTGATCGACCACTTTTACCGCATCGGACAAAGCACACTCGGCTTTCAACTGCTTTTTACGCTGGCTATTCTCTACTGCCTTATCGGGACTGTGACGGTACGTTATATCCGAGTTGTCAATCAGTGAGGCAACACACGCCGCCACACATGTCGTATACTACAGAGAGAATACTATCTCTTTCTGTTTGTACAGGACGCTATTTTATGTGAAAGGGAGACTATGGCACAGTATCAGTATATCCTCACCGAACGTGATGAGCGCGTTGGCATCCTTACGCTCAACCGCCCAAATCAGCTCAATGCGCTCAACTTCCAGCTTGTCAACGAACTGGCAGACGCGTTAGAGGAATTTGATCGCGACGATGCGATCCGCTGTATCGTCATCACCGGGGCAGGCGAGAAAGCGTTTGCCGCCGGAGCGGACATCAAAGAGATGTCCGATAAGTCCCCTATAGACATGATGCTTGGCAGCTTTGAGGGCTGGAAACGCATCAAGCAAATCAAAAAGCCAACCATTGCCGCCGTCGGCGGGTATGCCCTGGGCGGAGGCTGCGAGCTCGCAATGCTCTGTGACATGATTGTCGCTTCCGAAAACGCTCGGTTTGGGCAGCCCGAAATCGCCATCGGCGTCATCCCCGGCGCAGGAGGCACACAGCGTCTTGCCCGCACGCTCGGGAAGTATCGCACGATGGAAATGGTGCTGACTGGCGCGCAGGTAACAGCGCAGGAAATGGCGGCACTGGGATTGGTCAACCGGGTCGTTCCCCGGGGAGAGCATCTTCAGGCTGCGCTGGAGCTGGCCCACAAGATTGCTGAGCAGGCACCGATCGCGGTTCGCCTGGCCAAAGAAGCGGTAGCAGCGGCCTTTGAAACCTCGCTCGAAGAGGGATTAGAGATTGAGCGGAAAAACTTCTTCCTGCTCTTCGCTACCGAAGACATGCGCGAGGGAATGCGAGCCTTTATCGAGAAACGGAAACCGAATTTCCAGGGCAAATAGGTTAGCTGGACGAAAGTAGGTTCACGATGGAAGAGGCGGTTATCCTTTCAGCGGTACGCACTCCAATCGGGCGCTACGGCGGCATTCTCAAAGATGTCCGTCCCGACGATCTCGGGGCGCTGGTCATCAAAGAGGCCATTCAACGCGCTGGCATCGAGCCAGCAAGCGTTGAGGATGTCATTTTTGGCTGCGCTAACCAGGCGGGCGAAGATAACCGCAATGTCGCCCGCATGTCTCTTCTACTTGCAGGCTTGCCCGTTGAGGTTGCCGGGCAGACCGTCAACCGGCTCTGTGGCTCCGGTTTGCAGGCGATCAACAGCGCTGCCCATGCCATCCAGGCCGGAGACGGAGATACCTTCGTCGCGGGCGGCGTCGAGAGCATGACGCGCGCCCCCTTTGTCCTGGGTAAAAGTGACGCAGCGTTCGCACGCTCTCTCAAACTGGAAGATACAACGCTTGGCTGGCGCTTTATCAATCCGCGGCTGGCAGCGCTGTATCCTCCCTACAGCATGGGTGAGACCGCCGAGAACATCGCGGAGCGCTACCATATCAGCCGCGAGGAGCAGGACGCCTACGCCCTGCGCAGCCATAGACGCGCTGTTGCGGCTCAACAGGAGGGGCGTTTCGCCATTGAGATCACACCGGTCACGATCCCACAGAAAAAGGGAGAAGCGCAGGTTGTCTCTCAGGATGAGCACCCACGCCCTGACACCACGCTTGAGAAGCTGGCCGCTCTCAAGCCGGTATTTCGCCAGGGCGGCAGCGTAACCGCCGGAAACGCGGCAGGCATCAATGACGGGGCCGCGGCACTGGTTCTGATGGCACATAACCGCGCCCGAGCGCTTGGGCTGCATCCCCGTGCGCGCATAGTTGCAACGGCAGTGGCAGGAGTTGATCCTTCCTATATGGGGCTTGGTCCGATACCGGCTACCCGCAAAGTGCTGCAACGCGCTGGATTGACCATTCAGGATATCGACCTGATCGAGCTCAATGAGGCCTTTGCGGTTCAAGTGCTGCAATGTATCCGCGAACTGGACATCGAGCCGGAGAAAGTGAATGTCAATGGAGGCGCAATCGCCCTCGGTCATCCCCTCGGTTGTAGCGGAGCCAGATTAATGACCACACTGCTGTATGAGCTTGAACAGCGCGGCGGACGTTATGGGCTTGCGACCATGTGCATCGGCGTCGGCCAGGGCATCGCGACGCTGATCGAGCGCCTCTAGACCCCAGGCAAGCAAAAGCGCGGGTAGGAGCAAGCTTTTCCCCTCCCGCGCCCTCCTCTTTTCGCCCGGCACTATGCGGGTTCTCCATGCAACGCCGATTGATAGACCTCTGGCAGCTTCGGAACCGTCTCAAAGCGTGTTAGCTCATCAGGAACGATCCAGCGCATTTCGGTCGCCTCCCAATCGGGTTGAATCGTAAACGGCGGCACCACCTCAAAGAGAAACGGGTGAATAAAGAAATGGCGCCCCAACGCTTCGTCTACATGCTGTACAACCGCACCGGTTTTCAGCAAGCGAAGCTGATCGCGGTTCAGCCCCGTCTCTTCCTGAATCTCGGTATAGGCCTGTTCAAGGGACGTCATTCCCTCCTCAACAAAGCCGCTAATCCCGGCCCAGGCCCCATTATAACTCCCCACACGCTGGCTCCGACGAGCAAGTAAAATACGAGCCGGGCGCTCATCAGTCCTCATAAGAAAGCACGTTACAACATGTGTCTTCCGCAAAACCGACAGGGGACCAGTGCCCCGTGACGAAGACCCCTTAGAAAGGGGACCGGTTCCCGATCCTTGCTGGTTCATCATACTCATCCTCCCTGGAAAGGTGACAGCATGTACAAATTCCGCTATACTTTCAAAAGCTATGTAACGAATGCGCTCCAAAGCGCCCCTTTTGAGCAGAACATGCAGGGGCAGCACAGAAGCAAGTGTTCGTCTCTGCTCCGACAGAACAAGAAATAAGTACCAGTTTATCTTCTGAAGAACTGGAAAGACCCGCTTTTATACCGTTTTACTAGTAGTAGACCTGATGACAAATTCAAAGCCTGGCAGGTATTTTTATTATGCAAACAACAACCAAAGATACTTCAAAGGAACAAGATAAGATAGAACAGGACAAAAAACTATCCCGAGCGCTGCCTGCATTTCTTGCTCCCTGGTTCAAGGCAACACTTTCAATTCTCCCTATATACCTTATCACACGTTTCGTTTTTCTTCTACTCACCTATTTTGGGGGGATACTCTTTTTTGTGCCGAACTACTGGACCGGGAAACTCTCGGCGTCGGCGCTTCTCTACACCTGGCACCGTTGGGATGCCGTGCGTTTCACCAGTATTGCCGCAGACGGGTATCTCAAATTCGACAATGCAGCCTTTTTCCCACTCTTCCCGGCCCTGATGCGCCTGATTCAGCCGATCATGCCTTCACACAGCTTGCTGCTCGCCGGGATGGTGATCTCAAACCTGGCATTTCTCGGTGTTCTGGTCGTCCTCTTTCGGCTCGTTGAGACCGAGTTCGATCGTGAAACCGCGCATAAAACGGTGCTCTATCTCTCTATCTTTCCAACTGCACACTTTTTCTTTGCGGCCTACAATGAGTCCCTCTTTATTTTCTTTATGATCGCCAGTTTCTATGCAATGCGGCGTGGTGCCTGGTGGACAGCAGCGATTATCGGAGCGCTCTCGATGCTGACCCGCTCTATTGGTACCTTCGTTGCGATCATCTTTGTCTGTGAATATGCTCGTCAACACTGGCCAGAACTCTGTCTGAGCTGGCGTGAACGGCGCGTTCTCCCCTATGTCCTGCGACAGATCCCCAATCTGATAGCCGTGCTGCTGATCCCGCTTGCACTCGGGATTTACATGCTCGGGCTCTATTACAGTATCGGCGATCCGCTGGCGTTTATGCATGCACAGGTGTTCTGGCGTGAATCGCTCAGCTTTCCGCTTGTGGCAATCTACCTGACCATTGAGCAGATTGTCACGCACTCACCTTTTACCTTCTTTACAGCCCATAACATTATTGATCTGGTGGCTCTGCTTGGCTTCCTGGTCTTGCTACTGATGGCAATCTTCGGAAAAGAGCGCTTCGCCCGACACCAGTGGACCTTCATCCTTTTCGGCCTCCTGGCACTGGTGTACTCGGTACTCTGGCCGAGCCTGCCACGGGCCGGCGGCTACGATCCGCTTGCCTCAACACAACGGTTTGTGCTGGAAATCTTTGCAGGCTTCATCATTCTGGCACGATTAGGAAAGAAACCCTGGTTTCATAATGGCTATCTGATGATTTCCCTGCCATTGCTGGCATTCTTTACCCTACAATTTATGACCGGGCATTGGACGGTATAAAATACCGTCTACCCGGCCTCCGCATTCGCCTTTCTTCTCTTTCTGCGAAAGTGCATCTTTCTACTTTCAGTGATACTTTCTTGCACTGATAGAGAAAATCTTCCCCTTTTTTGTGCTTGACGTAATGTTAACACTCTTAGTATAGTATTCTTGGCGCATAGTATACATTTGTAAATCCCACAGTATTCTGATGAGTCAAATAGAGAGATTATGTGCTAATAACAGCAATAACGGATTTATACTCGCCTTATTACAGGCCTGTTACCGTCACTACTGGAGGTAGGACGACGTGACCGCAACAGATATTATCCTGGCTATTGTCGTTCTGGTGATCGGAGCTTTGCTCGCTCTTTTCGTCGGATACTGGCTAGGATCATTAAAGAAAAAAGGACAATACGATGAGAGCCTGCGCGCCCTGAAAGAAGCCAGCGAGCAACGACTTCTGGAAGTGCAGACAGAGCAGCGTGAGGCCCTCCGTGAAGCGCGAGAAGAAACGGCACGCTTCCGCGCGACCATAGAGCGAGAAAATGCAGAGCGCCGCTCAGAGCTACAACGCCAGGAGCACCGGATTCAGCTCAAAGAGGAGGCACTGGAGCGGAAACTTGAGCAGATTGAGCAGCGAGACAAGAAGCTTACCGCCAAAGAGCGCCAGCTAGAGCAACTCCGCGAAGAGGTGGAAAAGCTCAAACAGCAGCAGCTTCAGGAGCTCGAACGCATTTCTCAGCTTACAGAAGAGCAGGCAAAAGAACAGTTGCTCAGCAGAATTGAGCAAAAGGTCAGAACGCAGGCCTCGCAGCGGATCAGGATGATCGAGGATCAGGCCCGTGTTGAAGCCGAGACTCGCGCCCGCGAAATTATCACTCTCGCCATTCAGCGCTGCGCCTCGGATCAGGTCGCTGAGGCCGTGGTTTCCGTGGTGCCTCTGCCGAACGACGAGATGAAGGGGCGCATTATTGGCCGCGAGGGACGCAATATTCGGGCGCTGGAAGCAGCCACCGGTGTTGATCTGATTATTGATGACACCCCCGAAGCAGTGATCCTCTCCGGCTTTGATCCGGTGCGCCGAGAAGTTGCCCGCATCGCCCTGACCAAGCTGATTATTGATGGCCGCATTCACCCGGCTCGTATTGAAGATGTCGTCGCGAAAGCCCGTCAGGAAGTGGACAACATTATTCGCGAGGCCGGTGAAAACGCCGCGATGGAAGCCAATGTGCATGGCCTTCAGCCCGATCTCCTCAAGATTCTGGGGAGGCTGCACTTCCGCACCAGCTACGGGCAAAACGTCCTTGCTCACTCGGTGGAGGTCTCTATTCTGGCTGCAACAATGGCGCATGAGCTTGGCGCGGATGTCAATGTCTGCAAGACGGCAGCTCTGCTTCATGATCTGGGCAAAGCAGTCGATCAGGAAGTAGAAGGCCCACACGCCATTGTTGGTGGCGAGATCGTGCGCCGCTTCGGCAAATCGCCGAAGATCATTCACGCCATCGTCGCGCACCATGCCAGCGAGACCGAGCCTCAAACACTCGAAGCAGCTATTGTACAGGCCGCCGACGCGATTTCAGCCGCTCGCCCGGGCGCTCGCCGCGAAACGGTTGATCTCTACATCAAGCGACTTGAGGCGCTGGAGCATATCGCGAATTCTTTTACCGGTGTCGAGAAATCGTTTGCTATTCAGGCAGGCCGCGAGATCCGCATTATTGTCAAGCCAGAAGAAGTAGACGAATATGCGGCGGCACAGCTTGCCAGCGATATCGCACACAAGATCGAAGAGAGCCTCGATTATCCTGGCCAGATCAAAGTGTGCGTGGTTCGCGAAACGCGCTCTGTCGACTACGCTCGCTAGTCCGCGCGATTTGACCTGATACAATTGAAGGGTGTCCGTAAAGGCCAGGTCCATACTCGGCTTGGCCCTTGCGGCCACCCTTCACGATAAGAGAAAAGGACCACAAACAATCTATGCATAACACCGTCGATTTACATACACATTCAACAGCCTCCGATGGACTCTATTCCCCCACAATTCTGCTGGAGAAAGCGCAAGAAGCGGGGCTCCACGTGCTTGCCCTGACCGACCACGATACCACAAACGGTCTGGACGAAGCGGCGGAAGCGGCCAGAGCCCGCGACATTGAGTTTATCCCTGGCATCGAGATTAACACCACAGTCGGCAAATCCGAGATTCACGTTCTGGGCTACTATCTTGAATATAAGCGTCCCGAATTCCAGGCCACCATTAAGATACTGCGTGATGCCCGCGAACTGCGAGGCAAGCGGATGGTCGAGCTACTGAATGAGAACGGCATCAACATTTCCTGGGATCGTGTACGTGAGCTGGCAGCCGGTGCCGTAGGCCGTCCACACGTTGCACAGGCCCTGGTTGAAGCAGGCTATGTTCAGAGCGTGGCAGAGGCCTTCGATCAGTATATCGGAAGTGGCCGCATTGCCTATGTACCGCGCTACAAGCTCTCTCCCGCCGATGCCGTGCGCCTGATCGCCAGCGCCAACGGCTTGCCCGTGATGGCCCATCCGGTCTCGCTGCCCGGACTGGACGAACTTCGTAACTGGCTACCTGAGCTCTGTCACGCCGGTCTGGTCGGTCTGGAATCCTACTACGGGGATTATAGCGATGAAGACGTTCAGGCATTGCTTGCGCTTGCAAAGGAGTATAATCTGATCCCGACCGGTGGCACCGACTTCCACGGCCCCGGAATCCACCCGACACCGCTTGGCGCACGCTATGTGCCCTACGAGTCGGTTGAGCGGCTGAAAGAGGCAGCCGCCAAACGCAAAGGCCAGAACCCACCCGCGTTCACGCTGCCGGAACCGGTCAAGGAATAAACAGAAAGAAGGAGCAGCACTACTCATACCCCTGCTCCTTCTTTATTGTAGCGTTTCTACCAGCGTGTCACGGCATCACGCCAGCGACTGCGCCCCTCATGTCCATTCTGCGCCAGCGGCTGGCGACGGAGTTTTTCATCCTCAACCTTTGCATGAAGGAGCAGGCCAGCAGCGATCGCAGCAACCTGTTCTTCTGAAAGCTGCTCCTCGGCCTTCGGCTCCTTTTGCAGCAAGCGGGCGTCCCATTCCTCCGCAATAAAATCGGTGGACATATCACCGGCAATAAAGCGGGGATGATCCATCAGCCAGCGGGCGAACGGGATCGTCGTGCGGACACCGACAATATGATACTCGTCCAGCGCACGGCGCAAGCGAGCAATAGCCTGCATGCGATCTTTCCCCCAGACAATCAACTTTGAGAGCAAGGGGTCATAGTAGAGCGGGACCTGTAACCCGGCATAGAGACTACTATCCACACGTACCCCCGGACCTGAGGGCTCCTGCAACGCCTGTACTGTCCCGGTCGCGGGCAGGAAACGGTTTTCGGGGTCTTCCGCTGAAATACGGCATTCAATTGCGGAACCTCTCAGTTCCACCTGCTCTTGCGTAAAGGAGAGCGGCAACCCGGCAGCGACACGAAATTGTTCCTGCACCAGATCGATGCCCGTGACCCATTCCGTGACGGGATGCTCGACCTGAACACGTGCGTTGACCTCAAGAAAATAGAAGTTGCGGTCAGGCCCAACCAGAAACTCAGCGGTGCCCGCATTGACATATTGAATCGAGCGCACAAGGTTAATGGTTGCTGACGTCATGCGCTCGCGTAACTCAGCATCGACGATCGGAGACGGAGACTCTTCAATCAGTTTCTGATGGCGACGCTGAATACTGCACTCGCGTTCCCCCAGATGAACCACATTGCCATGTGTATCGGCGATAAACTGAACCTCAACGTGACGGGCAGGCGCAATCGCTTTCTCAAGATAGACCCGGCTATCACCAAAAGCGCTCATGGCCTCACTTCGTGCCGTTCGCAACGAGGGGAGCAGCTCACGCGAGTCACGTACAAAACGGATGCCCTTGCCGCCACCCCCAGCCGCCGCCTTTAAGAGAAGCGGATACCCGATCTTCTCGGCGATAGCGACCGCCTCTGCGTCATCGGCAACGTCGGCCATCGCACCCGGCACAATGGGAACTCCAGCCTCGCTGGCGGTCCGCCGTGCTGCTGTCTTTTCACCCATTGCCAGTTGCGCCTCAGCGGGCGGGCCAACAAAGATCAGACCGGCCTCCGTACAGGCTCGCACAAACTCGGCATTCTCTGATAGGAAACCATAGCCAGGATGTACCGCCTGTGCCCCCGAACGTCTGGCAACATCCAGCAACGCTGGAATAGACAAATAGCTCTGCGCTGCCACCGCCGGGCCAATATGATACGCCTCATCGGCCATACGAACATGCAACGCGTTTCTATCGACATCGCTATAGACCGCAACACTGCGTAAGCCCAGTTCGCGGCAGGCTCGAATCACACGAAGTGCGATCTCACCGCGATTCGCAACCAGCACCTTTTGAAACGGCCAGTGCGCAACAGAGTGTGTATCCATCTGAAGGCTCCTTCGACTTCTGAGTTTTCTCTTCGTCCACAGTATAGCACGCATTTCCGCACATGCATAGGAAAAAAAGGCCACTCGCACTTTTTAATATTTCATTTCCACGAAAAGTCGGGTACACTGCAAGTTGACCTATTTTTGGCATTGAGCTATTTCGCCGTACAACACTACCTTACCTTTCTGACTCGTACATAAAACTGTCAGAAGTACCTGCCGCCTATGGAGGACGCTGCATACCATGCTAAAATTCATCTCCAACATCCCTATCTTTCGCCGCCTCTTCAGTGCGTTCTTATTGGCGGCGGTTATCCCCGGCATTGTGATCGGGGTTCTGGGATGGTTCTTTACCAACACGGTCAACGATCGCAGCGAGCAGTTGAAGCTAACCGCCGCGATGGTGCAACAAAGCACCCACATTGATACCGCACTCAAAGATCTTTCGACACAACCCCGCCTGGAATATCCTATCTGGGCCCAGAGTCAATATCAGGCACAGCTTCCGACCATTATTCAGGAGGTCCACCAGAAGCAAGGACAGGTCGATAAAGATATCACCAAATTCACGCAAGAATATGAAGTCAATACATCGGCTAAAATGGGGCGCATTAAAGCAACCCTGAGCCAGGATCTCCCCGACCCCGGCATTCTGGATCAACAACAGAAGCTCTTCAAGAACGTGCGCGAGAAGCTCTGGCCTGACTTCATGAATGCGCAGAACAACCTGCTCAAGCATCTGGAGGCATCGACCATTACCGCCAACCCAACCGCCGATGCAGACAAGAAAGCGCTGGATGATGCATTTAAGGCGCTCAATGATTCCTGGAAGCAGATCGATACCATCGCGAACCAGATAAATACCCAGACCGCCACAACAGGCCCATCTATTACCAACGCGCTTATTTTCGCGACCATTATCGCCTTGCTCGTCACAATGGTCTTCGTTATCTTCATCGGTTACATCGTGAACCTGACCATCACGAACCCGCTCCTCCATCTGGCCACCCTGACCAAGCGGATCGCCAAAGGTGAGACCAATGCCCGAGCACAGCTACAGGGCCGTGATGAGATCTACACTGTTGCCCAGTCGATGAACAACATGCTCGACAACATCGTACGCCTGATCCAGGAGACGCAGGCACAACGCGACTCGCTGCAAGGGCAGGTCGAAAAGCTGGTCAGCGAGGTCAGCGGTGTCGGTGAAGGTGATCTGCGCGTACAGGCAGAGGTCACGGCTGATGCGCTGGGAGTGCTGGCCGACTCCTTTAACTACATGGTGGAAGAGCTTGGAAGCCTGGTTGTCCGCGTCAAAGTTGTGGCAAGCGAAGTTGAAAAAACAACCTCAACCATTCTTGACAGTATGACGCAGCTTGTGGAAACGGCTGACGTCCAGATTCAGCAGATGGGCGAAGCCGGGGTTGAGGTCGAGAACATGGCAGCCTCAAGTCGGCAAGTGGCAGAACGCTCACAGATGCTCTTCGATGTTGCGAATAAAGCGCGTGAAGACGCTCATGGTGGTCGTAACGCACTACAACAGGCCGTAGAAGGAATGGGCCGTATTAACGAGAACGTGCAGGGCACAGCGCTGAAAGTCCAGATGCTTGGCGAGCGCTCGCGTGAGATTGACGAAATCGCTGAGGCAATGACCACCATCGCGCACCAGACGAACCGTCTTGCACTGGACGCCGCTATTCAGGCAGCTATGGCAGGTGAGAACGGTAAAGGCTTTGGCGCGGTCGCAGCCGACATCCGCCGTCTGGCAGAACGCGCAAAGGATCAGGCAACCAGTATCGGTCGTATCGTACGCGGCGTTCGTGAAGAGATCGGCGCAGTGGCCCTCTCGATGCAGGAAACCCAGCGCGAAACTGCTGCTGGTAGTAGACTGACACAGGAAGCCGGTATCGCACTGAGCTCAATCTTCTCCGCCATTGAACATCAGGCTCGCGAAGTTGAAAACATTAACAAAGCGGCCATGCAACAGCTCCAATCATCCAGCGCAATCGTGCGTATCATGCATGAGGTTGCCGAATCCACGAAGCAGAGTAGCGTCAATACCCGCGAAGCGTCCGGAAACATGGAACGCCTCGCCCGCCTTGTTGAGCAGCTCCGTGCCTCGGTGGAAGCCTTCAAACTGCGTGAAGATCAAGAATACTACATGGCAAACAGTGGTATGGGTCTCACCGCAGAGGATAGCAGCGAGAACCCGCTGACTTTCAGTGGCGTATTCCGTACCGTCAGCGCGACCGCACAGCCCGCTGAGGTTCAGGAAGGGACCTTCGATTCGCTCCCCCAGGGAATGCCCGCGTTTACACCGGCCTCGTTTGAGGAGAATCAGATCAGCTTCCCTGATAACTGGGATTGGAACCAGTCCACACCGCCGCTGCCCTCCTGGTCGGGTGAGCATCAGGCAGCCGGAAACAACAACAGTCAAACGCCTGAATCCTTCCCGGGAAGCAGCCCACGCTGGCCACAATCAGGCTTCTAGATCAAAAAGCAAAAGGCCTCTCA
>Ga0164243_10013054_pt1 | contig 11716 bp, 13 predicted proteins | sample OricompcompostOP_FD_108781 | JGI IMG/M metagenome (GOLD analysis project Ga0164243, IMG submission 108781) | Organic Plus compost microbial communities from Emeryville, California, USA - Original compost - Organic plus compost (OP) | ecosystem: Engineered > Solid waste > Mixed feedstock >...
GATGCGTGCAGATTGCCGGCGGGCGCTCCGCGATCTCGGCGATCCTCGTCGACGACGAGGGTGCGCGCACGATCGCGACCTATACCGACGAGCGGCTGCTTGCAGCCGGTCCCGTCGACGTCAGCGCGCTGGTGGCGGACGCGGACGCGCTCCTCATCGACAACCGGCGGCCGAATTTCGTGACGCCGTTATGTGAGGAGGCGAGCCGCCGTGAAATTCCCATCGTGCTCGATGCCGACAAGGCGACGCGGTTGAACGATCCGCTGCTCGCCATGGCCACCCATGTCATCTTCTCGGGCGAAAGCCTGCGCGGCACGGTCCGTGGGCGCAGCGCGGCCAACGCCATCCAGCACGTGCAGGAAGAGTGCGGTGGGTTCGTCGCAGTCACCGACGGCGCCAATGACGTGCTCTGGTGCGACGGCGGTGAGGTGCACGCGGTGCCGGCGTTCAAGGTGAAAGCGATCGATACGCTCGGCGCCGGTGACGTGTTCCATGGTGCCTTCGCGCTTGCGCTGATGGAAGGCCGCAGCCTGCACGATACGTTGCGCTTCGCGGCCGCCGCGTCGGCGGTCAAGGTGACGCGCTTCGGCGGAAGTTCCACGGCGCCCACTCGCGACGAGGTCGAAGCGGTGCTGGCCCGCGCCCACTGAGTTTGGATCGCGCTCTATTTCTTCGAAGGGCAGGGCGCGCCGCATGGTGCGCAGGCGCCGGCGAAATCCTGCGGCGAGATCGCGCGGCCGATCGAGGGCGACGTGAGGTGGTCGGACAGGATCGCTGCGACGCCGACAAGAAAGACGATCAGATAGACGAGGCGCATCGCATCATTCCCGCGACAGTCCGAACCACGGGCGGCATTTGATCCCGATCGTGCAGCCGCCGAGCGCGGCGAGGAACCAGACCCAGCCGTGCAGGGAGCCCGACGCGACGCCGCCGACGAACGCGCCGATGTTGCAGCCGAATCCGAGCCGTGCGCCCCAGCCCATCAACAGCCCGCCGACCGCGGCCGCAGCCAGCGAGCGCGAGGGAGGCCACGGCCCGCGCGCGAACGGCGCGGAAAACGCCGCCGCGGCCATGGCGCCGAAGATCATGCCGAGGTTGGTGAGGCTCGCGGTGTCGCCGAGGAGCGAGTCCGAGAGCGCATGCTTGGGTCCCGGCCATTGCCAGAACTCGAACTGCGACAGGTCCGCGCCCGCCAGGGTCGCGAGTTTGCCGCCCCACACCGTGTAGCCGAAGGTGACGCTCCAGGGATGCCCGCCGGCGAAGAACACGCCGATCATCAACGCGGCGATCACGAGTGCGCCCGCGATGAACGAGCCGCGCGTCGAGATTGGCGCGCCGCGCCGCCGCGCAATGGCGAGGATGACGAGCGCCACGGCCGCGATGCTGGCCAGCGTAACCGCGAGCCCGCCCCAGGGGCCGAAATAGTCGCTCGCGAGTACCGGATCGATGCCGCCCATCCGCAGGAATGGCGGCAGCGACATGCTGCCCAGCACGCTCCCGACGATGAAGCACGCCAGGGTGATGAGCATGCGGCCCGAGCCGCCGCCGACCGTATAGAGCGTGCCCGAGCCGCAGCCGTTGGCGAGCTGCATGCCGATGCCGAACACGAACGCGCCGATCACCAGGGAGGGGCCAAGCGGTGCGATCGATCCGCCGTAGTGCGGCCAGCTCGCCGCCACCGGCACCACCGCCACCGCGGTCAGTGCGATGAGCAGCAGGATCACGAGGAGGCCACCCGCTTCGCCACGCACCAGAAAGCGTCGCCAGGACGCCGTGAAGCTGAACTCCGCCTTGAGGAAAGCGGCGCCGAGGCCGAACCCCAGCACGAGCAGTGCGGCGGATGCCGGCTGTCCATCGATCAGCACGAGCGCCACCAGCAGCGCGGTGGCCAGCACGGCAGTCGTGAGGAACAGCCAGTCCCTGCGGGCGGTGGCCGGCGCGAGGGTCGTCGTCGCAGCGATGGTCATCATGAGCCTTTGCCGAAGAACTTCTTGATGTCGTCCCATTTCGTGCGGGAGGAGGCAACCGGCCGGCTCGGCACCGACACCCAGTCGACCATCGAGCCGTAATAGACTTTCACGTCCTTGCGGCCGAGCAGCTCCGCGAGCACGAACCAGTCGGTCGCCGACCAGTGGCCCGTGTTGCAATAGCTCACGACAGGTCCGCGCGGCGGAATGCGGGCCGCGATGGCGGCGAGCTCGGCCTTCGGCCGCAGCCGGTTGGTCGTTTCGTCGTAGAATGCGGTGCTGTCGATGTTGAGCGCGCCGGGGATATGGCCATAAGCCTGGGCGGCATCCGCCTTCACCTTGCCTTGGAAGAATGGCGGCGGGCGTGCATCGACGAGCGTGCCGGCGCCGGTCGCGATGATGTGCTCCACGTCGGCGGCCTCCGCAATCAGGCTCGGGTCGAGGTTCGCTTCGAAAATCGTGGGTGACGGCGTGTTCATGCCGCTTTCGAGCGGGAGCTTGGCGGCAGTCCAGGCAGCGGTGCCGCCATCGAGAATGGATACCTTGCGCACGCCCGCGACCTTCAGCGTCCAATAGGTCCGCGCCGCGGACCCGAAATCGGTCGCGCTCACGCCCGCCGGCACGACGACCACGTCATTGGTCTCGTCGATGCCGAGCTCCCCGATGAGCTTCTCGAGCTGGGCGATGCTGGGAAGCATGTAGGGCAGCCCGTTGCGGGTCGCGCGCCACCCCGCCTTGTCGTAGTCGCTATGGATCGCGCCCGGAATGTGCCCTTGCGCATAGGTCTCGGCGCTGCCGCCGTCGATGGCCGAGCGGATGTCGAGCACGACCAGCCCGGGCGCGCGCAGGTGCGCCTGGAGCCATTCGACCGAGACCAGCGGGTCCGTCCGTGCGACATCCTGCGCCGGCGCGCCCGTCGCCAGCAGCAGGAGAACGCCGAACGCACGGATGGCCGCGCGGGAAATCTGGATCGCGCATTGCATCGTGAAGAATCGTCCCGTCCGTCCGAGGCGTTAACATAGGGGCAGGGGTGCTGGGAGGCGAGCCTCCGCACGATAAATTTATTCTATCAGGCCGGGCATACGCTAGACATGAAAGAAAGAATTTCTATATTCTGATCCTATCCGCATGCTTTGCTCCACCAATCGGACGGCCCCATGGACGCCATCGACCGCAAGATTCTTGCCGTGCTGCAGAAGGACGCTTCGCTTTCGGTTGCCGAGATCGGCAGCCGCGTGGGCCTGTCGTCGACGCCGTGCTGGAAGCGCATTCAGCGGCTCGAGGCGGAAGGCGTCATCCAGCGGCGCGTCGCCGTGCTGGACCAGGACAAGCTCGGGCTCGGTGTAACAGTGTTCGTCTCGGTGGAGACGGGAGACCATTCCGATCAATGGCTGAAGACGTTTGCCAGCGTGGTCGGAGCCATGCCGGAGGTGATGGAGTTCTATCGGATGGCGGGCGACGTCGACTACATGCTGCGCGTCGTCGTCAAAGACATCGCCGGCTACGACGAGTTCTACAAGCGCCTGATCGCGGCGATTCCGCTCAAGAACGTCACATCGCGCTTCGCGATGGAGAAGATCAAGTCGACGACCGAACTGCCGATCCCCTCCTGATTGGGAGATCCGGAGGCTGGCCCGAGCGGGTTTCGGAATCTAGCCGTTGCAGCATTCGACAACGGAGCTGATGCGCGGGCGCATGTAGTTCGCGTCGCCGAGCGTGATGCTGGCCTTGAACACGGTGCTCCCGAACATCGGCTTGTAATCGTAGCTGGCTTCTCCCCAGATCAGAGAGCCCGGAACTTTCAGCACGTCCGGCAGCGACACGTTCTCCTCCTTATGCGCTGTGCCGTTGTAGCTGCGGCTCCAACTGATCTTGGCCTGGCCGTTGGCGTCGATCTCGATGCTCGAGACGGTCACCTTCAGGTTACTGGTCGCATAGGGCGCGCTGATCGCAACGGAGGCCTTGAGAATGTCGGTGATCTCCGCCTCGGTCAGCTTCGACGATTGGGCCGCGAGGTCGGCCACGGTGTGCGCGACCAGCGTCATCTTGCGGTCGATGGCGACGGCCGTGGTGACCTCGATGCCGCCGAAGTAGATCGCAATCAGCAACGGCGCGATGAGCGCGAACTCGACTGCGGAGACGCCTTTGCGGTCGCGCGCGAAGCGAAGGAGGCGGGCACGGAGGCGGGAAGACATGCTTGTCGTCTGCATCAATTATTGTAAGGCTCGTTGCGGAAGGCGGCAGTGGCGACAATCAGCCGATTGTCGCCGGCCATGTTGGCGAGGTTCGGATTCCAGAGCTTGATGGCGATGGGAAATTCATAGCTCAAGCGCACGACCACGATTTCGCCGGGACCACCCAGATTGTAGCCGCCGCTGGCGAGGGTGCCGTTGGGATTGAGCGGCGACGGCATTTCCACCGATGAGAAGCTGGCGAACGTGCGCACGTCGATCGACATCTTGTTGGCGCAATCGAGCCACCCGGTCATTCGTGCGCACACCGCGGTCTTGAACGTCGATTGATCGAACTTGGCCGCTTGCGCCTGCCCCGTCATGACGAGCCGGGCCGCTTCCTGCGCCCCGGTCTCGAGCACCTGGTTCGCGAAGAAGACGAGCGCCGTCTCCATGATGGCGTAGAGGAAAGCCAGGAACGGAACGAGGATCAGCGGGAACTCGATCGCGACGGCGCCACCGCGATGGCGCACGAAGCGACGCAGCGGGCGCGCGAGCGTGCGGCGCGTCCAGGCTCCGAGCCGACGTGGATCAAAATGCATGCCGCGCAGTCTCCACCCGAGAACGATCGTGGTATGCGCGCGTTTTATCGAAAAGTCGTTGTGCGGCGGTTAGCGGATCCGCCCGATTCTCGACGATCGGATCACCGATCGTTAGTCATGCTGCGGTGGCGCTGATCAGGTCAGCGGGCGGGCGCGGCCCCCTGGGTGGTGGCGGTGCCGGCACCCTGCGCACGCGTGCTGCGTACGCCCGCCTGGCCGATGGTCGCGTCGAAAAATGCGGGCGCGTCCCCAAGCGTGATCCGGCGCTCGCATTGCGGCGTGCAGCTATAGGTTTCGCGGTCCATCCCCCGGTAGAGCACCAACGTGTTCTCGGCGGGGCCTTGCACCTGGACGAACTGTTCGGAAAGCACTTTCCCGCTGCGGTCGAGCGCGATCACATTGGTCGTGCCGTAACCCTTGCCCGTCAGGACCATCAGGCCGCCCTGCTGCAGCGAGACGTCGGCGATGAGCGGGTTGCCGACCACGATCGTGGCGACGCCATCGGGGAGCCGCTCGATGTGTGCCTGATCGAGATGCACATTGACGATCTGCGCGGCCAGCAACTGCCCCGGCAACACGGCTGCTGCTGCCGCGGCCGTCAGCGCGGCCCTCGCAAACGGAAACCCCCGCGCGAACGCGCGTCTCATCGTCATCGGTACGCTCCACACTCACCGGATCCGACGACCATCACACAGGCCGCGAACGGACAATCTCACGGCGAAGATGACGGCAAATTGGTGAATCAATCCCGAACACGTCGATGAAAGTTTGGCGCGATGTCGTTGCGAAATTCATTCAATTCCCGCCGCGCGGGTTAGCGAAATCTAGTGTCATTCAAGGCTTTATGCGCAGCGGCGGGCCAGGCGCTCGCGCGCGAAACGCGCCGTTAACCACGGCGCGCGCTGCTGTTCGGCGGGTTCGTTTCGTCGATCTGCTTAACCGCAACGCAAGGGCTCCGGAGTAGGGTTCACGCAGGTCAACATCGCCGGACAACGGCGAGAGCAAGACCAGCTCAGACAGCCACGTGGACCACTAGGAGCACTCATGACCACCCTCGTTAAGCGTTTCATCAAGGACGAGTCGGGCGCGACGGCCATCGAATACGGCCTGATCGCCGCCGGCATCTCCGTTGCGATCATTGCCGCGGTGCAGAGCCTCGGCGGCCGCATCGGCACCACGTTCAACAACGTCGCTTCGACGCTGCAGAACGCCGGCAAGTAACCGACGATCCGGAATTCATGGAAGGCTCCGGTCGACTGGACCGGAGCTTTTCGTTTTCGGGTGGGCGGGGTGCGCCTTCATCTACTCGATTTACGGCCCGTTCATTCGCCTTGCATAGGACATCGGGCGTCGTTGCTAAGGGGACGGGCTAGATCAGTCTTGCACCCGGCTCCCGCGGATGGTGCGCGGACATGGTCATCGATTCGATCAGACTGCTGCTGTTCCCGGCGCTCATGGCCTTCGCCGCCTCGAGCGATCTCTTGACCATGACCATCTCCAACCGGATCTCGCTGCTGCTGATCGGTGGGTTTCTCGTGCTCGCCGCTGCGACCGGTATGAGTCTCGAAGGCATCGGCTATCACGCGCTTGCGGGCGCGATCGTGCTCGTGCTCGCCTTCATCTGCTACGCGCGCGGCTGGATCGGAGGCGGCGACGCCAAGCTTGCGGCCGCTACGGCGCTGTGGTTCGGCTTCGAGCACCTCTATGACTATCTGCTGGCTGCGTCCTTGCTGGGCGGCGTGCTCACGCTGCTGATCCTGCGCTTTCGCGCACTGCCGCTGCCGGCGGTGCTGGCGCGCCAAGCCTGGGTCGCGCGCCTGCACCGCGACGATGCTGGTGTTCCTTACGGCATCGCCTTGGCGGCTGCCGCGCTGGCGATCTATCCGTACACGATCTGGATGAAGCAGCTCGGATCGTAACGCATCGGCCAAGCGCCGATGTCATTCCGTCGTGCGTGCGAGGCAAGAGCCCGCCGCGACGGCCGCGGGGCGACACGCGCGAGACGCTTGCAGTCTCGAACGTCGCGAAGCCGGCAAACGGCTGCAATGACGTATCCGCGGCGCGCCAGCGTAAACGGCTGTTAACGCGTTTTGGATACCGCTCGTTAACCACGAATTGACGTTTGCCTGATGAAATCCGGGATCGGCGATCTCAGCTCGTTCGCCATCGGTCGCCTGCGGGGATGTGAAGCGTATGAAAGCCGCGCGTGTTGTTGTTCTCGGTCTTGCCCTCGGTGCGGGCGGGCTCGCCGCTCTCCTCATGTCGGGGGGCTCTGACCAGCCGCCGGCCCCGCCGCCGGCTCCTGTCGCGCAGCTCGAGACCGCCGACGTGCTTGTCGCCAAGAACGAGATCGGCGTCGGACAGTCCCTGACCGCGGGCGATCTCGCCTGGCAGCAATGGCCCAAGGCTTCGGCAGGCTCCTTCATCCAGCGCAGCGATCGTCCCGACGCGATCGAGAAGATCTCGGGAGCCATCGCACGCGCGCCGATCGGCGCGGGGGAGCCAGTGCGCGAGAACCGGCTCGTGAGGGCCAACGGCTCCGGCTACATGGCGGCGATCCTGCCGCAGGGAATGCGTGCGATCTCGACCGAGATCTCGGTGGAGACCGGCGCCGGCGGATTCATCCTGCCCAACGACCGTGTCGATGTGATCCTGTCGCGCCGCGACCGCGAGGCCGAGAAGGTTTCCGGCATCGAGGCGCACGTGAGCGAAACCATCCTGAGCGACGTGCGCGTGCTCGCGATCGACCAGACGGTGGAGGAGAAGAACGGGCAGCGCGTGGTCGTCGGGAAGACGGCGACGCTCGAGTTGACCCAGCGGCAGGCGGAGCTGCTTGCGCTGTCCCGGCAGCTTGGAACGCTGACCCTCGCGCTGCGCAGTCTCGCGGATGCGGACGCCTCGCGCGGGCCGGCCGAGACGAATGAGCCGAGCGGCACGGGCCGCATGAACATGGTTCGTTTTGGCGTGACCACCAGCACACTGCCGAAATGATCCGGAGGGGAATGGGGACAACATGCCAGACTGGACGCTGACACGCGGCGCAGCATTCGTCGCCACGCTGCTCGTCGCGGTGTGCGCCTTCGGCAAGGCCGACAGCGCCGATCCTCGTCCCGAGCCGTCGTCCTCGGTCATTCAGATCGCGGCGAGCGAGGCGACCTCGCGGTTCGTCCCGCTCGGCATCGGCAAGTCGGTGGTTATCGATCTGCCGCGCGACGTGCGCGACATTCTCGTGGCTGATCCGAAGATCGCGAATGCGGTGGTGCGCTCGTCGCGTCGCGCCTACATCGTCGGCGTGGCCGTCGGCCAGACCAGCGTGTTCTTCTTCGACGCCAATGGTGGGCAGATTGCCGGCCTCGATCTCGCGGTGACGCGCGACCTCAACGGGGTGCGCGCCGCGCTGCGTCAGATGTTCCCCAATTCTGATATGCGCATCGACGGAGTGGGTGACGGCGTGGTGCTCACCGGCACCGCCGCCAACCCCGCCGAGGCGCAGCAAGCCTATGATCTGGCGTCGCGGCTCGTGGGCGACGGCAACAAGGTCGTCAATGCGCTAACCGTGCGCGGCCGCGACCAGGTCATGCTCAAGGTCACGGTCGCGGAGGTGCAACGCGACGTCATCAAGCAACTCGGGGTCGATCTCACCGGCAGCCTGGGCTCGGGCGTGGCCGTGCTCGATTTCGCGACCCGCAATCCGTTCACCGCCACCACGCAGGCGATCAGCAGTTCTGCAGGCGTGTTCCGCTATCAGTCGACGGCGGCGACGCTGCGCGCCATGGAGCGTGCCGGTGTCATCCGCATGCTGGCCGAGCCGACGCTGACGGCGATCTCCGGCGAGTCCGCGACGTTCCTCGCCGGCGGCGAATTTCCGATCCCGCAAGGCCTGAGCTGCGACACGACGCGCGTGCCGCCGATTTGCCAGCAGTCGATCGATTACAAGAAGTTCGGCGTCGGCCTGACTTTCACGCCCGTCGTCCTCAGCGAGGGCCGCATCAGCCTGAAGGTGATGACGGAAGTGTCGGACGTCTCGAACGAGAACACGATCACGCTGTCGGTGCCCGGCTCCGACGCGATCACCATCCCGTCGATCCGGGTTCGCCGCGCCGACACCACGGTGGAGATCCCCTCGGGCGGGTCGATGGCCATGGCCGGCATGATCCAGGAGCAGACCAAGCAGGCGCTCAACGGCGTGCCCGGCATCACGCAGGTTCCTGTCATCGGTGCGCTGTTCCGCAGCCGCGACTACGTCAACCGGCAGACCGAGCTGATGGTCATCGTGACGCCCTATGTGGCGCGGGCCGTCTCGCAGAAGGATTTGGCGAAGCCGGATGATGGCTTCGCTGATGCCGCCGATCCGTCCACCGTGCTGCTCGGGCGGCTCAACCGCATCTATGGCGTGCCTGGCGCCGTCGACCCGCGCCGCATGTACCGGGGAAATTATGGCTTCATTCTCGACTGAGGCCACGGAGGGTAAGCGTATGGCATCGGTGCATTTGAACGGCTTGCCGCGCGGCGGCGCCGCGTCGGTCGCGGCGCGCGGGCTTGCCGTGGCAGCGCTGGCCGCGGCCCTTGCGGGCTGCTACTCGCCGCATATGCCCTCGGAGCCGATCTCGAACGACTATCGTCAGCGCCATCCGATCACGCTGAAGGAGAAGGAGCGCACCGTCGCGGTCCTCGTCGGCAGTCACCGCGGGGGTCTGCTGCCGGCGCAGCGCGCGGACGTGCTTGCGTTCGCGCAGGCCTGGAAGCGCGAGGGCACCGGCGGCATCGTCATCGATCTGCCGCGCAAGACGCCGAACGAGCGCGCTGCGGCCGAAACCCTGCGCGAGGTGCAGGCAATCCTGGCGGCGGCCGAGGTGCCGCCGCAGGCGGTGAACGTGCGCCCGTACCTGCCGACCAATCCCGGCTCGCTGCCGGCGCTCAAGCTGAACTATCCGCGAATGGCGGCCGAGGCCGGGCCCTGCGGCCTCTGGCCGAAGGACCTCGGCCCGGACAACGATCCGCTGTGGAACGAGAACCGGCCGTTCTGGAACCTGGGATGCGCGACGCAGCGCAACCTTGCTGCGATGGTCGACAACCCCACCGATCTCGTGCAGCCGCGCGGCGAGACGCCCGCCTACACGCCGCGTCGCACGCAAGTGCTTGAGAAATATCGCAGGGGCGAAAGCCCATCCACCGTCTATCCCAACGGCGAGCAGGGCCGGATCAGCGACGTCGGGCAATGATCAGGTATAGCCAGCAGACATCCGAAGCGGACACGACGCCGGTCGCGAATCCGGGCGAGGAGCACATCGTTCCGGCGCCCCGCATCTCGATCCAGGCGTTCTGCGAATCCGTCGATGTCGCCGCGGCAATGCAGGGAGCCGCCGAGGATCGGCGGTTGGCGCGCGCGCATGTGCGTATCCAGATGGGCGGCATGGCGGCGGCGCTGGAAGCCTACCGCTCCTCGCCGACGCCGAACGTGATCATCGTCGAATCGGACAAGCAGGGAGAAACGCTGCTCGACGCGCTCGACGAGCTTGCCCAGGTGTGCGACGGCGACACGCGCGTCATCGTCATCGGCCGCGTCAACGACATCGTGCTTTACCGCGAGCTGATCCGCCGCGGCGTCAGCGACTATCTTATCGCCCCGACCGCGACGCTCGACGTCGTGCGGTCGGTCTGCGGCCTGTTCTCCGCGCCCGAGGCCAAGCCGGTCGGGCGCATCCTCGCGGTGGTGGGCGCCAAGGGCGGGGTCGGCGCCTCGACGGTCGCGCACAACGTCGCCTGGTCGATCGGGCGCGATTTCGAGCTTGCCTCCGTGGTCGCCGATCTCGACCTGCCGTTCGGTACGGCGGGCCTTGACTTCAACCAGGACCCTCCGCAGGGCATTGCTGACGCGGTGTTCTCGCCGGATCGGATCGATGCTGCCTTTCTCGATCGCCTGCTGTCGAAATGTGACGATCATCTCAGTCTGCTGGCGGCGCCGGCGACCCTCGAGCGCGTCTATGACTTCGGCGCCGAGGCTTTCGATTCGATCTTCGACACGCTGCGGACCAGCGTTCCCTGCGTCGTGCTCGACGTTCCCCATGTCTGGTCCGCATGGACCAAGCGCATGCTGGTGAGCGCCGACGACATCTTGATCGTGGCGGCGCCGGACCTTGCCAACCTGCGCAACGCCAAGAACCTGATCGACAGCCTGCGCGCCGCACGGCCGAACGACCGCCCTCCGTCGTATTGCCTCAATCAGGTCGGCGTGCCGAAACGGCCCGAGATCAAGCCGGCCGACTTCGCGCGTGCGCTCGAGGAGGATCCGGTGGTGGCCATCCCGTTCGAGCCGGCGATCTTCGGGACGGCGGCAAACAACGGGCAGATGATCGCGGAGGTGTCCGCCGGCCACAAGTCGGCGGAATTGTTCCGGCTGCTGGCGCAGCATCTCACCGGCCGCGCCGAGGCCAAGCGTCAGCGCACATTGCTCACGCCGCTGTTGCAGAAGCTGATGAAGAAGTAGCGTCAAGGAGTTGCGTGTGTCGGGTTTCGGTAAGCGTAGCAGCAACATCGTCGAACCGCGCCGGGAGCCGGTGCCTGCGGCCGCGCCGCCTTCGCTGCCCGTCCACGAGTCCCCTCCCACCGCCCCGGCACACGTCGAAGCCGGCCGCACGCCGTTCCCGTCGAGCGGTCTCGGCGCGCCGGTGGTGAGCGCGCCGCTGACGCAGGGCGGCCGCGTCGTCATCAGCGGCAATGGGACCGGCAGGATCGCGACTGCGCCCACGGCGCAGGATCTTGCGCGGTCGGAGAAATACTACGAGGTCAAGGCGACGATCTTCAGCGCCCTGCTCGAGGCAATCGACCTCGCGCAGCTCGCGCGCCTCGACGCCGATTCGGCGCGCGAGGAAATCCGCGACATCGTCAACGAGATCGTCGCGATCAAGAACATCGTGATGTCGATTTCGGAGCAGGAGGAACTGCTCGACGACATCTGCAACGACGTGCTGGGCTA
>Ga0164243_10013056_pt1 | contig 11715 bp, 8 predicted proteins | sample OricompcompostOP_FD_108781 | JGI IMG/M metagenome (GOLD analysis project Ga0164243, IMG submission 108781) | Organic Plus compost microbial communities from Emeryville, California, USA - Original compost - Organic plus compost (OP) | ecosystem: Engineered > Solid waste > Mixed feedstock >...
CGGCGGTACGGGTCGGTGATGCGCTCGGCGAGCTGCCCGACCCGGCCGAGCCGCAGTTCCCGCCGCCGACGCTGGAAGCCGCGATCGAGACCGTACGGCCCGCGGACGGTCCGGCGCTGCGGACGGCACTGGCCCAGCTCGCCGACCAGGACCCGCTGATCAACGTGCACGTCGACGCCGCGGGGCGGCCGACGGTGTCGTTGTACGGGCGGGTGCAGCAGGAGGTGCTCGAGGCGACGCTGGCCGACGAGTACGGCGTCGAGGCGCGCTTCGCCGACGCGGCGGTACTGCACATCGAACGTCCCCGTGGCGTCGGCGTCGCCGTCGAGCGGCTCAACACGCCGAGCAACCCGTACCAGGCGACCGTCGGGGTACGGATCGAGCCCGCCGCACCCGGCACCGGGGTGCGGTTCGCCGTCGACGCGCCGGCCCGGGACATGCCGCTGTACCTGTACGGCGACGTGACCCGGTTCGCCGCCACGATCGAGCAGCACATCCGGGACGCGCTCCGGTACGGGCTGTACGGCTGGGCGGTCACCGACTGCGTGGTCACCCTCGTCGAGGCGGGCTACAGCGTCGCCGACGGCCCACCGTCGAAGCGCGGACCCCGCAGTACCGCCCTGGACTACCGCAAGGTCGCGCCGGTGGTCTGCCGGCAGGCGCTGCGCCGTGCCGGTACCCGGGTCTGCGAGCCGGTCCTGCGGGTCACGCTGGAGGTCCCGGACCGCGACGTCGCCGTGCTGCACACCGTACTGGGCCGGATGGGCGCCGAACTGACCGGTCAGTGGCCGGCCGGTACGGTGACCCGCCTGGACGCCCGGCTCGTCGCGGCGGACCTGCACGACCTGCAACACCAGCTGCCGGACCTGACCGGCGGGGAGGGCGTGTTGGAGTACCGGTTCGACAGCTACCGGCCGGTGCCCGGACGCCCGCCCGAGCGGGCCCGGCCGCGCGACGACACCGGCGAGTCGCTCACCTGACCGCCGGCGACGGCAGGCCGGCGCGGGCGGCTCAGCGGAACCGGTCGGGGCGGCAGCCGGCCAGCTCCGGTACGGCCGAGCCGGTGTCGATCTCGGCGGCGGCGAACCGGCCGACCGCCGCGGCCAGGGTGACCGCCGAGTGCATCACGGCGACGTAGAGGCCGCGGGCACCGGCGGGCCGCCCGACGACCGGCTCCCCGTCGCCCGGCATCGGGCGCCAACCGATCTCGGCGGAGCCGACGCGCGTCCCGTCGGCCCCGGCGAACGCGGCGGCGAACCGCCGGCGGACCCGGTGCGCGGTGTCCAGCAGCGCGGCCCGGTCCGTCTCGCCGCGGTACGCCACCGGAGCCAGGACGGTACCGTCGTCCAGCTGCCGGGCCTCCAGCGCCGGCGTCGCGACGATGGTACGGACCAGGCCAGGCGCCGCGCGCAACCGGACCAGGACGGCGGGCGACGGCGCGACGGGCAGGGCGACGCCGATCCCGGCGCACAGGGCGGTCGTGCCGGTACCGGCGGCCAGGACGACGGTGTCCGCGGGCAGCGTGCCGGCGGTCGTGTGCACCCCGCGCACCGTGCCCGCGCGGTGGTCGAGCGCGGTCGCGACGGTACCGGTGCGCACCCGCGCACCCCGCTCGCGCGCACCGGCGACCAGCAGCTCGGCGCCCGCCACCGGGTCGAGCGCCGCGTCCTCCGGGTGGTGTACCGCCACCGCCGGGGGATGCCGCAGGTGCGGTTCCAGCGTGCCGGCGCTCCGGGTGCGCGGCCCGGCCGCCTCGTCGTACCCGTCCCAGCTGAGCGAACCGGACCAGCGGATCGCCAGCCCGGGCAGCTCGGACTCCAGCCGCCGGTACTCGTCCAGCGCGCGCAGGCGCAGTGCCGCCGACGGCGCGTCGCGGTCGCTGGTGTGTCCGATCCAGGCGAACGACGCCGCGGTGGCGCCCGAACCCGGCAGGCCCGCGTCGATCACCGTGACGGGTCGGCCGCGCCCGGCCAGGTGGTACGCCACGGAGGCGCCGACGATGCCGGCGCCGACGACGACGATGCCTCCACCGGTCATGCCCTGTGTTGTAGCACGGCACCGTCCACAGTGGAGCCCGCGGTTCGGGGTCAGGTCCGGTTGGCGGGCGGTCGGCTGCCGTGCACCGCGGGACCCACGCCGGCCAGCACCCGCGCGGACACCTCGTCGGTACCGAGCTGGTCGGCGCGGTCGACCACCACCAGCCGCCAGGCGCGGCCGGCGATCAGCCGCAGCGTGGTCTGCCGTTCCCGGTCGAGGTACCCGCAGGCGCTGTCGAAGTCGTGGACGGTCGGCGTCACCGAATAGCCGGCCAGCTTGCCCACGTACCAGTCCAGCCACCCCGACCCCTCCCGGTCGACCGCGCGGCGCAGCGCGCGCCGCGGATCACCGTCCAGGTACACCAGCACCGGGTGCACCGGTGCGAGCAGTTCGGTCAGGGAGTCCAGGAAGGCGCCGATCGCGTCGTCCTCGTACCCCCAGGCGACCAGCGACGGGACGAACGGCACCAGCGCGTCGGCCACCACCACGTCCATCCTGGCCGCCTGTACCGAGGCGACGTACTCGGCGGTGGACGCGAGCAGCGTCGCCGGTGCGACCACGCCGGACGCGGTGAACTCCGCCGCGACGGGCGCGAACTCGGCGCGGGTGAGGATCTCCTCCTCCCGGAAGTGGTCCACGCGCACCCCGAGGTCGGCGAGGCGCCGGCACAGCCGGTCGCACACCGTCGACTTGCCAACACCCGGCGCAGCGCCGGCCACCGCGATGAGTACGGTCATGAGGCAAGTCTCCACGACGGTCCCGAGGCGAACGGAGCAAGGGATGCGGGCGGTACGGTTCGGCCGGTTCGGCGGCCCGGAGGTACTGGAGGTGGTCGTCCTGCCGGACCCGCATCCGGGCCCCGGCGAGGTACGGATCGCGGTCCGGGCCGCGGGCGTCAACCCGAGCGACGCGATGAAACGGCGCGGCCTGCTGGACGAGGAGCTACCGCAGACGGTGGGCTACGAGGCGGCGGGCGTCGTCGACGAGCTCGGCGAGGGCGTCACGGGCGTCACCGTCGGCGACCGGGTGTACGGCTTCTGCACCGCGGGCGCGGCCCAGGCCGAGCTGGCGGTGCTCGGGTACTGGGCGCCGATCCCGCCGTCGGTCGACTTCGCCGGCGCCGCCGCACTGCCCACCGCCGTCGAGACCGCCACCCGCGGGCTGGACCAGCTCGGCGTCGGTTCCGGCGGTACGGTGCTGGTCAACGGCGCGTCCGGCACCATCGGCGCGGCCGCGGTACAGCTCGCGGTGGTGCGCGGCGCGCGGGTGATCGGTACCGCCAGCCCGGCGAACCACGAGTACCTCCGGTCGCTCGGCGCGGAACCCGTCGCGTACGGGGACGGCATGCCCGCGCGGGTGCGTGCGCTCGCGCCCGGCGGCGTCGACCGGGCGCTCGACGTCGCCGGCAGCGGCGTCCTGCCCGAGCTGATCGACCTCGCCGGCGGCCCCGACCACGTGGTGACGCTCGCCGACGTCGCCGGCGCCGAGCGGTACGGGGTCCGGTTCAGTCGCGGCGACACCGGCCGGGCGCTGCACGCGCTCGGCGAGATCGGCCCCCTGATCGAGGCCGGCCGCTTCGTCGTCCCGGCGGTACGGACGTTCCCGCTCGACGCCGTCGCGGCGGCGCACCGGGAGCTCGACCGGGGCGTACGCGGGAAGCTCGTCCTCGTCGTCGACTGAGCAGAAGGCGGGAGTCAGGTGGCGCTCGGACGCCGTCCGGTCACCGCCTCCGATCCGGCTCGGCGGTGTCGGACGGTACGCGTTCCCGCCGGTCCACGCCGACCGGCGCCGGCGGCCGCAGCAGGCGGGCGCCGGGCCACCAGATGCGGCCGCCGAGGTCCAGGTTGAGCGCCGTGACCAGGATCGAGCGCACCACGATCGTGTCCAGCAGTACGCCGAGCGCCACCGCGAACCCGATCTCCGCGAACGTGGTCAGCGGCAGCGTCGCGAGGACCGCGAACGTACCGGCGAGGACCAGACCGGCGGACGTGATGACACCGCCGGTCGCGGCGAGCCCGACCACTGCGGCGCGTCGGGTGCCGACCCGGGCGGACTCCTCCCGTACCCGGGTCATCAGGAAGATGTTGTAGTCGATGCCGAGCGCGACCAGGAACACGAACACGAACAGCGGCAGCGAGGTGTCCGCGCCGCCGAAGCCGAACACGTACCGGAAGACCAGGGCGCTGGCGCCGAGCGCGGCGGCGAACGACAGCACGACGGTACCGATCAGGATCAGCGGCCCCAGCACGGCGCGCAGCAGCAGCGCCAGGATCACGAAGACCACGGCGAGCACGATCGGGATGATCACGTTGCGGTCGTGCGCGGCGGCCCGCTGCACGTCGAGGTTGATCGCGGTGTTGCCGCCGACCTTGGCGTCGGCGTCGGGTACCGCGTGCACCCGGTCGCGCACCCGGTCGACCGTGTCGTAGCCGGCCTGGCTGTCCGGCGCCGAGGTCAGCGTCCCCTGCAGGTAGGCGGTACCGCCGCGGCTGATCGGTGGGGTGACGGTGGCCGGATCGATCCCGGGCGTACCGGCGAACGCGGCGCGCACCGCCGGGGCCTGCGCGCTGTGCGCGACGACCACGACCGGGTTGCCGGCGCCCGCGGGGAAGTGCGCGGCGAGTACCTGCTCGCCGGCGACCGAGTCCGGCTGCCCGCGGAACGTCTGCGCGTTGGTGAGGCCGTTCGCGTCCAGGGCGAGCAGGCCGGTGGCCAGCCCGGCCAGGACGACCGCGGTGGTGACCCAGGTCCACCGGGGCCGCCGCGCGATCCGGGCACCGGTACGCGCCCACAGCCCGCGGCTGGTCGGCTCGGCCGAGCCGTACCGGGGGACCGCCGGCCAGAACACCCAGCGGCCGACGATCACCAGCAGCGCCGGCAGCAGCGTGGTCATCACCGCGAGCGCCACGAACACGCCGATCGCGGCGACCGGACCCAGCCCGCGGGTCGAGTTCGTCTCGGCGACGAGCAGGCACAGCATGCCGAGCATGACCGTACTGCCGCTGGCCAGGATCGCCGGGCCGGCCCGGTGCAGCGCCACCGCCATCGCCTCGCGGCGGTCGGTGTGCCGGCGCAGTTCCTCCCGGTACCGGGCGATCAGCAGCAGCGCGTAGTCGGTACCGGCGCCGAACACCAGCACGGTCAGGATCCCGGCGCTCTGCGCGTTCACGGTCAGGTCCGCGTACCGGGCGAGCAGGTAGATCACGCCCTGCGCGACGGCGAGCGCCACCCCGGCGGACGCCACCGGCAGCAGCCACAGCATCGGACTCCGGTACGTCAGCAGCAGGATCACCACCACGACACCTACGGTGGCGTACAGCAGGGTGCTGTCGATGCCCTCGAACGCCTTCGCCGAGTCGGCCGCGTTGCCCGCCGGCCCGGTGACGTGCACGGTCATCCCGTTCGCCCCGGTCGTGGCGACGGTACGGATCCGGTCCACCTCGGTGCCCGCCTTCGACCAGCCGTTGCTGCCCAGGTTCAGCGGGATCACCGTCTGTGCCGCCTGCCGGTCGCGGGACGGTACCGGCCCGACGACCCGGCCGTCGAGCGAGCCGAGGTCGCCGAACCGCCGCGCGTCGGCCGCCGCCTTCGCCAGGTCCGCGCGGGTCAGCCCGCCGGGCCGGCTGTACACCAGGACAGCCGGCAGCGTGTTCGGCGAGGTGAACCGGGACTGGACCGCGAGTACCTGGGTGGACTCGGCGCTGCCCGGCAGCCACGACTTGGCCTCGTTCTGCTCCACGCCGGTCAGCTTCCCGGCCAGCGGTCCGGCGGCCGCCACCACGACCAACCAGAACGCCAGCACGACGAACCTGCTCCACCTGCCGGTACCGACGCGTCCGAGCGCACGACTCATCACAGCCCCCCGGCGCCGCCGTACGCCGCCCCCCGACCGCGCCCGGGCACCTCAGGTCATGGTGCGCCTGATCCGTCGAAGCACCCATCGGCCGTCCGTACGCCCCGGCACGGTCCGGCCACCCGACCGGTGTCCGGTGCGTACGCCGGTGTCACGTTCGGGGATCGCCCCGACGACGCGGTACGCGGCACCCGAACGGTCACCGGGTGCCCGGGTCCCGGCCGGCCCGTACCGCCCGCAGGTGTGCCCGGGCCGCCCGCCACGTCGGGTCAGAACGACGAGCGGTGCCGGAGGCGGGTGACGGCGGCGCCGACGAGCGCACCGGCGACGAAGGCCAGCGCGTACGGGAGGGCGCGGCGCACCGCATCCCGCGCCCCGGTGACCTCGAGCAGGTCGATCGCCGCCGCCTCCTCCGGTACCGGCATCGCCTCGGCACCGCCGCCGCCCGGCGGACCGGCCCCGCGCCGCGCCGCGTCCGCCCCGCCACCGCCCGGCGAACCGGCTGCCGCGTCCGCCCCGCCCGGCGAACCCGGTGCGCCGACCCCGGCGTCTGCGGCAGGCTCCGGTGCGCCGTCCGCGGGCGCCGGGCGCAGCTGCTCGGCCAGGCAGGCGGCGAACTGGTCCAGCAGGCGGGTACTGACGTCGGCCAGCATGCCCCGCCCGAACTGCGCCGGCCGGCCGGTGACGGTCAGGTCGGTGACGACGTCCACCCGGGTACCGTCGCCGTCCGCGGCCAGGGTGGCGGTGATCGTGGCGGAGGCCGTACCGGGGCCGCGGGTCTCCCGGCCGGACGCCTCGACCACCGCCCGGTGCGCCGCGTCGTCGCGCTCCGCGATCCGGCCGGATCCCTTGTACGTCAAGGAGATCGGGCCGAGCTTGACCTTGACCGTACCGGTGAACTCGTCGCCGTCGGACCCGGTCAGGGTGGCGCCCGGCAGGCACGGCGCGATCGCCGGTACGTCCAGCAGCCGTGCCCACGCCGCCTCGACCGGCGCGGGCACGGTGAACGCGTTCGTCAGCTGCATCGTCACGCTCCGAGGGCGGCGGACAGGGCCCGGCGGGTCAGTACCCGGGCCAGATGGGCACGGTAGTCGGCGGCGCCGTTGACGTCGTCCGGCGGGTCGGTGCCCTCGTCCGCGTGCCCGGCCGCGGCGGTCACCGCGCCCAGGTCCCCGGCGGTACCGGTCAGCGCCCGCTCCACCGCCGTCGCGCGCACCGGCCGCCGGGCCATGCTGGTCAGCGCCACCCGGGTGTCGGCGACGCCGCCGTCGGCCCGGCGTACCAGGGCGGCGACGGCGACGATCGCCCACGCCTGCGCCATCCGGTTGAACTTCTCGTACCGGTAGCCCCAGCCGGCGGTGTCCGGTACCCGGACCTCGACCAGGATCTCGTCCGGTGCCAGCGCGGTGGTCAGGTAGTCGACGAAGAAGTCGGCGGCCGGTATCTCGCGGCGGCCGTTCGGGCCGACCGCGACCATGGTGGCGTCCAGGGCGCAGGCGACGGCCGGCAGGTCGCCGGCCGGGTCGGCGTGCGACAGCGAACCGCCGAACGTACCCAGGTGGCGTACCTGCCGGTCGCCGACGGTGGCGGTGGCGGCGGCGATCAGCGGCGCGTGCTCGGCGATCCGCGCGTCGTGCAGGATCTCGTCGTGCGTGGTCATCGCGCCGATGGACAGCTCGCCGTCGGCCATCCGTACCCCGTGCAGCGACTCGACGTCGCGCAGGTCGACCAGCGTCGTGGGGGCGGCGAGGCGCAGTCGCAGCACCGGCAGCAGGCTCTGCCCGCCGGCGAGGACCTTCGCGTCCGGGTCGGCGGCCAGCGCCGCCGCGGCTTCCTCCACAGTGGACGGACGTACGTAGTCGAAGGCGACCGGGATCATGCCGCACCTCCCTGCGCGTCGTGCAGCGCGCGCCACACGTGCTCCGGCGTACACGGCATTGGCACGTCGCGGACCCCGAACGGGCGGAGCGCGTCGACCACCGCGTTCACCACGGCCGGCGTGGACGCGATCGTACCGGCCTCGCCGACTCCCTTGACGCCCAACGGGTTCGTCGTCGACGGCGTCTCGGTACGGTCCAGGGTGAACGACGGCAGGTCCGCCGCGCTGGGCGGCGTGTAGTCGACCATCGTGCCGGTGGTCAGGTTGCCGTCCGCGTCGTACACGGCGGCCTCGTGCAGCGCCTGTGCGATGCCCTGCGCCAACCCGCCGTGTACCTGGCCCTCGACGATCATCGGGTTCACCACCGTGCCGACGTCGTCGACCGCCACGTATCGCCGGATCGTGACCCGGCCGGTCTCGGTGTCGACCTCGACCGCGCACAGGTGGGTACCGTGCGGGAAGGAGAAGTCGTCCGGCTCCAGCACGAAGTCGGCGGACAGCGTCGGCTCGAACCCGTCCGGCATCGAGTGCGCGGCGAACGCGGCGAACGCCAGCTCCTGCACCGACTTGCTGGCGCCGGGCGTACCGCGGACCGCGAAGCTGCCGCCGGAGAACTCCAGGTCGTCCTCGGACACCTCCAGCAGGTGCGCGGCGAGCGTCCGCGCCTTGTCGCGTACCCGTTGCGCCGCGCGCCAGACCGCGACACCGCCCACCGCGAGCGAGCGCGACCCGTACGTGTCCAGCCCGGCCGGCGCCGCCGCCGTGTCGCCGTGCACCACCTCGACGTCGTCGAACGGTACGCCCAGGGTGTCGGCGACGATCTGGCTGAACGTGGTGACGTGGCCCTGGCCGTGCGGGCTGGTACCGACGACCGCCTCGACCTTGCCGGTGGGCAGCAGCCGTACGGTCGCGGCCTCCCAGCCGCCGCCGGCGTACCCGCGCTCGCCCAGCCAGCGGGACGGCGCCAGCCCGCACATCTCGGTGTACGTGGAGATGCCGATGCCCAGCTGTACCGGGTCGTGCGCCTCGCGCCGGCGGGCCTGCTCGGCGCGCATCCCGTCGTAGTCGAACAGTTCCGTGGCGCGTGCGGTGGCCGCCTCGTAGTTGCCCGAGTCGTACGTCAACCCGGCGATCTGGGCGTACGGGAACTCGTCGTGGCGGATCCAGTTGCGCCGCCGCATCTCCAGCGGGTCCACGTTCAGCTCGGCGGCCAGCTCGTCCAGCATCCGTTCGATCGCGAACGTGGCCTCCGGCCGCCCGGCACCCCGGTACGCGTCGGTCGGCGTCTTGTCGGTGAACACGCCGGTGCAGCCGAACCGGTACGCGTCCATCTTGTAGATGCCGGGGAACATCGCCCGCCCCAGCAGCGGGATCGCCGGGGTGAGCAGCTGCAGGTACGCGCCCATGTCGGCGAGCAGGTCGACCTTGAGCCCGCGGATGCGCCCGTCCGCGTCGGCGGCCAGTTCCAGGTCCTGGATCTGGTCCCGGCCGTGGATGGTCGCCTGGAACGCCTCGCTGCGCGTCTCGGTCCACTTGACCGGCCGGCCCAGCTTGCGCGCCAGCGCGAACGTCAGCAGCTCCTCGGCGTAGATGTCCAGCTTGGAGCCGAACCCGCCGCCCACGTCCGGTGCGATCACCCGGATCCGGGACTCCGGTACGCCGCTGAGCATCGCCAGAAACAGCCGCACGAAGTGCGGGATCTGCGTCGCCGACCAGACGGTGTACTCGCCGGCCGCCGGTACCGGTGCCACCAGCACCGACCGCGGCTCCATCGCGCACGGCACCAGCCGCTGCTGCACGAACCGGCGGCTGATCCGTACCGGCGCGTCCGCGAACGCGGCGTCCACGTCGCCGAACGTGTCCGCGTACCGGAAGCAGACGTTGGTACCGGCGTCGCCGTGCACCAGCGGCGCACCGTCGGCCATCGCCTGCTCCATGTCCAGGACCACCGGCAGCGGCTCGTAGTCGACCTCGATGGCGTCCAGCGCGTCGACCGCGTGCGCCCGGGTGTCGGCGACGACCACGGCGACCGCGTCCCCGGCGTACCGGACCTCGTCGGTGGCGAGCGGCCGGTGCTCGGGCGCCACCCAGTCCGGGGTGACCTGCCAGGCGGACGGCAGCCCGGCCAGTTCGTCGGCCAGGTCCGCCCCGCTGTACGCGGCCACCACGCCCGGCTCGTCGCGGGCGGCGCTCGCGTCCACCCGTACCCGGGCGTGCGCCATCGGGCTGCGCAGCAACGCGGCGTGCACGGTACCGGGGAGCTGGATGTTGTCGGTCCAGGTGGTCTGGCCGGTGATCAGGTGCGCGTCTTCCTTCCGCCGCCGGGCGGTACCGACCTCCCGCGCCTGGGTTGCGGTCATGACGCACCCCGCATGGTCGCCGCCGCGTCCTGGACCGCGGTCACGATGTTCTGGTACCCGGTGCACCGGCAGAGGTTGCCCTCCAGCCCCTCGCGTACCTGCTGCTCGGTCGGGTCGTCGACCTCGCCCAGCAGGTCCACCGCGGCCATGATCATCCCGGGGGTGCAGTACCCGCACTGCAGGGCGTGCCGCTCGTGGAACGCCCGCTGCACCGGGTGCAGCTCGCCGTCGGACAGGCCCTGGATGGTGGTCACCTCGGCGCCGTCCGCCTGTACCGCGAGCATCGCGCAGCTCTTGACCGCCCGGCCGTCGACCAGGACGGTACAGGCGCCGCAGTTGCTGGTGTCGCAGCCGACCGGCGTGCCGGTACGCCCCCGGTTCTCCCGGAGGTACTGCACCAGCAGGGTTCTCGGTTCCACCTCGTCGACGGCATCGACCCCGTCGACGGTCACGCTGATCCGGGTCATCGGCCCTCCCGACCTTCTCGGGTCAGCCCCGCGCCGCGCGCCGGAGCCGGCCGGCCTCCGAGCCCCGTACCGTCGCCGGGCGGGGCTCATGTCAGACGCTACGCACCCAGTTGATCGCTCTCCGCCCGATCGCGCAAGGTCGCATCCGAACGGGTACCGGCCGGGTCGGGTCAATGGTGGATGCGGCCGGTGGTGGCCGACAGCGGTGAGCCGGTACCGTGCCAGCGCCGGGAGACGATCTCCGCGGCCACGCTGACCGCGGTCTCCTCCGGCGTACGAGCGCCGATGTCCAGGCCGATCGGGGACGCCAGGCGGGCCAGCTCCGCGTCGGTCAGGCCCGCCTCGCGCAGCCGCGCCAGCCGGTCGTCGTGGGTACGCCGGGAGCCCATCGCCCCCACGTACGCCAGCGGCAGCCGCAACGCCTCCGCGAGCACCGGCACGTCGAACTTCGGGTCGTGCGTCAGCACGCACACGACGGTACGGGCGTCCAGCCGGCCGGCGGCGGCCTCGGCGGCCAGGTACCGGTGTGGCCACTCGACCACCACCTCGTCCGCGTCCGGAAACCGGGCGTTGGTGGCGAACACCCCGCGGGCGTCGCAGACGGTCACCCGGTACCCGAGGAAGCCGCCGGCACGCGCGACGGCGGCGGCGAAGTCGATCGCCCCGAACACGATCATCCGGGGCCGGGGTGCGTGACTGGCCACGAACACGGTCAGGTCGTCGCCGCGCCGCTGCCCGTCGTGCCCGTACGACAACGTGCCGGTACGGCCGGCCGCGAGCAGCCCCCGCGCGTCGTCCGTCACCGCGTCGTCCAGCCGTACCGACCCCAGCGTGCCTTCCCGCCCGGCGCCGCTTCGTTCGGCCGCCGACCCCGCACCGTCCCGCCCGATGCCCTCCCGCGCCGTGCTGACCTGTGCCGTGCTGGTTCGCGCCGTGTCGGTTCGCGCCGTGCTGGTTCGCGCCGTGCTGGTTCGCGCCGTGTCGGTTCGCGCCGGGGGGTCGGCGCCGGCGGTGTCCGGGCCGTTGCCGTTCGGCCAGATCACCAGGCGGCGGCCGACCCGACCGGCGGCCGGCGCGGTGGCGGCGCCGGTACCGTCGACCGGCAGCGCGGCGCCCGCA
>Ga0164243_10013058_pt1 | contig 11715 bp, 9 predicted proteins | sample OricompcompostOP_FD_108781 | JGI IMG/M metagenome (GOLD analysis project Ga0164243, IMG submission 108781) | Organic Plus compost microbial communities from Emeryville, California, USA - Original compost - Organic plus compost (OP) | ecosystem: Engineered > Solid waste > Mixed feedstock >...
AATCGCCCGGCGACTATGCCGATGCGCTGCGGCCCCAGGCCGGCCGCTACAACGGCTTCAACCTGCTGGCCGGCGACTGCGGCGGCTGCGTCTACCTGGGCAACCGCTCGGACGCGCCGCCGCGCCCCCTGCCCGCCGGGGTGCACGGCCTGTCCAACCATTTGCTGGATACGCCCTGGCCCAAGCTGGTCCGCACGCGCGAGGCCGTGGCCGCTGCGCTGCGCGGGCCCGCGCCCGAGCCGCAGGCGCTGCTGGACCTGCTGGCCGACCGCACGCCGGCGCCCGACGAACTGCTGCCCGACACCGGCGTGGGGCGGGAGCGCGAGCGCCTGCTGTCGCCGCCCTTCATCGTCAGCCCGCAGTACGGCACGCGCTGCTCGACCGTCGTCATGGTGCGCGCCGACGGCCGGGCGAGCCTGCACGAGCGCCGCTACGATCCGGCCGGCGAGCCCTGCGGCGAATCGTCGTGGGAATTCACTATCGAGCGCTGAGGCTGTACCGGGCTTATCCTATGCAGCTTCCTTCCCCCTCCACCGCAAGGAGCCATCGATGCAATACGTACGGCTGGGCCGCACGGGCCTGAAAGTTTCCCGCCTGTGCCTGGGCTGCATGACCTACGGCGCACCCGACCAGGGCAGCCACAACTGGACGCTGGACGAGGAGCGCAGCCGGCCGCTGCTGCGCCGCGCGCTGGAGCTGGGAATCAACTTCTTCGACACCGCCAACACCTATTCGGACGGCAGCAGCGAGGAAATCGTCGGCCGCGCGCTGCGCGACTTCGCCAAGCGCGACGAGCTGGTGGTCGCCACCAAGGTCTACAACCGCATGCGCCCGGACCCCAACGGCCGCGGCCTGTCGCGCAAGGCCATCATGGCCGAGATCGACCACAGCCTGCGCCGCCTCGGCATGGACTACGTCGACCTGTACCAGATCCACCGCTGGGACTACACCACGCCCATCGAGGAAACCATGGAAGCCCTGCACGACGTGGTCAAGGCCGGCAAGGCGCGCTACATCGGCGCGTCCTCCATGCACGCCTGGCAGTTCGCCAAGGCGCAGCGCGTGGCCGAGCGCCACGGCTGGACGCGCTTCGTCAGCATGCAGAACCACTACAACCTGCTCTACCGCGAGGAAGAGCGCGAGATGATGCCGCTGTGCGAGGACGAAGGGGTGGGCGTGATCCCCTGGAGCCCGCTGGCGCGCGGGCGCCTGACGCGCCCCTGGGGCGAGCAGACCGCGCGCACCGAGAACGACGAAGTCGGCAAGCGCCTGTACGCGCAGACCGAGCAGGCCGACCGCGCCGTGATCGAGGCGGTGGGCGAGATCGCCGCCCGCCGCGGCGTGCCGCGCGCGCAGGTGGCGCTGTCCTGGGTGGCGCACAAATCGCCGGTGACCGCGCCCATCGTCGGCGCCTCGCGCGAAGGGCACCTGGACGACGCGCTGGCCGCGCTGTCGCTGGAGCTGGACGCGCAGGAAATCGAATCGCTGGAAGCGCCCTACCAGCCGCATCCGGTGGCCGGTTTCGTCTGAAGCGGCTGCGCCGCAGCTGTCCGTGCCGGCGCCGGGCCCATGCCCCGGATGCCCGGCCGCGGCGCCGACGCGCCGCCCCGGCAGCCTCAGCCTTCCGGGTAGCCGACCGACAGGATCTCCAGCTCCTCCACCCCGCCCGGCGTGCGCAGCGTCACGGTGTCGCCCTCGCGCGCCTTGATCAGCGCGCGCGCCACCGGCGATATCCAGCTGATCCGCCCGGCCAGGGGCTCGGCCTCGTCCACGCCGACGATGGTGACGGTGTGCTCCTCGCCCGCCTTGTCCAGGTACTGCACGGTGGCGCCTAAGAAGACCTGGTCGCGGTTGGGCTGGCGGGCCGGGTCGACGACCTCGGCGATGTCCAGCCGCTTGGTCAGGAAGCGCATGCGCCGGTCGATCTCGCGCAGGCGCTTCTTGCCGTACAGGTAGTCGCCGTTCTCGGAGCGGTCGCCGTTGGACGCGGCCCAGGACACCACCTGCACCACCGCGGGGCGCTCCACGTTCATCAGGTGGGCCAGTTCCTCGCGCAGGCGGGCGTAGCCGGCCGGGGTGATGTAGTTGCGCGTGCCGGCCGGCAGGGCGACGCCTTCGGGCAGGTCGTCGTCCTCGTCGCCGTCGCTTTCCTTCACGAATGCCTTGTTCAAGGCCTGCTCCCTGCGCCCGGCCGCGCACGACCCGGTGCGGCGCATCCGTGCCGGGCCGGCGCTGCGCGGGCGCGTAAAACGTGACGGATCGGCGCGCGGGCGCGCCATGCATGGCTTGCCGGCATGGCCTACAACCTGTCGTGCCAGACCGGCTTGAGGTCGGCGGGCAGCGGCGGCAGCCGGCCCAGGTCGTGGCGGCTTTCGCCCGGGCTGTGGAAGTCCGAGCCGCAGGACGCCAGGAAGCCGTAGCGGCGGGCGACGTGGGCGTACTGGATGTACTGCTCCGGGGTATGGCTGCCGGTGACGACCTCGATGCCCTCGCCGCCCAGGCCGCGGAATTCCTCGTACAGGCGGGAGAACAGGTGGGTGGAAAATTTGTAGCGCCCGGGGTGCGCGATCACCGCGCGCCCGCCCGCGCCGTGTATCCAGCCCACGGCGTCCTCCAGCGAGGCCCAGCGTATGGGCACGTTGCCTTCGCGGTCGTCGGCCAGGTAGCGCGTGAACACGGTCTGCACGTCGGGGCAGTAGCCGGCCTCGACCAGGAAGCGGGCGAAGTGCGTGCGGCTGATCAGTTCGGGGTTGCCGGCGTAGGGCAGCGCGCCTTCGTAGGCGCCCGGCATGCCCATGGCGGCCAGGCGCTCGCCGATGGCGCGGGCGCGGTCGGCCCGGCCGGCGCGGGTGCGGCGCAGGCCTTCGAGCAGGCCCGCGTCCTGCGTGTCGACGTCCAGCCCGACGATGTGCACCGTCTGGCCGCCCCAGGTCACCGAGACTTCCACCCCGCTCAGGCAGGGCATGCCCAGCTCGGCCGCCGCGGCCAGGGCCTCGGCCTGGCCGCCCAGCTCGTCGTGGTCGGTCAGCGCCCACAGCGCCACGCCGTTGCCGTGCGCGCGCGCGGCCACGTCCCGCGGCGCGAGCACGCCGTCCGAGACGGTGGAATGGCAGTGCAGGTCAGCGTTGATCTGGGTCATGGGTCTATTGTAGGCGCGGCCGGCGCCAGCGCGGCGAAGAACCGGGCCTCGACCAGCACGCCGCGGATGATGTCGATGACCGTCCCGATGCTCTGGCCGCGCTCCTCGCTCAGGTAGAAGGCCGAGAACGCCACCGGCGGCAGCGGCGGGTTGGCCTGCAGCACGCGCAGCCGGCCCTCGCTGACCGTCCGGCGCACCACGGCCGCCGGCAGCACGGCGATCGCGTGGCCCGCCTCGGCCAGGCGCTGCATCAGCCACAGCGAATTGCAGGAATTGAAGGCGTCGAAGTCATAGCCGCCGTTGCGCAGCCAGGTCTTGACCAGGCCGTTCAGGGTCGACGGCGGCGAATTGGTGACGATGGGCAGCGCCGCGGCGTGCGCCGGCAGGAATTCCCCCACCGGAATGGCCAGGCCGGGCGCGGCCACCCACTGGAACTCGATCCAGCCCAGTTGCTCGCCGATGACGTGCGGCGCCAGCGGGGCGCCGTGCCAGGTATGCATGGCCAGGTCCAGCTCGCGGCTGGCCAGCTTGTCGTTGAGCACCGCGCCGATGTCCAGCGTCAGCTCCACCCGCAGGCCGGGGTGGCGCATGCGCAGCCAGGCCAGGATCTCCGTCAGGCCCATCATGGCCGAGGACTCGTCCGCGCCCAGGCGCAGCAGCCCCTGCAGCGGCGGGCCGCCGCCGCGCAGCCGCTCCAGGTCCTGGCCGGCGCCCAGCAGCCGCTCGGCATGGCCGAGCGCGTTGCGCCCGGCCAGCGTCAGCGCCACGCGCTGGCGGCTGCGGTCGAACAGGCGCATTTCCAGCACCGATTCCAGTTCGCGGATGCGGGCCGATATCGCCGGCTGGGTGAAGTTCAGGTGCCGCGCGGCGGCGTGGAAGCTGCCCAGCTTGGCCGCCCAGTAGAAGGCTTCGATCTGCTGCAGGGTGATGCGCACGATAAAACCTTTTTATCAAGTCTGGCGAATATTAATTGTTATTCTTTTGCCAGGCGGAGCGCTATCTTTTGCGGGACACGATTCATCCACGCAGCAGACCGCCTCATGTTCACGCTCAACCCCCTGCCCGCCCCGCTGGACGCCGACCTGCTCGCCGTGCTGGCGCGCGCCGAGCCGGCCACCATCGGCCACTTCCGCCACACCGGCTTCATGAGCCCGGCGATCCGGGCGCATGTCCCGGACTGCCGCATCGCCGGCACCGCCGTCACCGTGCGAGCGCCCGCCATGGACGGTTCGGCCGTGCACTACGCCGTCGGCCAGGCGCGCCGCGGCGACATCCTGGTGATAGACCGCTGCGGCGACACCGCCATCGCCTGCATGGGCGGCGCGGTCGCCTACGCGGCGCGGGCCGCGGGGCTGGCCGGCATCGTCGTCGACGGCATGGTCACCGACCTGGGCGAGCTGCGCCGCTACGGCGTGCCGGTGTGGTCGCGCGGGGCCAGCCCCATCACGACCAAGCCGCTGGGCCTGGCCGGCGAGTTCTGCATCCCGGTCAGCTGCGGCGGGGTGGCCGTCAACCCGGGCGACGCCATCGTCGCCGACGAGAACGGCGTGCTGGTGCTGCCGCCGGCCGAGGCGCGCGCGGCGGCCGAGCGCGCCATCCGCATGCAGGAAGAAGAAAAGCTCACCCTGGCGCGCCTGGACGCCGGGGAGAAATACCCCGACATCGTCGGCACCAGCGCCGTCATCCGGCGCGCCATGCAAGCCATGGAGGCGCGGCAATGAACGGTCCGGACGACAGCGTGGCCGGCCTGGCGCGGGCGCTGCGCTCCGGCGAACTGACCAGCGTGCAACTGGCGACGGGCTACCTGGCGCGCATCCGCGCGCTGGACGAGCGCCTGCACGCCTATTGCGCCGTCTACGCCGACCAGGCGCTGGAGGCCGCCGGCGCGGCCGACCGGCTGCTGCGCGCCGGCTGCGACCTGGGCCCGCTGCACGGCGTGCCGGTGGCGGTCAAGGACCTGGCCGACATCGCCGGCCAGCCCACCACCGGCGGCTCGCCCATCCTCGCCGGCCGGCGCGCGCGGCACTCCGCCGCGCTGGTGCGCCGCCTGCAGGCGGCCGGCGCCATCGTCCTGGGCAAGACGCACATGGTGCAGTTCGCGCTGGGCGCCTGGGGCGTCAACCAGCACATGGGCACCCCGCGCAATCCCTGGGACCCGGCGCAGCACCGCGTGCCGGGCGGGTCCAGCAGCGGCTCGGCGGTGGCGGTCGCCGCCGGCCTGGCGCCGCTGGCGATAGGCACGGACACCGGCGGCTCGGTGCGGGTGCCGGCGTCCTTCTGCGGCATCACCGGCTTCAAGCCGGCCGCCGGCCACGTCGACGACACCGGCACGCTGCCGCTGGCCCGGACGCTGGACAGCATAGGCGTGTTCGCCCGCTCGGCCGAGGACGCCGCGCTGCTGTACGCGGCGCTGCGCCACGATGCCGGCGGCCCCGCAGGCGCCCCGGCCGGCGACGCGGCGGGCCTGCGCCTGGGCCGCCTGGACGAGACCGGCCTGCGCGACGTCCAGCCGGCCGTACGCGCGGCCTACGAGGCCGCCCTCGACCTGTTCCAGGCGCACGGCGCGCGCATCGAAACGGTGGCCCTGCCCGCCACCTTCGACGAGATCGCCGCCGTCAGCAGCACCATCATGCTGGCCGAAGCCGCCGCCGAATACGGCGACCTGGCCGCCGACCAAACCCAGCCCATGGACGACTCGGTGCGCCCGCGCCTGCTGGCCGGCACCCGCATCGCCGCCGCCCGCTACGTGCAGGCCCTGCGCCAGCGCGAGCGCTGGCAGGCCGATTACGCGGCGGCCACCGCCCGGCTCGACGCCGTCCTCACGCCCACCACGCCCGCCACCGCCATCCCGCTGGCCGAGGTCGACCACGACAAGCCGCCCGTGCGCTACACGCGCCTGCTGAACCTGCTGAACCTGTGCGGCGCCTCCGTGCCCAGCGGCTTCGACCCGCAGGGCCTGCCGACGGCGATCCAGATCGCCGGCGCCACGCAGGCCGGCGACCAGGTACTGGCGATCGCCCGCCTGTACCAGCAACTGACGGACTGGCACAGGAGGCGGCCGCCACTGTCCTAGACCGTTCTTCCATCACATCCACAACACACACAAGGGGTATTGCATGTTCAAACGTCTTCGTCTCGCGCTCGCCGTGGTGGCGTGCGCAGCCGCCAGCGCCACGGCGCAGGCCTATCCCGACAAACCCGTGCGCATCGTCGTGCCCTTCCCGCCGGGCGGCAGCGTGGACATCGTCGCCCGCACCGTCGGCGAAGCGCTGACCGGCAGCCTGGGCCAGCCCTTCGTCGTGGAGAACCGCGCCGGCGCCTCGGGCAACATCGGCGCGGCCTACGCGGCCAAGGCCGATCCCGACGGCTACACGCTGCTGATGGTCAGCGCAGGCGTGCTGGCGGCCAACGAGCACCTGTACATCAAGCTGCCCTTCAAGCCGCTGGAGGACTTCGCGCCCGTCGTCCGCATCGCCGACCAGCCCAACATCCTGATGGTGCATCCCTCGGTGCCGGCCAACAACGTGCAGGAGCTGATCGCGCTGGCCAAGGCGCGCCAGCTGACGGTGGGATCGGCCGGCATCGGCACCGGCCAGGACATCGCCGCCCAGCTCTTCATGCAGCAAAGCGGAGTGAAGATGCTGCACGTGCCCTACAAGGGCGGCGCGCCGGCCCTGCAGGACCTGCTGGGCGGCCAGATCGACCTGATGTTCGAGACGTCCCCCACCGCCCTGCCCTACGTCAAGACGGGCAAGCTCAAGGCGCTGGGCATCACCACGGCCCGGCGCTCGCCGCTGATGCCCGACCTGCCCACCGTGGCCGAAGGCGGCCTGCCCGGCTACGAGGCGATCACCTGGATCGGGCTGGTGGCGCCGGCCGGCACGCCCCAGGCGGTGGTCGACCAGTTGAACGCGGCGGTGCGCAAGGCCATGGACGGCGGGCTGAACGCGAAGCTGAACGAGCTGGCGCAGGTGCCGGTGGGCGATACGCCGGCGGACTTCGTGAAGTACCTGAAGGCGGACTACGACAACTACGCGCGCATCGTCAAGGCGGCGGGGATCGCGCCGCAGTAGGCGCGGGCTGGGCGGGCGCAGGCCCGGCTCAGCCGCGCAGGAATTCCTCCACCGTCCGCACCTGGTCCTCGGCCATCAGGGTGGGCGCATGGCCCACGCCCGGGAACTGGGCCAGCCGGGCGCGGGGGTTGCGCGCCAGCATCTCCTGCGCCGTGGCCGGCGTGAGCAGGTCGGACTCGCCGCCGCGCGTCACCAGGATGGGGCAGTCCAGGCCCTGGTAGGCCTGCCAGAGCAATTGCTCGCCGGCGGCCAGCGCGGCCGGGTCCTGCATGGCGAAGGCCATGGCCAGGCCCAGGTCGTAGTGCTTGACCCACATGCCGCCCTGCTCGCGGAACACGTGGCGGGTCAGCTCGGCCCACTGCGCGTCGTCGTGCGGGCCGAAGGCCGCCGAGACCGTGCGCACATACTGCACGGCCTGCTCGAAGCTGGGAAAGGCGACCGGCTGGCCCACGTACATGCCGATGCGCCCGAGCGCCTGCGGATCGATGCGCGGGCCGACGTCGTTGAGCACCATGCGCTCGATGCGCAGGTCCCCGCGCACGGCGTGGCGCAGCAGCGCCGGGCCGTTGTCGCCCTCGCGCGCCTTGGCCGCCAGCGCGCCGCCCAGCGCCATGCCGATCAGCCCGCCCATGGACGTGCCCACCCAGTGCAGCACGGCCGGCCGCAGCCGCGCCAGCAGCGTGGTCATGTCGGCCACGTACTGCGGCACGGTGTAGAAGGCGGGGTTGGCCAGCCAGTCCGAGCGCCCGCGCCCGGCCACGTCGGGGCAGACCACGCGGTAGTCGCCCGACAGGCGCCGGGCCAGCACGTCGAAGTCGCGGCCGGTGCGCGTCAGGCCGTGCACGCACACCAGCACCCTGTCGTTGCCGGGATCGCCCCATTCCCAGTAGGCCATGCGGTGCAGGCCGGCGGGGCTGGCGCAGGTGACGAAATCCAGGCGGGGTTGGGTCATGCCGGTCTCCTTGTGCGGACCCGGGCGATTGTACGAGGGAGCGGCGGGCAGCCGTTGCAGCCCGCCGCCACGCCAAGGCGCCGCGCGCCGATGCCCAGCCCGCGCACGCCGGCAGCCTGCGAATGCCCATGGATCAATGCGGCAGCCAGGACGCATGCCGGCTCAGCGGCCGTGCCAATAGCGCCTGGCCTCGTCGCGGTAGGCCTGCACGGACAACCCGCCCGGCCCCGAATGCGCCAGCACGGCGCCGTCGCGGTCGCTGCGCCAGACCCGCGCGCCGGCCCGCTCCCAGCGGCGCACGACGGCCGCGGCGGGATGCCCGTAGCGGTTGTGGCGGCCGGCCTGGGCGACGACGTGCGCGGCGCCCAGCGCCTGGACCAGGGCCGGGCTGCTGGAGGTGTTCGAGCCGTGGTGCGGCAGCACGGCCAGGTCGGCGCGCGGCGCGCCGGCGGCGACGATGGCGGCCTCCTGCGCCTTGCCGATGTCGCCCGGCAGCAGCGCGGCATGGTAGGCGCCCTGCACCGACAGCACGCAGCTGTCGGCGTTGCGGCCTGCGGTGCGCGCGCCGGGCGGCGGGTGCAGCATGGCGAAGCGCACGCCGTCCACCGTCCAGGACTGGCCGGCCCGGCAGCGGCGCATCTGCGCGGGCAGCGGCGGCTCGTCATCCGACGTGCCCGAGGTGCCTGGCGTGCCCGGCGCAGCCGATGCAGCCGATGCAGTGGATGCAACCGGCGCGTCCAGCCCCAGCACCCGCGCTTCCCGGCGCAGGTGCGCGGACAGGTCGAAGGAAGCATAGGACCGCGCCACGGGCGCGGCGGCCAGCAGGCTGCGCAGGCCGCCGGCGTGGTCCGTGTCGGCGTGCGAGACCACCAGCGTATCCACGCGGCGCACGCCCTCGCCGCGCAGGAAGGGCCACAGCACCCGGGCCGCGGCGTCCGACCCGGGCCCGTAGCGCAGCCCGGTGTCGTAGACCAGCACGCTGCCGGCGGTCTGCACCACCACGGCCATGCCCTGCCCCACGTCCAGCGCGGCCAGCCGCCATTCGCCCGGACCGGGCCGGTCGCCGCGCCAGCACAGCGCGGGCACCAGCAGCAGCCAGCCGGCCGGCCGCCACGGCAGGCCGCGCGGCAGCAGCGCCCAGGCCGTGCCCGCCGCGGCCAGCACGAGCCAGGGCCAGGGCGGCGCGGCGACGTCGACCACCGCGCCCGGCGCGCGCGCCAGGGCGGCGATGGGCAGCATCATGGCCTGGAAGGCCCAATGCCCCGCCCAGGCGGCCAGCGCCGCGACAGGCTCCGTCCCGGGCAAGGCCGAGAACGCGGCGGCCAGCAGGGCCAGCGGCGTCACCACGAAGCTGACCACCGGGATGGCCAGCGCATTGGCCAGCGGCGCGGCCGGCGTGACCTGCTGGGTCATGAAGGCCAGCGGCACGGTCAGCGCGGCCGTGACGGCGAGCTGCGTGAACGTGGCCAGGCGCAGGAAGCGCCAGGCTTCGCGCCATCGGAGCCACGCCCTGCTGCGGCGCGGGGAGGAACGGGCAGTCGCGCGCGCGGCTGATGGAGCGGCCTCGCCGCCCGGGCGGGCCAGTTCCTGCCCGGCCAGCATCAGCACCGCCACCGCGCCGAACGACAGCCAGAAGCCAGGCGCCAGCGTGGCCCAGGGGTCCAGCGCCACCACCGCCACGGCCGCGGCGGCCAGCACGCGCGACGGGCTGGCGGGCAGGCGCAGCAGCACCGCCCCCGCGGCCACCGCCAGCATGAAGAAGGTGCGCTGCGACGGGATGCCCCAGCCGGCCAGCAGGCAATACAGGCCGGCGGCCGCCATGGCCGCCGCCGCGCCCGCGACCTGGGCCGGCGTGCGCTCGGCCAGCGCCCGGCCGCGCCAGCTGGCGCGGCGCCAGCCGGCCTGCGCCGCCAGGCCGAACAGCGCGGCGATCATGGTCACGTGCAGGCCGCTGATCGACACCAGGTGGGTGATGCCGGTGCGGTTGAAGACCTGCCAGTCGCCCGGCGCCACGCCGGCCTGGTCGCCCAGCGCCAGGGCGACCAGCACCGCGCCGTAGCGGGCCTCGCCCAGGGCCCGGCGCATGCCGTCGCGCAGCGCATGGCGCACGCGCGCCAGCGCCGCGCCCGGGTCGGACCAGGGCCGGTCGGCCAGCAGCTTCGGCGTGCCGCGCACCGTGCCCATGGCGCGCACGCCGCGGCGGAAGGTCCAGCCTTCGTAGTCGAAGCCGTGCGGGTTCAGGCTGCCGTGCGGCCGGCGCAGCACCAGCGCGGCGCGCCAGACCTGGCCGGGCACGATGTCGGGCAGCGCCTGCGCCGCGCCGGCAGGATTGCGGGCCGTGCGTCCGCCCGCACGGCCATGGCCGCCGGGCGCGAACCAGCTGACCTGCACCAGGCCCGGCACGCCGGCCGGCCTGGCCTGCAGCACCCGCGCGACGAAGCGCACGCCCTGCGCGTCGCCCTGGGGCAGGTCGGCCACCTGCAGGACGACGCGCGCGACCTGGTTCTCGTTATCCGCCGCCAGTTCGTCGGCCAGCCGGACCGCCGCGCGCGCGGTGGCCAGCGCCGCGCCCAGCCAGAAAACGGCCAGCGGCAGCAGCCACAGCGCCGCGCGCCGCCCGGCCAGGTGGCCGCAAGCCGCCGCGCCGGCCGCCAGCGCCAGACCGGCGCAGGCGAACGCGACCGCCCCGGGCAGCGCCGCCAGGCCCTGCACCGCCGCCGCGCCGCCCACGAACGCCACCGCAGAAAGCCTCCCCCGCATGTACAGCCCCGCGCATCCCAAAGCGTAGATGCTAGGCATCGGCTCGATGCCGGGAAAGGCCGATGGGACCGAAAGATCACTACGAAAAGACAAACTGGCGGCGTGGCATGCCGGCATCCCGGCGCAAACGCCACGCCCGCGGCCGCGGCCGCGCCGCTACCCGCCCGCCAGCCGCGCCGCCACTTCCGGCACGCCGTCCAGCCTGGGCAGCACGCGCCGCGCGGCCCGGCCGGTGGCGGCGATCGCCTCGCCCGCCTCCATGCCGCGCAATTCCGCCAGCACGCGCGCCACGCCCGCGACCTCGGCCGGCGCGTTGCGGCGGCGCTCGCCGTGCAGCCAGGCGGGCGGGATGTCGGGCGCATCGGTCTCCAGCACCAGGTGCGACAGCGGCATCTCGGCCGCGTGGCGGCGGATCTGCAAGGCGCGCGGATAGGTCATGGCCCCGCCCAGCCCCAGCGCCAGGCCCAGGTCCACGAAACCCTGCGCCTGCTGGGCGCTGCCGTTGAAGGCGTGGGCGATGCCGCCGGGCACGCGGATGCGCCGCAAATGCTTGAGTATGATGTCCTGCGAGCGACGCACGTGCAGCAGCACCGGCAGGCCGAACTCGGCGGCGATCTCCAGCTGCGCGGCGTAGAAGCGCTCCTGGCGCCGGCGCGGCTCGCCCTCGGCGATCTCGCGCACGAAGAAATCCAGGCCGATCTCGCCCACCGCCACGAAGCGCGGGTCGCCCATGGCCTCGGCCACCGCCTCGCGCAGCGCCGCCAGGTCCTCGTCGCGGGACCCGGCGACAT
>Ga0164243_10013059_pt1 | contig 11714 bp, 11 predicted proteins | sample OricompcompostOP_FD_108781 | JGI IMG/M metagenome (GOLD analysis project Ga0164243, IMG submission 108781) | Organic Plus compost microbial communities from Emeryville, California, USA - Original compost - Organic plus compost (OP) | ecosystem: Engineered > Solid waste > Mixed feedstock >...
CCGATCAGGCCGAGGCACAGTGGCAGCAGACGTCGGGTGACCAGCGATCGCTCCACGGCGCACAGCGCGATCAGCGAACCGATCGCCGCCCACGGCTCGGGGCGCACCCCGTTGTTGAACGGCAGCCACCACACCAGGAACACCGCGGCCGCGGCCCAGACCGCCGCCCGGCTGGTGCGGACCTCCTTGCCCAGCCGCGGCAGCACCTCGCGGCTGATCAGCAGCCAGCTCAGCACGCCGAGCAGGAACGAGGGCAGGCGGATCCACGGCGGCACGGTGGACACCGTGGCTATCAGCTCGTAGATGTGGTCGTTCCAGCCGAACGGCGCCTCGGCCACCCCGAACCAGCGGTGGTAGTTGGTCAGGTAGCCGACCTGGTCGGCGACCCTGGCCATGGTGAGGATGTAGCCGTCGTCGGAGGTGACCGGCCCGATGAACACCCACGCGCCGAGCACGCCGAACACGGTCGCGTCCTGCTTGGTGAGCTTCCACCAGCCGATCGGCGCCCAGCGCGGCGCCCGCCGCGCGGCGCCCGAGTCGAGCCGGTTGACCGCGATCAGGCAACCGATCAGCGACAGCACGCCGAACACGCCGATGCCGACTTTCAGCCCGGTCGGCGAGGACTGGTAGCGCGTGTCCGGGGTGATGCCGACGGACAGACCCGCGATCGGGTCGCGCGAGGAGGAGATGTCGGTGTAGATGCCCAGCACCCGCGGGCGCACGTCTCCCCCGGAGTCGTACACCGGGGTGCCGCCGACCGACAGGGTGGTGTGGTCGGCGGTCGAGCTCACCCGCACGTCGCACCCGGTGGCCGGCAGCGGTTGGCGGGCGACCTGCTGGCCGCGGCTGGTGGCGCTCAGCACGCCGTCGTCGACGGCCAGCTGCATCCCGACGCCCGCGCCGTCGGCTGCGCGGGCGGGCGGCACGGTCGAGAACAGCAGCCCCGATCCGGCGCTGCGGGCGTCGAGCGACTGCACGGTGTCGCACGGGATGTCGACCTGGAGGTCCTGCGCCCAGTACCCGACGAGCGGTGCGTTGACCGCGCGCGTGTCGCTGCCCGCGGGCCAGGTGATCTTCGCCGTGTCCTGCACGACCGGGAGCAGCGGGAACGCGACCGCGCAGCCGGCCGACAGCAGACCCAGGACGACGGCGAGCAGCCGCCACAAGAACGTGCGGGGTCGGTCCGACGAGGTGTCGTTCGACGCGCCCGGCCGGTCCGGGTCGTTCACCTCATCCGACGCGACAGTAGGTGTCCTGCTGGCCATCCACATTGTCAGAACGCTATCGCGGTGCTTCCTCGCGCTCGCTGGGGGATGGCGATGTCCGGAAACGTTCACGGTGCGTCGCGGCCGACAACGGACGGCGCTGCCGCCAGCCGTGCCGCTCCAGGTCCGGAACGTCCCGCAGCGCGCTCACCGGGCCGACGCACAGCCACGCGACCGGGCGCACGCCGTCCGGGATGCCGAGCAGCTCCCGCAGGAATTCCTCCCGGTAGAAGCTGACCCAGCCGACGCCGAGACCTTCCGCGGTCGCCGCGAGCCACAGGTTCTGGATGGCCAGGCACACCGAGTACAGGCCGGCGTCGGCGATGGCGTGCCTGCCCAGCACGTCCGGGGCGCCGCGGGACGGGTCGTAGGTCACGACGACACCGAGGGTGGAGTCGAGGATGCCCTCGATGCGGATCGGGGCGAAGGCCGCGCGGCGCCGCGCGGACAGGGACGCGGCGAACACCTCGCGCTCGGCGAGCACGTGGTCGCGGAACGCGGTGCGCGTCGCGGTGCTCTCGACGAGCACGAAATCCCACGGCTGGGTGAGCCCGACGCTCGGCGCCGAGTGCGCCGCCTCCAGCACGCGGTGCAGCACCTCGTCGTCGATCGGCTCGCCGGTGAACTCCGCGCGCACGTCCCGGCGCCGCCGCAGAACCTCGTAGAACTCTTCGATCATGTGCCCAGGATCGCCGACACCCAGCGCAGCGCCTCGGCCACGTCGGCGACGGTGCGCGCGGGCGGGCGCGGCGGGCGGCGCACCACGACCACCGGGATCGACTCCCGGCGCGCGGCGGTGAGCTTCGCGGTGGTCATGTCGCCGCCGCTGTCCTTGGTGACCAGGACGTCGATGCGGTGCCGCCGCAGCAGCGCGGTCTCGCCCTCGACGGTGTAGGGACCGCGGTCGAGCAGCACGTCCACGCGCGGCGGCAGCGGCGGTTCCGGCGGGTCGACGCAGCGGGCGAGGAACCAGGGCCGCGTGCAGCGCGCGAACGCGGACAGGCCCTGCCGTCCGCTGGTGAGGAAGATCCGCTCGCCGAGGAGCTGCGCGAGGTCGGCGGCCTCGTCGAGTGTGTCCACCCAGTGCCAGTCGTCGCCGGGCCCCTGCTCCCAGCCGGGGCGCTGCAGCCGCAGCAGCGGCACCCCCGCGCGGTGGGCGGCCGCGACGGCCGCGGTGCCGATGCGCTCGGCGAACGGATGGGTGGCGTCCACCACGGCGGCGGTGCCGTGCCCGGTCAGCCACCGCGCCAGGCCGTCCGGGCCGCCGAACCCGCCGATCCGCACCTCGCCCGCGGGCAGCCGCGGGTTGGCGACCCGGCCCGCCAGGGACGACGTCACCGCGACGCGGCGGTCGACCAGCGCGGCGGCCAGCGCGCGCGCCTCGCCGGTGCCACCGAGCACGAGTACCTGTGTCACGCGAGCCATACTGCCTGGCGATGAGGTACGGGTGGACCACCGGAGCGTGCGCGACCGCGGCGACCACCGCCGCGTACACCGCGCTGCTCACCGGCGAGTTCCCCGACCCGGTCGAGGTCGAGCTGCCGCGCGGGCGGCGGCCCGCGTTCGCGCTGGCCACCGAGCGGCTCGGGGACGGCTCCGCCACCGCGGGGGTGATCAAGGACGCGGGTGACGACCCGGACGTCACGCACGGCGCGCTGATCCTGTCCACGGTGCGGCGCGGGCCCGCGGGCAGTGGCGTGACGTTCCGGGCGGGCCCCGGCGTCGGCACGGTGACCCTGCCCGGACTGCCGCTGGCGGTGGGGGAACCCGCGATCAACCCGGTGCCGCGGCGGCTGATGACCGAGGCGCTGCGGCGCGTCGCGGACGCGTACGGTGGCGCGGGCGACGCCGTCGATGCGGTCGATGCGGTCGATGCCATCGTCGAGATTTCCGTGCCGGAGGGCGCGGAGCTGGCGCGGCAGACGTGGAACCCGCGGCTCGGCATCGTCGGCGGCCTGTCGATCCTCGGCACGACGGGCGTCGTGGTGCCGTACTCGTGCTCGGCGTGGATCGACAGCATCCGGCGCGGTGTCGACGTGGCGCGCGCGCTCGGGCACGAGCACGTGGCGGGCGCGACGGGCAGCACATCGGAGCGGGTCGTCGCGCAGCGCTACGGGCTGCCCGGGACCGCGCTGCTGGACATGGGCGACTTCGCGGGCGCGGTGCTGAAGTACCTCAAGCGGCACCCGGTGCCCCGCCTCACGATCGCGGGCGGGTTCGCCAAGGTGTCGAAGCTCGCCGCCGGCCACCTGGACCTGCACTCGAAGCGCTCCCAGGTCGACCTGGCGCTGCTCGCCGAGCAGGCGCCGCCGGAGCTGGCCGGGCGGATCCGCGGCGCCAACACGGCGCTGCACGCGCTGCAGCTGTCCCAGGCCGCGGGGTTCCCGATCGGCGACCTGGTGGCTCGGCGGGCGCGCGAGTTCGCGGCCTCGGTGCTGGCCCCGGCCCCGGTCGAGGTGGACGTGCTGGTGGTCGACCGCGCGGGCACCGTGGTCGGGGTCAGCGGGGCCTGAGCTTGCCCGACCGGTCGCGCGCCGCCGAGTACAGGTAGCTGTCCGGGAACCCGCCCGCCGCCAGCACGCGGCCCACGAAGATCACTGCGGCGCGGTCGATGCCCTCGGCCCGCACCTGGCCCGCGATCGAGGACAGCACCCCGCGCAGGATCCGCTGATCCGGCTGGCTCGCCCGGTGCACCACCGCCACGGGGCAGTCGGCCCCGTAGTGCGGGAGCAGCTCGTCCACCACCTGCTCGACGCGGTTGACGGCCAGGTGCACCGCCAGCGTCGTGCCGCTCGTGGCGAAGGTCGCCAGCGTCTCACCGGGTGGCATCGGCGTCGAGCGCGCCCGGACGCGGGTGATCACCAGGCTCTGCCCCACCGTCGGCACGGTCAGCTCCCGTCCCAGTTCGGCCGCCGCCGCGGCGAAGGCGGGTACCCCGGGGACGAGCTCGTAGCGCACGCCGGCCGCGTCGAGTCGGCGCACCTGCTCGGCCACCGCGCTGTAGATCGACGGATCACCCGAGCACAGCCGCGCCACGTCGTGCCCGGCCCGGTCGGCCGCCACGAGCTCATCGACGATCTGCCCCAGCGCCAGCTCGGCCGTGTCGACCGCCCGCGCCCCGGGCGGGCAGTGCGCGAGCAGGTCGGGCGGGGTCAGGCTGCCCGGGTACAGGCACACGCCGCAGCGCGCGAGCAGATCGCGGCCGCGCACGGTGATGAGGTCGGCGGCGCCGGGCCCGGCGCCGATGAAGAACACGGTCATGTCGTGACACTCCATTGCGTGACGGTGCGCGCCGTGGTCCAGCCGGTGAACCCGCCCAGCGGTGCGGCGTGCTCGACGGCGATGCGCACCAGCTCGCCGCCGTACCGGAGGTACGCGCCCGCCAGCGCCTGTTCCGATTCGAGCGTGACGGCGTGCGCCACGAGCCGTCCGCCGGGCCGCAGCGCCGCCAGGCAGGCGGGCAGCGCGGCGATGCCGCCACCGACGAACACCGCGTCCGGCGCGGGCAGGTCCGGCAGCACGTCGGCCGCGTCGCCGGTCACCACCCGCAATTCGGGCACACCGAGCCGGTCGGCGTTGCACCGGATCCGCGCGGCGCGGACGGCGTCGCGCTCGACCGCGATCGCCCGGTTCGCCGGGTGCGCCCGCGACCACTCGATCCCGACGCTGCCCGCGCCCGCGCCGACGTCCCACAGCAGCTCGCCGGGCACCGGGGCCAGCCGGGCCAGCGCCGAGGCCCGCAGGTCGCGCTTGGTGATCTGGCCGTCGTGCTCGAACGCCTCGTCCGGCAGACCGGGCAGCGGCGGCAGCGGTGGCGACTGTGGGCCCGCGCACTCGACCGCGACGACGTTCAGCGGATCACCGGGCGGGTGTGACCATTCTCGCGCCGCGCCCTCGATCCGGCGTTCCGCCGGTGCGCCCAGCTGCTCCAGCACGGTGAGCCCGCTGTCGTCGTAACCGCGCGCCACCAGCACCGAGGCCAATTCGGCCGGGGTGTCCGCACCGGAGCTGAGCACGAGCAGCCGCGCACCAGGGGCCAGTGCCCGGCTGACCCGGTGCACGCTGCGCCCGACAAGGCTGATCACCTCGGTTTCCTCCGCGGACCAGCCCATCCGGGCCCGCGCCAGCGCGACGGAGGACACCGCGGGCACGATCCGCACGTGCTCAGCGCCCAACCGCTTCACGAGCGTGGTGCCGATGCCGGACAGCAGCGGATCACCGCTGGCCAGCACGCACCTGCGGCGGTGCGCGTGCTCGGCGAGCAGCCCGTCGAGCACAGGCAGCAGCGGACTCGGCCAAGGCACCTTCGGCACGTCGAGCGGCACCAGGTCGAGCTGGCGGCGGCCACCGAACAGCACCTCGGCGGCGGCGATCTCGGCACGCGCGGGTTCGGTCAACCCGGGCCAGCCCTCGGCGGGCAGGCCCACAACGACGATCTCCACGGGAGGAGACCGTATGCGATGATCCGGGAGACGGTCTTCCCGTGGAACCCGGTGCGACTCCGGGGCGGTCCCGCCACTGTGACCGGCCGTACGGCCGGGAGCCAGAGCTTCGGTGGCCGTTACGTGCTCCGGCACGTGCCCTGTTCAGGCGGGCGAGGACACCCGCGCGTGGCGAAGGAGTTCGCTTGAGGCCGTATCCGTTCACCGCCGTCGTCGGAATGCCGGACCTGCGGCTCGGACTGGTGCTCTCCGCGATTTCCCCGTCGATCGGCGGGGTGCTGGTGCGCGGTGAGAAGGGCACCGCGAAGTCGACGATGGTCCGTGCACTGGCCGGGTTGCTGCCCGAGGTCGACGTCGTCGACGACTGCCGCTTCTCGTGCGATCCCACCGCGCCTGACCCGGACTGCCCGGACGCGCCGCACGGTCCGGCCGCGTCCCGCCGTCCCGCGCGGCTGGTCGAGTTGCCGGTCGGCGCGGCCGAGGACCGCGTGATCGGTGCGCTCGACCTGGAACGCGCCCTCACCGAGGGGGTCACCGACTTCCGCCCGGGGCTGCTCGCTGCCGCGCACCGCGGCCTGCTCTACGTCGACGAGGTCAACCTGCTGCACGACCACCTGGTGGACGCGCTGCTCGACGCGGCGGCGATGGGGCGCACGACCGTCGAGCGCGAGGGCGTGTCGGTGTCGCACGCGTCGCGGTTCGTGCTGATCGGCACGATGAACCCGGAGGAGGGCGAGCTGCGGCCGCAGCTGCTGGACCGCTTCGGGCTGACCGTCGAGGTGGCGGCAAGCCGCGATCCGCGGGAGCGTGCCGAGGTGGTGCGCCGCAGGCTGGCCTACGAGGCGGATCCGGACGGTTTCGCCGCCCGCTACGCCGACTCCGACGCGCGGCTGGCTGGCGAGATCGCCGCGGCACGTGAGCTGCTGCCCTCGGTCGAGCTCACCGACGAGTCGCTGCGGCAGATCGCGGAGGTGTGCGCGGCGTTCGAGGTGGACGGGATGCGCGCGGACATCGTGACGGCCCGCACCGCGGTGACCCACGCCGCGTGGAGCGGCCGCACCACGGTGTCCACAGAGGACGTCCGGGTCGCCGCGCGACTGGCGTTGCCGCACCGGCGCCGCCGCAACCCGTTCGACGCGCCCGGTCTCGATCAGGAGCAGTTGGAACAGGCCCTGGACGACGCCGGGCAACCGGAGGACCCCGGCCCGCCGGACGACGACGGGCCCGGCCCCGGTGCCGGGTCCGACGGCGAGCAACCCCCGCCGGGGCAGGAAGCCGGTGGCCGGTCCGGCGGTGGTGGCGAGCAGAACGCGGTCGGTGCGGGAACACCGTTTCGCGCCCGGATGTTCAGCGTGCCCGGCACCGGGGCGGGGGCGCACGGCAAGCGGTCGCGTGCGGTGACCGACGCGGGCCGGACCGTCGGCGTGCGGCCCGCGGGCACGCGCGAGGGCAGGCCGCACCTGGTCGCGACCGTGCGCGCGGCCGCCCCGCACCAGCGCTCCCGCGGCCGCTCGGGTGCCGGGCTGGTGCTGCGGCCCGGCGACCTGCGGTTCGCGTTGCGCGAGGGCCGGGAGGGCAACCTCGTGCTGTTCTGCGTGGACGCGTCCGGATCGATGGGCGCACGCTCGCGGATGCGGGAGGTCAAGTCCGCGGTGCTGTCGCTGCTGCTGGACGCCTACCAGCGGCGGGACAAGGTCGGCCTGGTGACGTTCCGCGCGGGCTCGGCGCAGCTGGCCCTGCCCCCCACGATCAGCGTGGAGGCGGCGGCCGCGCGGCTGGAGGCGCTGCCCACGGGCGGACGGACCCCGCTCGCGGAGGGGTTGCTGGAGGCCGCGCGGGTGCTGCGGGTCGAGGCGGTGCGGGACCCGCGGCGGCGTCCGCTGCTGGTGATCGTGACCGATGGTCGCGCCACCAGCGGTGCGGACGCGGTGGCCCGGTCGCACCGGGCGGCGGAGGGGCTGGCGGGCGCGGGCATCGCGTCGGTGGTGATGGACTGCGAGACCGGGCGGATGCGGCTGGGGCTGGCGGCGGAGCTGGCCGCGCGGCTGGGTGGCGAGCACGTGCCGCTCGGCGAGGTCGCCGCTGACGTGCTGGCCACCGAGGTGCGACGGAGGGCTGCCTGATGCCGCAGGGGAAACCGCTTCTCGTACCGGACGACGGGCTCACCACGCGCCAGCGCCGCAACCGGCCGCTGCTCGTCGTGCACACCGGCGAGATGAAGGGCAAGTCCACCGCGGCGTTCGGAATGGCGCTGCGGGCGTGGAACCAGGGCTGGTCGATCGGGGTGTTCCAGTTCGTCAAGTCGGCGAAGTGGAAGGTCGGGGAGGAAAACGCTTTCCGCGCGCTGGGGGCCCTGCACGAACGGGACGGGCAGGGCGGTCCGGTCGAGTGGCACAAGATGGGCGAGGGCTGGAGCTGGGCGCGCAAACGCGGGTCCGAAGAGGACCACGCCGCGAACGCGCGCGAGGGGTGGGCCGAGATCAAGCGGCGCATCGCTGGGCAGCGGCACGACTTCTACGTGCTCGACGAGTTCACCTACCCGCTGCACTGGGGCTGGATCGACACCGCCGAGGTCGTCGAGGCGCTGCGGGCACGGCCGGGCCGCCAGCACGTGGTGATCACCGGCCGGAACGCGCCCGACGGGCTCGTCGAGGCCGCGGACCTGGTGACGCGCATGACGAAGGTGAAACACCCGATGGACGCCGGGCAGAAGGGGCAGCGGGGCATCGAATGGTGAACCGCGTCGTCATCGCGGCGCCCGCGTCCGGCCACGGCAAGACGACCATCGCCACCGGGCTGATGGCGGCTTTGCGGGCGCGGGGGCACGTGGTGTCCGGGCACAAGATCGGCCCGGACTTCATCGACCCGGGTTACCACGCGCTCGCCACGGGACGCCCGCCGCGCAACCTTGATCCCTTCCTGCAGGGCGAACCGCTGCTGGCGCCGCTGTTGCGGCACGGTGCGGCCGGCGCCGACATCGCGGTGATCGAGGGCGTGATGGGTCTGTTCGACGGGCAGCTCGGCACCGAGGGGTACGCGTCGACGGCGCACGTCGCGCGGCTGCTCGACGCGCCGGTGGTGCTGGTGGTGGACGCGTCGGCGGCGAGCCGCAGCGTCGCCGCGACGGTGCTCGGCTTCGCGCGCTACGAGCCGGGTGTGCGGATCGCGGGCGTGATTCTGAACAAGCTGGGTTCGGCGCGGCACGAGGAGGAGATCCGGGCGGCGCTGGTGCGCACGGGCGTCCCGGTGCTGGGGGCGTTGCGCCGCAGCGACGACATCCACGCCCCGAGCCGGCACCTCGGGTTGGTGCCCGCGGCCGAGCGGGACGCCGAGTCGCGCGCGCTGCTGCCGAAGCTGGCCGAGTGGGTGTCGGCAGGGGTGGACCTGGAGGCGGTCGTGCGGGTGGCGCGGTCGGCTCCGGCGCTCGCCGCGCCCGCGTGGGAGGCGGCGGGGTCGGTCCGTGGGCCGCGCCGCGTGGTGGCGGCCGCGGCCGGACCCGCGTTCACTTTCCGTTACACCGAGGCGGTCGAGTTGCTGTCGGCGTCCGGTGTGGACGTCGTGGACCTGGACCCGCTGCGCGACGAGGGGTTGCCCGACGGGTGCGCGGGGCTGTACTTCGGCGGCGGTTTCCCGGAGGCGCACGTCGAGGACCTGGCGGCGAACGAACCGCTGCGCGCACGCCTGGCGGCGGCGATTGCGCGGGGGATGCCGGTGGTGGCGGAGTGCGCGGGGCTGCTGTACCTGTGCCGGGAGCTCGACGGGCAGCCGATGGTCGGCGCGCTGGACGCGACGGCGTCCATGACCCGGCGCGGCGCGCTCGGCTACCGCGCGGCCGTCGTGCCCCGGACGCACCTGCTCGGCGAGGCCGGGCAGCGCGTCACCGGGCACGAGTTCCACCGGACGGTGGTGGAGCCGCGGGCCGGCGCGGTGCCCGCGTGGGAATGGGACGGCGCACCGGAGGGTTTCGCATCGCCGGCGCTGCACGCGTCGTACCTGCACGTCCACTGGGCCGGTCATCCGGGGTTGGCGCGGCGTTTCGCCGAGGCGGTGCGTGCCGGTGGCTGAGTACGACTTGCTGCACCACGGTGACCAGGAGGTCGCCGCGGGGCTGGTGGACCTGGCGGTGAACGTGCGGCTCGCGGTGCCGCCGCCGTGGTTGCGGGCCGAGCTCGCGGCCGCGCTGGAGGACCTCGCCGTGTACCCCGATCCGCGGGCCGCGGTGGAGGCGGTCGCACGCAGGCACCGGCGGGACACCTCCGACGTGCTGGTGACGGCGGGCGCCGCGGAGGCGTTCACCCTGCTGGCCAACGCCTTCCGGCCGCGTCGCGCCGTCGTGGTGCACCCGCAGTTCACCGAACCGGAAGCGGCGCTGCGCGCGGCCGGTCACGACGTCGACCGGGTCGTGCTGTCCGCTTCGGACGGTTTCCGGCTCGCGCCGGTCCCGCCGGACGCCGACCTGGTGTTCGTCGGCAACCCCACCAACCCGACGTCCGTGCTGCACCCCGCGGCGGCGCTGCGCGCGCTGGTCCGTCCCGGCCGGACGGTCGTGGTGGACGAGGCCTTCCTGGACGCCGTGCCAGGAGAGCCGGAATCCCTGGCCGGGAACCGCATCCCGGGCGTGGTGGTGGTCCGCAGCCTCACCAAGACCTGGGGGATCGCGGGCCTGCGGGCGGGGTACGTGCTGGCCGAGCCGCACGTGGTCGACGCGCTGCGGGCCGTTCAGCCACCGTGGTCGGTGTCCACGCTCGCGGCGCGCGCGGTGGTGGCGTGCAGCCGCCCGGAGGCGCTGGTCGAGGCGGGCGAGCTCGCGGTGCGGGCGGAGCGGGACCGGGACCACCTGGTCGCCGGGTTGGGCGCGCTGGGCGTCGAGGTGGCCGGCGCGCCGCGCGGCCCCTTCGTGCTGGTGCGCATCCCCGGCGCGCAGGCCCTCCGGATGCGCCTGAGGGAAGCCGGGTACGCCGTCCGCCGCGGCGACACCTTCCCCGGCCTCGACGGGAACTGGCTGCGCATCGCGGTCCGGGAACCCCCCGTGACCGACGAGTTCCTCGCCACGCTGCGCCGCCTGCTCTGAAACCGCTGCCTCACGGCGCGAGGGTCAGCCACGCGGCTGCCGTGGCCACCTCCACGGCGGCGCCCAGCACGTCGCCGGTGATGCCGCCCAGCCGGGTCGTGCAGCGCCACAGCACGAGGCCCGCCGCGGCGAAGGCCGCTGCCACCGCGAGCGGGCCGCGCCACCAGGGCAGGCCGGGTGCGAGCGCGGCGAGCGCGGCGGCGACGGCGACCGTAGTGACCGTCCACAGCGGATGGATGTTTCCCGCGACAGTGGCGCCGAGCCCGTCCGGCCTCGCCGACGGCACGCCGCGGGTGCAGCACAGCGTCAGCACCCATCGGCCGATCAGCGTCCCCGCGGCGGCGGCGACCACGCCGTGCCCCGCGGCGATCGCACCGGCCAGAGCACCACAGTGGACGATCAACACGATCACGAGCGTGGCGACGCCGGTGGGGCCGGAATCGCCGCGGCGCATGATCTCCAACGCGCGGTCGCGGTCGTAGGAGGCGCCGAGGCCGTCCGCGGTGTCGGCCAGGCCGTCGAGGTGCAGGCCCCGGCTGGCCAGGCCCACCGCGCCGACCGCGAGCGCCGCGACGGCCAGTGCGGGCAGCCGCAGGGCCTGCCCGCCGAGCACGACCAGACCGGCCAGAACAGCGAGCGGCACGGCGGCCACCGGGGCGAGCAGCATCGCACCCGCCGCGACCCGCCGGTCGATCGTGCGCGGGGCGGGGACCGGAAGCACGGTGAGGGTGCCCACGGCCATGCGCAGGGCGTCGGTCAGCACGGGTGGCTCCGTGGGGCGTGTCGGGCTCGTGTGGGGGCCGCGGGTGTGGTGGGGGTGCTTGCGGTCGTGTGCAGGGCGTCGGTCAGCACGGGTGGCTCCGTGGGGCGTGTCGGGCTCGTGTGGGGGCCGCGGGTGTGGTGGGGGTGCTTGCGGTCGTGTGCAGGGCGTCGGTC
>Ga0164243_10013060_pt1 | contig 11713 bp, 16 predicted proteins | sample OricompcompostOP_FD_108781 | JGI IMG/M metagenome (GOLD analysis project Ga0164243, IMG submission 108781) | Organic Plus compost microbial communities from Emeryville, California, USA - Original compost - Organic plus compost (OP) | ecosystem: Engineered > Solid waste > Mixed feedstock >...
GTTGACGCGAAAAAGGCTCAAAATCTCCGGCATCCGCAGCTCGCAAGGGAGTTCACGGATGCCACCTTCGCAAAAATCCCGCCCCTCGGTTGGAATCGTCGGTTTCGGCGCATTCGGCCGCCTGCTGGCGCGGCATATCGCTCCCTATGTGCCGGTCGTCGCCTGCGATATTTCGCGCGCGGCCGGGCACGATCTGCCGCCCGGTGTCCGCTTCGGCGAGCTGCGGCAGGCGGCCGGTTGCGATGTGGTCGTGCTCGCGGTCCCGGTCGAGCGCATCCGCGCCGCGGCGCAGGAGGTCGCCCGCTTCGTCCGCCCGGGCGCGCTCGTCGTGGATGTCGGCTCGGTGAAGGTGCGGCCGGCCTTCGACATGCTGGCTGCGCTGCCGCCGGATGTCGACGTGATCGGCACGCATCCTCTGTTCGGGCCGCAAAGTGCAAGGGACGGCATCCGCGGTCTCAAAATCGTTCTCTGTCCCCTGCGCGGGCGGCGGCGGCTCAGCGAGGTCCGGACATTCCTCAAGCGCGTGCTCGGCCTCAACGTCATCATCACGACGCCGGACAGGCACGATGCGGAAGCCGCCGCGGCGCAGGGGCTGACGCATCTCATAGCCCGCCTCATAATGGAGATGGGTCCTCTGCCGACCTCGATCACCACCGCGAGCTTCGACCTCCTCCGCGAGGCGACGGAGATGGTGCGGGACGATGCCGAAAGCGTGTTTCTCGCCATCCAGCAGGCCAATCCCTACGCCGCCTCGGTGCGGCAACGCTTCTTCGAGCGCGCCGAGGCACTCAGGCAGATGCTGGATTTCCCCGAGGCTTTCGCCGCGGAGGCCGTTCAGGCCGGCTCGGAACGATCGAATGCCACGCCTGTGACAGGTCCCTGTGTCGAGCGGCATAACCGCGCTGTCCCGCACGCGGCCGCCATGGAGATGAAATCACCCTGACTAAGGACGCCAGCTCGTCCTGCGCCTGAGATTCATCACATAACCGACGACTTCGGCCACCGCCTTGTAGTGCTCGGCCGGGATCTCGTCGTCGACATCCACGCTGGCATAGAGCGCGCGGGCGAGCGGCGGGTTCTCGACGATCGGGATGGAGTGCTCGGTGCCGATGGCGCGGATCCTGAGCGCAAGCGCGTCCACGCCCTTGGCGAGGCAGACCGGCGCGTTCATGCCGTTCTCGTATTTCAACGCGACGGCATAGTGGGTGGGGTTGGTGATGATGACGCTCGCCTGCGGCACGTTCTGCATCATGCGCTTGCGCGAACGCTGCATGCGAAGCTGGCGGATCTTCGCCTTGATGGTCGGATCGCCTTCGAGCTGCTTGTATTCTTCCTTCAGTTCCTGGAACGACATCTTTTGCCGCTCCAGCCAGGATTGACGCTGGTACAGCCAGTCGGCGATGGCGAGCACGGTCAGGACCGCAATGGCCGTCGTCAACATGGAAGTCATCAGGTCGAATGAATAAGGCGACAGCTTCGAGGGATCGAGCGTGGCGAGAAGTCCCAGCTCCTCACGCTTTGGCCACACCACCCAGAGGATCGCCGTACCGACAATGACGAGCTTGGCGACGCCTTTCGCAAAGTTCATCAGACTCTGTTTCGAGAACAGGCGCTTGAAACCTGCGGCAGGCGAAATCTTCGAGAATTTCGGCTCGATGGACTCGGTCGAATAGATAAACCCGTTCTGGACGATATTGCCGAGAACGGCAGCCGCGACAAGGAAGAGGAACGGCAGGGCCAAAGCCGCGATCACCATGACCGCCAGATGCACCGTCAGGGACGTCATCGTGGCCCCCTCGACCGGTATGCGCGCGACATTGGCCAGGAATGTCTTGAGACTTACAGTGAGCGCGCCGGCCGCATCGCTTCCGAACATCACAAGCGCGATCGCGCCCGCCGACAGCAGGAACCAGTTATTGACCTCGAGCGATTTGGGAACATCGCCGCGCTTTCGCGCATCATCAAGCTTCTTCTGGGTCGGTTCCTGCGAGCGTTCTTCGCCGTCGTCGTTCTCCGCCATTGCTCAGCCCCTCTGGAGAATGACGTTCAGTCCGTTCTCCATATAGTTCATGAAGACGGTCATCATGGTGGTGAGAACGAGCGCCAGCACCGCAAAACCGAGGACGATGGAGGCCGGCATGGCGATGAAGAAAACCTGCATTTGCGGCATAAGACGCGCAAGGACGCCAAGACCGATGTTGAAGACGAGCCCGAAGATCAGCACGGGCGCCGAAATCTGAACCGCAATCCTGAAGGAGGAAGCGACGAGTTCGGCGACATATCTGGCCGCGTCCCCGGAATCGGGAAAGGTGCCCGGCCGGAAGATCTGGTAGCTCTGCCCGAGCGCGGCGATGACAAGGTGGTGCAGATCCATTGCAAAGATGAGCGCAACGGCCATCAGGCTGAGGAAAGTGCCGATCAGCGCGCCCTGCTGATCCATGGTCGGATCGACGGCCGTGACGAAGCCGAGGCCAAGCTGCTGCGCGATGATGGAGCCGGCCGTCTGCAGGGCGGCGATCATGATGCGCCCGGCAATGCCGAGCACGAAACCGACGGCGATCTCGCCGAGCAGAACACCGATCGTCGCCGGGACGCTGTCGAGCGCGGGGTAATAGGAGGCGGTGGGCGGGTAAAAGACAAGCGTCAGAAGCAGCGCCACCGTAAGACGCACGCGCACCGGAAAGGAGCGTTCACCGAACCCCGGCAGAAGCAGGACGAGCGTGCCGATCCGCGCGAAGATGAGCAGGAAGCCGATGCTCAGTTCCGGCAGGATCTGGATGCTCACGCGAGCCTTTCAGACATCGCTCTCAAGCCCCTGAAACAGAACGCCTTGCGCGTCCTTCCCGAGGTCATCCGCCCGCGATGATCAGTTGGGCGATTCGGTTCATGTGAGCTGACAATACATCGCCCATGAAAGGCAAGGCGAGAACGAGCACGGCGAACATCGCAATGATCTTCGGCACGAAGACGAGCGTCATCTCCTGGATCTGCGTGAGGGCCTGGAACAGCGAGATGACGACGCCGACGAGAAGCCCGCACAGCATCAGCGGCGCCGAGACCTTCAGAAGCGTTATGATGGCGTCGCGGCCGACATCGAGAACTTCAGGTCCTGTCATGCTTTTTCCTTTGTCGTGCCGGAAAACGCAAAGCGTTTGTCCGGGATCGCTGTCCGCACCCCATCCCCGGATCGGCTACACCGTCCGGGATGACGCCTTCGGCGTCAGATCGGCATTCGCAGGATTTCCTCATAGGCCGAGATCACGCGGTCGCGGACGGAGACCAGCGTCTCCAGCGCCACCTCGCTTTCGGCTACCGCCGTAACCACGTCGACGAGATCACCCCGGCCCTGCGCCGCCGCCGTCGCCTGCGTGTCTGCCTTGCGGCCGGCTTCCGCGACCTGACCGATGACCTGTTCCAGCATGGCGCCGAAGCCGGACCCCGGCTCGGGCTTCGGCGCGCCGGCTATCGACGGCATCGAACCAAGGCTCGGCGTCCCCGAAAGTGCGGCGAGCTTCTGGTAGGCATTGGCGGCAAGCATGGGCGAGGACATGGGATCAGGACTCCTCAGGCACGCAAATTTCGCCTGCGTGCGTCATGCACGCAGAATTTCGAGTGTGCGGGCGACCATGCGGCGCGTCGCGCCGATAACGCCGAGATTGGCCTCGTAGCTGCGCTGGGCCTCGCGCAGATCCATCTGCTCGACGAGCGAATTGACATTCGGCGTCAGCACATAGCCTTGCGCGTTCGCCGCCGGATGCCCCGGCTCGTATTTCGACGGAAAGGCGGACATATCCCGCTCGATGCGGCCGAGTTCCACCACCTCGGCGCCGATCTCGCGGTCGAGCGCGACGCGAAACGTCGGAATTTTTCTTTGATAGGGCTGGCCGCCCGGCGTCGCGGCGGTCGAATCCGCATTGGCGATGTTTTCGGAGATGATGCGCATGCGGCCGGACTGCGCCTTGAGGCCGGACGCGGCGATCGAGAGCGAGCGCAGGAAATCCATGGATCCCTCCTCAGCCGCGGCGCACGGCCGTCTTCAGCATGCCGAGCCCGCGGCTGTAGAGCTGCGAGACCATCTGAAAGTCGGAAACGTTCTGGGCGACGCGCATCACTTCTTCCTCGAGCACAACGGCGTTGCCCTGAGGCGTGACCTCGTAGGTCCGCGCGCGCTCCGGCTCCGGGCCGCGCGGGCCGTTGCCAGCGGTGAAATGCATCGGATTGGTGGCGGCGATCCGCACGCCGGCGGCGGCTCCCTCGGCCATCGGACCGAATTCCGGAGACCTCAGATCGCGGGCCCGGTAGAAGGGCGTGTCCGCATTGGCCACATTCTGGGCAAGAATGCTCTGGCGGGCCTCGTGCCAGGCCATGCGCTGCTTCAGCATGTCCACGAGCGGAATGTCGCCGAACATCATGGCCTTCGAGCCTCCCCTCGTCCGCAAGGTTCAGACGCGGAATCGCGCCCTCACCCGGCAGAATTTGCCGGGCGTATGGTTAACGGCGCGTTAATGGCCTGAGGGGAACGTGATTTGGCGCTAGGCTCGCCGGTAAGATTTTGTTATTTTATGTGCCTCTTGTGCCACGTGGCGTACCGCAGGGGTGGGTAAAGCGTGCTCGAACAGATCTTTGGCGGGGAAGTTCCGACCGCCGTCCGTTTCGTTATTGCGTTCGGCGTCGTCCTTGCGCTCATCGCCATAACCTTCGTGGCCCTTCGCAAATTCGCGGGGCGGAAATTGCCGCTGTCCAATGCCGGACGGGCGCGCCAGCCGCGCCTCGGCGTGCTCGACGCCTTCGCGATCGACTCGCGCCGCCGCCTTGTCCTCATCCGCCGCGACAATGTCGAACATCTCATCATGATCGGCGGTCCCAACGACGTCCTCGTCGAAAGCGAGATCGTCCGCAATCCGGCCCAGGCGGGCCTGACCGCGCCGGCCGCGGTGGCCGCGCCGCGCGTCCAGCCCCGTGTCGGCGAAGCGGTTCGTGCGCCGGTCGGAGCCCCGCCGCCGACCCCGATTCCGCCGCAGCGCCCGCTGCCCTTCCACAACGACGCGCCACCCGCGGCCGAATCCGCTGCCGAAACGCCGTCGCGATTCCGGATGCCGTTCCAGCGCGAGCGCGCGACCTCTTCCGGCGCCGCCGCAGCTCCTTCAGCCCCCGCGCCCGCTCCGGCGCGTGTGACCCCACCCCGCGTCCGGGCGCCCGAGCCCGCGCAGGAGCCGAAAACCGAGGAACCGGCCGCACCGCCAGCACCGACCCCTGCCCCCGCTTCTTCACGCCCCAAGCCGGACGTCGATCCGCTCTATGCGGACATCGAGAAGAAGCTGGGTGAGGCGCTTGCCCGACCGCCGAGCACGCCCGCCGCGCGCCCCGCACCGCCACCTCCGCCCGCACGCCGCGCAGAACCGGCGGAAGCCGCGCCCGCGCCGCAATCTTCCCAGAAATCGCATCTCGACGCGCTTGAGGAAGAGATGGCCAGCCTCCTGGGTCGCGAACGCCCGTGATCGGGCGAAGACCAGCGTATTTACTCCTTCATGTACTGGGACTGATCGCCGCGCTGACCGGAGCCGCGCACGCGCAGGGTGTGACGATCGATCTCGGTCAGGGCGGGGTTTCGGAGCGCGCACTCCAGCTCGTTGCGCTCATCACCGTTCTTTCGGTCGCGCCCTCGATCCTCGTCATGGTGACGAGCTTCACGCGCATCGTGGTCGTCCTCTCCCTTCTGCGGACCGCCATAGGTACCCAGACCGCACCGCCGAACTCCGTTCTGGTCTCGCTCGCGCTGTTCCTGACCGCCTTCATCATGGCGCCCGTCTTTACGCAGACCTACAACGAGGCGGTCCAGCCCATGATCGCGGGCCAGATCACACCCGAAGAGGCTTTCAACCTGGCAACCCCTCCGTTCCGCACTTTCATGCTGAAGCATGTCCGCGAAAAGGATCTGCGTCTTTTCACCGATATCGCGCAGGAACAGGCGCAATCCCCCGACGAGGTGTCGCTGCGGGCACTCGTGCCCGCCTTCATGATCTCGGAGCTGCGCCGCGCCTTCGAAATCGGCTTTCTCCTTTTCGTGCCCTTCCTCGTCATCGACCTCGTCGTCGCCTCGATCCTGATGTCGATGGGCATGATGATGTTGCCGCCGATCATCGTCTCGCTGCCCTTCAAGCTGATCTTTTTTGTGCTGGTCGACGGCTGGAATCTCGTCGTGGGTTCGCTCGTCGAGAGCTTCACCCGGTAAAGCCCTGCAAATCCCGGCAAGGGCGCATTTACCGCGATCTCCGATTGCGCTTTGCCAAGGGAGGGGAAGGCCTCCATCTTTCCGGCATGAGAGCCTGCTTCCTTGCCCTCTTCATGACGGCGGCCACAGGGGCAACCGCCTCCGCGCAATCCGGCTATGACGGCATGGTCCCGCGCTATTCGACGCCGCGCTCCCCCTATTTCGACGAGCCGAATTACCGCCCGCCGGGCCGGGAGCCGAACTGTTACGAATTCGGTATCGGCGTCGATGTGGACCGGTATGGGAACGCTCATCCGCCGCATGACGACGGACGGCGCCCGCCGCGCAAACCGAACCGGCCTCCGCGTCCCTGAGCCGAACCGACCCGTAAGAGCGCTAGCGCGGCTCGTTCTGCAGGCTGAGATAGACCGGCGTGAATTCGGCGATCTCGCTAAGACGGTCCCAATTGATGATCGTGACCGCGCCGCCGCCCTGCCACTGGACGATTCCGCCGTTCCTCAGCTCCGTCAGAACGCGATTGACGTGCACGGTCGACAGGCCAAGCGCATCGCCCAGCTCTTCCTGGGTGATCGGCAAATGAAAACTGTGACCATTGGTAAGCCCGACCGCGCCAAGCCGTACGTATAGCTCGCAGATCAGATGCGCCATCTGCGCTGTCGCGGAGGTGCGCCCCATCGTGGTGAGCCACTGGCGATGAATAGCGGCGTCGATCAGGGTGGACAGCCAGAGCATCCGTGTCAGATGCGGATATTCCTCGGTGATCTTCTTCAGGGTCGAATGCGGCACGAACGCGATGCGCGTCGGCGCGAGCGTCGTCACCCCGTGATCCATCACCTTCAGAAGGAATGAGTGCAGATCGACAAAGTCTCCCCCGATATGAATGGCCGAAATCTGCCGCCGGCCACTTGGAAGAACCTTGTAGCGGGCGGCGAAGCCCTCCACCACGATGCAGGATTCGGTCGGCCGATCGCCCTCCCGAACGACGTCCTCGTCGGCCCTGTAGTCACGGATACGCGTGAAGGCCCGCTCCAGAACGTCCTTCTCCTCATCGGAGAGAATATCGCTCTGTTCGAGCTTACGAATCAAAAGCTTGGTCATGTGGTCCCCGCGCCGATATCGGCGCGTTTCAAAACTTCCACATTAACTTATGATGTTGCGCATCACGGCCGGATGGCTTCCCCGTGTGGTCTGTCGGGGGAATTCCGCATTGAGCACATTTCGCGCCTTCATCTTGAACGACCAGAACAAAATCATCCGCTCCGAAGTGCTCAATGCGACGAGCGACGAAGAGGCATTCACCGAGGCAAGGCAGTTCGCCGCCAACAATGATCTGGAAATCTGGCAGGGAGAGCGCCGGATCGCGCGTATGCTGAAGGGCGGCGAGATCCGGCTCTTGCCCAGCCGTTCGAAGCTTTAGATTACTTTAGCGTGTCGGAAAAAGGGCGCGCCCGCGCAGACATTCAACAAAATGGTTGAATAATTTCCGGGCGCGGCTACATTCAACCTGATGGTTGAACAAATACAGCTCGATGCCGTTTTCTCGGCGCTGGCCGACCCCACCAGACGCGCCATGCTCCGCGCACTCGCCCAAGGCGAACGCAGCGTGGGCGAGCTTGCGGCGCCTTTCCGCATGACGTTCGCCGGCGCCTCCAAACATGTGAAGGCGCTGGAAAAAGCCGGTCTCGTCACCCGCTCCGTCCACGGCCGGACGCATATCTGCCGGCTGAACGCCCACCCCATGCACGGAGCGCTCGAATGGCTGCGTTATTACGAGGCCTTCTGGAATACGCGTCTTGACGATCTCGAACGCGAACTCAAAGCCGACGACGAAAGGAAACGCCCATGACAGGACCGATCTCCCATTACGCCACGCCCGTCGCCGAAGACACGATCCGTCTCGAACGCGACCTTCCCGGCCCTATTGAGCGCGTCTGGGCCTATCTCACCGAATCTGACAAACGCGCCACCTGGCTCGCCGCCGGACCCATGGAACTCCATCAAGGTGGCAAGGCCGAGCTGACCTGGTTCAACTCCCGGCTCTCGGGACAGAACGAGCCGCCCCCGGAGAAACACAGGAACGCGGAAGGTCACTCCATCAAGGGAAAGGTGCTTGCGTGCGATCCGCCGCACCTGCTGCGTTTCACCTGGGGCGGCGATTCCGGCGAATCGGTCGTTACTTTCGAACTGTCGAAGCAGAACGAAGGCGTCAAACTCGTCATTACGCACAGCCGCCTCGCCAATCGCGGCGCCAGGCTCGGCGTTTCCGGAGGCTGGCACGCCCATCTCGACATTCTGGACGACATCCTGTCCGGAAAACCGCCCCGCGCCTTCTGGTCGAACCATGCCCGGCTGGAGACGGAATACGAAAAGCGCCTTTGAAAGTACCTAGTCCGTGTAGCCGAAGAGCGCCATGTCCTCGGCGTAACGCGCGCAGACAACAGATCGCAGGTCCCGGTCGGAGCGTACGGCATGGAGAACATCGTCCGACGCCGCCGACCGGTTCACATGCGGCAGCGAGGCGAGCGGAACGCCCAGAACCCCGGCCAGATGCCGGACATCCGATTCGATGGATTCGTAGCGGATGACGAAATCGGGCCGGCGCAGCGCGCCGTTCACCGTCAGGAACGAGGTCAGGCTCGGGACGCCATCAAGAAAGGCAAGAAAAGATCCGGTCCCAAACCGGCGTTGCCAGGGACCAGCCGTCCTCCGTCTGCCGCATCCAGCGATGAGGGGAAAAGAAGAAGGAAACGGCCCGGTCGAACGGATGGCGCACGCTGATGGCTACTCTGTAGGCGGCGATATCGAGCGATGAGGCATAATCGGCCAAAGTCGCGTGCTTGGAAGCCGTGGCCGGACCCCGAACCTCGAACCGGTCCCTGCCGTCCTGATGGCCGACCAGCACCTTGCGGTCGTCGGAGAAGGGCAGCAGGACGGACTGGATCGAATTGCCGCCCGTCTTGGGTGGATGCAGATAGATCAGCCTGTGGCGCTCGGAATGCATACCGCTTTCGGGGATCGGCCGGACCGGCTGCCGCCGGAAACACGCGGGTGCGGAAAGCCGACTCTGCCCGCCCCCTTTGTTCATGAACCCATAAACTTTCGGCGGGCAAGGCGATACCCTCTTCCGGGCCCCGGCAGGAAAGAAGGCAAGGCTTGAGAAACAGGCGAAAAACCCTCACATGCAGGGCGGTTCCGCGCGTTTCCGGCGTGGACCCGGGCCCTTTCCCCAAGGGCCGACGGACAACACGACAGGTTCAGGACCATGAGAGACCCAGCGACCGAAATCGCCCCCGGCACGATTCGCTTCGAACGCTACATGCCCGGCCCCATTCCGCGCATCTGGGACTATCTCACCCATCCGACGATCCGCGGCCGCTGGCTTGCGACCGGCCCCATGGACCAGAAGATCGGAGGCAAATACGAGCTTCATTTCCGGCATGACGAACTGACGCCGCACGCCGAAATCGCGCCGGAGAAGTTCGCCTCCCCGAAAGGGATCATCGTCCGCGGCGAGATCACCGAGTACAAGTTTCCGCACATTCTCGGCTTCACCTGGTCGCCGGGCGGACCGGACTCGAAGATCAGCGTCGTGCTGACCCAGCTGACGAGCCAGATCCGGGTGTCGTTCATCATCGAAGGTCTCGCGGACCGCGAAACGCAGATCGAGACCGCCGCCCACTGGCATGCCCATCTGAACGTGCTTGAGGCGAAGTCGAACAATCTCCTGCCGCCGCCCTTCTGGAAGCGTGTCGCCGAATATGAAAAGGAATACCGGACGCTCTTCCGCGAGGCCTGAGACTCAGCCGCGCGAGGGTGTCTCCGTCTGCGCCTTCGTTTCGCCGTCCCGGCTCAGAGGCATGGCCGGTGCGCTCTCGGGATAACGCTTGCGGTAGCTTTCAAGGAATCCGCGGAATGTGTCGGCGACCGAGGCGGCCGCGGCGACGCGTGCGAAATCGGGTGTCTGCGCCGAGGACGGCGCCGTGACCGTGTCGAAAGTGATCTGATCGGGTGTGCCGGCCATTTTCGGCGCGAATTTCTGGCGCAGACGATCGAGGCCGAGCACATCGCCCGACAGCGCATAGGCGATGGCCGCGCGCAGCACATCCTGACGGGCAAGGGCATCGAGCGGCTTATCGTCCTTCCAGCGGTCGCCGAGCACGAGTTCGAGCCCCTCTCCCGCCGGCTGCCAGCGGCGCGCGGCCCATTGTATGTCCGCGCGCAGGCGGTTGATCTCCTCGCCCGCGTAAGCGGCAATCATCTCAAGCGCGAGATCCGGACGCTGAAGATCGGAGAGCGCGCGCGCCTCGAGAATGAGACGGTTGCGCACCAGATCCTCGGGAAGGCCGGCAAGACGCGTTTCATGCAGGATGTCGAGCGCCTGGCCCGGCTTGCGGTCCATAAGCTGGATCGCGGCCACATGGGCGGCGACCTGAGCGCGCGCCGTGCCCTGAAGGCGGTTGCGCACCTGATAGGTCAGAAGATCAGCCGCCTGGGTCAGCAGATCGACCTGGACGAGACGATCGGCGAGTTTGCGGATCAGCTCGTCGCCCTTGCGGCCGGGCGGAGTCAACTCCTTGAAGTCGTAGAACAGCGCTACGCTTTCCAGCGTCGGCGGCGCGGCGTCGGGCCCGTCCGACAGGAAGAGACGCGCGAATTCGCTCGACATCTCTTCCTGAACGAAACGCGTCGACGAAGCATCCGGATGATAATTGACCGCCGTGCGCATGGTGGCGAAGGCATCGCGCCAGCGCCCTTCCTCCTTGTAAAGATTGGACAGGCGCGCAAGAGCGAGGGCCTCGATCTCATCGCCACGCCAATAGGTCGTCAGCTGTTCGAGCTCCTTGACGGCCTCCGGACGCCCGATCTCGTCCGTCGCATAGCGCAGATTGATCGCGTAAAGACGGGCTTGCGCCCGGGCGATCTCGTCGTCCGAAGCCATCGCGCGGCGATAGGCTTCGAGCGCCTGCGCCGTCTGGCCGAAGCCTTCCGCGATGCGGCCGCGCATCACCTCGCGCCTGGCCTGATCTTCCTCGATCTTCATGACGTCGAGCGCGTCGATCTGGGTCGCGGCCGTCGCATAGTCCTGAGCGCCGATGGCGACCTCCGCCATGGTCTGACGGAAAATGCGCTGCAGATCGGGCGGCATGGCCGCAAGCACGGACTCGCCTTCACGGAAAGCCTCGCGCGCAAGCGCAATGTTTCCAAGCCCCGCCTCGGCCACCATGCGCCAGAGCGCGGCCTCGCGGATCTGGGCCAGTTCCCGGCTGTCGAGGAGTTCGGACGCCTCCTCGAAACGGCGCAGCATGACGAGCGCCGCGCCGCGCAGCAGCATCGCGTCGGGATCCTCATGCAGCGTGACGGAATCGCGTTCGGCGACGTCGAGCACGCCTTTGGCCTCGGCGGCATCGCCGTTCGCGAGATAAAAACGGGCGAGCTGCACACGCGCGCGCGTGCGCTCCTCAACCCGCGACGACGCCACGA
>Ga0164243_10013061_pt1 | contig 11713 bp, 8 predicted proteins | sample OricompcompostOP_FD_108781 | JGI IMG/M metagenome (GOLD analysis project Ga0164243, IMG submission 108781) | Organic Plus compost microbial communities from Emeryville, California, USA - Original compost - Organic plus compost (OP) | ecosystem: Engineered > Solid waste > Mixed feedstock >...
CCACCACCCAGGAGGCCGTCCAGCACATCCGTTACGGGTTCCAGGAGGTCGAGGCCAGGCAGACCACCGCCCAGACCGCCGGGCAGGCTATTCAGGAGTTCGGTTACCACGCCCTCGGGACCAATGAGCGGCTCGGTCAGATTCGTGACGAGACCTTCGGACCCGATGAGAGCATCGGCCAGATCGCCCACGACACCGGGCACACCATCGGGACCGAGCAGCTGCTGTACCTGCGGCACCACGTCGAGCGAAGTGACGACTTCCTCTACGAGGTCGCTCACCACACCATGCTCACCGATCACGCCAGCCAGCGGACCTTCTTCACTGACGAGTGAAGTAACGAGCCCCTGCGGACCAACGACACCGTCGAGCACGTTGCCCAAGGCCCCTTCGGAGCCAAGCAGACCACTGAGGAGACCAGCCGGAGCAACGGCACCGCCCAGGAGGCCAGTCGGTGCAAGCAGACTGCCCACCGGACCGTTTTCGCTCAACAAACCACCAACCAGGCCAGTCGGAGCAAGGAGGCCGCCGAGGAGATCGATCTCACCAACCAGTCGACCCACGAGGCCGTGATCCGCCGGCTCGGACTCGGGATTTTCGATGCCCACGTCTTCAGGATCCGGGTCATAGCAAGTGCAAGATTCGTCCTCGGGATCGATTTCATCGGTTGCGGCCAGCGCATTGGCCGAGAAGGCACGCGCCCCGGCGGAAGAACCGCCGCCGAGCAGGCCACCCAGGCCGAGGTTGCCGAGCAGCGTGCCGACCGGACCAGTGGTGAGCAGATTCACCACGGCGTCGGTGACGTAATCGACTTGGCTACCGAGCGGATCGAGTACCGAGCTAGTCACACCCTCGCCGAGTAAGGCATCGACCACCGGCGTGAGGAGATTGGTGACGTCGGTAACGACATCAGCCACCACGTCATCCACCGGATCGAGTGCGTTCGGGTCATCACTGTTGAATTCTCCACCGAGCAGCGGGGAGACCGCGTCGCTGAGCAGATCGAGCAGATCTTCCTGCAGCGTGACGACGCTGTTCAGCGCACCGCCCATGCCGAGGGAATCGTCGAGACCGCTGAGCAGCTCGCTGACGATTTCACTCGCCGGATCCAGCAGCACGTCACTGTCGGAATCCGAATCGGAGTCGGAGTCTGCATCCGCGTCGGCGTCAGCGTCCGCATCGGCATCCGAGTCGGCGTCCGCGTCGCTGTCGCCTCCACCCAGGAGATTGCCCAGGCCGAGATTGCCCAGCAGGCCGCCCAAGAGACCACCGTCACCGAGCAGGTTGGCAACGGCGTCGGTGATGTAGTCGACCTGACCGGCGACGGGGCCCAGCAACTCGCTGGTCGCGCCATCACCCAGCAGACCATCCACAACCGGTGCCAGTAGGTTGGACAGGTCCTCGACTACCCCTGCGACGGTATTGTCGAGCGGATCGAGTGCGTTCGGATCGTCGGGCGTGAATTCACCGCCAACCAGCGGCGAGAGCGCATCGCTGATGGCGTCAAAGAGATCGTTCTGAAGATCGACGACACCATTCAGAGCACCGTTCAAGCCCAGCGCCTGGTCGAGGTTGGCCACCAGGTCGGTGATGGCCTGCTCTGCCAGCGGATCGAGCAGTGCATCAGAGTCTGCGTCTGCGTCTGCGTCGGCATCAGCGTCGGCATCCGCATCGGCATCTGCGTCCGCATCAGCATCAGCATCAGCATCAGCATCAGCATCAGCATCAGCATCAGCATCAGCATCGGCATCAGCATCGGCGTCTGCATCTGCATCTGCATCTGCATCTGCGTCAGCATCTGCGTCGGCATCTGCGTCAGCATCTGCGTCGGCATCTGCGTCGGCATCTGCGTCGGCATCTGCGTCGGCATCAGCATCGGCGTCGGCATCGGCGTCTGCATCAGCGTCGGCGTCGGCGTCGGCATCGGCATCGGCATCGGCATCGGCATCGGCATCGGCGTCGGCATCGGCATCGGCATCGGCGTCGGCATCGGCATCGGCATCGGCATCGGCGTCAGCGTCAGCGTCAGCGTCGGCGTCTGCATCTGCATCTGCATCTGCATCTGCATCTGCATCTGCATCAGCGTCCGCGTCGGCATCTGCATCTGCATCTGCATCTGCATCGGCATCGGCATCAGCGTCTGCATCGGCATCAGCGTCCGCGTCTGCATCGGCATCTGCGTCGGCATCGGCATCCGCATCCGCATCCGCATCCGCATCCGCATCCGCATCTGCGTCGGCATCGGCATCGGCATCGGCATCGGCATCAGCGTCCGAGTCGTCGTCATCGTCGTCTTCGAGAATGGCGTAGGCCAGGCCTGCACCGAGCAGACCCAGAGCCCAAAGTGCGCCACTGGAAAGACCTGCGCCGGCAGCCAGCATCAGGTCCGAAATTTCGGCAAAGGCAAATTCGGAGGTCGCGGTCCAGGGAGCCTCGTATTGACCGAGCCACAGCACGCCGTTGTCGTCTTCCAACACCAGCTGGCTGCCATCTTCACCTTCGTTGGCGAAGAAGTTACCAATGACGATGCGCTCACCGGACTTCAGCACCACTACGAGGTCCAAGCCGTCCTGAGTGATGGAGGCGATTTCTTCAGGACCATAGGGCAGTTTCACCACGCTGCTTTCGGTGAGCGTAATAGGTTCATTGCCGGATACAGAGGTCTTGGCTCTGCTGGATTTGCCCACTACTTCGATTGTGTTGTTCTCTGCCATGAAACTGCTCCCTTAAAGAATGCGACCTTGGAGGTATCAGCCGGTCCGAAAGAACACCGCCTCACGTGAGGCGGTGTTCATTGCTTCCTTTCATTCGATTCGACTTGGTGCTCAGCGCGTCCCGTTGATCGTGATCTCCACGCGACGGTTCGGCTGCAGACAGTTCTTCAGTTCATCGGTGACCCTGTCGCCCGGACAGGTCACTACGGGTTCGCGCTCGCCGCGGCCTTCGATGAAGATCAGCGCGGACGGGACACCACGTTCGGCGAGGTAGGCTCCCACGGCACGAGCACGGCGCTGCGACAGCGCGAGGTTGTAGTTGTCGCTACCGATGCGGTCGGCGTGACCGACGACGTCGATGCGGCGCAGATTCACTTCGTCCATCACGATGCGGGCGACGTCATCGAGAGCGCGACGACCATCGGCGGAAAGCTGATCGCTCTTGTAGGCGAACAGCACGTCGCTGGAGAGCGTGATGGTTTGCGGTTCGGCCGGCGCCTGGTTGGCGGCCACGAGTTCGTCATAGCGCGCCTTGCACTGCGGACGGCGCCAGGTGATGTCACTTACGGTGTCGCCAGTGAACGCAACGCGGTACTGGCAAACGAGGTAATCGTCGATGCCTTCGAGCGGCAGATTGATGTTGTAGAACCACCAGCCGTTGCTGGAACCGCTGACCGGACCACCGAGCTGGTTACGCACCTGTTCGCGGCTCATTCCCACACGAACGCCAGTGAGTTCCTGCACCGGTACGAAAATGCCATTGCGAATGAAACCCGGCCGCAGATCGGACAGGTCCAGCGCAATGTCTTCGAAGTCGGACGGAGCCCTTTCGGCTGGTTGTCGGGCAGCAGTGCTGTTGGTGGTGCCGCCGAATCCATTCATGCAGCCAGCCACAGCAACGACGGCCACTCCCGCTAGCAATCTGTTCAAGTGTTTACGCATGGTGAGTTCCTTCCACTGAGTCCGCGTGATGAGCTGGGGCGCCATACTAGCCATCCTCTCTATGTGCAAAAATAAACAATTGGTACTAACACCTGCGCAGTACTGGCACTTCTAACAACCATTCCAGAACAGGCGAAAATTGCGAAAAACCCTTATTTTTCCCAGTGCCGCGCGATACGGATCACGTTCTGGGATGCATTGATCACAATCAAGGAACTACGTTGAACTCCCTCCCCGGAAGGTACTAATACCCTGCGGAGGACACAGGCGGAGGAAGGCCTCAAACAAGGCCTCTGAGGACGCGTCGACGAACAGTGGAACCGCGAGGGTGTCGATCTCCCCACGGAGGACCTACGAAAGACTCGCGAACGCTGGGTACGAAGGCCGCTCCGCTGCGCGGGTACGGCCCGCGCCGCACTCAGGCGCGATTGCGTGCCGGAGCCTGCGCCGCCACCGCGTTGAGCACGGGCAAGGTGATGATGAACCGGGCGCCCTCCGCGTGGTTTTCCGCGCGCAGCTTGCCATTCATCTGACTGATGATCTCGCGACTCACCGCCAGACCCAGGCCCGTTCCCTGATCCGGTGGCTTGGTGGTGAAGAAGGGTTCGAAGATCTTGCCCATGATCGGAGGTGGAATCCCGCCACCGTTGTCTTCCACTGTCAGGGTGACGCAATCCGGCCCCACCTGGGTTGTAATCTTGACGTAGGGCTCGAGGCTCTCCTGCCGCTTCCTGCGCTCGAGCAATACATGCGAGGCGTTCATCAAGAGGTTGATGATCACCTGCTCGAGCCGGTCCGGCTGTCCTTTGACTTCCGGTAGTTCCTGTGGCCCTTCGCGCAATATCTGGATTTCCATCAGCGCCAACTTCTGGCCAACCAGCGACAAGGCACCCTCGATGCTCTTGCTCGGGTCGAACAGTTCGCCTTCCACGCCCGACCAGCGCCCAAACACTCGTACGTGATTGACGATGCCTGCAGCACGCTGCACCTGTCCCTTGATGCGTTCGAGCTTCTCGACCAGGTACGCTGGGGTGACACTGCCGGCAGTGACGCGCTGCGTGAGGTTGGCGAGCGTCATCTGAATCACGCTCAGGGGCTGATTGATCTCGTGCGCAAGCCCCGTCGCCATTTCACCGAGCGTGGCCATCTTGGCGCTCTGGAACAGCTGCTGGCGCGTCTGATGCACTTCGGTGTTGTCGCGACCGACTGCCTGTACTTCCAGCAACTGCCCCTTGTCGTCGAAGAGACCGCGTTCGTAGAGCACCCACCAGCGCGTTTCCATATCGGAACGCTTGATACAGATTTCGGCACTGGCCGAAGGCTGCGCTGGCGTCAGGCGTTTGAGACGCGCCAACGCCTCTTCCTTGTGTTCATTGGTGAGGTATTCACCGAGGTTGATGCCCGTGGCCTGCTCATGCGGAATGTTGAGTGCCTCGGCCAACGCCGGGTTGGCGAAGAGCAGCGTGAGATCGGCTTGATAGCGGCAGATGATGGCCGGCGAATCGTTCACCAAGGAGCGATAGCTTTCTTCGCTGCGGAAGATGCGCTCGGCCGCTTCCTTCGCTTCGGTCACGTCGAGATAGAGTCCCACGACCTCCAAGGGATTGCCGCGCTCGTCGCGCAACAATTTGGCTTCGTCCTGAATCCAGTGATAGCTCCCTGCACGGTCGCGGATGCGGTACTGCAAGCTCGCATGGCCGTGCTGCAGAAGCTGGGGATACTTCTGGAAATAGGGTTCGCGGTCCTGCGGATGCAGCAGCGACGCGAAGGGCGCTTCCTGCAGATCGTTCTTGGTCCAACCCAACAAGGTTTCCAAACTGGCGCTGCAGAACACGAAGGGAAACGCACCGTCCTCATAGCCCTGCACATAGATCACTCCGGGGGCACTGTCGACGAGGGCAGCAAGACGCGCCTTGGTGGCATCGGCCTCTTCTTCGCGCTTGCGCACACTGTCGATGTCGAGCGCAAAGCCCAATAGCCGCGCATGTTCGCCCTGCCCTTGTATGCGACCTTCGAAGCGATACCAGCGTGACTGATCGCCAACGCGCAGACGCAGGGTGTGCATGAAGCTTCCGCTATCGAGGCCCGCCTCCAGGCGCACCAGGAACTGATCGCGATCCATGGGATCGAGCAAGGCCATCCAATGTTCGAGCGGCAGTGTCGAGGAGTCGAGCTGCAGTATGCGTGCAAGCAACGGCGAGACGCGCAGCACACGTTCGTTGGCCCAGAACTCCCACCAACCACCGGAGTTCAGTTCTTCCAGCGCGGATAGGCGTCGTTCACGTTCGACGCGTCCCGGTTTGCGTGCATGCAACAGCACCGGTGCGGCGAATTGCGCAAAGAGATGCACCCATTCGTCATTGCCCAGCCAGGGACTCTTCTCGCGCGCGGCGTAATCGTTGCACACCAGCAGCGCCTGCAGTTTGCCCTCTTCGACATATGGCACCAGCCACAGCGAGGACCCATCGACCAGGCGCTTCTGCCGTGGTTGATCGGTGAAACCCAAGGTGATATCCGCAGTAACCACTTGCGGCGGCGGCAGAGGACGACTCAACCCAGGGCGCTGATATTGCTGCACGTAGCGCCAACCCTTTTCGTCCAGGAGCAGGAGCCCGAGCTGCGGGATGTGCAGTTGCAACGCCAGCCCTTCGAGCCAATCTTCGGCAGCTTCTTCGATGTCGTGCATGCGCTCACGCAAACGTGACGACAGACGCGCCATGGTGCTGAACAGGCGGTGCTGACTTTCGAGATCCTGCTGACGCTGCACGATGGCACTGAGATCGACGCAGGTCAGTTGCCAGAGCCCTTCGCCTGCCGTGTCGAGCACGCCGCTGAGCACGACCTTCGTACCCGTTACGGTTGCGATCTCGATGGGAGGCACTTGCTTGGCCCAGGTCGCAGGTTTCAGCTTCAGCCACGGCTGAGAGACTGCCACCACCTCAGCGAGCGAACGACCGCTGAGATCGGTACCCAACACGCCGCGCAGACCCGCACTGGTGGCGAGGATGAGACCTTCGTCATCGAGTAGAAGACTAAGCCCGTCGTAATTCTGCAAGGCAGAGTCGAGCTGCGGTTCGTGCCGCTGCTCGTCACTGCTGCCTCCACCGAACCAACGGCGTACAGCACGCAGCACGCTGGAGCCGTTTTCGTTCGTACCCATATAATCCCGCTCGTTCTTTCTTCGACTTCAATCCGAATCAACGATCCTTCATGCAGGTTCCCGTTCCCATCTCCCTGCTCGTCTTGCTCACCTGGGCCTTTTTCTGCGCAAGGATCGATGCGCGTGAGCGACGCATACCCAACACGTTGGTGCTCGCAGGGCTGCTTGGGGGCGCTCTGTTCTTACTGATGTTTCACCGGAGTTTCACCGGCGCCACCCCCGTTGCAGCCTTCATCGGTCTTGCCTTCGCACTACTGCTGACGCTGCCGGGCTATGCGCTCAAGCGTTTGGGAGCCGGTGACGTCAAGATGCTGGCGGTGGTGGGCCTTGCCAGCGATCTCGCCTTCGTTGCCTACACCATCGTTGGCGCCGCACTCGCTCTCGTGCTGTGGGCACTCCTGGCACCGTCTTACTGGCAACGACTGCCAACAGCATTCCGTCTCAATTGTTCTGCACTGGCGCCGCCGCTAAGCAAGGTGCCTTATGCCCCCTTTCTCTTTTGCGGCATGTGTCTGGCCGCGATACTCAGCGTTTAATTACTGTGGACCAGCACCGCTGTTCGCGCCATTGCCCCGAAAAAATTCCGGAATGGAATGACCGTAACTATTGAGCAAGCGCTGGTTCGCAAGCTCACGCTCGGCATCGCTTTGACTTTGAATGATTGGCGAGGCCACCCGACCACTGCGCTGTAGCTCCAGCCAATCATTCACTCCCACACGCGGCTCCGGCGCTGGCGCCGAAGCAGTTGCAGCTTGAGCCGGTACGGGAGCAGTCGACTGAGCCTGTGCGGCACTGAGGCTTTCCACTTGACGCGCCGGCAAGTCGGATTCGGCCGCAAGGACCATACTGCTTGCGCTCAAGGACAGCGCCATCATCACTACGATTTTCATGATCAGTTCCTCGACTTAGCCTGGAGCTTGACTCAGCGGAATGGCGTTCGAATTAGAGCCACTACCGACGTTCGGCAGCACGACACCATCTTCTTCCTGCAACTGCCGCGCCAGCGCCTGGGCGGTTTCGAATTGCTGCGGGCTCAGTTTCTTGCCTTCGATGAGCGCGCTCGCCTGGTCCCAACGGTCTTGATAGAGCAGCAGCGCCAGGAGATTCTGCGCCGCCTGTGTCTCGCCTTCGGCGAGCTCCAATGCGGTCATCAACTCGAAGCGTGCTTCATCGAGACGACGCATGTGCAAGTAGACGAGGCCGAGATCGTTGCGAATTGCTGGATCGGCGGGCGACAGCTTGGCCGCCACTCGCAGATGGCCCTGCGCTTCACGATGGAAACCTTCGGCAGCCGCGATCTGCCCCAGACCATGATTGGCCGCAGCTTCGTAGCACGGGCCATTCAGAAGATCGCGATAGAGCACCTTGGCACGCTGCGGATCGAGATGGCGCAGGATCTGCGCCTTGCGCAGCTGCACGTCGGGATTGTTGTGCGGCAGTTGCTCGAGATTGGCGAGCGCTGCGTGCAGACGACCTTCGGCGACTTGTTCCTGCGCCAGGTTCACCAACAGTCCCTGCTCCGCCGTATAGGGAGCGCATACGGGGTCGCGCGGCGCGCTTGGCACCTGGGCAATCGGACTTTGATTACTCACCGCTGTTCCCGCACAACCTCCCAAGAGAGCCAGCAGCAACGGCAACGCAGGCCGCAGGCAGCTCAGGGTTTGCTCTCGCCTACACATACCTCAACCTCCCAATGCTCGAATGATTGCGATGAAGCCGGGCCCCGCCAGCACGATCAGCAGTGCGGGAAACAGAAAGGCCACCATCACGCCGGACATCTTGGCCGACAGTTTCGATACGGCTTCTTCCAGAGCGGTCATGCGACGCTCGTCCAACAGTTCCTTCAGATTGCGCAGAGAAGCCAGAGCGCCGCCCCCCTGCCTTATCAGTTGCTCCAGAATCCCAACGCATTCGGTCAGATCATCGACGTCGACGAGCTCGGCCATTGCTCTTAGTTCCGGCCCCAGCTCGAGACCAGCATCCACACGCGTCAGAGTCTGCTCCAACTCTTTTGCCAACTCCGGCACGATCTTTTCACCTTCGTTGACGAGCACACGCAACGCCTGCTCCACCGTCATGCCGACTTCGAAGAACATACGCAGCAGCGGAATCATGATCGGCACTTCCGCCTCGATGCGCTTGCGACGAGCGTTCACTGCCATGACCAATACGCGTTTGGGCAACAGATAGCCAATGCCAGCCGCGAGAACCAAAGGCAGAAAGCCTGGCAATTGACTCCGTACGAGCAGGAAGTAGAGCACCACCAAGCCAAGGGCGGCGAAGGGAGAACCGAGTTGGATCGCAAAGAAAAGCGCACGCTGTGAGGGCTTGCGCCAGCCATACTGATCCAGCAGGGCGCGCACCTCGGCATCGATGTTCCAATTCCAGCGACCGAGCGTGCGACCGCCCAGTTGCTTCAAATTTTCGGTGCCGGCGCGCCCGGCCGCCCCCATGCGGCGAACCATCGCGCGACGTTCGTTCTGCTCTCGCACTGCAGCCAGCAAGAACAGCAGAGCCGACATGACCATCATCACTGCACTGAGTGTCATCGGCGCCATCACACGCTCCTCAACATGCGCCAGAGCACCCAGCTGCCGAGAATCTGCAGACCGAAAGCGCCGAGAAGCAGCAAACGTCCGGTCGCATCGTTCCACATTCCCAAGATGAAGTCGGGATTGGAAAGGAAGACGTAAGCGCACATACCGATCGGCATTACGCCAAGCACCCAAGCACTGATACGCGTTTCACCGGTCAATGCTCGCAACTGGCCAGCAGCGCGCTCACGGTCTCGGATCAGCGTGATCAGGTTCTCCATCAAGTCGCTGGCATTGCCGCCGTAGCGCTGATTCACCTTCACGCTCACGGCCAACATGTGGAACTCCTGGCGATCATAGAGCTCGGCGAAATCTTCCATAACTTCACCAAGCGACAAGCCCAGTTCGAGGCTGCGGCGAGTGCCGGCCAAGGCACCAAGCAGTGGTTCGGGGGCGCGCGTGCTGGCGAGCTGCACGGCATCACCAAGGCTACGTCCGGATTTGAGGCTACGAATGACGTGATCCAAGAAGCTCGGCAACTGACTCACCATCTTGGACACGCGCTGGTTGTACCGCCACCTCAGAAGAAGATGGGACACACCGATAAGCACAAGGAATACAAAGAGTGTGATGGCGGGACCTGCCACGAGCAGCACGACGAACAGAAGTACGCCGACGAGTGCGGCCATGGAGATCAAGGAACTGGAGGGCACGTCGATACCAGCCTGCAACAACATCCGCCGCAAGCCAGCATTGGCACGCTTGCGCTCTGCACGCAGCTGCGCTTCGTCCTGCAAGCGACTCAGCACACGTTCGGCGGCGGCGGTACGTTGGGCGCGAACCAGCAACAACATGGCGCCTGCTGCGAACAGCAGACTCGTTGCCCAGAACAGCGCCACTGCGTTCATGGATTCTTCTCTCAGAAACTCAGATGTTCGCCGCGCAGCTTGTCGCTGCTCGGATTGAGCGCTTCGCGCACGAAGGTGCCGGTGCGACGGTCCAGCTTGAACAGCGTGTTCGTCACGTAGATGTCTTCGCGCAGATCCACCACTTCCAACACTTCCGATACACAGCGGCGGCCATCGGGCAGACGCGTGAGCTGGATGATGATGTCGATCGCGGAGCAGATCATCTGACGCAGCGTTTTCTCTGCCACCTTCACACCCGTGAGGCCCACCAAGGTTTCCAGACGCAGCAAGGCATCCTGCGCGTTGTTGGCGTGCAAGGTACTCATGGAACCATCGTGACCGGTGTTCATGGCGGTCAGTACGTCCACGACCTCGTCGCCACGGATCTCGCCCAACACGATGCGATCAGGGCGCATACGCAGCGCGTTGCGCACGAGACCACGCGCGGTCACTTCACCGTGGCCATCGGCATTGGGTGGCCGGGTTTCCAGACGCACGACATGGTCGTGACCAAGTTGCAATTCCGCGGTGTCCTCGATGGTGACGATGCGCTCGCGATGATCGATGAAGGAGCTCAGGAGGTTGAGCATGGTGGTCTTACCGGTGCCGGTACCACCGCTCACCAAAACGTTGCAACGTGCGCCGACCGCTTTCTTGAGGAAATCCAACACCTGCATGTCGAGCGAACGCGAAGCGATGAGGTCCACTCCGCGCAGCATGTCGCGGCGGAACTTACGAATCGAAAGACAAGGGCCATTCAGTGCGATGGGAGGAATGACCACGTTCACACGGCTGCCGTCGGGCAGCCGCGCATCGACCATCGGCGACGATTCATCCAAACGGCGACCGAGCGGCGCCAGGATGCGCTGGATCACACGCAACAAATGCTGATCGTCGATGAAGCGCAATGGACAGGGGCGCAACACACCCTCGGTCTCGATGAAGATGTTGCGCGGGCCATTCACCAAGATCTCGGTGATGTTCGGGTCTCGCAACAGCAGCTCGAGAGGACCGTAACCAACAAGCTCATCGACCAGCTCTTCAGACAAGCGGTCGATCTCATAGCGGGAAACCACTAGCTGACGACGACGCACATAGCTCTGCACTTGCTCATGGACGTACTGCGCGAGACGTGCGCGGCTGCCTTCCAACAGGTTGTCCTGTTCTTCTTCGAGTTGATCGATGACGTAGCGATGCAGAATCGCCTTCAACTCGTTGGAGGTGTCTTCGTAGGGCGCGGGCTCCAGGCCGCCGGGCGCGTCCCATCCCATTTCCAGGGCAATGGCAGTATCGGGGTTCGTACGCGTATTCATGGGACTAGCCTCTCAGTCGCTGCCAGAAACTGCGTTTACGAGTGTTGGCGCCGCCGGCGTCGCGCACGAGTTTGTCGAGTGCCTTGCTCAAGGCATCGCCTGGAGCGAGATCGAACAAGTCGCGACCGCGATTGCGACATTC
>Ga0164243_10013065_pt1 | contig 11710 bp, 10 predicted proteins | sample OricompcompostOP_FD_108781 | JGI IMG/M metagenome (GOLD analysis project Ga0164243, IMG submission 108781) | Organic Plus compost microbial communities from Emeryville, California, USA - Original compost - Organic plus compost (OP) | ecosystem: Engineered > Solid waste > Mixed feedstock >...
CAGGGGCTGGCCGACGGGCGGCCCTATGTCCATGGCGACCGCTTCACGCTGTCGGACATCTACCTGTTCGTCTATGCCAATTATCTGCGGCTGGGCGACCGCGGCGATCCGTCGCTGCTGCCCAACGTCATCGCGCATCGCCGCCGCATCCGGCCGCGACCGGCGGTGCAGCGCGTGCTCGAGATCGAAGGATTGGCGGACGCCTGGGACGATTGAGGGCGGCAGGCGAGTTCCACCCGCCTCGAAATCACTTTAAGGCCGGGGCGCCATGGCAAGGACTTCCAGGAACACGCCCGCCACCGTCGCGCTCGACCGCGCGGGGATCGCCTTCGAGCTGGCGGCCTATGACTATGACCCGCGCGCGCAGAAGGTGGGCATGCAGGCGGCCGCGGCGCTGGGGGAGGCGCCGGCGCGCGTGCTCAAGACGCTGGTGGTGCTGGTCGACGGCAAGCCGGCCTGCGTGATCGTGCCGTCCGGCCGCGAAGTGGCGATGAAGAAGGTGGCGGCGGCGTTCGGCGGGAAATCGGCGAAGATGATGCCGCCGGCCGATGCGGAGCGCATAACCGGCTACAAGGTGGGCGGCGTCAGTCCGTTCGGCCAGCGGCGCAAACTGCCGGCCGCTATCGAGGAGACGGCGCTTGCCGAACCCTATATCTATGTGAACGGAGGCCAGCGCGGCCTGCAGATTCGTCTGGCGCCCGGGGATGCATGCCGGGCGGCGGACGCTGCCGCGGTCCCGCTGGTGGCCTGAAAGGGACGGGAACAAGCCGCCCGGAGGGGCTTTAGGAGAGCGTGCGTGCGAGAGTGGCAGGCGGCCCCGCGACAGGCGAGACCGCAACGCCATCTTCGTGCGCGCCAAAGATTGCTTTGTTCTCTACTCTTGTGATTAAGATATGGGAAAGCGTCGGAGGAACAGCCTTACATGCCCATCAGCAGACGACCGGTCCTGTTCGCCATGCTCCTGGGCGCCTGCGCTCTTTCCGGCTGTTCGGGCAGTTCCGACGGCGATGCCGCGACCGTGCCGCTGCTGAACGTATCCTATGATCCGACGCGCGAGCTCTACAAGGACGTCAATGCGGGGTTCGGCAGGAAATGGCGGGCTGAGCACGGCCAGACGATCCGTTTCCGCATGAGCCATGGCGGATCGGGCAAGCAGTCGCGCGGGGTGCTGGACGGGCTGGAAGCCGATGTCGTCACGCTGGCGCTGGCCCATGACGTCGACGCGCTGGCCGCCAAGCCGGGCCTGATCGATCCCAGATGGCAGACGCGCCTGCCGGATAACAGCGCGCCCTATACGTCGACCATCGTGTTCCTCGTCCGCAAGGGCAATCCCAGGCATATCCGCGACTGGAACGACCTGGTGAAGCCGGGCGTCGAGGTGATCACGCCCAACCCGAAGACGTCGGGCGGGGCGCGGTGGAACTTCCTGGCCGCCTGGGCCTATGGCCGCAAGGCGGGCGGATCGGATGCGGCGGCTGGGGCCTATGTGGCGAAGCTGCTGGCGAACGTGCCGGTGCTCGATTCGGGCGCGCGCGGCGCGACCACCACCTTTGCCGAGCGCGGCATCGGCGACGTGCTGCTGGCCTGGGAGAACGAGGCGCTGCTGGCCGAAAGGAAGATGGGCGCGGGCAAGTTCGAAATCATCGTGCCGTCCATCTCGATCCTGGCCGAGCCGTCCGTGGCGGTGGTCGACGGCAATGCGAAGAAGCATGGCACCGAAGCGGTGGCCCGGGCCTATCTCGAATATCTTTACACGCCCGAGGCGCAGGAGATGATCGCACGCAATTTCTACCGTCCGCGCGACCCGCAGGTGGCCGCGCGCCATGCCGCGACCTTCCCGCAGCTCGAGCTGGTGACGGTCGACGGCGCCTTCGGCGGCTGGAAGGCGGCGCAGCGGAAATATTTCGCGGACGGCGGCGTGTTCGACGCCATCTATGCCAAGATCAGGCACTGAGGCGCCGCGCGTGACGACCGCCACCGCCGCGGGGCAGGGAAGGCCCCGGCAACAGGGGGCGCGGCGCCCATGGCTGCGCGCGCCTTCGATCATCCCGGGCTTCGGCCTCACCTTCGGCGTCAGCATGACCTGGCTCTGCCTGATCGTGCTGATCCCGCTGTCGACCGTCTTCGTCAAGACGGCCGGCATGGGCTGGGGGCGCTTCGTGGAGGTGGCGCTGTCGGAACGCGCGCTGGCCGCCTATCGGCTGAGCTTCGGCGCGTCGCTGTGCGCGGCGTTCATCAATGCCTGCTTCGGCCTGCTGATCGCCTGGATCCTGGTGCGCTACGACTTTCCCGGCAAGCGCGTCGTCAACGCGCTGGTCGACCTTCCCTTCGCATTGCCGACGGCGGTGGCGGGCATCGCCTTCACCGCGCTCTACACGGCCAATGGCTGGATCGGCCAGTTCCTCGATCCGCTGGGCGTAAAGGTCGCCTTCACGCCGCTGGGCGTGGTGATCACGATGGTGTTCATCGGCCTGCCCTTCGTCGTCCGTTCGGTGGAGCCGGTGCTGGCCGATGTCGGGCTGGACGTGGAGGAGGCGGCCGCATCGCTGGGCGCGACGCGCGGGCAGACGTTCCGCCGGGTGATCCTGCCCGCGATCCTGCCGGCGCTGCTGACGGGCTTCGCCATGGCGTTCGCGCGTGCGGTGGGCGAATATGGATCGGTGATCTTCATCGCGGGCAACATGCCCTACGAGACGGAAATCGCGCCGCTGCTGATCGTCACCCAGCTGGAGCAATATGATTATGAAGGCGCGACGGCGATCGCGACGGTGATGCTGGTCGCCGCCTTCGCCTTGCTGCTGTTCATCAACCTGCTGCAGGCGTGGAGCCGGAAACGGACGGTGGATTGATGCAGGGCGGAGCGACCACGGAATCGCGGCTGGCGCGCGCGATCATCATGACGGTGGGGCTGGGTTTCCTGGCGCTGTTCCTGGTCATGCCGCTGGTGGTGGTGTTCGGCGAGGCGCTGAAGGAGGGTCTTGCCGCCTATCGCGACGCGATCGTCGAACCGGACGCGCTGGCGGCGATCCGGCTGACGCTGCTGGTCGCGGCGATCGCGGTGCCGCTGAACATCGTGTTCGGCATCGCCGCCGCCTGGGCGATCACCAAGTTCGATTTCCCGGGCAAGAGCCTGCTCATCACCTTCATCGACCTGCCCTTTTCGGTCTCGCCGGTGGTGTCCGGCCTGATCTACGTGCTGCTGTTCGGCGCGCAGGGCTGGCTGGGGCCGTGGCTGGAGCAGCATGACATCCAGATCATCTTCGCGGTGCCGGGCATGGTGCTGGCGACCGTGTTCGTCACCTTCCCCTTCGTCGCGCGCGAGCTGATCCCGCTGATGAGCGAGCAGGGCCGCGACGACGAGGAGGCGGCGCTGTCGCTGGGCGCGTCGGGCTGGCAGGCATTCTGGCACGCGACGCTGCCCAATGTGCGCTGGGGGCTGCTCTATGGCGTGCTGCTGTGCAACGCGCGGGCGATGGGCGAGTTCGGCGCGGTGTCGGTCGTGTCCGGCCATATCCGCGGCGAGACCAACACGATGCCGCTGCATGTCGAGATTCTCTACAACGAGTATAATTTCGTCGCCGCCTTTGCCGTCGCGTCGCTGCTCGCCCTGCTGGCGCTGGTCACGCTGGTGCTGAAGAGCTTCCTGGAGTGGCGCTACGACTATCACGGCAAGGGATCGGGGCATTGAGCATCAGGCTCGACAATATCGGCAAGCGCTTCGGCGGGTTCTCCGCGCTCGGCGACATCGACCTGGAAGTGGAGCCGCGCGAGTTCCTCGCCCTGCTGGGACCGTCGGGATCGGGCAAGACCACCCTGCTGCGGATCGTCGCGGGGCTCGAATTCCCGGACAGCGGCCGCGTCTTCTACGACGGCGAGGACATTACCGACCTGAAGGTGGCGGACCGCGGCGTCGGTTTCGTCTTCCAGCATTATGCGCTGTTCCGGCACATGACCGTCGCCGACAATGTCGCCTTCGGGCTGACCGTGCGCAGGCGGCGCGACCGGCCGCCTAGGGCGGAAATCCGCGATCGCGTGCAGAAGCTGCTCGACCTCGTCCAGCTCGGCCAGCTCGGCGCGCGCTATCCGGCGCAGCTTTCCGGCGGCCAGCGGCAGCGCGTGGCGCTGGCGCGCGCTTTGGCGGTCGATCCGAAACTGCTGCTGCTCGACGAGCCGTTCGGCGCGCTCGACGCCCGCGTCCGCAAGGACCTGCGCCGCTGGCTGCGCGAGCTGCACGACCGGATGGGGCTGACATCGATCTTCGTCACCCACGACCAGGACGAGGCGCTGGAGCTGGCCGATCGCATCGTCGTGATGGACCATGGCGTGATCGAGCAGGTGGATACGCCGCAGAAGATCTATGACGAGCCGGCGAGCGCCTTCGTGTTCGATTTCGTCGGCGAGTCGAATCAGCTCCCCGTCACGGTCAGCGGCGGCAGGGCGCGGCTGTTCGACAGGCCGCTGGCGCTGCCCGAAGGGACGGCGACGCCGGGCGAGGGACCGGCGCGGCTGTTCTTCCGGCCGCATGACGCGGAGATCGTCGCGGACGAAGCGGGCGCGCTGCCCATCACCGTCACGCTGGCGCGGCCCAATAGCGGCACCATCCGGGTGGAAGGCAGGCTGGACGCGCTGGAGCGGCTGATCGAAATCGACGCGCCGATGGGCGATGCGCCGCAGGTGGGCGCCCGGATCGCGGTGCGGCCCACGCGGGCCAGGCTGTATGCGGGGACGGGGGCGGAGTAGCGCGGCGCGCCGCTCCGTCAGCCCGCGAACGGAATCTCCACGCCGAAGCCGCGCTCGCGTGCCAGCTGATACAGGTGCCAGCCGGCCGCCAGGTCCTGCACGACGGAACCGAGCGACTTGTAGATGGTGACGTCGCCAGGCCGGGTGCGCCCTTCGAGCATGCCGGCCATGACCTCGCCGATCTCGCCCCGCACATGCGTTTCGTCGATCAGCCCCGCCTCGATCGCCTTGAGGATTTCGGCGCCCTGGCGCAGCACGCCTTCGCGATGATCGGCAATGATGCGGGCGCGGACGACCAGCGCATTGTCCACCTCGACCGGGCCGGGGCGGCTGGAGCCGACAAGGTTGACGTGCGCGCCGTCCGGCACCTGTTCGCTGAACAGGATCGGCTCGCCGGCCGCCGTGGTCGCACAGATGATGTCGGCATCTGCCACGGCGGCGCCGACGTCGGGCGCGGCTGCGGCGGGCAGGCCAAGCTCGACGGCGACGCGGTCGGCGAAGGCGCGCGCCTTGTCGGCCGAGCGGCCCCAGACGGCGACATGGCCGATCGGCCGCACATGGCGCATCGCCTCCGCATGGCGCCAAGCCTGCTCGCCATAGCCGAGGATGGCGAGGCGGGTGGCGTCGGCGCGGGCGAGCGCGTCGGTGGCGGCCGCCGATGCGGCGGCGGTGCGGATCGCCGTCACTTCGCCGGCATGGACGAGGCAGGCGGGCTCGCCGCTTGCCGGATCGAACAGCGCGACCACGCCCTGATGCGATTGGCGGCCGAGCGCGAAATTGCCCGGAAAGACGCTGACGAGCTTGGCGCCGAACGTCAAATCGTCCATGGCGCCCGGCATCACGCCGAAGGCATTGCCGTCATCGAGATCGATGATCTGGCGGAGGAGCTGCCGCGTCCTGCCCGCCGACAGCGCGATCATCGCGTCGCGCATCAACGCGATGCATGCCGGATAGTCGAGATGCGCGGCCACGTCCTCGCGCCCGATGACGATCATGGCGTCAGGCGCCCCAGATCTCGCGGGCATGGCGCAGGAAGTTCTGCCCCAGGATCTTTTCGATCCGCGCGGTCGAATAGCCGCGTTCGCCGAGCATGCGGGCGAGCTTGCGGAACTGGTCCGGACCGCGCAGGTCGACGACGAAGGGATAGGTGTCCGGCCGCTCGCCCTTCGCGCTGATGCCGGCGGCGCGGCGCGCGGCGATCTCCTTGGCGAGCTCCGCCTCATAGGCCCTGAGGTCGTCGATCTGGGTGGTGCCGCCGTCGGTGCCGATCCCGACATGATCCTCGCCGCAGACGTTCACCGCATGATCGATATGCGCCACTACATCCGCCGCGCTGGCATGGCCGGTGGGATTGAGGAAGGGCATGAAATAGATGCCGACGAAGCCGCCCTTCTCGGCCACCAGCCGCAATTCCTCGTCGGTCTTGTTGCGCGGCAGATCGGTGACCGCACGGCAGCCGGTATGGTTGATCGAGATCGGCCGGGAGGAGAAGCGCGCGGCCTCCAGGCAGGTGCGCTGGCCGCTGTGCGACAGGTCCACCATCACGCGGTTGGCGTTCAGCCGCTCGATCACCTCGCGACCGAAGGGGGTGATGCCGCGATTTTCGGGCGCCATCGATCCGTCGCCGATCTGGTTGGCGGGATTGTAGGTGAGCTGGATGATGCGCACGCCAAGATCGGCGAAGATGTCCGCGCGGGTCGCGTCCTTCCCCATCATGGCGGCGTTCTGGAAGCCGAAGATCAGGCCGACCTTGCCGTCCCGTTTGGCGCGTTCGATGTCGGCGGCGGTCAGCACCTTGACGAGATCGCGCGAATGATCGCGCACCAGCCGGTCCCACTGGCCGATCTCGCGCACGGTCTGTTCGAACGGGTCGCCGGTGCCGGACACATAGCCGATGGTGACGTTCACCGCCGTCTCGCCCGAGGCATGGGCCTCCGCCAGCGTCCGCGCGTCGAGATAGGGGCGGTCGCGCTCGGTGGTGTCGTTGGGATTGCCGATGCTGCCGAGCGCGTTGACGACGATCATGTTCGCGATCGGATCGGCCGGCGCGGCCCATGCGAGCGCGGAGCCGGAAAAGGCCGTGGCCGCCAGCGTGCCCGCGCGAAGGAAGGCGCGGCGATCGGTGTCCATGATCCTCATTCTTCGTCCCCCATTTCGTCCTTTGCGATCGGCCTGAAATCGGCGCGCGGGAAGGCATGGCCGCGCTTCACGGTGAGCGTGATGCTGCGGATGTTGCCGATATCGTCGAGCGGGTTCTTCGCCAGCACGATCAGGTTGGCGAGCTTGCCCGGCGCGATCGTGCCCATGTCCTTTTCCTGGCCCGCCGCCCGCGCGCCGACGAGCGTGGCGGAGCGGATCACCTCCGCCGCGGGCATCCTGGCGTTGCGAGCGAGGAAGACGAGCTCGTCATAAAGCTCCGGCCATTGCGAGCCCGCATCGGCGACGCCGTCGGTGCCGGTCGATATCTGCACCCCGGCGCGGTGCGCCTGATCGACAAGCCGGGCGGCGAGATCGGCGCTGCAGAGCGGCGGCCTGCCGCCCGGATGCGCCTTCGCGCGGGCATCGTCCTCCAGATAGACGCGGCCCGTGGCGTCGAGGATCGTGCCACGCTTCACCATCTCGCGGAACAGGCCGGCCATCACCGGATTGTCGCCGCCGGCGAGGCGATCGAAGGCGACGGGCACGCGCTGCTGATAGGAGGCGGGAACGCTGTCCGACACCTGGTAGGCCATGTAGCAGATGTGGCTCACCACATCGACGCCCGCCGCGATCACCTCCGCCGGCGTGGCCGGGAACACGGCGCTGTGCGCCCAGACGGGAAAATGCTGGCGATGCGCCTCGGCCGTGATCGCCGCCACGGCCGGACCGGGCAGGTTCGCATAGATCTTGATCGCGGTGGCGAAGGTGCCGCGCGCCATCGCCACCGCCTCGGGCAGATCGGTCCGGTCGGTGATCGCCTGCATCCACGGCACCGCGCCGGGGGTGACGCCTTTCGACACCGCCCAGGTGCGCCTGTCGCTGAAGAAGCTGGGGCCGGCCATCAGCGCCGTATAGTAGATGTCCGGCGAGGCGATCTCGCCGATCAGCGCCCCGCGCGTGAGATCGGCCACCGCGCGCACGTCGTCCGCCATGTCGCGGACCGCTGTGACGCCGCCATAGAGGTCCCGCCGCAGGATGGCTTCCGCCCGGCGGCGATCGGGCGGCGTGGCGACATGGACATGGCTGTCGATCAGGCCGGGGAGCACATATTGGCCCTTCAGGTCGACCACGGTCGCGCCTTCCAGCGCACCGGCGGAGAGATCGCGATCGCCAGTCACATCGACGATGCGGTCGCCGTCGATCACGATCGCCATGCCGCGCCGCAAAGGCCCGCCCGTCCCGTCGATGAGCGCGGCGTTGCGATAGACGATGCGCTGTCCCTTGGCCGGCGGCGCGAAGGGCGTGGGCGTTGCCGCCCGTGCCGGCAGCAGAAGCGCGCCCGCCAGCGCGAAAGCCGTCAACCCGCGTGTGATCCTGCCGATGATCGTCATGCCTGGCCCCTCTTGCGCCCTTCTTCGTAGCGATCGGGAGACACGCGGCAAGGGGCGGGGCAGGATTCCCGTCGCGGGGACGGGCGGCTTCAGATGTCCTGGGTCAGCCGCCCGTAAAGCTCCGGCCGGCGATCGCGGAAGAAGCCGAAGGCGGCGCGGTGGCGCTTCACCCGGTCGAGATCGAGCGTCGCGACCAGCGCGCCGGTCTCCTCCGCGCCGAAGGCGGCGAGCATGTCGCCGCGCTCATCGCAGATGAAGCTGTGGCCGTAGAAGCTCATCGCGCCCTCGCTGCCGATGCGGTTGGCGGCGACGACCGGCACGACGTTGGAGACCGCATGGCCGATCATCGCGCGGCGCCACAGGCGGCTGGTATCGAGATCGGGATCATGCGGCTCATTGCCGATGGCGGTGGGGTAGAAGAGGATTTCCGCCCCCATCAGCATCATCGCCCGCGCGGTTTCGGGATACCATTGGTCCCAGCACACGCCGACGCCGATCGTGGCCGACGGCGTGGGCCACACCTTGAAGCCGGTATTGCCGGGGCGGAAATAGAATTTCTCCTCATAGCCCGGCCCGTCGGGGATGTGGCTCTTGCGATAGACGCCCATCACCTTGCCGTCCGGCCCGATCATGGCGAGGCTGTTATAATGATGCGGCCCGTCCGCCTCGAAGAAGCTGGTCGGGATGTAGATGCCCAGCTCGTCGGCGAGCCTCTGCATCGCCAGCACGGCGGGGTGGCTGCCGGTCGGCTTCGCGCGGGCGAACAGCCCCTCATCCTCGGCCTGGCAGAAATAATGGCTTTCGAACAGTTCGGGCGGCAGCACGACCTGCGCGCCCTTGGCCGCCGCCTCACGCACGAGATCGGACACGGCGGCGATGTTGGTCTCCACATCGTCGCTGAGCGCGAGCTGGAGGGCGGCGACGGTCAATTCGGTCATGCTGCTGTTCCCCTCAGGCACATGATGTGGGGCGATTCGGTCGTCCTATCCCCATTTCCGCAAACGGGGAGAGAAAACATTCGTTCAGAACTCTCCATCGGACGGCACCTGCTGGCTGATGCAGTGCAGGCTGCCGCCGCCGGTCAGGATATGATCGGCACGGATGCCCACGGCGCGGCGGCCGGGAAACAGCGCGCCGATCGCGGCCACCGCCGCATCGTCGTTCGCCGCGCCATAGACGGGCACGACCACCGCCGCATTGCCGATGTAGAAGTTCATGTAGGAAGCCGGCACAATATCGCCATCCCGCTCCACCTTGCCGGGGGAGGGAAGGCCGACCACCTCCAGCCCGAAGGCGCGGGCGCGGGCGGCGGCGTCGCGATAGACCGCCTCGTTGGGATCGTCGGCGGCCGGCTCCGGCACCGCCAGCCGGCCTTCGCCCACGAAGCGGGCGAGATTGTCGACATGACCGTCGGTATGGTCGTTGAGCAGGCCGTTGCCCAGCCACAGCACGCGGTCCAGCCCGAGATCGCCCAGCAACCGCGCCTCGACGTCGCCGCGCGACAGATAGGGGTTGCGATTGGGGTTGAGCAGGCACTGCTCGGTCGTGACGACGAGGCCGGTTCCGTCGACGTCGATCGCGCCGCCTTCGAATATCCAGTCGCAGGCCTTCACCGGGAAGCGCGCGGTTTCCGCCAGCGTGCGGCCGACCGTGTCGTCATTGGGCAGGTCATACTTGCCGCCCCAGCCGTTGAAGCCGAAATCGAGCGCGGTCGGCACGCCGGCGCCGCTGGCGTCGTGGACGATGATCGGGCCGGTGTCGCGCAGCCAGATGTCGCCGAATGGCGCCACCATGACGTCGACCTGCGCGCCGGCGATGTCGAGAGCGTCCCTGGCCGATGTCCTGTCGGCGGCGACGAGCACGACGCGCTCGCCCGCGCCGTCCGCGTCGACGGCCCTGGCGAAGGCCGCCACCTCTTCCCGGGCGGGGCCAAGGTCGTCCTGCCAGAGATCGGCATGGCTGGGAAAGCCGATCCATACGCGATCATGCCGCGCCCATTCGGGCGGCTGCCTGTAGGTCATGTCCGTCACTTCCCTGCGCGCGACTTGTCCCGGATCGCGCGGAATTCCGCGTCCGGATACCAGTTGGGCCACTTGTCCGAATCCGCCATCTCGCGGCCGATGGCATAGAAAAGCTTCAGATCGGAGACCGCGCCCGACCAGTCCCAATTGGGATCATATTCGTCCTTCGGGCTGTGATAGCGGTGCGCGGTATAGTCCTCCGCCAGCGCCTTGCCGCGCTCGCGGCCGCCGTTCACCAGATCCTCGCCGCTTTCGAAATAGATCATCGGCACGCCCAGCTTGGCGAAGCTGAAATGATCCGAGCGGTAGTAGAAGCCCTTTTCGGGCGTCGGCTCGGGCACCACTTTGCGCCCTTCGGCGGCGGCGGCGCGCTTCAGATAATCCTCCAGCTCCGACTTGCCGGGGCCGATCACGACCACCTCCTTCGACAGGCCGAGCAGGTTGAGCGAGTCCATGTTCACGCCGCCCACCGTCTGCGACAGCGGATAGACAGGGTGTGCGGCATAATATTCGGACCCGAGCAGGCCCGATTCCTCCGCGGTGACGGCGAGGAAGATCACCGATCGTTCCGGCCGGCCCGCTTCGCGATAAGCGTCGGCGAGCGCCACCAGACCGGCGATGCCCGAGGCATTGTCCACCGCGCCGTTGCAGATATCGTCGCCGTCGACCGGCTCGCAGATGCCGAGATGGTCCCAATGGGCCGAATAGAGCACATATTCGTCGGGCCGCGACCTGCCAGGCAGGATGCCGACCACGTTCCTCGATTTCTGGCGGCGGATCTTCTGGTCGAAGCTGACGCTCGCCTTGAGGCCCGCGAAGGGCACCGCGCGGAAGCCCTTGCGCCCGGCGGCCGCGACCAGCGCGTCATAGTCCTGCCCGGCGGCGGCGAAGATGCGGTGCGCCGCCCCGTTGGTCACCCAGCCCACGGCGCTGGACTGGTCCATGTGATTGCCGGGGTCGTCGAAGCCGAGCTGCGGCCCGGAATTGGAGGAGACGACGACGTTGAAGCCGTAGGCGGCGGGCTCCGTATCATGGATGATGATCGCCGCGGCCGCGCCCTGCCGGGCGGCTTCCTCATATTTGTAGGTCCAGCGGCCATAATAGGTCATCGCCCGGCCGCCGAACGGGCCGTCCAGCGTCTGCATCTTCCAGTCCGGATCGTTGACCAGGATGAGGACGGTCTTGCCCCTGACGTCGACGCCGGCATAGTCGTTCCAGCCGCGTTCGGGCGCGTTGATGCCGTAGCCGACGAAGACGATGTCGCTGTCCTTCACCTCGATCTTGGGCCGGACCTGGTAGGACCAGATCATGTGATCGGTCTTGTAGGCGAGGCTGACCGGCCGGCCGCCGCCGGTGATGGTGAGGGGGAAGCCGCCGCTGGGCGTCAGCTCGACGAGCGGGACGTCCTGATACCAGCCG
>Ga0164243_10013066_pt1 | contig 11710 bp, 11 predicted proteins | sample OricompcompostOP_FD_108781 | JGI IMG/M metagenome (GOLD analysis project Ga0164243, IMG submission 108781) | Organic Plus compost microbial communities from Emeryville, California, USA - Original compost - Organic plus compost (OP) | ecosystem: Engineered > Solid waste > Mixed feedstock >...
CGCGGAGCCGGGCACCGGTCCGGTGCGGCGCTCGGCCGCCGTACCCGTCTCCCCTGACACCGCCGCACCCCCCGAGCCCGGCGTCGCCCGCGCCAGGGCCGCCGCGCCACCGCCCGACGGCACGGCCGCGCGGCCAGCCGGTCCGGGCGGCACCGCTGGACGCGCCGTGGCGTCCGTCCGCCCCGCCGGCGCGCCGCCGGTCGCGGGCCGGTCGGCCGTCGGCGCGGCGGCGTCCGTACCCCTGCAGAAGAAGGCCCTGGCCGCGGCGCGCGAGGCCCCGGCGCAGCTGCGCGAGCAGATGCGCGACCCGCGCAACGTCCGGCTGGGCATGCTCGTCCTCGGCATCCTCGTGGTGCTGGTGGGCCTTCCGATGTACTCCTGGGTCAGGGCCGAGTCCCGCGACCCCGTCTTCGCCCAACTCGACGCGCTCGCCGTGCCCGCGTGGGCGAACACGAAGCCGGAGGACCGCACCGACGGCAGTCGCTGGTGTCTGGAGGAGTGCCGGTTCCGGGAACGGGTCACCCACTCCAACAACCCGCCGGAGGAGACGGCCAAGGCCTACCACGACGCGCTGACGGCCGAGGGGTGGCGCCGGTGGCAGCCGGCCAAGTGCCCGGAGACCAAGGTCGACGGCAGCTACACCTGCTGGACCCGCGACGAGCTGACCATGGACCTTTGGATACGCGCGCCGGCCTGCAACAACGTACCGATCGGCGTGGAGCCGCAACCGGGCGTGTCGGCCGCGCCGACCGCGGGACCGCAACCCGGCGACTGCACGGGTTCCGACGTGTCCATCAAGGTTCGCAACGCGATCGGCGACGACCGCACGCAGCCGCAGCCGGCCGTCGATCCGTCGTCGGTGGGCGAGACCCCGTTCGGACTCGACCCGACGACCGCACCGTCGTGACGCCGATCCGCGTTACGGACGGTAGGGTCTGCACGTTGGCGCACAGGAACACGTCGTTGAGGAGGTCCGGGTGAATCCGGGAGATGTCGCGTGGCTCATCGTGGCCGGGGCGTTCCTGATGCTGGTGCTGGTGCTCGCGGTGCCCATCCTGCGGCTGCGCAGGACGATCGACGCCGCCACCAACGCGATCAACGACCTCAACGACCGCACCGGGCCGATCCTGGCCAACGCCAACCAGACGATCGAGGGCGTCAACGTCGCGCTGAGCCAGGTGCACACCTCGCTCGACGGCGTCAACGTGCAGCTTGCCAAGATCGACACCATGACCGGCCACGCGCAGAACGTCACCGCCAACGTCGCCAACCTGGCCACGGTGGTCTCGGCCGCGGCGGCCAATCCGCTGGTCAAGGTCGCGGCCTTCGGCTACGGGGTACGCCGTGCGGCCGCCGCCCGGCGCCACGCGGAGGAGGAGCGCGAGGTGCGCACGACGCTCAAGCAGCAGCGCCGGGCGGCCAAGCGCGCCGCCGCGCGCTGAGCCGCACCGCGAAACTGTCGGACGCCCGAGGAAGGATGGAGCCATGAGACGGTTGCTGTGGTTGGGCGTCGGCCTCGCCGTGGGTGCCCTCGTGGTGCGCAAGCTGTCCCAGAAGGCCAACGAGTTCACCCCGACCGGCATCGCGTCGTCGGTTTCGCAGTCGGCCGGCGGGCTCGTCGAGTCGGTGCGCGCGTTCGTCGAGGACGTGCGGGTCGGGATGGCCGAGCGCGAGCGGGAGATCCACGAGGCGTTCGCCAACGGCGTGGCGTTCGAGGACCGGTTCGAGGAGCTGCGCGGCGACGACCTCGAGGTCGAATTCGACGACCCGACCACCGGCATCAGCCCCCGGCAACGTCAGAATCCCTGAGGAAGGCACCCGATGAAGACGGCGGAGATCAAGCGGCGGTTCCTCGCGCACTTCGAGGCCAACGGCCATGCCGTGGTCCCGAGCGCCCCGCTGCCCGCCATCAACGACCCCAACCTGCTGTTCGTCAACGCCGGCATGGTGCAGTTCGTGCCCTACTTCCTGGGCCAGCGCACCCCGCCGTGGCAGCGTGCCGCCAGCGTGCAGAAGTGCATCCGCACGCCCGACATCGACGAGGTCGGCAAGACCAGCCGGCACGGCACGTTCTTCCAGATGAACGGCAACTTCTCGTTCGGCGACTACTTCAAGGCCGGCGCGATCCCGCTCGCCTTCGAGCTGGCCACCAAGCCGGTCGCCGACGGGGGCTTCGGGCTTGACCCCGACCGCATCTGGGCCACCGTCTACCTCGACGACGACGAGGCGATCGAGATCTGGAAGCGGACCGGTGTGCCGGCCGAGCGGCTCGTCCGCCGGGGCAAGAAGGACAACTTCTGGTCCATGGGCATCCCGGGGCCGGCCGGCCCGTGTTCGGAGCTCTACTACGACCGCGGCCCGGCCTACGGGCCCGAGGGCGGCCCCGAGGTGGACGAGGACCGCTACCTCGAGTTCTGGAACCTCGTGTTCATGCAGTACGAGATCGCCAACGTCAAGAGCAAGGAAGACTTCGACATCGTCGGCGAGCTCCCGGCGAAGAACATCGACACCGGCATGGGCCTGGAGCGGATGGCCTCGCTGCTGCAGGGCGTCGACAACCTGTACGAGATCGACGAGGTGCGGCCGATCCTCGACCGGGCCGCGGAGCTGACCGGCAAGCGTTACGGTGCCGGCCAAAGCCACGTCGCGGCCGAGTCGCACCCCGACGACGTGCGGCTGCGCGTGATCGCCGACCACGTCCGCACCTCGCTGATGCTGATCGGCGACGGTGTGACGCCGTCCAACGAGGGCCGCGGCTACGTGCTGCGCCGGATCATGCGCCGGGCGATCCGGGCGATGCGGCTGCTCGGTTGGCAGGACCGCGCGCTGCCCGAGCTGCTGCCGGTCGCCCGCGACTGCATGTCGCCGTCGTATCCGGAACTCGCCACCGACTTCGCCCGCATCGCCGACTACGCGTACGCGGAGGAGGAGGCGTTCCTCGCCACCCTGCGCGCGGGCACGACGATCCTCGACACCGCGGTGGCCGAGACCAGGAAGTCGGGCGGCACGACCCTTTCCGGCGAGAAGGCGTTCCAGCTCCACGACACGTACGGCTTCCCGATCGACCTGACCCTGGAGATCGCGGCCGAGCAGGGGCTGAAGGTCGACGCCGAGGGCTTCCGCCGCCTGATGGCCGACCAGCGCTCCCGGGCCAAGGCCGACGCCCAGGCCCGCAAGACCGGCCACATCGACCTGTCCGCGTACCGGTCGGTGCTCGACGCGGGCGGCACGGTCGAGTTCACCGGCTATTCCGAGGTGAGCCGCGAGTCGCGGGTCCGCGCGCTGCTCGACGCCGGGGGCCGCCAGCTCGAGGTGGCCGGCGAGGGCGACACGATCGAACTGGTCCTCGACGCCACCCCGTTCTACGCCGAGGGCGGCGGTCAGCAGCCGGACATGGGGCTGATCACGGTCGGCAGCGGCCAGCTGGAGATCTTCGACGTGCAGTCGCCGGTGCCGGGGCTGATCGTCCACCGCGCCAAGGTGACCCGCGGCGAGGTGCGGGTCGGCGAGGCCGGGTTCGCCGAGATCGACATCAGCCGGCGCAAGGCGATCTCCCGTTCGCACACGGCGACGCACCTGGTCCACCAGACGATGCGCAACTTCCTCGGCGAGTCGGCGACCCAGGCGGGTTCGCTGAACGCGCCGGGCCGGCTGCGGTTCGACTTCAACACGCCGTCCGCCGTGCCGCCGAGCGTGCTCACCGACGTCGAGCAGCAGATCAACGAGGTCCTTCTCTCCGACCTCGAGGTGCACGCGTTCATCACCTCGCAGGAGGAGGCGCGGCGGCTCGGCGCGATGGCGCTCTTCGGCGAGAAGTATGGCGACGAGGTGCGCGTCGTCGAGGTCGGCGACTATGCCCGCGAGCTCTGCGGCGGCACCCACGTCGCGCGCTCGGGCCAGCTCGGCCTCGTCAAAATCCTCTCCGAGGCGTCGATCGGTTCCGGGGTACGCCGGGTCGAGGCGCTGGTCGGCATCGACGCGTTCCAGCACCTGGCCCGCGAGCACCTGCTCGTCGCCCGGATCGCCGAGCTGTACCGGGTGCCGGGGGAGCAGGTCGCCGAGCGGGTCGCGCAGACGATCAACCAGCTCCGCGACGCCGAGAAGGAGCTGGAGAAGCTCCGCGCACAGCTGGTGCTCGGCGGCGCCGCGTCGCTGGCGGCCGGAGCGCGCGACATCCGCGGGGTCGCCTTCGTGGGCACCGAGGCGCCGGAGGGTGCGGCGGGCAACGACGTGCGTACCCTCGCCCAGGAGATCCGCGGCAAGATCGACCCGGCGCGGCCCGCGGTCGTCGCGGTCGCGGCGCGGTCGGGCGGCAAGGCGTCGCTCGTGGTGGCCACCAACGCCGCCGCCAAGGGCCGCGGTCTGTCGGCGGCCGACCTGGTCAAGGGTGCCCTCTCCGGGCGGGGCGGCGGCAACGCCGACCTCGCGCAGGGCGGCGGCGTGCCCGCGACCGAGGCACCGAACCTGCTCGCCGCGGTGGAAAAGGCCATTGACGGAATCTAGGCATCCGGTCGGCTTCCGCCGAGGTGTCCGCCTCGGCGTGGATGTCGGGAATGTGCGGATCGGGGTCGCCCGCAGCGACCCCGACGGCATCCTCGCCACCCCGCTGGTGACCCTGCGTCGCGACGTCAACGCCGGCGAAGACGCCATACCGGCCGATATCTCCGAACTCGCCCGGCTCGTGGAGGAGCACGAGACCATCGAAGTGGTGGTCGGACTGCCGGTCACGCTGGCGGGTGCGGACGGGCCCGCGGCGACCGCCGCCAGGGCGTATGCCCGGCGGTTGGAGGCGGTCATCGATCCGGTTCCGGTGCGGCTGTCGGACGAGAGGATGTCCACAGTCGTCGCAACCCGTAGGCTGACCGAGCGTGGCGTCCGTGGGCGGCGTCAACGCGCGGTGGTCGACCAGGCGGCCGCGGTGGAGATACTGCAGGGCTGGCTGGACGCGCAGCGGAGGCGGACGTGATGCTCGACGATCTGGACCTCGCGTTCGAGGAGCGGCCGGAGAAGGGCCGTCATCGACGCGGTGCCCGAAACAAGGCCCGGAAGAAGAAGCGCGGCGGCGGTGGCAAGACCGCGGTCGCGCTGGTGATGGCCTTCGTCCTGCTGGGCACCCTCGGTGCCGGCGTCTGGTACGGCTTCGACCGGATCCAGAACTTCCTCACCACGCCGGACTACGACGGCAACGGCACCGCCGAGAAGGTCACCGTCGAGGTCAAGGAGCTGGAGACGGCGACCGACATCGCCAACACGCTCGTCCGCGCCGACGTCGTCAAGAGCGCGAAGGCGTTCATCGAGGCGGCGGACGCCGACAGCCGCAGCAAGAACATCCAGCCCGGCGTCTACACCCTCAACAAGCAGATGAGCGCCAAGGCCGCGCTGGCGATCCTGGTCGACCCCAAGAACAAGGTCACCAACGGCGTCACGGTCCCCGAGGGCCTGACGATGCTGACCACGTTCAAGCGGCTCTCCGAGCAGACCAAGATCCCGGTCAAGGACTTCCAGGCGGCGGCGAAGGACATCGACTCGTTCGGCATCCCGGACTGGTGGTTCGAGCGCACGGACGGCAAGAAGGTCACGAAGTCGCTGGAGGGCTTCCTCTTCCCCGACACGTACGAGATGCCGCCCAACCCGAGCGCGCGGAAGGTGCTCGAGATCATGATCGACCGGTTCCTCACGGTCACCGGCGAGATGAAGTTCGCCGAGAACGTGCAGAAGAACCGCGGCGGCATCGCGCCGTACGAGGCGTTGATCGTCGCGTCGCTGGCCCAGGCCGAGGCCGGCAACAAGGACGACCTCGGCAAGGTCGCCCGGGTCGCGTACAACCGGGTGTACGTCAACGACATGCCGCTCCAGTTCGACGTGACGCTCAACTACGGCCTGGAGGCCGCCGGCAAGCAGACGAAGGCGTCGAAGGACATGACGGACGCCGACTTCGCCGACGCCAGGAACGCCTACAACACCCACTACCACAAGGGCCTGACGCCGACGCCGATCAACAACCCCGGCAAGGACGCGCTCCAGGGCGCCATGGACCCGCCGGCCGGCAAGTGGCTGTTCTTCGTGGCGATCGACAAGCAGGGTCACTCGGCGTTCGCCGAGACCGACGCCGAGCACGAGCGCAACAAGCAACGGGCCCGGGAGGCGGGGATCATCAATTGACGCCGGTGACCCACCGCGCGGCGGTCCTCGGCAAGCCGATCGCCCACTCCCTCTCGCCGGTCATCCACAACGCCGGATACGCGGCCCTCGGGCTGACCGGGTGGAGCTACGGCGCGGTCGAGTGCGACGAGCAGGGCCTGGCGCCGTTCGTGGCCGCCCTCGGCCCGGAGTGGGCCGGCCTGTCGCTGACGATGCCGCTCAAGGAGACGGCGTTGTCGGTGGCCACGGCGGTCTCGCCGGTCGCGGCCGCGACCGGCGCCGCCAACACGCTGGTACGCCGTGACGGCGGCTGGTTCGCCACCAACACCGACGTGGAGGGCATGGTCTCGCTGCTGGCCGGCACTCCGTCCGGAGCGCGGTTCACGATCCTGGGCGCCGGCGGCACGGCCCGCGCGGCCCTGGCGGCGGCCGCCGAACTGGCGGCCGGCGCGGTCACCGTCGTCGCCCGGCGACCGGCGGCGATCGAGGAGATGCACCCCGTCGCGGACCGGCTCGGCCTCACCCTGACCGGCACGCCGTGGCCCGACGCGGCCGGCACCCTCTCCGCCGACGTGGTCATCTCGACGGTGCCCAAGGGGGTCGCGGACCCGGTCGCCGTGGGTGCCCGGTGGCGGCCGGCGACGGTCCTGTTCGATGCGATCTACGATCCCTGGCCCACGCCCCTCGCCGACTCCGCCGCGCGGGCCGGCTGCCGGGTGTTGTCCGGGCTGGACCTGTTGCTGGCGCAGGCGCTGGGGCAGTTCCGGCTCTTCACGGGCGTCGAGCCGCCGGTCGCGGCTATGCGGGACGCGTTGTTCGGGGCTCGGCGGTAGGCGCTCCCGGCCGCTGTCGTGCGGCGTCCTCGGTTCGCGGCACCGCCGGCACGGCGGGTCCCAGCGGCACCACCAATCACCGCACTCACCGGCGGTGTTCGGTGGGGCCTGCGAGGTCTCGTCCAGAGGGCGGGACGGGGTGACCGGGCCATGGGGTGGGGTGGGCGGCGTGACAGACTTGGGCCGTGTTGCGCTGGCTTACCGCAGGTGAATCGCATGGGCCCGCGTTGGTCGCGGTCCTCGAAGGAGTGCCGGCCGGCGTCGAGGTGACCAGCGGCGATATTTCGCGGCAGCTGGCCCGGCGGCGGCTGGGGTACGGGCGTGGCGCGCGCATGTCCTTCGAGCAGGACGTCGTCGAGATCCTGGGTGGCGTCCGGCACGGGCTCACCCTCGGCAGCCCGGTCGCGGTCAAGGTGGGCAACTCCGAGTGGCCCAAGTGGGAGACCGTGATGGCGGCCGATCCGGTCGACCCCGAGGTGCTGGCCGGGCAGGCCCGCAACGCGCCGCTGACCCGGCCCCGGCCGGGTCACGCCGATCTCGCCGGCATGCAGAAGTACGGGCACACCGACGCGCGTCCGATCCTCGAGCGCGCCAGCGCGCGGGAGACCGCGGCCCGGGTCGCGGTCGGCACCGTGGCGCGGGAGCTGGTGCGGCAGGCGCTCGGGATCGAGATCGTCTCGCATGTCGTGGAGCTGGGGTCCGTCGCCGCGAAGCCGGGCCTGCATCCGCGGCCGGAGGATGCCGACCGCATCGACGCCGACCCGCTGCGCTGCCTCGACCCCGAGGCCAGCGCGCGCATGGTCGCGGAGGTCGACGCCGCGAAGAAGGACGCCGACACGCTCGGGGGTGTGGTCGAGGTGCTGGCGTACGGCGTACCGCCGGGGCTCGGCAGCCACGTCCAGTGGGACCGCAAGCTGGACGCGCGGCTCGCCACCGCGCTGATGTCCATCCAGGCGATCAAGGGCGTGGAGATCGGCGACGCGTGGACGCAGGCCCGGTCGCGCGGGTCGCGCGCGCACGACGAGATCATCCCGACCGCCAACGGCGTCAAGCGGGTCACCGACCGCGCCGGCGGGCTGGAGGGTGGCATCACGACCGGCGAGCCCCTGCGGGTACGGGCGGCGATGAAGCCGATCTCCTCCCTCAACCGCGCGCTGTCCACTGTCGATGTCACCACCGGCGAGCCGGCCACGGCGATCAACCAGCGCTCCGACGTCTGCGCCGTCCCCGCCGCGGCCGTGGTCGCCGAGGCGATGGTGGCGCTGGTGCTGGCCGAGGCCGCGACGGAGAAGTTCGGCGGCGACTCGGTCGCCGAGATCCGCCGCAACCTCGACGGGTACCTCGACAACCTGGTGATCCGATGACCGGCGGCACCGGGCCGCGCGCGGTCGTCGTCGGTGCGCCGGGTGCCGGCAAGACGAGCACCGGCCAGGCATTGGCGGCGCTGCTCGGCGTCGACTTCCGGGACACCGACGCCGACATCGAGGCCGCCGCCGGCAAGCCGATCCCGGAGATCTTCGTCGACGAGGGCGAGGCCCACTTCCGTACGCTCGAACGCCAGGCCGTCGCCACCGCGTTGCGCGACTTCGACGGCGTGCTGGCGCTCGGCGGCGGCGCCGTGCTGGCCGAGGAGACGCGCGCCGCGCTCGCCGGGCACCAGGTCGTGCATCTCGTGGTGAGCCTCGGCGAGGCGATCAAGCGGGTCGGCCTCAGCTCGGGGCGGCCGCTGCTCGCGGTCAACCCGCGCGCCACCCTCAGGCACCTGCTCGACCAGCGGCTGCCGCTCTACGAGCAGGTGGCCACGATCACCGTGGAGACCGACGGGCGGACGCCCGAGGAGGTCGCCACGGAGATCGCGACGCTGCTCAAGCCCTAGCGAGCAGCGCGGCCAGCCGCGACGGCTGGGAGAGCATCGGCCAGTGGCCGGTCGGCAGGGGCAGGATCGTCGCGTCGCCGAGGCCCGCGAAGAACGGGTGGCCGGCCGCGCGCATCTCGGCGATCTGTTCCGGCGTGAACAGGCAGGCGACCAGCGTCACCGGCGCGGTCAGCTCGCCGCCCCGGCGCAGCGGCTGGGCCACCGAGCCGTACGGGTGGGTGGTCGCCCGGCTCCGCAGCAGCGCCAGCGCGGCGTCGTCGAGCCCCGCGAGCATCGCCGGATCCTCGGCCGGATCCCAGGAGCGGGGCGGGACCGGACCGGTGCCGTCGAGCGGCTCGCCGAGATCCATCTGGCGCGTGCCGTCCGGCAGCGGGCCACTGTCCACATAGACCACCCGGGCGACGCGTCCGGGCCGGCGGGCGGCCGCGGCGGTCACGGGCAGCCCGCCGTACGAGTGTCCGACCAGGACGACCTCGCCCGGCGCCGCGTCGATCGCCGCCAGCACGTCCGCGACGTGGGTCTCCAGGTCGACGTCGGGACCGTCCTCGGCCAGCCGGTCACCCACGCCGGTCAGGGTCACCGGCAGCGCCGTGTGCCCGTCGGCCCGCAGCCGGTCCGCGACCGCGTCCCACACCCATCCACCGAGCCACATGCCCGGCACCAGTACGAAGATCATGCGTCGAGCGTATGGTGGCATCCGGACAGACTCCGTCCGGATAAGGAGGGTGACGGGTGTCACATCCGGCGTCCCGGGTGCTGGGCATGCTCGAACTGCTGCAGACGCACCACCAGGGACTCACCGGCGCCGACCTCGGCGCCAGGCTCGGGGTCGACGAACGCACGGTGCGGCGGTACGCGACCACCCTGGCCGAGCTGGGCATTCCCGTCGTCGCGGCGCGCGGGCGGTACGGCGGCTACCGGCTCCGCCCCGGCTACAAGCTGCCGCCGCTGATGCTCACCGACGACGAGGCGGCGGCCGTGGTGCTCGGGCTCCTGGCCGCCGAGCACCTCGGGCTCGCCACGGAGGCGCCGGCGACCGGCCCGGCGCTCGCCAAGATCCAGCGCGTCCTGCCGCGGAACCTGGCCGAGCGGCTGGCCGGACTCCAGGAGAGCCTCGGCTTCACCGCCAGCCGCGGTGCGCCGGAGGCCCGGCCGGCGACGACGACGCTGCTCACGCTCGGTGCCGCGACCCGGGCCGCGCGCCGGGTGAGCCTCACCTACCGCTCGTGGCGGGGGGCGGTGTCGCTGCGCGACGTCGACCCGTACGGCCTGGTGTTCCATGCCGGACGGTGGTATCTCGCCGGGTTCGACCACCGGCGCGGGGAGATCCGGACATTCCGCCTCGACCGGATCGCCGCGGTCTCCACTCTGGACACCGCATTCACGCCGCCGGACGGCTTCGACGCCGTCGCGCACGTGACCCGGTCGCTCGCCGGCGTCCCGTACACCTGGGAGGTCGAGGTGCTCTTCGAGGCGTCGGCGGAGGAGGTGCGGCGGCGCGTGCCGGCCAGCATCGCCGAGGTCACGGAGACCGCCGACGGCGTGCTGCTCCGGGCCCGCGCGCAGAGCCTGGCCGGCATGGCGCAGATGCTGTCGGGCCTCGGGTGGCCGTTCCGGATCGTGCGTCCGGAGGAGCTGCGCGCGGCGGTCCGTGACCACGCGGCCCGCCTGGCGGCGCTGGCGGATCGCTAGAACGCTCTAAAAAGGACAAATCGCATTCCCTTAAGCGTGCGCTCTGGTACGGGTGGCGTCGAGCAAACGGGCGATCGGCCGCTCCCTGGGTCGATGGTAAAATTCAGAGATTGGCGTAAAGCGGACGTGTCTGCCTCTTCGGGGCAATCCCGTCACACACCTTCGAGGATCGAGGCGCATGGGCAACCAGCGGTCCATCACCGTCAACGGTGACCTGGGTAGTGGCAAGAGCACCGTGTCGGTCGGGCTGGCGGAGCGCCTGGGGCTGCGGCGGATCAGCGTCGGCGACCTCTACCGCGAGATGGCGCGCGAACGGGGCATGACCGCGCTGCAGCTCAACCTCCACGCCGAACTGGACGACGTCATCGACGGCACGGTCGACGCGATGCAGCGGGAGATCGCCGAGTCCGGCGAGCGGGTCATCATGGACAGCCGTCTGGCCTGGTTCTTCTTCACCGACGGCTTCAAGGTCCACCTGATCACCGACCCGACGGTCGCCGCCCGGCGCGTGCTCGGCCGCCCGGCCAACGAGGTCGAGAACTACGCGACGCTGGAGGAGGCGAAGGACCGACTGCGCAGCCGCAGCGAGAGCGAGCGGCAGCGGTTCCTCACCCGCTACCACGCCGACAAGCACGCACTGCGCAACTACGACCTGGTCTGCGACACGACCCGGGCCCGCCCGGACGAGGTCGTCGACCTGATCGTGGCCGCGATCGAGGGCCGCCTCGGGTCGGAGATCCTCGCCGAGAAGCCGCCGCTGCTCCTCCTGGACCCGGCCCGCGTCTACCCCACCGGCGAGATCACCGCGCTGCGCGGCCTCGACGAAGCACCGCTGCCGACCACCCCCGACGCTCTGGAACCGATCTCCATCGGCGCCGCCGACCAGCGCTTCTTCGTGGTCGACGGCCACCGCCGGCTGAGCGCCGCGCTCCGGGCGGGCTTCCGCCTGATCCCGGGCACCCTCGTGGCGCAGGACGACGACGAGGTGGTCGGCGGCCTCTCGGCCCGCGACTTCTTCCTGTCGACCGTCACCAAGAGCAAGGTGTACGACTGGCAGGAAGCCCACGCCACCGACCTGGAAATGCCGGCCCACGCCCTCGGCGACCCGACCCCCGCCCACTCCTGACCCCACCGCTGCTCCAGCGTTAACAAGGAGCCCTTCCTTCGC
>Ga0164243_10013067_pt1 | contig 11709 bp, 9 predicted proteins | sample OricompcompostOP_FD_108781 | JGI IMG/M metagenome (GOLD analysis project Ga0164243, IMG submission 108781) | Organic Plus compost microbial communities from Emeryville, California, USA - Original compost - Organic plus compost (OP) | ecosystem: Engineered > Solid waste > Mixed feedstock >...
GCCACAGCCGCAAGCCGTTCGCATGCAAAAGCTCGGCAATCTCCCGCCACGCTCGGTGAACGAGCGGCTCGCCGCCGCTGATCAGTACGACGTGCGTGCCGAGCCTACGCAGATCGGGCAGGAGGCGCTCGATCGTCGCGAGCGACAGGTCGTGCGTGCCGTGACGCCAGTAGTCGCAGCTGATGCAGCGTGAATTGCAGCGCTCGGTCAGATGCAACGTGACGAGCGGCAGCGACGACATTGCCCGCAAGCTCTGTTCGGACACCCATACCTCCTCTCGCGCACATGCCCGTTTTCGTCGGGCACGGATGCACCGCAGTCATGACTGACTCGGCGGAGGTAAGTACCGCGGCGTGCCGCGGCGGTTCATCGCGGCGTGCAGCGCGCTTCGATCATGAAGTGATCGGCACAGGCGGCGAGAAGCGGCGCTCGCTGCGCTGCGCGCTCGAGGCTCGCAAGCACCTGCAGTGTTCGCGGCGATGCTTCGAGCCAGCCGCTTGCGTAGCTGGGCGGGAGCACGACGCCCAGGGGCGCGATGCGAGTGACGGTAAAGTGCGGCGCGAGGACGCGGCGGAGATCGCGAGGCGACCAGTAGCGGATGTGTAGTCCGCGCCAGTGGACGCCCTGTCGGCCGAGGCGTCGGAATGCTTTGCCGAATTGACCTCGCGCCGAATACCACGCCCATTCCCAAGGGGCATGGCGGCCCATGACGATCCAGAGCAGCGCGGCGCCGGGTTTGCAGATCGTCGCGAGTCCTTGCGCGAGCATCCGCAGATCGCCGGCGCAGTTGACGGCGCCGAAGTTGGAGAACACGCCGTCGAAGCTGCGTCCGGCGAAGGCTTGCGGCGCCGCTTCCATCGGCAGGCAGTGGAAGTCGATGTGATGGCGCGGTGCGCGGACGGATTTGGGGCGCGCGATCTGCAGCATGCGGTCCGCGGGGTCGGTCGCGGTGACGTGCACGCCGTTGCGCGCGAGGTGGACGGCGTCTTCGCCGGTGCCGCAGCCGAGCTCGAGCACTTCATGGCCGGATGCGAAGAGCGCGTCGCAGCGTGCCCAGACTAGCTCGCGCAGGCGGGTGCCGAGTGCGGTGTGGGTGAAGGAGGCGTCGTAGTCGGCGGCTAGGGCGTCGAAGGCGGTGGGCACGTTGTGTTGGCGTGAGTTGCGGGATGTTGTGAGTGCCGGTTTGCGGTGGGGAGGTTCCTGGTTCCGGCAACGGCGGGGTTTTGAGCAGTCGATCGAGGCTCCTGCTAAAGCCTTCCGCGCCTTCAAATTGGAACGCACGGGCAGCGCGATCACGCCGCGGGCCAGCGCACCTCGAACCGCGCCCCGCCCAAATCCGACGCCGCCACCGACACGCGACCTCCATGCCACTCGATCGTGCGCTTCACGATCGCAAGCCCGAGCCCGAAGCCGCTCTTGGGTCCGCTGCGGCGGTCGAGCTGCACGAAAGACTCGAACACGCGCGAGCGATCGGCGCTCGGAATGCCCGGCCCATCATCGTCCACGCGCATCACATGCTCGCCGCTCTGTGTTGCGAAGCTGAGCTCGATGCGTGAGCACGCGTATCTCACCGCGTTGTGCAGCAGATTGCGCACGACCGTCTCGAGCAGATGCGCATCGCACTTGATGCGCGTTGCGTCGGGCGCGACATGCGTCGCGATGTCGATGTCCGTGAGTGCGGCACGCCGTACGGATTCGGCGACGGCCGGGAGGATGTGAGTGAAGTCATGCTCGGCGAGGTTCAACGCGACTTCGGCGCGCTCGAGAATCGCGTAGTCGAGCGTCGCGGAGACGAATGCATTGAGCTCGTCGATGTCGCGGTTCAAGTTGTCCAGATGCTCGCCGAGCTTGCGCGGCTCATGCGCCACACGCGCCATCTCGATCTCGAAGCGCATGCGGGCGAGCGGCGTCTTGATCTCGTGGGACATGGCATTCGACATGTCCTTGTGCGAGGTGATGAGCCCGTCGATGCGCGCGGCCATCCGCCGAAACGCCTGCGCGAGGCCAAAGACCTGCGAGCGCGGGCCGATGCTGCTTTCGAACCGCCAGTTGCGGTCGCCGAACGTGGTCGTGGAGCGCTCGAGCTCGCGCAAGTCGCGCGTCAACGGCCACAGCCACAACATCAGCACGAGCGCGATGGCCGCATAGAAGACGATGACGAGCGTCCATTCGAGCGCCGTGCGGCCCGCGGGCAAGGGCGTGTATTTGAAGGCGAGCACCTGATCGGCATCGGCCAGCTTTTCCAGAATCCAGGTCTGGCCGTTCGCGGCATCCATCACGGCGCGCTGACCTCTCACGAGCCTGGCGAGCGTCGGCGCGCCGGCGATGTCCTGAAGGTCGAGCAGCTCGAGGTCGACGTTCGAATCTCGCGCAAGATCCGCAACCCATTGCGCGCGCGCGTCGGGCGCGATCGTATGCAGCTGCGTCGAGACGATGGCGAGCAGCGCGCCTTGGCCCGGCTCGTCGCCCGCGATCGTGCCGCGTTGATCGTAGGCACGAATGAGCTGGTCCTGCCCCCAGCTCACCGCGGCAAGGGTGACGACGATCAGCGCATACAAGGTCACGAAGTGACGGCCCATGCTCACCACGCGTCCGGAACGAACAGGTAGCCGTGGCCCCACACCGTCTTGATCTTGTCCGGCGCGCCGTCATCGCCAAGCTTCTTGCGCAGATGCGAGATGCGCACGTCGAGCGAACGGTCGAGCCCGTCGTATTCGCGCTTGTAGAGCTGCAGATACAGCGTCTCGCGCGACTGAATCTCGCCGGCGCGGGTCGCGAGAAAATACAAGAGGTCGAATTCATTGCTCGACAAGGAAACCTCGCGCTCATCGAGCATCACCGAGCGCGCGGCCGGATTGATGTGCAACGCCCCGAAGCGCAGCGCCTTCTGCTCCGGCGCGGGCGCGGCGCGGCCGCGGCGCAGGAGCGCATGAATGCGCGCAACGAGCACGCGCGGCTCGACGGGCTTGACGACATAGTCGTCCGCGCCGAGCTCGAGGCCGACCACATGATCGATGTCGTTGTCGCGCGCGGTGAGAATCAGAATCGGCACGTCCGACTGCGCGCGCACGGTCTTGCACACGGCAAAGCCATCCTGGCCCGGCAGGCCCAGGTCCAGAATCAAGAGATCCGGATTCTCACGCTGCATGCGCTCGACGGCGCGATCGCCGCGATGCTCCACGAGCACGCGAAAGCCATTGCCGGAAAGATACGTCCGCACGAGCTCGGAGAGACGCAGGTCGTCTTCGATGAGGAGGATGGAAGGCACGCGAGCGTTTTCTCAGTACAGAAGATTCCACGGCTGCTTGCGCTTTCTGCGCAGCTGCAGCGCTTCGCGAATCACGGTGATGGCGGCCGAGGCCAGCACTTCCGAAAGATTCGGATCGCGCAATTGCACGGTCAGATCCTGGGCGAACGCGAGCTCGATGCTGTAGCGGCCTTCGGAGAATTTTTCCCAGCAGCGCTTCACCTCGGGCCGGCCGACGATCACGAGGCACAGCGACTCATCGCGCGAGGAGCGCCAGTGGGCGCGCACGGTCGTTTCGCATTGCTCGTCTGCCGTCGTCATCGTGCAGACGCGCGGCTTGAGGTCGAGCGAGATGCCGCTGGCGCTTTGGGCTTCGCACGATGGCGCGAACGAGCCGCAAGCGGCCGCGAGCATGATCGACCAGGTTCCCAGCTTGAATGCGCCGCGCGAGCTCATGCAGATCAAAACACCTTGAAAATGACGCCGACGAACGCCGTCGTGACCGAGCCGTCGACCACGATGGGGCTGTCTGCGATGGCATCGCCCAGGTGCTCGTAATGCACGAACGCGTTGAGCGACCAGCGCTCGCTCAAGGGACGCGAGAAGCCGAGCTTCACGAAGGGGTTCAATGCATGACCGGCCCTGTAGAACTGATCGACGCCGTAGTAGTAATCGACGAGCTGCGAGCTCTTCCAGGTGAGGCCGGCGCTCAGTACGAGCGAGCTCGTTGATTGCACGAGCGGCGTTGCGAAGGCGGCGCGGACCTCGTAGCCCTTGTGACGGCCCGTTGCTTCGTACAGCGTGCTCACCTGACCCGTCACGCGCCCGACGTCGAACAGCCACTCCGGTCCGACGAGATAGGTCGTATGCCTCGGGCGTTCCACGGCCCGCGTAAGCTCGGGCGTTGGCGCGTTCACGGTTCCGCCTGCGCCGGTGATGAAAAAATTCTGCAGATCCTGGCGCACGAAGAAGACGCGGTCATACCCGGGCGTCGCGATCACATTCAGCGTGTGCGTGCCGCGCTCGAGCAGCGTATAGCCGAGCTCCAGGTTGTCGATGAAGAACCGCTTGCCGTAGTAGCTGAGCTGCGGGATGACGACGAGCGGAATATCCGAGCCCTGCGCAATCGGATTCGAGCGCTCGCCGATCCCGAGCGAGACGCTCAAGTCCCACTCGCCGACGACGACGCAATCGGGCGAGGGCGCGGAGCATGCGCTCTGCGCGAACGAGGCGCCCGGCGCCAGGACCGCGAGCAGCACGGCGAGCACGCCGATTCGAACGACCACCAATGACATACGAACTCCGATGCGCGGGGCGGCAGGCGTCCGTATCGCGCCGTCCGCGCGCGCTCTCGTTTGCGTGGGCGCCATTGTCCCAGAGCCGGCCGCGATCATCGGTCAATGCTTCGTACGAATGTGTTACTGAAATGTACGAGACGTTGCGCGGCTGTCTACGAAGGCGCATGCCGCATCACGAAGCGCGACAGCATTTACAAAGCCGCGACAGATTCCCGCCGTCATCGTTCTTAACGTGCCACCGGCTCGAAGAATACGCGTGTGCGTATCGTCAAAACCAGTGGAGAGACCCATGAACAAGCCGATGCGAACGGTGCTTGGACCGTTGACCCTCGCGATCGCACTTGCCGCCTGCGGGGGCGGCGGCGATCCTGAGCCCGAAGCCCCGCTCAACACGGACTATTCGAACCTCAAGGTCGCCGCGTCGCGCGAAGGCGCGCTCGTGTATGCGAAGTCGCCCGAAGCGCTGCTCAATCCTTTGCGCAACGGCGTGCGGCTGTCGCTCAGTGCGGCGCCGGTGCCGGCGATCGCCGGCGTGAATGTGCCGAATACCGCGAGTCAGGCGCCGCATTCCGCGACGACGCTGCAGGTCGAAGGCGTCGATGAGCCCGATCTCGTCAAGTACGACGGCCGCCACATCTACAGCGTGCGCCCTGAAGTCGTGCCGACGAAGCCCGGCATGACGCGCAACGTGCTCAAGATCGCGAAGACGAATCCCGCCAGCGCGACGCTCGAAGTCACGAGCGAGTTCGAGATCGCCGGCCTGCTCAGCACGCTGCCGATCATCTACTCGCTGCCGGCGGCGGACGGAGCGACGCAATTCATCGCAGCCGTCAGCCAGGATCTCGGCGGCTGGCTTTCGGCGACGCCGCAAGCGGCCGCGCTCGTCGTTCAGCCCGACCGCACGAAGGTGCAGCTGCTCGATGTCCGCGATCCGTACAACGTATCGCAGGCCTGGCAGATCGAGCTCGACGGCTGGCTGCGCGCTACGCGCAAGATCGACAACATGCTCTACATCGTGCACAGCTACCGCCCGCGCCTGCCCGGCATCGAATGGCCGGCCGATTCCCAGGAAAAGAAGGAATCGAACGAGCGTCGCATCCGCAACGCGGGTGCGCCGGAGCTCATGCCGAAGCTTCGCGTCAACGGCGGCGCGGCACAGCAGCTCGCGACGCCGGGCGATTGCGTCGTCGCGGCGGATCTCGCGAGCAACGAGGCGTACACCGACTTGCTCGTCCTCACGAGCATCGATCTGGATGCGCGCGCGGTTCGTGATGTCGAGTGCCTGAGCACGAACGTCAATGGCGTGTACGTGTCGCGCGATAGCGTGTACGTCGGCGGCGAGGCCTTCCCGGGCACGGGTGCGGTGTTCACCGTGCTGTACAAATTCGGGCTGTCCGCCACGGGCATGAGCTATCGCGCGACGGGCGTCATCGGCGGGCGCTTGCCGTGGATGAACGCATCTCATTTCATGGACGAGCACGAGGGCTTGTTGCGCATTCTCACGACGGAGCAGTCGGTTGCCGGCCCGGCGATTCATCGGCTCTCGATACTGAAGGAAGCGGAGCAGCGGCTCGAGCGCATTGCGATGCTGCCCAACCCGGAGCGCCCCGCGCCCATCGGCAAGCCGGCCGACGAAGTCCAGGCGGTGCGCTTCATCGGCGAGCGCGCGTACGTCGTCACCGCACGCACGGTCGATCCGTTGTACGTCATCGACCTGAGCGACCCGGCCGCGCCGTTCATCGCGGGCTCGCTCGAGGTGCCGGGCGCAGCGGCGCAGCTGCAGCCGCTCAAGGTGGGCGATAGCGACCTGCTGTTGTCGCTCGGATGGCGGTTGGGCGACGACGGCGGGCAGGGCGGCCTCAAGGTCGAGCTGTTCGATGTCAGCGATATCGCACTACCGCGCTCGGTCGGCATGCATGTGTTCGGCACGGGCGGAGCTGCGAGCGAGGCGCTCAACGATCCGCATGCGCTGACGCTGCTCAGCTTGCCCGGTGAGACGACCCGTCATCGCATCGGCTTGCCGATCGACGTGTTCGCGCGGGACGGTCAGCAGCTGCGCTGGCAGTACTCGGGCTTTCATTTCCTCGAAGTGTCCGACGCGGGCGGCTCGCCTGAGCTGCGCCTGCAAGGCGTATTGAAAACGGAAGAATCGAGCGCGCCGGGCACGTATCCCTCGTATGTAGTGCCGCGACGGGTCGTCATGCACGGCGATGCGATGTACGGAGTTCATGGCGGCGTCTACATCTCCAGTTTCTGGGACCACCTCCGCCCGAACTGAAAATCGCGCTGGCCGCGCGAAGTGAACAGGAATCCGCGGTGAAAGCCGCGGATTCCTTGCTCGTAACAACCGCACTGGCGCGTGTGCTCGTTCTCTGCGACCGTAGCGCTTGGCGAACTGCCGCCGCGTCGGAGCGCGGCCGGCTGCGCCGCAAGCAGCGATGGTTCACCGTCCGATGCGAGCCGTGCAGATGAACGCAGCGAAAGGTCATCCGACTTCGACGCGCATCGCGAGCGCGCTGCTCGTCCTCTTTGCGGCTTTTCATCTGACCCTCGCGGCGAAGGAGCCGCCGCAGGAGGGCAGCAACACGGCCGTGATGCTCGAGATCAGCGACGCGATCGGGCCTGCGACCAGCGATTTCTTCCGGCGCGCGCTCGAGCGCGCGAACGAGCGCAAGGCAAAGCTCCTCATCCTGCAGATGGATACGCCCGGCGGGCTCGACTCCGCGATGCGCGACATGATTCGCGCGATTCTGGCGTCGAACGTGCCGGTCGTGACGTACGTCGCGCCGTCCGGCGCGCGTGCTGCGAGTGCCGGCACGTACTTGCTCTATGCGAGTCACGTCGCGGCGATGGCGCCGGCGACGAATCTCGGCGCCGCGACTCCTGTGCAAATCGGCGGTGCTCCCGCGCAGCCTGAGAAACCGGATGGCGACGCCGACGACAAGGCGAAGGCAAGCGAGCCGCACACCGCCGAGGAGCGCAAGGCGGTGAACGATGCGGTCGCGTACATTCGCGGTCTTGCGGAGCTGCGCGGCCGGAACGCGGACTGGGCGGAAGCCGCGGTGCGAACGGCCGCAAGCTTGTCAGCAACGGCTGCGCTCGAGCAGCACGTCGTCGATGTGATCGCGGCCGATGTGCCGGAGCTCCTGCGCAAGATCGACGGCCGCAAGGTGCGGGTCGCGATCGGCGATGTCGAGCTTGCGACGTCGGAGCTGGTCGTCGAGCGCGTGCAAACGGACTGGCGCACGAAGCTGCTCGCGGTGATCACGAATCCGAATGTCGCGTATCTGCTGATGCTCGTCGGCGTCTATGGCCTGCTGCTCGAAGGCTACAATCCGGGCGCGATGTTTCCGGGCGTGCTCGGCGCGATCTGTCTGTTGCTCGCGCTGTATGCGTTCCAGGTGCTCTCGGTGAACTATGCGGGGCTCGGGCTCATGATTCTCGGCCTCGCGCTCATCATTGCCGAGGCGTTCACGCCGAGCTTCGGTGCGCTCGGGCTCGGCGGCGTCGCGGCGTTCGTCATCGGCTCGATCATCCTGTTGGACACCGACGTGCCGGGATTCGAGATCGCGCGCGGCGTCATCGGCGGCGTCGCATTGGCTGGCGGCCTGGTCGTATTCATGACCGCGACGTTCTTCGCGCGCTCACGCCGCCGGCCGGTCACGACGGGCGCGGAGCAGCTGTTGAGCGAGCCGGCCGTTGCGATCGAGTCGTTCGAGGCGTCGGGGTTCGTGCGCGTGCGCGGCGAGCTCTGGCGAGCGGTTTCGGCGACGCCGATCAAAGAAGGCGAACGCCTGCGCGTGTTGAAGGTGGACGGGTTGACGCTCGAGGTCATGCCGCTCGAGAGAAGCGGATAGGCGATAGCGAATGGGCGATGCTCGTAGCCGGCGCTGACGATCGCCCATCCGCTATCCGTATCCGCAATCGCTTGCGAGGGAGTTCCTCATGTATCTGATCGTTCCTGTTCTCCTGGTGCTGTTCGTGGTGGTGTCCGCGATTCGGATTCTCAATGAATACGAGCGCGGCGTCGTGTTCACGCTCGGGCGCTTCACGGGCACGAAGGGGCCGGGCATCGTGCTCATCGTGCCGATGATCCAGCGCATGGTGAAGATCGATCTGCGCATGATCGTGCTGGACGTGCCGACGCAGGACGTCATTTCGCGCGACAACGTCTCGGTGAAAGTGAATGCAGTCGTGTATTTCCGCATCGTCGATCCGGCGCGCGCGGTGATTCAGGTCGCGCAGCCGTTCGAGGCCACGAGCCAGCTGGCGCAGACGACGCTGCGCTCCGTGCTCGGCCAGCACGAGCTCGATGAGATGCTCTCGCAGCGCGAGAAGCTCAATCTGGACATCCAGCGCATTCTCGATCAGGCGACCGATGCCTGGGGCATCAAGGTGTCGAGCGTCGAGATCAAGCACGTCGATCTCGATGAGACGATGATCCGGGCGATCGCGAAGCAGGCGGAGGCCGAGCGTACGCGCCGCGCGAAGATCATTCATGCGGAAGGCGAGAAGCAGGCGGCCGCGATGCTCGTGGAGGCGGCGCTCGCGCTCGGCGCCGATCCGCGCGCGATGCAGCTGCGTTATCTGCAGACGTTGACGGACATCGCGAACGACCGCTCATCGACGATCGTGTTTCCGCTGCCGCTCGATCTGCTCAAGCCGCTGCTGAATCCGCCGAACGCCTAGCCCCGTCGTCCCGACGCAAGTCGGGACCGCATTCGGCAGGGTGCAAGATTGCGATCCCGACTTGCGTCGGGATGACGGATGCGCGACTGGTGCAGGATTGCGATCCCGACTTGCGTCGGGATGACGGAGGCTCGCTACCGCGAGCCGAAGAACGAGCTCACCGCCGACAAGCAAAACGGCGGCACGAGCCCCGCGTGATACGCATCGAGCACCGCCGCATCGCCGTTGTCCGTCGCCCCGCCGCTGACGGCTGCAGCCGCGACCGCGGCCTTCGCCGCATCGAACGCGAGCTTGATCTCCGCATCTTCATCCCCGAACTCGACGTTGCCGTCGACGTCGAGCACTTTCACCTGCGCCGTCACGCCGTTCGCGGACCAGAACTGCGAGATCAATTCCGTATTCATATAGAAGACGGTCGGATCGTCATGCCCGGCGCACAACAGCACCGGCGCGGTCGGAATCCAATCGCGCAGGTCGTTGCGCTTGAAGGCGATGCGCAGCGGATGCATCGGATTCGCGGGCGGGCGCAGATCGGTCGGGGTCGGGAAGCCGCCATCGGGATTGGCCTGCGCATCCTGCAGATATCCGAGCCGATAGGCGTTCGTGATCAGCGCGTCCGGACCGAAGCCGCGCGCGAAGATGGGCGCGAAATTCGCCGGCTGCGTAGCCGGCGTGAATGGCGCGAACGCGGGATCGGGCGGCGTGCTGCTGAAGACTTGATCGCGCGGCAAATGTCCTTCGGCGAACAGCTGCGAGCGCGTGCCGGCCGTGGGCAAGAGCGTTTCGATGCCGGGCGCGTAGCGCGGATCGAAGACGTCGGTCGTCGCTGCATAAATGTTGCCGTACGCACGCTGATAGCCGGGAACCAAGAACGCCATGAACAACGGCGCGCTGCCGACGACGCGGCCTTCGAACACTGCATCGGCAAAAGCGGACAACGCGTACGGTCCCGACATTGGCGCCGACGCCGTCACTGTGACGCCGGTCTGTTGCAGCAAACGATGCGTCGCCATTGCGACGTGACCGCCTTCCGAATAGCCGGTGATGAAGAGCTTGCCGGCGTCGGTGACGTTGGGCACGAAGCTCGTCGGCAGCGCGCTGCGCGCGGCCGCGATCGCGTCCGCCATGTCCTTGGCCGATTGATCGGCATTGAGATAGGGGTGGTAGGGCAGCGTCGAGGTGTCGAAGCCGGTGTAGTTCGGCGCGACGACGATGTAGCCCTGCGCCGCGAACGCCACCGCCATCAGCAGGCCTTCGGCGTTGTCCGGATCGTTGAGATTGGCGATGTTGAACGACTTCTCGACCTGCGTGCCGTGTGCGTACGTCACGATCGGACGCGGACCCTGGCATGCGGGGTCGCTGCCGGTCGGAATGAACAGGCCGCCCGATGCGGTCGTCGGCTGACCGACCGGATCGACGGTGTTGTATTGCAGGTGATGCACGTCGATGCCGCATTTCGGCGCCGCGATGAGCTTGAGCAAATCGGCGCCGCCCGTCTGCGCGGTGGCGAGCGCGACGAGCTGCTCCGGCGTCAAAGAGAGCAGGCGTGGGGGCGGATTCGCGATCAGCGTGCCGCGTTCGGGCGGTGCGGCCGCGCCGCCGCTCGGAGGCGGAGTGTCGTCGTTGTGGTCATTTCCGCCGCAGGCTGCGAGAAGCGCGGCCAACACCAAGGGCGCAGAAGCTCGATACCAGAACGCCATGAATCACCCGACACGCAGATAGTGAGTGCGTCCATAACGCACGAGCGTGGCGAAATGATCATTCGTGTGAGTACGTCGTCCCGACGAAAGTCGGGACCGCATCTGGCAGGGTGCCAACTGGCGGTCCCGACTCGCGTCGGGACGACGCAGGCGCGGGCGGCTAGTGCGCGATCACCGGCAGCACCAGCGCCGACGGATGGCTCTTATCGAAATACACCGTGTTCTGTGCGACGCGCAGTTTCGGCGCCTCGCCCGGCGGCGTGCCGCTGTTGTCGTTCACCGCAAACCGCGGGCTGTTGCTCGAGGTCACGTGCAGCGCGATGCGATGACCCTTCTCGAACAGGATCGAGGTCGCCCACAGATCGATCGTCACCTTCTCCGGCTTGCCGGGCGTCATCATCTTCACATCGCTCGCCTTCATGCGGCCGTTGCGATAGCGCAGACGGATCGGCGCATCGAGGACGAGCGCTTCGTAGCCGTCCGGATAGACATCGACGAGCTTCGCGACGAAATCCGTATCCGGCCCGTCGGTCGCGACGAACAGCTCCGCGCTCACCGGTCCCGTGATCTCGACGTCTTCCGTCAGCGGCGGCGTCATGAAGCGCAGATAATCCTCACGCTGGCCGACCGCGCGCTGATCCATCGGACCGCGCTCGAACGTGAGATTCGCGCCGCCGAACGTCTTCACGGGATTCGCCGGATCGAAGCGATACGTCTGCTTGCCCTCTTGTGCGGTGGGCGCGCTCGTCGCGAGTCCGAGGCCCGGCTGCAGGTA
>Ga0164243_10013069_pt1 | contig 11709 bp, 9 predicted proteins | sample OricompcompostOP_FD_108781 | JGI IMG/M metagenome (GOLD analysis project Ga0164243, IMG submission 108781) | Organic Plus compost microbial communities from Emeryville, California, USA - Original compost - Organic plus compost (OP) | ecosystem: Engineered > Solid waste > Mixed feedstock >...
ACCCCGGCCCGGCCGGGCTGGTACACGGGGATCCGCATCCGGGCCAGTTCGTCCGGGACCGGGACACCGGGCAGATCCGGGCGCTGGACCTGGCCACGCTGTGTTCGTCGATCGGTGGCGAGGCCGGCCCGGTCGGTGACGTGGCGATGGATCTCGGTGTGTTCTCCGGGGTGCTGTCGGCGTTCGCCTGGAACTTCGAGATCCCCGAGCTGCTGCCGCAACTGCGCGAGGCGTACGAGTCGGGCTGGGCCGAGGAGGGCCCCGACCTGCCGCCGGACGCGTTGCTGTGCTATCGGGTCGGTGGCCTGATGATGGCGCTGCACGGCACGTTCCTGGTGCTGTACACCCGGAAGGCGCCCGACGGTGGTCCGCTGGAGCGGTACCGGGACCGGGCCGTGGCGCAGCTCGCCGAGCTGCACGAGCTGTTGGGCCTGCCCGCGCCGGTACCGCCGCCGGACGGGGCGCTGATCGGGGGCCGGTACGACCCGGTCCCGCCGTACCGCGACGGCCGGTGGTCGCTCACCAAGTACGGCGAGCGACACGGTGTCCGCCCGCCGGACCGCAACGACGACCAGTGGCTGCGGGTCAACTACCGGCGGCACGCCGAGCTGTGGGTGCCGTTCCTGGCCCCGCGCCGGCGGGCGGGCGAGCCGCCGCTGTCCTCGGGCGCCTGGGCCACGGCGTTCGTGGACACGTTCCGCGGGTACCCGCGGGTCGCGGACGCCCCGACCGCACCCCGGCAGGAGCCGGACGAGATCGGCCTGGCCCGGCTGACCGGGCTGCCCCCGCACCAGCTGCTCGCCCCCGGCATGCCGCCGGGTGCGGACCGTACGGCCGTGCTGCGGTCGGGTTTCGCGCGGCTCGAACGGACGCTGCGCCGGGAGGGCCGGCACGCGTACCTCGGGATCCGGCGGGACGACGGCAGCCGCACGATCGGCGTCCTGGTCCGGGAGCACGACCGCTACCGCTACTTCGACCGCGACCATCTGCAGGCGGCCCGGCGCCCGGCCGAGTACGAGCGGGGCGACCTCGCGGAGCTGGAGGTGCAGGCGTTCGCCGCGGACGGCACCCCGATCCCGCTCGAGGACGAACCGGGCCCGCCCGAGCCGGTCCCCGTGCCCGTCCGGACGGCGGTGGCGGAGCTGCCCGGCTTCCTCGGGTCGCACGGCGAGGTGGCCGCGCCGGCGGTACGGGCGGCGGTCGAGCGGGTGCTGCCGGCCGTCGCCGAGGCGAACCCGCAGCTGTCGATGGAGTACGACGGGCGGGCGCTGACCCTGGACGGGCGGCCGGTGGAGGTACGCCTGGCGCGGCTGCCCGACGGTGAGGTCGCGGCGCGCGTCGGAGACGATCTCGTGATCTCCAACCGCATCCCGTACCCGGGTGCCCGGTTGGACCGGGCGATCGGCCGGGCCCTGGCCCGACTCGCGGCCCCGGCCGGCGATCCCGCCGTCGCCGCCGAGCTCAACTACCTGACGGCGACGCTCGCCGCGGACCCGGACGTGATCGTGGACGAGCTGATGCCCGCGCTCGCGGCGACCGGTGTCGTGCACGGCCCGGACGGCGCGGCCCGGCTCGACGAGCTCACCGGGCTGACCCCGGCGGCGCGGGCGGCGGTCGTCGAGGTGTCGGACCGGTACGCGATCGGTCCCGACACCGCGGTCGTGCCGGACGACGCCGGGCCGGTCGCCGGTCGGCTGGACGCCCGGCACGCGGCGCAGTGGGCGGAGCCGCCGTGGGACGCCGAGGGGCGCCGGCCGTACGTCGGGGAGCTGGTCCCGCGCACGACCGCCGAGTTCCGGCGGTGGGCGCCGCAGATCGCCCATGCCGCGGCCCGGGCCGTCCAGGGCGTCGAGCTGGCCGGGTTCGGGCTCCGGGTGTACGAGGACGACGGCGTCGACGGGTACGCCAACCACCTGACGATCGCCGGGGAGATCGTCCGGGACGGTACCGGCGTCGGCGAGTTCGAGCTGCGGCTGCGGCGGATGCCCGACGGCAGTACCCACGTGGTCGTCGAGTACCTGGAGCTGCACCGGGACAAGGCGGACCCGATCGATGCGCCGGGACGGGTACGCGGTCGAGGCTTCGGCCGCGCGCTGACCGGCTTCCTGCTCGACTGGTGCCGGGCATCCGGGGCGGACTTCCTGTCCCTGCTGGCCGGCATGGCGAGCGGCGGCCTGGTCTGGGCGCTGCTCGGCTTCGACTGGGATCCGCGTACCGATCCCGCCACCCGCCGCCCGATCGGCGAGCCGTACGCGTACCGGGTCCTTGCGGAGCTCGCGACCGCGACACGGCGACTGGACCGGGAGCTGGCCGAGCTGGAGCGGGCCGGTGGCGGTACCGAGTCGGACGCCCGGGCCCGGCGCATCCGGGACCGGATCGATGCGGTGGGCGAGGTGTTGGCGGACGCGGCCGAGCATCCGTTCGGCTCGCTCGGCTTTCCCACGCCGTACCGGGTGGCCACCGCCGGCCGGCTGGCGGGTGACAGCGCGGCCGACACCTGGCCGGGCAAGGAGGTCATGCTCAACCGGCCGGAGGACGACCAGGTCACGGCGTGGCGCGGGGTACTGCCGGCCGACGAGGCGGCGCCGTCGCTGTCCGGCCTGCCCGGCTGGCCGGACCGGGCCGCCGCGCTCGCCCGGTTCACCGCGGTACGCGAGCTGACCGATCCGGCCGACATCGCCGCCTGGGCGGAGCGGAACCGGGTGTCCGGTGTTCTCGACCACGGGGTCGCGTTCCACGCGCCGGGCTCACCGACCGCCGAGTTCGCCCGGCTGGTACGGCGGGAGACGGCACCGGACGGCACCCCGGTGTTCGACGTCGACGTGCACTACGACCCGGACCGGGACCTGATCCGCGCCGCACCGGACGACCCGGAGGGCATCCCGCCGGAGCTGTTCTTCGAGCTGGTCGTCGCGCCGCTGGTACCGCCGGGTACGCCGGTACGGGTGCTCGCCTGCCCGGCCGCCGGCCTGGCTCGGCGCGCCGGTCTGGTCCTCGGCCGGTACCACGGCGCGCCCGGTGCGCGGGCCCGCCTCACCGTGTCCGGCGGTACCCGGCCGACGTGGACGAACCGCGCCGGCGACGTCATCAGTACCTCGGTGGCGGAGGACTCGCTGGTGGCCCGGCCGTACCTGGGGCCGAACGGCGAGACCGACGGCGTCGTCGAGACCTACGACGGGTACGGGGACCTCGTCGGCAGCGTGCCGTCGCCGCCGGCGCCCTCCGGGTACGAGTGGGAGCGGCGGCAGGCCGACCGTCGGTCCTGGCGGGACACCAGGTCCAGGCTGCTCGCGCTGGGACCGTCGGGCGGCTGGCCGGACAAGCCGGTCACGGTGATCGACCGCCCGAAGCTCCCGGACGCGGCCGACTTCACGATCAGCTGCGAGTACCGGACGCCGGTCGATCCGGCGACCGGCCTCGCGGTACCGGTCCTGAACGGGCGCCCGCACCGCGGTCAGGCGCTGCAGGGAGCCCTCAACGACTGCGGGACGCTGGCCACGCTGTCCGCTTTCGGAGATCTCGAACCAGATACCGTGCCGTGGCTGTTTCGTCATCGTCCGGACGGCGAGCTCTGGCGGGAGCCGGACGGCAGTCTGTGGCAGCGGGTCTGGTACGGCGAGGTGGTGTACGACTGCGACTACCACGGCATCCGGGTGCCGAAGGTGTACTGGCCGACCGGGCGCACCTGCGCCGTCAAGGTCGGCCCGGAGCTCGTGACCAGGCCGAGCGGGCGCGCGGCGTTCGCCGATTTCGTCACCGCGGGGGCGAGTTGGGCGGCCTACCTGGAGAAGATGTTCGCGGGTCTGGACCAGATCTTCGGGTACGGCAAGGAAGACTCCGGCTACGCGCGACTGGACCAGGGCGGCGACGACAACCTGCTGGCCGCGATGCTGATGCAGGTGTCCGGCCGCCCGTCGTTCGCGGTACCGCTGCCGCCCATGCCGAAGCGGGTCGACCGCTGGTCGAGGATGCGGATCAAGCCGACGCTGCCGCCGACCCGCGAGGATCTGTGGAACCGGGCGAGGGCAACGGAGCGGCTGTGGCGGCGCGCGCTCGCCGACGGGGCACCGGTACTGGTGGGCATCCGGAACCGGCCCAAGCCGGCGAGGGAGTACCTGCTGGACCGGTGGAATCTCTACACGCCGCACGTGTACCGGGTGCTCGGGATCGACGACGACGGGGTCCTCGACCTGTACAACGGGTGGGGCGAGGACCATCCGAAGCGGATGGCCGCCGACCAGCAGCCGATGACCGTCGACACCCTGCTACACATAGGATTGACCCATGACAGCTTCGTCACCTGGACGCCGGGATGAGCGGATCGGCATGCGAAGCGGCCGGGTGTACGCGCTGTCCGGTGCGCGGGTCGCGCTGCGCCGAGTTCGGCCGTCCGGGCCGGGGACGGCCCGGGTGGAGCTGTCGCTGATGCGGCCCGACGGTACCGACCGGGTCTGGGTGACGGAGGGTGAGTCGTTCCCCGTTGGCGGCGACCGGTGGACCCTTGACCGGGTCGATCATGCTGACGGGGCGGACCCGGTGGCGTGGATCGTGGAACGCTGAGCGGCCCGTGGTCGGTGGCGTTGTGGGTGGCATGCTGCTTCCGTAGCATCGCTCGCGCGCCGGGCGGACAGCGTACGCGAGGACAGGTGCCGCGCGGGCCGGACAGCAGCGCCCGGGCCAACGATCGCGGGTAGGCGAGGGACGAGGAGCGACAGGTGCACATCGCGAAGATCTTCGACACGCACGACGAGACGGGTCGTGCGGTGTTCGGCCCGGACCGGGAGCGGCTGGACGACGAGAACGAACGGGAGAATCTCGTCCGTTACCTGCGGTCCGGCCGGATGGTGCTGTCGACCACCGGGCGGGACCGGGACCGGATGGTGCCGGAGCGTGGTCAGGTGGTGCCGATGAGTTTCCGCACCGACGGGGAGTGGGTGTGGTCGGAGGCGCTGGCGTACTACGTCTCCGAGCACAACATCGCGCCCGAACAGGAGTTGCGGGACCACGTCAACGCGCGGGGGTACGCGGTGGGCGAGGTCTCCGACGACGCGGTGCGGGAAGCGACCCGGCTGGTGCTGGGCCGGTAGGCAGAGGGTTCGGCGATGACGCTGGCATTGGCGCGTTCCAGTGCGGAGGCCCACCTGTACATGCGGCTGCAGCCGTGTGACACGTGCGGCGAGACCGAGTTCGACCCGGACAGCTCGGTGGTGATGGTCGACGGCGAGCTGGCCAGCCGGTACTCGGGGGCCTGCCCGCGGTGCGGCACCATCCGCGAGTTCACCTTCCTGCTGCCCGACGAGGTGATCTTCCCGGACGAGCTGGAGCCCGAGTTCGGCGACGACCGGCCGTCCCAGCTGCTCGACCCGGGTGACTGGATGTGGCTGGCGGACGCCACCGCGGGCGCGGCGCCGGCCGAGCCGACCGGCCTGTCCGAGGCGGAGCGGCGCGACGCGCTGATCGATCTGCGTACCGCGGCGGCCGCGGTCGGCGAGGTGCTCAAGTTCATTCCGGACGGTGCCGACGAGGTACCGTCTGAGGCGTTCCGCTCCGCCCGGGGCCGCGCCGTGTACGCCCGGGAGCCGGGCCGGTTCCGCCGCGGCCGGCTGGTCGTCGTGCGGGACACCTACCGTGAGATTTCCGACCGCTTTGTCTCCTGACCACCCGCCTGACCGATCGGTGTTGACGATGTCCCTGCCTTACGCCCGCACCTTCGACGAGATCTACCTCTACCTGGACCTGCGTCCGTGTGTGTGCGGCGAGACCCAGCTCGACGAGCGCGTGTCGACGTCGGTCGTGGTGGACGGCGAGCCGGCGGAGCGGATCAGCGGCGCGTGCGCCACCTGTGGCCGGCCGCGGCAGTTCACGTTCCGGATGCCGCCCGGTACGCCCGAGGTGTCCTTCGAGATCTCGTACGGCGGGGACGAGCCGTCCCGGCTGCTCGACCCGGGCGAGTGGCTCGGCGTCTCCGAGCTGTACGGGGTGGCCGCCGACGACCAGCTGACCGGCCTGGACCCGGACGACGACGAGGCGGTGACCCGGGCGTACTACCTGCTCGCCTCGTCGCTGGCGGCGGTCGAGGAGGTGCTCAAGTTCCTGCCGGAGGGCGCGGACGAGGTGCCCGAGGGCGCGTTCTGGAGCCAGGCCGGCCGGATGGTGTACGAGACCTCGCCGGAGCGGTTCGGCCGGGACCGGCTCACGGCGGAGCGCGCCGAGATCGCGCAGCGCGTCGACGACTTCGAGTCCCGGTACGGCACGAGCGACGACGTCGACGCCGCGGGGCGCGGCTGATCGGGGTGGCCATGCCGTACCTGCTGGCGCGCGGTGCCGCCGAGGCGCATCTCTACATGCTCCTGCACCCGTGCGAGGAGTGCGGGGAGGTCGAGTTCGAGCCGGATGCGGCGCCGGGCGCGGACGGCGCCGACCTTGTCGTCCGGTACGCGGGGGACTGCCCGGCCTGCGGTGTGCGGCGCGAGTTCGCCTTCCGGATGCTCGGCACGGACCCCGGCGGTACCGGTGACGGTCTGGCGTTCGGCGGTGACCGCGTGTCGAAGCTGATCGATCCGGGTGAGTGGGTGTGGTTCGCGGACCGGCTGGCCGCGACGGTACCGGCGGACTGGACCGGGCTGTCCGACGCGGAGCGCGCGGCGGCGGTCGAGGATCTCGGCACCGCCGCGGCGGCGGTGGACGAGGCGGTCAAGTTCATCCCGGACGGGCAGGACCTGGTGCCGTTCTCGGCGTTCGTCAGCGACCGCGGCCGGGCGGTGTACGCGGAGGAGCCGGGTCGGTTCCGTCGGGTGCGGCTGGACGGCGCCCGCGCCGAGTACCGGAGGCTCGCCGCCGAGCTCGGTGGTACGGGCGGGGTGACGGCGCGGGCCGCCGCCGAGGCGGCGCTGTCGGCCGATCCCGCGACGGCGTCCGAGGACCCGCCGTTCGCCGAGTTCGCCACCGCGCGGGTGTTCGACGCGACGCTGCCGGACGGTACGGCCGTGATGGCGCCGGACCACGAGCGCATCGCCGACCCGGACGAGCGCGAGCGTCTGCTGACGTACCTGCGGGAGGCGCCGGTCGCGGTCATGACGCTGTCCGAGGACGAGGACCGGTTCCAGCCGGAGCGCGGTCGGGTGGTGCCGATGAGCATCCGTACCGACGGGACCTGGCTGTGGTCCGACGCGCTGGCCTACTACCTGGAGCTGTACGGGTTCGCGCCGGAGCCGGCGCTGCGCCAGCACATCGCGGACAACGGGTACCGGGTGCCGGAGGTGTCGGAGGACGTCCTGCTCATCGCGGGCCAGGCGGTCGAGGACCAGGGCCGGTGAGCGCGTCGCTGCACACGGCGCGGTTCGCGTTCCAGCAGATCCACCCGAGCTCGCCGGCGCTGCACATCCGGTACCGCGAGGGTGTGGTCATCGACGGCCACGGCTTCCCGAACTGGGACCCGTACGCGCGGGCGGTGGTGGAGGTGCCGGCGCCGCTGCTCGGCCTGAGCATGGACGAGACCCGGGTGCTCGGCGTGCTGATCGGCAACGAGCTGATGGCCCGCAGCGGCGATCCGCTGTGGCCGAAGGTCGAGGACGGCCCGACACCGACACCGTCCGGGTGGACCTGGGCGTACCAGCCGATGACGCAGCGGATCGCGCTGGTCCCGGCCGAACTGCACGGTTCGTTCCGGCACCTGGGCGGGCTGAGTACGCTCACGCTGCCGCGCGGGCACCGCGGCGTCACCGTCGACAGCGAGCAGCCGGTGTCCGTCGGCTTCGCGGCCCGGGTGGCCGACGACGCGCTGGCCAAGGTGGAGGAGGGGCTCGGGTTCCCGCTCCCGGCCGGCTACCGCAGGTTCCTGGCCGAGACGAACGGCGGGCGCCCGCTGACCCCGGCGGTACATCCCCGGCACGGGTTCGTCGCCGACCAGCCCATGTTCGGCCTGGCCCGGCCGGACCGGGCGCAGGACCTGACGTACGCGCCGGCCTGGTTCTCCGACCGGCTCACCGCTGACTTCCTGGCCGTCGGGTACGTGCAGGGCGGCGTGCTGGCGTTGCAGATCCGCGGCGGCGACACCGGTTCGGTCTGGTACGCGGACGACGACGACCATCGCGACGCCGACGGGTACGACGCGGAGGAGTTCCGGGCCCGCCTGCTGCACCGCTGCGCCGACGACCTGTGGTCGTTCCTCGGCGCGCTGCGGCCGGTACCGCGTCGGCTGTGCCGGCTGGCCGGCATCGCGGTGGACGGCGGGTACGCCCGCCGGATCGAGGACCCCGAGCTGGGCGCCTCGCTGCCGGCCGGCAGACGACCGGACTGAGCGCGGACTAGCGGAGCCGGGAGGCGCCGAGCACCTTGCCGGGCGGGGCGGGCCGGGCCGCGGCGGCGGCCGCCGCCTCCTGAAGCTCCTCCGGGTCGCAGGCGCGTACGTCCCGGATCAGGTCGGCGAGCCGCTGCGCGGGGATCCCGCTGACCTGGTAGTCGACCAGCACCCCCTGCTTGAGCACCACGGTCGTCGGGATGTACTGCAGCCCGAACCAGCCCGCGACCTGGTGCTGCTCGGGCACGGTGGTGTCGGCGGTGCCGAACACGATGTCCGGGTGGCGCTGCGCCGCGTACTTGTACACCGGCATGTACTCGCGGCAGGCCGGGCACCAGTTGGCGAAGAAGACGGTGAAGACGATCGGGTTGGCCGCGACCGTCTGTGGAAACGTGTCAACGGTCACCGGGACTGTCGCCATGGCACGAACCCTTCTCCATCGTGGTGATCGCACCATGGTGCCCGATCCGTGCCACCCGTGGGAGGCGGTCAGCGGTTGGTGGCGGCGATCAGATCCTCCAGCGTGAGCGTACGCAGATCGTCCCGGCTCGGGCGGCGCCCCAGTCCGCGCAGCCGGCCGGACTGCGCCTTGCGCATGCTCTCCAGCAGCCGGCGCGCCTCGCGCGCGTTGCCGAAGTTCTGGTCGCGGTCGAGCTGGCCGAACCACTCCAGCAACGCGTCGTCGAGGCCGTCGTCGAGCAGGTAGTCGTCGTTGCTCGCGATTCGGTTGACGATCAGCACCAGCTCGTCCGGGCCGTAGTTCTCGAACTCGAGGGTCTTGGCGAACCGGGATGCCAGGCCGGCGTTGGCGTTGAGGAAGTCGAGCATCTCGTTGGTGTACCCGGCGACGATGACGGCCACCTCGTCGCGATGGTCCTCCATCAGCTTGACCAGAGTGTCGATGGCCTCCTGGCCGAAGTCGGCGCCGCCGCCCGAGGACCGGGACAGCGTGTACGCCTCGTCGATGAACAGGACGCCGCCGAGCGCCTCCTCGAACACGCCGGTGGTCTTCTCCGCGGTGTGCCCGATGTACTGCCCGACCAGGTCGCGCCGGGCGACCTCCTTGAACCTGCCGTCCGGCAGCACGCCGAGCGCCTTGAGCAGCTGCCCGTAGATGCGGGCGACGGTCGTCTTACCGGTACCGGGTGCGCCGGTGAAGATGAGGTGGTGGCTGACCGCGCCGACCGCGAGGCCGGCCTCCCGGCGCCACTCGTTCACCTGGATCTCGTCGATCAGGGAACGCACTTCCTCCTTGACCCCGGCGAGGCCGATCATCCCGTCCAGCTCGGCGAGCAGCCGCTCCATCTGTTCCGGATCCTGCTGGGTACCTTTCTGCACCGCCGTGGCGCCGGCCTTGGGACGGTCGGCGCGCGGGTCCCGCTCGCGTACCTCGGGGTGCGCGCCCTCGTCCAGGAACAGGCCGGGGGAGGCGGTGTTCTCGATCCGGCACTCGTCGACGAGCCCGCCGCAGCCGCGGCCGAACATGATGCCGACGCCCTGCGTGTCGTGCACCCAGCAGGCCGACAGGGTGGGCGAGCTCTGGTGCGCCACCGAGATCCCGGCGTCCCCGGTCTGCGAGATCTCGCACAGCTCGATGGTGGGCTTGCCGGACTGGTACACGTAGATGCCGCGGAAGCCGCAGCCCTCGATGGTGGAGTTGCGGATTGCCGGTTTTGCCCCCAACCGTACGATCACCGCGTCGTCGGCGATGCCGCGGATCTCGCACTTGTTCACCGAGCCGTCGACGTCCTCCAGCACCAGCCCGTACTGGCCGCCGGTGAACTGGCAGCTGGTGATGTCGAGTTGGGTACCGTCGGTCGCGTTCAGGCACGACGCGTACCCGGCGCGCAGCTCGCACCCCTCCGCGGTGAGATGCGCGCCCCGCGCGTCGATGGTCGGCCGGTCACCGGAGCGCAGGGTCAGGCCACGCAGGCTCACCGCGCCGCCGGTCACCCGTACCGCAGGCTCGCCGTGCGAACTGGCGTCGATGACCACGTCGCCGCCGCCGGCCGACTCCACCGTCAGGTTCCGGTTGTCAAGGGTCAGCGACTCTGCGTACTCACCCGGGGTGATGGAGATGCTGCTGCCGTCCGGCGCGGCCTCCAGGGCTTCCCTGATGGTCGGGTAGGCGCCGTGCTGCTGTGTCGAGACGAGGATCGTTCGCGCCATGGCTCCGAATGCTTGCTTCTCGATGCTGGGGGACACCGCCGTCGTACGCGGTAACTGACACACTAGGCTAACCGGGCTCGGGGTCTGAGTCCCGGCTCGAGCGACGGATGAGGTGGGCGGCGTCCATGGCGGAGCGGTGGGAACCGACGACCGAGGCCGAGCGTGCCATGGCACGCGCGCGGCAGGCCGACGACCGCCAGGGGTACTTCCGGGTCCTCGCCGAGGCCCCGCTGTACCTGCCGGTGGCGGAGGTGCCGGCGGAGGGCGCCCAGCCCACGGGGCCGCAGGAGCTGCCCACGATGGAGATCGCCGGGCGTACCTGCCTGATCGTGTTCACCTCGCCGGAGGCCCTGCTCGCCGCGGCCCCCGGGCTGGCCGCCGGGTACGCGGTGACCGACTACGCGGAGCTCCTCGCCAAGTGGCCGAATCCGGACTGGTGGCTGACCGTCAATCCGGGCATGGAGCTGGACTGCTACGTGCCCATCGAGTCGGTACGCGCCGCGGCCGACGGGACACTGTCCGTGCCGACCGCCGTGGAGGCGGTGCAGTCCTCCGTGTCCGACCCGGAGGTACGCGCCCAGACCGAGGCGCTGCAGCACCGCATCACCGAGTACGGCCGTGAGCTCCTGGACGAACAGCGACGCCGGCGTGCGGCGGGCGTAGCGGACGCGGGGGAGACCGATCCGCCGGAGAACGACACCGAACGCGCGCTGGGCGAGGCACGGCGGAACGCCGACTTCCCCGCGTTCCTGGAGGCGTTGCTGTCGGCGCAGGTGCTGCTCCCCACCGCCTGGCCGGTGAACGGGCTCGACCAGTTGCAGGAGGCCGGGTTCCCGTGGCGGCCGGCGAGTGGCGCGGAGTCGCCGACGATCGAGCTGTTCACCTCCAACCGGCGGTTCCAGCAGGCGTACCCGGAGGGCACGCCGTCCCTGCTGGCCCCGTTCCTGCTCGTGCTCAGCGTCTGGCCGGACCCCTCGTACGCGCTCGCGGTGGACCCGGGCGGCCGCCTGGAGTTCCGGCTGGAGGGCGAGGCGCTCGAGGAGCTGCTGGACTCGCTGGACGAGAGCTTCGCCGAGGAGCTGGACGCCGAGGACGCGGCGGCGGACGCCGAGCCCCGACCGAACCGGTGACCGCCGGCGTCGGCGCCGGTCAGGCCAGGGCGTCGACGGTGAGGACGTCGCCGGCGGCGGTGAACGGTACGGGCGTGCCGGCGACGGTGACCCGGTCGGCCCAGGGGGTGC
>Ga0164243_10013070_pt1 | contig 11709 bp, 7 predicted proteins | sample OricompcompostOP_FD_108781 | JGI IMG/M metagenome (GOLD analysis project Ga0164243, IMG submission 108781) | Organic Plus compost microbial communities from Emeryville, California, USA - Original compost - Organic plus compost (OP) | ecosystem: Engineered > Solid waste > Mixed feedstock >...
AGTGCGGAGGTCGGGGCGTGACTCAGTCGAAAGAGATTCGTACGGCAGTGTTTCCGGTCGCCGGCCGCGGTACCCGCTTCCTGCCGGCGACGAAGGCGAGCCCGAAGGAGATGCTGCCGATCGTCGACAAGCCCCTCATTCAATACGCGGCCGAAGAAGCGCTCGCCGCAGGGGCCCGCAAGCTCGTGTTCATCACCGGCAGCTCCAAGCGCGCGATCGAGGATCATTTCGACAGCGATCATGAGCTCGAAGAGGCGCTCGAGGCGCAAGGCAAGGCGGACCTCCTCAAGACCCTCAAGGAAATCGTGCCCAGCTGGGCCAGCTGCATCTACATCCGCCAACCTTCTCCGCTCGGCTTAGGCCACGCAGTGCTTTGCGCGAAGCCCGTCGTCGGCAACGAGCCGTTCTTCGTCCACCTCGCCGATGACCTGATCGATGCGCCGACCGCATGCCTGCGCCAGATGGCATCCGTGCATGCGGAGCGCGGCGGCAGCGTGCTCGGCGTCGAAACAGTGCCGCGCACGGAAACGGACAAGTACGGCATCGTCGCGACGGAGGAGCGCGAGGGCCGCGTGAGCCGGGTGAAGCAGATCGTCGAGAAGCCGCGTCCGCAGAATGCACCGTCGACGTTGGCCGTCGTCGGGCGCTATCTGCTGTCGCCGACGATTTTCGACAAGCTCGAGCACACCGGCCGCGGCGCCGGCGGCGAGATTCAGCTGACGGATGCGATCGCCGACCTGCTCGGTGATGAGGCCGTGTATGCCTACGAGTTCGAAGGCAAGCGCTACGACTGCGGCAGCAAGATCGGCTACCTGCAAGCCACCGTCGAGTACGGCCTCAAGCACGAACAGCTCGGCGCGAAGTTCGGCGACTATCTCACCGGCCTCGTCACCAAGCTCGGCGCGAAATAAAGCCGTACGCGGAAACGCGCGTGGATCCCGTCGATCACGCGCGTTAGCCTCGGTAGGCGCCCAGCGGCTCCGTCCGGAGCAGTCCTCTCCAGGTGCCTCATGACTGCGAATTCCGATCTTCACGCCCGACGCAACGCCGCGTTCACGCGCGGTATCGGCGCGATGCTGCCGCTGTACGTCGAGCGCGCCCGCAACGCCGAGCTCTGGGATGCGGACGGCAAGCGTTACATCGATTTCGCCGGCGGCATCGCCGTCGTCAACACGGGCCATGTGCATCCGCGTGTGGCCGCAGCCGTCCAGCAGCAGCTCGAAGCCTTTTCGCACACGTGCTTGATGATCACGCCGTACCGCGTCGCGATCGAGCTTGCCGAGCAATTGAATGCGCTCGTGCCCGGCCCGACGCCGAAGAAGACGCTGCTCGTCACGACCGGCGCGGAAGCCATCGAAAATGCGATCAAGATCGCGCGCGCGCACACGCAGCGGCCGGGCGTGATCGCCTTCGGCGGGGGCTTTCACGGCCGCACGTACATGGCGATGGCGCTGACGGGCAAGGTCATGCCGTACAAGCTGGGCTTCGGACCGTTCCCGGGCGATGTGTATCACGTGCCGTTTCCGATCGAGTATCACGGCACGTCCGTCGATGACACGTTCGCCGCGCTCGACCATCTGTTCAAGTACGACATCGAGCCGACGCGCGTCGCGGCGATCGTCGTGGAGCCCGTGATGGGCGAGGGCGGCTTCTATGTTGCGCCGCCGGCATTCATCCAGCGCCTGCGCGCGCTGTGCAATCAATACGGCATCGTGCTCATCGCGGATGAGATTCAAACGGGCTTCGCACGCACCGGCTGCATGTTCGCGCTGGAGCATTACGGCGTCGAAGCTGATTTGACGACGATGGCAAAGAGCCTCGCCGGCGGCTTTCCGCTCGCGGCCGTCGTCGGTAAAGCGGGCATCATGGACGCGCCGACGCCCGGCGGACTCGGCGGCACTTACGCCGGATCACCGATCGCGTGTGCGGCGGCGCTCGCCGTGTTGGAAGTGATGCGCGAGGAGAATCTGCCCGAGCGCGCGAATCACATCGGCGCGCTCGTCACGCGCCGGCTCGAAACCTTGCAGTCGTCGTTGACGTGCATCGGCGACGTGCGCGGGCTCGGCGGCATGGTCGCCATGGAGCTGGTGAAGAATCGCGATCCGCACGCGAGCGATGCAGAGCTCACCAAAGCGCTCGTGCAGCAGGCGGCGAAGAACGGGCTGGTGCTGCTGTCGTGCGGGGTCTATGGCAACGTGATTCGCTTTCTCATGCCGCTCACGGCGAGCGATGAGATCGTGCACGAGGGTCTCGAGATTCTGGAGCGGTCGCTGCGCGAGCTGATCTGAGGCGCGCGCTCAAATGATCGAGCCTACGGCAGATAGGCGAGCCCGAGCTGAAAGCCGATGTCCGGCGTGTTGTTCAGGTTCTGCAGATTCTCGGTGAACGCGAACGTGAACAGCACGTGCTCGCGGCGGTGCCGCACGCCCAGGCTCAATTGATATTTGTTTTCGAGCAGCTCTTCCAAATCGGTTTCGCGGTGCGAATAGACGCTCGTGCTCGCATACAACTGCAGATTCAGATTCGTGCGCCGAGTCAGCACCCGCTCGTAGCCGAGCAGCAGCGTGGGAATGAGCTGCGAATCCTGCGGCGCCGGCTGTGACGAGCCTGCGTAATACACGCCGGAGGCGCTGACGTAGAAGCCGTGATGAGCGCCGAGCTTCAACAGCGAGGCCTGCAGGCCGTAATCGGTGCGGCCCGTCGAGAGCAGCAGACGGCGGCCCCAGATCGGCACTTTCACGGCGCCTTCGAGCGCGAGCCGCCAGCCATCGGGCATATCGAAGCCGACATAGCGCAAGCCGAACGTCGGATCGGTGATGTCGCCGTGAGTGGGGGAGCCGTGCAGGTCGACCTGCGCGGATTTCAGATCGAGCACGATGTTCACTTCATTGCGCGCGACGGCCGGGCGGCCGAAGGTGCTGAAGCCGAACGTGTCGTGAAAGTTTTCGATGAAGCCATCGAGGAAGCCGCCGTGATAGGAGAGGCTGCTCGCGATGGCATAGCCGGTCCAGTGCTCCGAGAACTTGTAGTGGAAGGTGAGATCGAGCGACGCGAGCTCCGTGTCGACGAGATAGTTCTCGCCGGGCAGATCGCGAATCGCCTGCACCTCGGCCGGTCCGAGCCTGCGCCGCCCCTGCGGCTCGAGCGAAATCAAGTAGCGCTCGACCTCCGGGCTCAACGCCCAGGTGTTCTGATATCCGAATTCGGCTTCGAGCGCCCATTCGCCCGGCTCGATCGCAAGCGCATACGGCGGGCGCATGTCGAGCCGCAGGATGCCGAACGGCGTGAGATCGCGGACGCGCAACATTCCATACAGATCGCTCGCGTGTGCGGTCGTCGCGCACAGCGCCGCCGCGGCAGCGAGCAGTCCCAGCCAGAGTCGGGTCATGGATCGTCCAGTCGGTTTCATTCGCACGCGCGCGATGATACGCGCAACCCGCGCACTCATGGCTCACCGTGCGATTTCGCAGACACGGGCACCGCGGTTGCGCTACCTTTCGCGCGCCATGATTCCACATGAACGGCGCATGCGTTGCTCGTACGTTTACCGTCTCGTGTGCGTTTTGCTCGCGAGTGTTTTCGTTACGGCGCCGGCTGCGGGGCAGAGTGGCGATACCCGCTACACACGTACGCCCGCCGGCACGACGGTCGAGGAAGTCCTCGTCACGGGCGAACACCCCGGCCCTGGCATGTGGAAGGTGGTGCACGGCGATCACACGTTGTGGATTCTCGGCACCCAGGCGCCGTTGCCGCGGCGGCTCATCTGGCGCTCGGAGGAAGTCGAGTTCGCGATCAGCGAAGCGCAGCAGGTGCTGGACGCATACTCGGCATCGTTCAGTGTGCGCGGCGGCAACCCGCTTGCGATGAAGGGAAAGCCGCTGCGCCGTCTGCTGCCGCGGCGCGCCTATTCGCAGTGGCGCGCGCTGAAGGCCAAGTACATCGGCGACGACGCGGAAATCGAAACTGCATTGCCCGTCACCGCAGCGCTCATTTTGCGCTCGAACGCGCTGGCGCAAGCCGGCCTCGGTAATTCCGACATCGTGCTGCGCGAGCTGCATCGGCTTGCGCAGGCTTACAACGTGCCGGTCACGAACGACCATCAGGTCACGAAGATCATCGCAAACGTGCCGACCGATGCCGAGGCGCAGCAGCGCGGAGTCGCATTCCTCATCGAGACCATGAAAAACTTGGAAGAAGACCTGCGCGCAGCGCGAGCGCGTGCGAACGCATGGGCCATCGGTGACATCGATGCGCTGCGAGCGCAAGCGGCCGAGGACACGAACATCGCGCGCCTGTATGCGAGCAGCTGGCCTTACCTGACGGACGCAGAGCTCGCCGCGCTGACTCAGGAAACCGACGCCAAGTGGCTTGCAGCTGCCGAGAAAGCGTTGCAGCGCAATCAGACGACGGTCGCGTCGCTCCCGATCTTCATGCTGCTGCGGCCCGACGGCTTGCTCGCCGAGCTGCGCGCACGCGGCTTCGAGGTGATCGAGCCCGTCTACTGATCCCGCTGCCGTGCAATAGCTGCAGCGCCCGCGCGCGCAGCGCATCTCGCTGTTAATCGCACGGATGCGTGTCATAACGGATGGCGCACGGCCGCATCGTCCCGCAATGTTCATCGTCAGCGACGAACCCTGTGAGGCCGGCCATGCATGTAGTCGATCTTCGATTCGCGGCTGCGATCCTGCTTTCATTCGGCACGCCGGCAGTCGTCTCTGCCCAAGCGCCGCAGCAAGCTCCGGAGGACTCGTTGTTCGGCGTGGAAGAGATCGTCGTCACCGGCACGGCGAGCGACGCGCGCACCAAATTCGAATCGAGCACGGCCATCTCGACGTTCGATGCAGCGGCGATCGAGCAGCAGGCGCCGAGAAGCTCGGCGGATCTGATCTCGGCGGTGCCGGGCTTCTGGGTGGAGTCCACGGCCGGCACGACGCAGGGCAACGTGTTCGCGCGCGGCATCATTCAGGACGGCGGCTATCGCTACGTCGGTCTGATCGAAGACGGCATCCCGATCTATCCCGTCTTCGAGCTGTCGTTCTACAACCCCGATCAGTTCATTCGCGTCGACGAGACGATCGAGCGTGTCGAAGCGCTGCGCGGCGGCACGGCCCCGATCTTCACGGCCGGCGCGGTGGGCGGCGTCGTCAACTTCGTCACGCGCTCGCCGGGAGATGAAGCGCAGGGCATCGCGAAGCTCGGCTTCGCGGACTATGGCTCCTATCGCGCGGACCTCGCCTGGAGCACGCCCATCTCGGAGAAATGGGGCATTGCGATGGGCGGGTATTACCGCGTCTCCGACGGCATTCGCGATCCAGGCTATCGAGCCGACGACGGCGGTCAGTTCCGAGTGAAGCTCGCGACGCAGTTCGACAAGGGCAACGTCGAGATCTTCGCCAAGTACATCAACGACCGCTCGTTGTTCGTCGTGCCGATCCCGCTGCAGGGAAATCCGTCCGATCCTCGCGCCGTGAACGGCCAGGACCCGGGCACGTATTCGCTGCACAGCGTCGATCTCGCGCGCGCGAAGCTGCCGATCACCGCCGCCGAGGTGCGCTTGCGCGGCTCGGACCTCGAAGACGGCATTCATCCCTCGCTCTGGACCCTCGGCGGCCATGCGCGGCTCGAGCTCAGCGACAAGGTGTCGTTCTCGAACACGCTGCGTTACACCGACGGCCGCGTGCGCTTCGACGGCATTTTCTCGGGCGCGGCGCCGGTCACGGGAACAGAGTTCGCCGCGACGAGCGGCGTGCCCGCTGTTTACACCGTTGCCGCCACGGGAGCGCCGTATCCCGCGACGGCGCTGGTGCAGAATCACGGCCACTGGGCGATCAACAAGGAATACACCGCGATTCAAGACGACCTGCGCGTGACCTTCGATCTCGGCAGCAATGCGCTCACGTTGGGCGCATACATCGCGGACTTCGGCATGAAGGATCGCTGGAGCCTCGGCAATCAGCTGCTCATGGACGTGCGCAGCCGCCCGCATCGGCTGCTGCTGCCTGGCGCCACCGATCCGGAAGGCTTTACGAGCTATTCGACCTCCAACCTCCTGACCGACTACGACGGCCTCACGTACTCGGCGTATGTCTCCAACGAATGGAGCGTCACCGATGCGCTGCGGATCGACGTCGGCATTCGCTACGACAATCAGCGCATCAAAGGCACGCTGCGTGAAGGCACTCCTCACGACCTCGACGGCAATCCCGCGACGCTGTGGGACAACTCGGCATCGCTGATCGACGGCGCGTTCCGGCGCGTGAACGAGGACTTCAACAAGACCGCGTTCTCGGTCGGCTTCAATTACGAGTTCACGCCGCATCACGCGTTCTTCGGCCACTACACCGACGCCGCGAAGCTGCCGCACTTCGACGACGTGCGCAACGGCGTGCTCACGCGCGACGACATCACGAACATCGAGCTCGGCTACAAGACCTCGCTCGGTACGCTCGCCGCCTTTTTCACGCTGTTTCAAACGGAGTTCGACAACGTGCCGTTCCAGGACATCCTGCCGGACGGCACGACGTCCGTGCGCCAGGCCAAAACGCGCACGCGCGGCCTCGAGGTCGAAGGCGAGTGGCGTCCCGCCGATATGTTCAGCCTCGGCGTCAGCGTCACGGTGCAGGATCCCAAGTACCGCAGTATCCGAGGACTGCCGCAGGCCGACGGCAACCGGATCCGCCGCATCCCGAAGCAGTACTTGCGGCTGATGCCGACGCTCCACGTGCTGGACGATCGCGCACGCATCTATTTCACGTTCGTGCGCGCAGGCAAGCGCTTTTCCAATGACATCAACACGGTCGAGCTGCCGTCGTATTCGAAGCTCGACGGCGGCGTGATTTTCGACATCAACGATGCGTTCACGGTGCAATTCACGGCCGACAACATCACGAACGAAGTCGGGCTGACCGAAGGCAATCCGCGTTCCGATCTCGATGCGACCGGCATCGGCACCTTGTACATGGCGCGGCCGCTGTTCGCGCGTTCGTTTACGCTCGAGGGAACCGTCCGGTTCTAGAAGAGGGGGGAACATCGTGCATGTGCGTGGCCGCGGCCTCGCGGGCCTGGTCGTCTTCGTTGTCGTTGGTTGTGCAACGCACCCGAGCGAGCCGCCGCTGCCGCCGACACCGGCGCAGATTTACGGCGAGCTGTTTCGCGATGTGCAAATGCAGGCAGTGTTCGCGGACAGCAAGACGTTCGTGGACGCGCTGCCCAGGCGCAGTCCCGACGCGATCCTGCACGACTATCGCCGCCTCAAGAACGACCCCGCCTTCGATCTGCGCGATTTCGTCGCGCGGGAATTCACGGTCACCACACCGCCCGACACCGCGTATCAAACGCGTCCCGGCGATGACGTACGCGCGCACATCGATCGCCTCTGGAGGGTGCTGAGCCGGGAGCCCGCCGCGGAGCCGCCGTATTCGAGCCGGCTGCCATTGCCGCGGCCCTACGTCGTGCCCGGCGGGCGCTTCAACGAAATCTATTACTGGGACTCCTATTTCACGATGCTCGGCCTCAAGGCGAGCGGTGAGACGCAGATGATTCGCGACATGTGCGACAACTTCGCGCATCTCGTCGATCGCTACGGTCACATCCCGAACGGCAATCGCACGTACTACTTGAGCCGCTCGCAGCCGCCGTTCTTCGCCGCGATGGTGGAACTGCTCGCGACGATCGACGGGCCCGCGGTCTACGCGCGCTATCGCGATGCGCTTCGCAAGGAATACGAATTCTGGATGGAGGGCGCGGCCTCGCTGCCGAACGGGCAGGCGCATCGGCGTGTCGTGAAGCTCGTGGACGGCACGCTCCTCAATCGCCACTGGGACGATCGTGCCGAGCCGCGCGAGGAGTCGTTTCGCGAGGATGTCGAAGCCGCGCGTATCTCGGGACGCAACCCCGAGGAGATGTATCGGAATCTGCGCGCGGGCGCGGAAAGCGGCTGGGATTTCAGCTCACGGTGGTTTGCGGACGGCCGCACGCTCGCGAGCATTCAAACGACGGACCTCGTGCCGATCGATTTGAACAGCCTGCTGTATCAGCTCGAGATGACGCTCGCGCGGGCCTATGAGCCGACATCGCAGACGGATGCGCAACGTTTTCGGACGGCAGCCGAGACGCGACTGCGAGCGATCCGCCGATTGCTGTGGAGCGAACGGCTGCAAGCGTTCTCGGATTTCAACTGGCGCACCGGCGCCGCGACGGATCGCTTGAGCGCCGCGACCGTCGTCCCGCTTTTCTTCGGCCTCGCGACACCGGCCCAGGCTCAAGCAGTTGCGCGCACGTTGCGCGCGCGCCTGCTTGCAGCACATGGCGTGCTCACGACGCCGACGATCACCGCACAGCAATGGGATGCGCCGAACGGCTGGGCGCCGCTGCAATGGATGGCGATCGACGGCCTCGATCGCTATGGCGAAGCCGAGCTTGCGCAGACGATCGCGCAGCGCTGGATCGAGCAGAACATCGGCGTGTTTCGCAAGACCGGCAAGCTCGTGGAGAAATATGACGTGACGAGCACCGATGCGGCCGCAGGCGGCGGCGAGTATCCACTGCAGGACGGGTTCGGCTGGACGAACGGCGTGCTGCGGGCGCTGCTGGTTCGCTATCCAACGCTCGTCCCCTGAGGGCCGCGGTCGCGTTCGATTCGCGCCCCTCGTTCGCCCGGATGGCTGGCGCTGTTAATTGTCTGAGTATTAGAATGGCGCGCCGTAGGCATTCGGGGGGTTCGATGACCACATCCATGCGCGTGGGACTGCTCATTTCCTTGGGGCTGCAAATCGTGGGGCTGCAAATCGTGTCAGGCACCATTCAAGCGGCAGGAGCGGCGGAAGCGAAACGGACCGCATTCGGCGCATTGAGCGACGGCCGCAGGGTCGAGGCCGTCGAATTGTCGAATGCGAACGGCATGTCGGCGCGGATCCTGACGCTCGGAGCGACGCTGCAGGCGTTGTCCGTGCGAGATGCGCAAGGCAAGAGCGCCGACGTCGTGCTCGGTTACGACACGGCGGCCGAATACCTGGCGAAGCCGCAATTCTTCGGCGTGACCGTCGGGCGTTACGCGAATCGCATCGCGAAGGGCAAGTTCGCGCTCGAGGGCAAGTCATACGCGCTCGCCGTGAACGATGGACCCAACCATCTGCACGGCGGCAGTCAGGGCTTCGACAAGCGGTTGTGGACGATCGACAGCGTGCAGAGCGGCTCCCCGGCGCGCGTCGTCCTGTCGTACACGAGCCCGGACGGCGAGGAAGGCTATCCCGGCACGCTGAAAGTGACCGCGACCTATTCGCTCAACGACAAGAACGAGCTCGCGATCGACTACGCGGCGACGACCGACAAGCCGACGATCGTCAACATCACGAATCACGCGTATTTCAATCTGGCGGGGGAGGGGAGCAGCGCCGGCATCCTCGACCATCGGCTCATGCTTGCCGCGGACGCCTTCACGCCCGTGGATGCGACGCTGATCCCGACCGGCGTGAAACAGCCGGTCGCAGGAACGCCGTTGGATTTTCGCAAGCCGACGGCGATCGGTGCGCGCATCCGCGACGGTCGTAATGAGCAGCTGCGTTTCGGCCGCGGCTACGATCACAACTTCGTCGTGAACGGCGCGCCCGGCACGCTGCGTCCTGCGGCGCGCGTCGAGGATCCGGCGTCGGGCCGCGTCATGGAGTTGCTGACGACGGCGCCGGGCGTGCAGTTCTACTCGGGCAACTTTCTGGACGGGACGAGCGTTGGCAAGAGCGGCCACATCTACCGGCAGGGCGATGCCCTGTGCCTCGAGCCGCAGGTGTTTCCGGATTCGCCGAACCAGCCAGGCTTTCCCTCCGCGCGGCTCGATCCCGGCAAGACCTACCGCAACTCGATCCTCCTGCGTTTCTCCACTTCAAACCAAAGTCGCCAATGACAACGAAACCGCCAGCCCGCCTGCGTTCGCGCGCGTGGTTCGATGATCCTTCGAATGCCGACATGACGGCGCTCTACCTCGAGCGCTACATGAACTTCGGCCTCACGCTCGAGGAGCTGCAATCGGGCAAGCCCATCATCGGCATCGCGCAGACGGGCAGCGACCTCGCGCCGTGCAATCGACATCACATCGTGCTCGCCGAGCGGGTGCGCGAAGGCATTCGCGAAGCAGGCGGCATCGCGATCGAGTTTCCGGTGCATCCGATCCAGGAAACCGGCAAACGTCCGACCGCCGGCCTCGATCGCAATCTCGCCTATCTCGGGCTCGTCGAAGTGCTGTTCGGTTATCCGCTCGACGGCGTCGTGCTGACGATCGGCTGCGACAAGACGACGCCCGCGTGCCTGATGGCCGCGGCCACGGTGAACATCCCGGCGATCGCGCTGTCCGTCGGGCCGATGTTGAACGGGTGGTATCGGGGGCAGCGCACCGGTTCGGGCACGATCGTGTGGCGTGCGCGCGAGCTGCTCGCGGCGGGCAAGATCGACTACCAGGGATTCATCAAGCTCGTCGCGTCGTCAGCGCCGTCGACGGGCTACTGCAACACCATGGGCACCGCGACGACGATGAACAGCCTGACCGAGGCGCTCGGCATGTCGCTGCCTGGATCGGCGGCGATTCCCGCGCCGCATCGCGATCGCCAGGAGTGTGCATATCGCACCGGCAGACAGATCGTCGAAATGGTCGCGGCCGATCGCAAGCCTTCGGACATTCTCACGCGAGACGCGTTCATCAATGCGATCCGGGTGAACTCCGCGATCGGCGGCTCGACGAATGCGCCGATTCACTTGAATGCGCTTGCGCGCCACATCGGCGTGCCGCTCTCGATCGACGACTGGCAGACGTACGGCCGCGACATCCCGCTGCTCGTCAATCTTCAGCCCGCGGGCGAATACCTCGGCGAGGACTACTATCGCGCGGGCGGCGTGCCCGCGGTCGTGAGCGAGCTGATCCGCCAGGGCTTGATTGCCGAGAATGCGCTGACGGTGAACGGCCGCACGATCGGCGAGAACTGTCGTGATGCAACGATTCTCGAGCCCGAAGTGATTCGGCCATTCGAGCAGCCGTTGAAGGAGCGGGCCGGCTTCACGGTGCTGCGCGGCAATCTGTTCGATTCAGCGATCATGAAGACGAGCGTGATCTCGCAAGGATTTCGCGAGCGCTATCTGTCCAATCCGGATGATCCCGATGCGTTCGAGGGGCGCGCCGTCGTGTTCGACGGTCCGGAGGACTACCACGCGCGCATCGACGATCCGAGCCTCGGCATCGATGAGAACACGCTGCTCTTCATGCGCGGCGCCGGGCCGATCGGTTATCCCGGCGCGGCCGAAGTGGTGAACATGCGCGCGCCGGTCTATCTCATCAACGCAGGCATTCATCATTTGCCGTGCATTGGCGATGGCCGTCAGTCGGGCACGTCGGGGTCGCCGTCGATCTTGAATGCGTCGCCGGAAGCCGCGTTGAACGGCGGGCTCGCGGTGTTGCGGACCGGCGATCGCGTGCGCATCGATTTGCGCAAGGGCGAGGCGAACATGCTGATCAGCGATGCGGAGCTGCAGGCGCGCTTGCAGGCGCTGATGGAAAAGGGCGGTTATCCGATTCCGCCGAGCCAGACGCCCTGGCAGGAGATTCAGCGCGCTCAGGTCAGCCAGGCGGAGACGGGCGCCGTGCTCGAGTGCGCGCCGAAGTATCAGAAGATCGCGCAGACGATCGGGGTGCCCCGGCACAATCACTAAGCTCCCTCTCCCGAAGGG
>Ga0164243_10013071_pt1 | contig 11709 bp, 10 predicted proteins | sample OricompcompostOP_FD_108781 | JGI IMG/M metagenome (GOLD analysis project Ga0164243, IMG submission 108781) | Organic Plus compost microbial communities from Emeryville, California, USA - Original compost - Organic plus compost (OP) | ecosystem: Engineered > Solid waste > Mixed feedstock >...
CGAGTCGACGCTGTATACGCCGCGCGAACGAGCGGCGCTCGCGTGGGCCGAGTCGCTCACGCACATCTCCGAGCGAGGCGCTCCCGACGCGCTCTACGCCGACCTCAAGGCGCACTTCACCGACATGGAGATCGTCGCCGTTACGAGCGCCATCGCGATGATGAACTTCTGGAACCGTATCGCCGTCGCCTTCGGCACCGTCCATCCGAACGAGAGCGCCGCGGCGCGCTGAGTGCGTAGACCATCCGAGCGCGGTGTATTGGTCGAGAGCGTGCCGCTGCTCGGTTTGGAGCTCGTCGTCTCGAGCTTCTCTGGCGGCAGACGCGGTGCAACGGCTCAACACCGTCCGCGGCATCGACGGCTGCGCCACGCGGCAGCGTGAACCCGTGTCGACGCCGGCGATCGTGGGCGAGCGAGAGAGCGATCGAGCGGCAGCGGGACGAGCGCGACCGAAGCGAAGCGGACCGAGAGCATGGGGCGACGTCCTCATCGAGGTCGTCGCCCCTGGGCCGTCCGGCTGCGCAGCCCCGTCGGTATCCGCCGCCGCGCCCGGGTTCACGCGTGTCCGCAGCGGGTCGATGGCGAGTCAGGGTGCGGTCGTCGACGATCGGATGGACGACTGCGCTTCGTAGAGCACGGGCACGGGCAAGGCGTTCTTGTCCGCGATGTCGTTCCGGCGTACGCGTCCACCGATGCGAACGGCGCGAACGCCCCCCCACTCGTAGGTCGTGCCCGGTGGCAGCTCAATCCCGGCCGAGGCCAGGTCGGGAAGACGGACTTCGGTAGCGGCCGTGACGATTGGATAACGCGCGTCGTCCGGCCCGGCGAAGCGCACGAGCGCGTGGACTCCCCCACCGAGCTTGGTCGAGGACAGCGGGGTGCTCAGGTCCACCCCCCTCACCTCGTCGACGGAAAGCACGAGCGTCGGTGACGGCAGAATCCCGATCGCCACGTTCGCGGTATCGAGCGCGAGTCGATTCAGTGCACCTCGGCGAGCGGGGCGTCGACGAGCTTCCGCTGGGCCATGCCGCCGGGGTAGGCGTAGCTCGCGGCCTCGTCCCAGCCCCACACCGTCGCGGTGAACGGCCCTTCGCTGCGCATGCGCTGGAGGCCAGCCTGACAGACCTTGTCGCCGAAGCGGTCGCCGGGCCCTCGGTCGCGCCGGAGGTCGACGCGAACCCATTCGTACTGACCCCGCTCTCCGACCGGCTTCCAGCCGGACAGATAGCCGGCGCAGTCGAGCCAGACGTCCTGGAACGCGCCGCGGCTCTTCGCCCGTACCACGACGAGCGACGTCTGTGCGTACGTCGGATCCGCGTAGAAGCTGTACGAGCTCAAATATTGGCCAGTCGGAACGACATTGACGAACTCGGGATCGCCTTGAGTTTGATATTCCATTCCTCCCGTCATGTACGCGGCCACGTAAATCGGATGATCGATGTCCTGCGTACGGACGACGAACGCGTCGCCCGTTCCGTAGCGGAACATCGCTACCTCGCCGGCAGACAACGACGTCGGTGCGCCTGGCGGGATCGTGGGATCGTAGTCGAGGCGCGTTCCATCCTTCGCTGCGACGATACGGTAGAAGAGCGGCTCGTGCTCGTCGCCCAGCCGCGGGCGATAGCCGACGCCAACATACTCCGAGCCCCACTGCTGGTACGCCGGGATCTGCTGGCTGAGGATGTCGGCGGTACCGATCTCCGTCGGGACATTGGCCACGCTCTGGCCGCCGAAGACGCCCGTTGGCTTGTTCGAAAGGAGGATGCTGCCGGTCAGCTCTTGGTCCTGGACGAGCTGGAGGAACTGGCCCTTCGCGAGCTTGTAGGTGAGCGTGGAGCCGGCGAGGCCGCCGCGGACGCCCAAGCCGTCTTCGACGTCACGCTTGGGAACGAGCGTGATCTCGGTGTCGTCCTCGGACGCGACGATCTGCGCAAACGGCCCGCCGCCGACCGGCGAGAGCTCCCACGCGTTGACGAGCATGTGCTCCTTCTCCCAGGTCGCCACGGGCAGTACGACCGTCGCGGAGGGCAGCCACGAGGGAGCGCCTCCGAACGGGTAGATCGCCGTCGTCGCGACGGGCACCGTGGACGTCAGATGGTAGGAGCGTCCGATCCCAGAGCGGTTCGGGACCGGGTCCGTGTACGAGGCCGGCACGACGCCCTCGGGACAAGGCGACCGGAGCCCTTCCCACGTCTCGGGCGGTGCGCCCGGGGAGCGGTCGGACACGAACACGATGACGCTCTCTCCGGGCGCGATCTCGCCCTCGTGCGGGATCAGCGTCGCGCTGCCAGGATTGGTGCGAAAGACGGCGTTCGACAAATCGAGCGCTTTTCCTTCGAGCTCGAGGTCGAGCTTCGCAGGCTGGACGGAGGTGTTGACCACGAACGCGGCATAACAGCCTTGTGGCCACGTCTTCTTGATCCGCGGAGCCTGGAAGTAAAACTCGCAGCCGTTCGAGCTCCGGTCCAGCGCCGCGGCGGCGCACGGCTCTACGCAAGAGGCAGCGCCGCAAGCGAGCTCGGGCGGGCATGTCTCGACGACCGCCCCCGAGCACGTCTCGATCACCGAACGCCCGTCGAGCGAGCATTGAAGCTTGCACTCGGGAGCGTCCAGCACCGCGGCGTCGGACTCGAACTTGGTGTCGCGAACCACGAAACCAGGCCCGCGATCCTCGCCGCATGCGCCTACGGCGGCCGGGACGAGCCCGAGCCCGAGGACGATAACGACGGCTCCGCGAGAGAGGCGAACGCGTGTCATGGCAGCACCACTTCCTCCGGCACGACGCTCGGGACCTTCGGCTTCCCGTTGCCGAGCTGTCCGTAAAAGTTCGATCCCCAGCAGTAGACCTTGCCGCTCGTGAGCAGCGCGCACGTCGCCTCGGGTGTCGTCTTGACGTCGGCCGCCGGGCCCGGGAGCTTCACGCGGACCGGCTCGTTCGCGTGCTCCTTCGTGCCGTCACCGGCCTGACCGCTCGCGTTCGTGCCCCAGCAATAGACGTCACCGGATGCGCCGACCGCGCACCAGCGCAACGGCCCGGACGTGGCGATCCGGACGATGGGCTCGGGGGTGACGACCGGCTCGGGCAGAGCGCGATCCAGCGGTGCCGACGACAGGCTCTGGCCCCAGCAGTACCCCGTTCCTGCTGCGGTCGCGCACGTGTTGCTCTGAACCACGTCGAGCGACGAGACGCCTTCGAGCTCGATCGGCTTCGGGAACGAATCGGGGTTGAGCGACGACACGCGCGCGAGCGGCGGGTTTGCTCCCCAGCTCAGGACGCTTCCGTCCTCGCGCACGAGGAACGTCGCCGCGCCGATGACGATTTGGCGAATCGGAGCTCCGCTCGGCAGCTCGACCTCGCGCACACCGAGCGATCCGCTCGGCGCGGAGTCGAGCGGCGCGATCTGCCCCTCGCTGTTGGCGCCCCAGCAGAGGAGATGCCCATCGGAGAGCGCGCACCCGACCGAGGTGCCGATCCCGATGAGGGTCGCAGGCGGCAGCGAGAGCCTCACGGGCGTGAGGTCGGACGTCAGGGTGCCCGCGTCGTTGACGAGATGCGGGCCACGCCCCCAGCACCAGACCTCTCCGCTGTCGTCGAGCGCGCACGTGTGCTCGAGCTGAATCACGTTCGAAACGCCGACGACGCGTGCCGCGGTCGGACTGTAGGTCGCCGCGTCGGCGCCGCGGCCGAGCCACCCGGACGCGTTTTCACCCCAGCACGCCACGGTGCGGTCCTGGAGAAGCGCGCAGAAGCCCTCGAAGAAGCCCGATGTGCTGAATGTCACGAGCGCTTGCGCGCAAGGCGCTGAAGCGCACACGACGGGCAGTGGCCCTCCGTCGAAGCTCCGCCCAGCATCGTGCGGCGGCGGTGCGGCGTCCTCCTCGCCGGGGGTGGAGCCGGCGTCGCTCGCTGACGCTTCGTGTCCGGAGTCAGGGGTCTCGGTCGAGATCGCGACCTCGGTCGAACAGCTCACGACGACGCTCGCCGCTACCGAGCAGGCCGCCATCACCAGAGCGATGGATTCAAGACGAGGCGAGATCGACCGTGACGTCCGGTTCGGACGTCGACCGGCGCCGGCACGGAGCGATTCAACGTACGCTTCAGGGGGTTGTCTTGTGATGCGCATGGAGCCCACCGACCGCCCACAGATTGCTGTTGGACGTCCCTCGAACTTGGTAGATCAATCGACTAAGTGGGGCGCCGTTGATTGCGAGCGACGAGACCGCGTAACCACCTCCCGTCCACAGGTCGGTGCCGCGAAGGATCAGGGTCCCAGCGCCCAACCACAGCGTGTCCGCCGAAGCCCACAGCGGGATGCGTTCGGCGGTGACCCAGTCCGGCAGCGGAGGAGCGAGCTCAGCGACGTAGCTCTGACCGGTGACCGAGATCCTCACGACGTCACGACCCACGCTTCCAACGAGCTGGCCGGGACCGATGGCTTGAAGCTCGGAGAGCTGGGCGTACGTCCCCGCGGTGCCCGCGATCAGCAGCATTTCCCCGCGCGGTGCCCACGTGGACCCCGAGGAGGTGCAGTCCGCGATCCGCTGGTATACGCCATCGTGCTTTCGCACGACGAGCGGGCATTGATTGAAGTTGGTGCGGAACCGCGCCCCCGAGAACCACACATCGTCCGGCCCCGACCCAGCGGCCGCGACGAAGAACAAGCGCTCGCTCTCCGCATCGATGTCGTCGGCCACGTATTCTCGATTCCATCCCGCCGCGCCGCCATCGACGCTGCTCCAGTGGAATATGGAATTGTTGTACCAGGCATAAACATCGTTCGAGCTCGTGCCCCATATGCCCAAGAGTGGACTTCCGCCCAATCCTACGGAATTGACGCCGATCCGTGGCCCGTCGTAGGGCAGCCGTACCCGCGTCCAGCTCCAGGTCGTCGAAGGCGTGTCGGGGCGCGTGCCGTGGTAGACGTATCCGTCACCGGCTCCGAAGTAGACCTCTTTTTCCGTGGGCGCCCAGATCTTCCCGGCGAGCATGGGCCCCACCTCCGGCTCGTTCTGGGTCGCGTCGTCGATGTACTGCCATTTCGAAGCCGCGTCGGTCCATTCGAGAATGCGAATTCCGAGGGTCTCACTCGTCGCGATCGCGAATGCGCGGTGGTCGAACGGCCAGATGTCGAAGAACCCAAGATTGGCGTCGGGCAGCACGGTCTCGCACCATCCCGCCGTACTGCAGCGCGCCCCGTCGACCGAAGCGTCGGCGGTGCCGGCCTCCACGTCTTCTCTCGCGGCGGCCTCCGGGACGGAGGTGCCAGGAGCTTGACCGGAGTCGGGGACGACCTCGTCGTTGGCTTCGGACGTCGCGCAGGCGATGACGGTCGCGGCTCCGATCGCGGCGCCTCCGCAGGCGATCACGAACGACCTCATGGTTTTCCTCCAAGCGAGAGCAAGACCCCCTGGCCCCCCACCCAGACGTGGCCGTTGCCAGCGCCCCACACGGTCGTGAGCTTCGGGCGCTGGGCGCCGAGCCCGGCGATCTTCACCCGCGACCAGCTCGTCCCGTCGTAGTGGAGGACGACGCCCGCATCGCCGACGACCCAGACATCGGCGCTCGACGACCCCCAGACGGCGTTCAGATCCACGCCCGTCGGGACGTCGGGGACGATGTCCCATTCGCGGGGCTTGCCCGTGTAGCGGCGGACGGTTCCTTTGGCGCCCACGGACCAAGCCTCGTGGTCCGACGCAGCCCAGACGCCGTTGAGGCTGTTCCACGTTCGACTGTCGTAGAGCGTCGTGGTCGGCGTGTCGCTCTCCGCGTTGGTGATCCGGATCGTCGTGCCCGCAGCTCCCACCGCCCAGACGTCGTCTCCGGTCACGCCGTGGACGCTGTTCATCCGATTGCACGCGGGCTGGCACCGGCTGCCAGGGCCGGCGCCGAGCTCGAACGTCGTCGAGTCCCACGCACGAAGGCGGAGGAGACCGCTGTTCATCGTATTGCCGCCCGCCCACTCCTCGATCGCGATCCAGAGCGAGCTCGCTCCGGGGGCGGCCCACGCCGATCGGATCTCGAACGTGTTGAAGATCGGTGACGACTTCTGGAGCACCGTCCACCCACCCGCAGACAGCTCGGAACCCTCCGGAGCCGCAGCGCCGCGCGCATAAACGCGGAGGTCGGACCACGGGACGGGGACGCCGAGCGCGAGCTCCGCGGACTCACGGAGCCACACGCCGGTGATCGTCTCGCGTGAGCCGGGATCGGATCGGCTCCATGACGTTCCGTCGAAGTGGGCGAGCGCGCCGAGCGCTCCAGCGACCCAGACATCGTCGGCGGATCGACCGTGGACGACGTTCACCCGCGTCCGCGGGTCGAAGCTGCCTCCCTTCGTGCTCGAATCGAACGGACCGTTCGAGCAGAGCGTGTCCGCGGTGCACGTCTCCGGGAAGTATTGGCAGTCGCCGCAGACACCTGCGTCGGCGTTCGGCTCGACGCTGCCGCCGTCGGAGGCGGCATCGACCGACACACCGGCGTCGTCCGGGGGGATGGGCTGCGCGGGCGAAGGCTCGGGCTCGACGAGCGCCTCCGTCGACGCGCACGCGGTGATCCCCAAGGCGATGAGCCACGCTCGCAGCTTCATTTGATGCCTCCGTCGTCCTGAGGCAACGTGCAAGGCTCGACGACGCATCGACCGCCGACGCAGGCTTGCCCGGCGACGGCATCGCACACGACGCCGCAACCGCCGCAGTTGCGCGGGTCGCTGTTCGTGTCGACCTCGCACTCGTCCGCTGGGTTCCCGTTGCAGTCCGCTCGGCCCTGAACACACTCGGTACCGCAGGTACCAAAGGTGCACGTCGCCACGGTGAGCGGCGTCGTCGCCAGGGACTGCGGGCAGGCGTGTTTGCACGCTCCGCAGTTCTCCCGGTCCGAAGCGATGTCGGTGCACTTCCCCGTCAGACAGAACGAATGACCGTCGATGTCGAGGCAGATGTCACCGCAGTACGTCTCCCCTTCAGGACAGGCGCAGAAGAACGTGCCGACTTCGTTCCCCTGGCACTGCTGATCTGGACCACAGGCGTTGCCGCAGGCGCCGCAGGAATCCGGCGAAGAGTTGCTCGACTCACACCCATTGGACGACGGCAGATCGATATCGCCGTCGCAATCCATGTAGTTGGACGGAAAACTAATTTCGCACTTCCGTTTTCCGCATTTACCGTCACGGCAGCCGTAATAGGTATGGGGCGGGAGCGCAGATCCGTCTCCGGCGGGATCGCACGTATTCCCGCACCCTCCGCAGTTCGCGTCGTCCCTACTCGGGTCGACGCACATCGGGCTGCCGTCGGGCAACGGGCAGAGGATCTTGCCGTCGGGACATCCGCATCGAAATCCTTCGGCCGTGTTGATGCACGGCTTGGCAGGGTCGACACACTTCACGCCGCAGGCGCCGCAGTTGTCGTTCGTCGTGCTCTTGGACTCACAGCCGTTGTCGGGGATGCCGTCGCAATCGAGGTTCGACGGAGCCTTACCGCACGCCATGACGCACGTCCCCTCGACGCACTGGAACGTCCCGTCCCCGGGGGCGCTGCCAGGGCATGCCCGACCGCACTGTCCGCAGTTGTTTTCATCGGTGAACAGGTTCACGTCGCAGGCGAACCGCGACGTCGGGCACGTCGTCCAGGGGGAAGGGCACTCGCTCGACGGACAGTACTCGGTGAGGCCTGCATCGATTACATCCGGTCCCGCGTCCGAGAGAGCGAACGATGGTGGCGGTGAAGCGTCCAGTTCGGCGATGACCACGTCGACGCCATTGCAGCCCCCGAAGAGGCACACGGACGCCCCGGGTAGAAGCAACATCAGAGGCGCGACCTGGCGCGCGATGGACCGAAACATCTCGTCGTCCTCCTCGGTCGCCTTCAGCGGAGCGGTGCGCCCGGCTCCGCGACAGGCACGTGTCTCTGGAGCAGCGGATGGCCGATCGCCTTCTCGAGTCGGGCGGTGTACGGCGTGTTCGGGAAGCGGCCGACGAAGGCGTTCGCCCGGCGTGAGGCCTCGTCGCGCTTCCCCAGCTCGACGAGCGCCTCGACCGCGATGACCTCGCGCTCCTGCACGAACTCTCCGGACGGATATTGCCGCGCGTGCTCGTTCGTGAGCGAGAGAGCGCGCGCCGGATCCACCGGCAGCGCCGCCTTCATGCGCTGCACGAGCTCGAGCTCCGTCGCCGAGGTGCGGGGCCGGTCGTCACGACCGGAGGGGCTGGTGCTCGGCGCGGCGGCGGGCGGCGCCGGGGGCAGTTTGTCGACCGAGATTGCAGCCGGATCGCTACCCTCTTGGAAGCGAGGAGCGTCGGCGACGGGACGCGGCGACGGCGGCACGGAGGGGGCGCCCGCAGGCTCGACGGGACGCGACGGGGCGAGCGGTCGCGACTCGCGCAACGAGAAGAGCAGCCCTGCCGTCACGGCGACGCCGAGCGCGCCGAGCTTCCAACGACGAAGCGCCCAGCCGGTGGGCGATGCGTGTGGCTGCCGAGCCGCCGGGTTCGCGACGGCGGCCGAGGCGAGACGTTTCGAGATCCGCTCGAGCGCTGCCTCGGACGGCCGCGCCTGACGCGAGCGAACGAGCGCGCGCAGTGCCTCGCTGCCCGTCGTTTCGAGGCGAGGGGGATCGGCGTCGGCCCCCCTCATTTCTCTTCTCCGATCGCGCGCGTCAGCTCTCGGCGTGCAGCGTAGAGGCGCTTGTAGGCGGTCTTGAGCGGACAGCGGAGCACTTCAGCGACTTCACGCATCGACATTCCCTCGATCTCGTAGAGGAAGAAGACCGCTTGCTTGTCCTCGTCGAGCGAATCGACGATGCGGTTCAAACGTTCGAACTCTGCGCGCACGGACGGATCCCGCAGGTCGACGCCCTCCGGCAACGTCTCGACCGGCTCCTCGTGACGGCGGTGGCTGCGGCGCCGATAGGCGGCTGCGCATCGACGCGCGATCTCCCACAACCAGCCTCGTTCATTTTCGACCTCGGCCTCCGCGAGCCGGCGAAGGGCGATGAGGAAGACCTCCTGCGTCTGGTCCTCCAGGTCCGCCTCCGCCACGCCGAATTGCCGCAGCGTGCGCCAGACGTAGGTCGCGTGCGTCGAGAAGAGCTCATCGATCGTCATCGGTACGTCGATCGCGTGGGTACGTACCTCTCCCACGGCGACAGTGCACCCGATCGGAACATCCACAAACGGATCGTGCTCGGGGACCACCCCTTTTCTCCCGGGCGGCTTCTTTTTCTGAGCTCAGTCGAACCGGTAGCTGACCCCAAGCGTCAGTTTCCCGGCGACGGCGCTCGGCCGGTGCAGGCGGAAGAGCGTCTCGTCGGCTCGAAGCGCGAACCGGTCGCGAGCGAGGACGCCCTCGACTTCGGGGAGGACCTCCAGAGAGAACGAATGGGCGAGAGGAAAGCGCGCGAGGATGCCCGGACCGACGAGGAACGTCGCGCGGGCGTCGTCATGGACCACGGGGAACCCCGCCGCCGACGTGCCAATCCGCGCGACGGACACCGCGATGGTCGGGACGAGCTCGATCCGGGCCGTCTGCACGACCGAGACGCCGACGCGCGCAGCGATCGCGGCGAGCTGAAAATCGATCGAGCCGCTGCCTGCGCGCACGATCCCGCCGTCTTCGAAGGCTCCTTCGATGCCGAACGCGAGGGAGCGCCATGCGTAGCCGGCTCGCAGCACGGCGCCGAAGCCCGTGTTCGGGAGGACGCCGCGTGAAACGCTCCCCGCAGCGCCGAGATGTACCCGGTGCGTCGGCGTCGGCTCGGGCGGTGAGGCACGCGTCGGCGGCGCTGGTGAAGGCGACGTCGCGGCCGGAGGCTTCGTCTCGACAGGAGCGTTCACGTCGGGAGACGGCTCCGTCCCGGGAGGCGTGGGCTGGGCGGGTGCACTCTTCGTCTCCGAGGAGGATGAGCGCGCAACCGCGATCATCATCGCGAGCACCAGCGCGGTCGGCGTGGCGATCTCCTCGCAGTTGGGCTTGTCCACCCGGACGCGGCGCCCGCCAGCGGGATGTCCCCCGGCGTCCGTCATCGTGAGGGTCACGACGAACCCCCGCTTGTCCTCGATCACGCGTCCTTGCACGAAGAGCTTCGGAGGGTCGTCGGACGGAGGCTCTCCGAGCTCGGCGCGGGTCTCGGCCAGGATCCGATCGCGCGACGGGCAACCGTCCGGAGCGGACCAGGAGAGCTCGAACGGGGCGGCCTCCGCCGTCGCGTGCACCGTGAGCGCGAATGCCAGGACGGTCGCCGTCGTCCGCGCGCGCCCGCCGTTCCGGCTGCAGAGCATCTCGCGAGGCCTCGGGCGGATGATACTCGAGAGCCTCGTGCCAGGCGCTCGAAAGGGCGGCGCCAGACGAGCTTGCGCGGTCACCCCTGCCCCGCCTCGCGCATACTGCGGCCATGGGACGGCCGGACAAGGCAAAGGTGGCGCTCCTCGTCGTCGCCGCCATGTTCGGCTCGAGGCATGCGGCTGCGCAGGAGGAGCCGCTCTCCGTTTACGTCGACCCGCGCGCGAGAGGCTGTCCGACCGAGGACGAATTCCGCCGCGAAGTCGCACGCCAGAAGGGCGACGAGGACCGCTCACGAGCATCCCACGAGCACGGGGCGCGGGATGCCGTCCGCGAGCACGGGCCACGCGTGTCCGTGCGCATCGAGCTCGCCTCCGGTGTGCTTCAGGCAGTGATCGACGTCGACGAGGTCCCTTCGTCGGGCGGTCGCGGAACCGACCGCGTCGTGCGGCGTCAGACGCTGCGCGCGCCGGCGCATGCCTGCCGGGATCTCTCCGCCGCCGCTGCCATCGCGGTGAGCCTCGTCTTCCGCACGGCCGACCTGCGTCCCAGCGAGGCCGTGCCGGAGCGACCGCCCGACGAGGCGGCGCCACCTCCTTCGAGGCCCGCCCCGACGGAAGCGACGGCGGCTCCAGGCCCGCCACCGCGGCCGCCTCGAAGGGAGCACCCCGCGGTCGTTGCCCCGGCCGACCCGGGCGCGGGCGCATCGAGGTCGCGCGGCCCGCGGCATTCGCTGTTCGCGGGCGGGCTGATCGGCCGATCCGCCGTCCCGGAGCTCGGGCTCGGGACGGTGATCGGGTACGGCGCGACGTGGCGCGAGCGCTGGGGCGTCGCCGTCGAGGCGAGCTCCCTCTTTCCGCGCGATGCGGCGGCCGCTCGCGGTGCCGCCATCCGGATCCGCTCGATGGCCCTCTCCGTCGGGCCTTGCCGTCATGAGGGCATGTTCTTCGGTTGCATCGCGGTAGCGTTTGGCGCGACCGTGGGCACCGGCACACATGTCCAATCGCCCGAAACGGGCGTGTTCGCCTACGTCGAGCCCAACGTTCGCGTCGGAGCTCGCGTGGCGCTAGCTCGGCCGTTCGCGCTGCGGGCCGACGTTCGTGGGGGTGCCCCGCTCACTCGCCCGCGGCTCCTCATCGAACAAGACCCGGTTTGGCGTCCGCCGGCCGTCACGCTCGCTGCGACCGTGGCGGTCGAGACGACTTTTTGATGGTCGTGCGGGGGCACCGGTGACGGATCTCGACCGCAGCCTCCAAGACCCAAGTGTGGAAGGTGGACCCGGCGTCGCTCGAGAGCCCTCGTCGAAGAGCGAGCTCTTCCGCCACGTCTTCGAACAGCACTTCGAGCGCGTCTGCCGAAACCTCCGGCGCCTGGGCGTCCGCGAGCGCGAGCTCGAGGACTGCGCTCTCGAGGTCTTCATCGTCGTTCATCGCCACC
>Ga0164243_10013074_pt1 | contig 11708 bp, 16 predicted proteins | sample OricompcompostOP_FD_108781 | JGI IMG/M metagenome (GOLD analysis project Ga0164243, IMG submission 108781) | Organic Plus compost microbial communities from Emeryville, California, USA - Original compost - Organic plus compost (OP) | ecosystem: Engineered > Solid waste > Mixed feedstock >...
CATGATCACGTCGGGCGTGCGCTCGTCGTTCACCTACGCGGGTGCGGCGACCGTGCCGGAGTTCCACGAGCGCGCGCGGGTCGGCCTGCAGTCCGCCGCCGGCTACGAGGAGGGCAAGGCGCTGCCCTTGATGTCTTAGAAACATAGCACCGAACCCGAGGGCGCTGGCGGCGCGACATGGACGGCACACGGCGGCGCGCGTAAACGTACGCGCGCACGTGTCGGCGTGGTCAGACCATACCCCGAATGCGTGTTAATGTCCTCTCGGCGGCGCGACGGTCGCGCCGCGCCAGAGAGGGAAGTCATGGAGCACTTTGAGCACGACCTCGACGAGCGGGTCGAGGCGTTCGGCGCCCTGCCGGTCGAGGCCGCGGTCGCGAGGTGGGCGTACAGCGTGCGGCGCGAGGCCGAGGCGGCGGGCGACGCGGCACGCGCCGCGGAAGCGGTCGAGCTTGCCGAGGCGGTCACGGTCGGCGGCGTCGATGCGTTCGCGGAGCTCGCCGCCGTGGCCGGGATGGGTGCCGTCGAGGCGGCCGCCGTGCTCGCGGCGATCGACGGCGAGCTCGCGCGGGCGACGACGCGACTGCTGGAGGCTGTGGCGGCGTAAGGGAGCGGCCCGAGTAGGGGTTAGCTACTCGGGACGCCCGACGCCCAGGGTAGGACGGAGGAGCACGATGCAGACAGAGGCCGCGCGCATGGTGAGCTTGGGGAAGTTGCGCCGCGCGCGGTGACGGCGCGCTCACCCTGAGCACGCAGACGGGGGCCCTCGGCGTTATGGCGCCGGGGGCCTCTCGTCGTGTGCGGCGATGAGCTTGTAGAGCTCGGCGAGGAGCGCGTCGCTGGCGCGCGTGCACGTGACGAGGCGGCCCTCGCGTGCGGCATCGATAAGCATGCCGAGTTCGCTGATGGAGAGGGGGCCGAGTGCGCGGGCCATGTCAGTAGATGCGGCCGGGGAGCGATTCGAGGAGCGGGCCGGTCGGCGTCTGAACGAGCGCCGCGAGGAAGTCGGGGTCGTCGAGGATGCGGCGGCGTGCGTCGCGGCGTTCGGTCTCGGTCGGCCCGGTGAGCATCGCGTCGGCGCTCGCGGCGAGCTCGGGACGGTCGAGGGTCGCGCCGAGATGCCGGGCGAGGATGACGACGAGCTCGGGATCGGGGCGACCGTCGGCGCCGAGGACGTGGCCGCCGAGGGCGAGCTCGCCTCGGTCGGGGGTGGGCTCGTGGCGCATATGTCGAAGAGTAGCGGCAGGGAACGACGAAAGGCCCCGCTCCTCGGGAGTGAGGGGCGGGGCCAATGTCAGGGGATGGAACTTGGACGCGGCGAGCGTGCGGCGCGCGCCTCGCGGGCGCACTCAACGCATACGCTGGCGAGTCCGTCGGGGCGGCTTCGGTTGCTGTGGAACGCGGCGAAGGCAAGCATGCGGCGGCACGCGGGGCAAGGGCGCTTGCCGCTGGGATGCAGACGGGTGCGGTCGGCGGCGACCTCCTCGGGCGTGCGGGCCGCGCGTCGCGCCGCGGTGGCGGCGGCCGAGGCGGCTACGCGCTCGGGATGCCGCGCGCGGTATCGACGCCATTTGTCGGCTCGGCGCCGTGCGGTGCCCTCGGCGGTCGTGTCGGTCACGCGGCGACCGGCCAGAGACCGTGCTCGACCTGAGCGCGGAGGTGTGCCTCGGCGGCGGCGATCCTGGCCGCGCGATCCTCAGTCGACGTGCTGTGGTCGTGGAAGTTGACCTCGTACGTCGCGGCGGGAGTCGATCGGGGGTCGATGCCGCGGCGGTGCAGGTCGGCCATCGAGCCGGGCGCGACGTTCGCGTCGATCGCCTCGTAGCGGTCGCGAGCGGCGGCAAGCTCGTCGACGAGGCTCTCGCCCGTGTTCTGCCCGTAGCCGCGCATGAGGCGGGATGGCGAGTGGATGCCGAGGAAGCCGAGGAAGCCGTCGACGGCGTCGCCGATGAGACTCATGAGCGCCTCGCCGACGGCCCAAGCCATATCCCACAGGCCCGCGATGAGGCCGCGGATGAGGTCGGCGCCCGCGCTCACGAGGTTGCCGACCGCGCCGACGACGGCGCCGACAATGGCGGGGATCACGTCGCGTGTGATGGTGCGGAGGATCGCCGGGACGCTCTGGGAGACGGCGAGCACGAGGCCGCGCATGAGCTCGATGCCCGCGGCGACAAGCGTCGGGATCATCGAGACGAGCGCCGAGACGAATTGCGGGATCATGCCCACGATCGCGACGATGATGTCGGGGAGCGCCTGGGCGATCGCGAGCACGAGCCCGAGGAAGAGCTCGATGCCCGCGATGACGAGGTCGGGGAGCATCGAGACGACCGTCGTAACGATCGAGGGCAGGAGGTCGAGGATCGCCGTGATGAGCACGGGCACGAGCTCGACGACCGCCTGGACGAGCCCCTGGAAGAGGCCGAGCCCCGCCTCGATGATCTGCGGGAGCATCGAGAGGAGCGCCTCGGCGAGGACGGGCAGGATGCCGATGACCGCCGAGACGATCTGGGGGATGGCGATGACGAGCGCGTCGACGAGCCCGAGGAAGAGCTCGACGCCCGCGGCGATCACGAGCGGGACGAGCGCGGCCAGGGTCGCGACGATCTGCGGCAGGAGGCCGAGGAGCTCGGCTTGAAGCTCGGGCCTGGACTCGGTGAGGCCGAGGATGAGGCCGCCGATGAGGTCGACCCAGATCGCCTCGGCGAGCGCCGGGTAGATGTCGAGGTAGCTGGCGAGGAGGCCGGGGATTGTGTCGAGGATCGCGATGATAGCGGGCACGGTGAGCCCGAGGGCGGCGTCGAATAGGTGCGTGAGTCCGCCGCTGGCGAGCCAGCCGACAACGCCGCCAAGGGCGTTCTGGAGCATCGCGGCGACGCCAGCCATACCGCCGCCGTTGGCGGTGAACGCGTCCTGCATCGTGGCGCCGAAAGAGGCGAAGCCGTCGGCGAGGCCCTGCACGGTCGGCATGAGCTCAAGGAGGATCGAGCGGGCCGCGGTGGCGAACGGCAGGAAGCCGAAGCCGAGCGTCGCAACGATGTTGTCCCACGAGGCCGCGAGCCGCTGACCGACGCCCTCGTAGGTCGACGACTCGCGCGCGAAGTTGCCTTGCGCGTCAGCCGTCTGCTCCATGATGAGCGCGAGCGTCGCCGCGGACTGGGCCTGAGCGTCGAAGGCGCCGTTGACCTTCTCGAAGCCCATCGCCGCGGCCTTCGCGTCGATCGTGGCCTGTCTCAGCGTGACGCCGTAGCGCTCGATCGGGTCGCGCTCGCCCTTGAGGGCCGACGAAATAGCCTCGACGGCCTCCTTCGTCGTGCCGCCGAACATGGAAGCCATATCCGCGCCCGCGGTGATGAGGTCATTCGTCTTGGGCCCGAGCTCGTCCATCGCCGTTCCGGCGTTCTTGAGCTGGGAGCCGATGAGTACGGCGAGGTTGTTGTACTCGTCGCGGGCGAGGCCGACGCTCGTCGAGGCGGACTGGGCCCACGTGTGCATCTGTGTGGAGTTGCCCTTGAACACCGTGTCGATCGCGCCGAGCGACTGCTCCAGCGAGCCCGCGGCGCGGACGGAGGCGGCGACGCCGTTGCCGACAGCCGCGACCGCCGCGGCGACCGCGAGAGGGCCCACGACGCGGCCGAGGGTGCGGCCGATCACGCCGCCGAGGTCGCGCCCAGCGCGCTCGCCATGCGGGGCGAGGGCGCCGCGAGCGGGCGGGAGCGGGCCGACATCGGGGCGGATGATGAGCTCGGCGGTACCGAGAGGCTGAGCGGGCATGAGCGGGCCAATCTGCGGGCGCACGACAAAGCCCCACGGCGCGCGGAACCGTGGGGCTTGAAGTGGGGGACGGGGCTACTGGAGGCGGGCGAGTACCGCCGAGCACGCGGCGTGTGCGAGCTCGCGGGCGTGAGAGTCGTCTAGGAGACGTTTGGCGGCGAGGACGGCCCAGAGCGAGTGCTCTCGCCGGTAGAGCGCGTGCCAGGCGCCAGGGGCGCCGAGGTCAACCTCGACGAGCTCGTCGGCGAGCGGGGCGGTGACGATCACGGGAACCTCCTAGAAGGGAGCGGGGAGCGACGGCACGACAGGCACGACGCGCGGCGGCGCCGGGTCGATGCGCTCGCGAGCGGCCAGCACGAGCGGGTGCGGCGGGCGGGTCGACCATCGGGCGCCGGGGTCGCGCAGGTCGACGGGGCTGGGGAGGTATCCGGCATCCGCCGCGAGGGCGTCGAACGCCACGCGGGCGAGGTAGGCCGGTCGGATGCGGTGGCTGGTTGCGTGCTCGGTCGCGTAGGCCAGCGCGGCGGACTCCATCGCTGCGATGTGCTCGCGCACGGTGCCGAGCTTCTTGACGCGCGGGACGGGCGGGACGCGGACGGGGACGCCCTGCGGGTAGAGGTCGCCGTCGGCGGCGGGGGTGTGGGCCTTCTCCTTGCGGCGGGCCATGTCAGCGCACTCCGTAGGCGCCGCGCGCCGAGCCTCGACGCTGAGGCCGCGCGTCATCCTCGGTCGGGATGCGAAGTGAGGCGAGGAGGCGCGTCATAACGACCTGCTGAGCGCGGGCCTCGACGAGCGCCGGGTGAGCCTTGACGCCCTGCGGTGACGCCACGGTGACGCCCTCGCGGCGGACGACGGCATCGAGCTCGTCGAGACGGTCGCGGGTGCGGCATGCCTCGACGAGGAGCGAGAGCTCATGCGCGTCGAACTCGGCGAGGTCGACGAGCTCGGCCCAGAGAGCGGCGCCGGACTCGCCGAGCTCGGGCGGGGTGGCGGTGTCGGTCATGCGGGCGCTCCTTTCGAGGGCGTCACTGTTCAGATAGGCCGGAATGTTTCAGGGGTCGCGCGATGGCAGACGCTATGGCCGCTCGGGCGGGGCTGACCGCCCCTAGGGGAGTAGTCCCCCAGGGTGGGTCACGTGGGGCCCCAGGGGGTAGAGTCCGAGCCATGGGGGGACGGCTTGGGGGCGTCGCGATAGTCGCGCTCGTGACAGTTGGGTTGAGCGGTTGCGGATCGTCGCGCGAGGCGGCGCTCGAAGAGGAGTGCCTCGCACAAGTTGCCGCGAAAGCGGGCGTCGAGGTCAGCGACCTCATCGTCGACGATCGGATCAAGAATCCCGCGGGAAGCCTCGACTGGCGCGGGACGTATCCGGGGGGCGAGTGGGCTTGTGCGGGCGCGATGGACAGCGACGAGCTCTTGTCGGTCGTCGTCCTGCCTGACTTGTAGGGCGGGGAGGGTCAGGGCGTCTCGGCCGAGCGAGCGCGCTCGTAGGCGAGACGCTCGCCGCGAGCGATCCTCTTATCGCGCACCCAGCACTTGAAGCGGCGGATGGTTCGGTGGTGCTTGAGGTCGTCGATGCGGCAGAGGAACCAGACCCGCGCGCGCCGACCGAACTGGACGAGCTTCCACTCGTGGGGTAGTCCGTTCAGGAGCCAGATCGCGACTTGCACGTCGGGGCTGTATTGAGGCGCCATCGTGTCCGGTTGCTCGATGGTGCGGAGCTCCTCGGCGTGTTCGCCGTAGAACTCGGTCAGGACGGAGCGCCGCCGCTCTGGGTAGGCCCAATCCGTCGCGACCTTGCATGCGCGCTGGACAATTGCGTCGTATGCCGCCGTATCCGGGTACGTGAGCGGGCCCCGTCCCTGCCTCAGGAGAGCATCGGCGCGTTGATCGAGTTGGGACAGCCAGCCCCGTATCTCGTCGCGGTCGTAGCGTGCTCGTGTGCCATAGCCCGCGACGGCTTGATTGAAGGCGTGGCTCGCGTCCTCGCGACTCATTGCCCCCGTCGTCAGCGCGAGTGACAGGTCAGCGACACGCTCGACGAAGGCGTCGGCATATGCCTTGTCCGAGGGGAAGTCGCGGTCGCGGCGTTGAGCGCGGGACGCACTCACGGCGATGCCGATTGCCAGAATCGCGGCGATGGTCGACACGACGGAGGCGACGACTTGCACCCAAGTCGCGATGACGAGGCCGGGGTCGGCAACCGGGCCGGGATCGGCTAACACGCGTGCAGGATACCGCGGGCCTCCGACGCGCCCGCGCGAGGCGCGACTACGCGCCGACAAGCCTCGCCAGCTTCTCGGCCTGGCCGAGGATGGCGACCTCGTCGGTTGCGGTGATGAGCTCGACCGCGGCCTCGGCGCCGGGGTAGCGCCGAAGGGCGCGCTCGATCCAGAGGGCGCGACGTGTGCGGTCGAGCTCGCTGGCGAGCGCGACGACCTGAGCGCGGGCCGCGGCGAGCTCGTCGGCGGTGCGTCGGGGTGCGGGACGGCGGGACATGCGCGGGACTCCTCGGGGTAAGAAGGCCCCGCCCCCGGTGCCTGACAAGGAAGCGCACGAGGGCGGGGCGAGGGCCGCGTAGGCGATACGCGGCGGGCGGGCGTAGGAGAACGCGACGGCCTCCTGAGCGGCCCGCTGAGGCCGTTCTAGCGGGCCGCGGCGACGATACGGTCGGCGAGGTCGCTCGTCGACTGTTCGGCCGTCACGCGGGCGATGGCGGCGTCCCGCGCGCGGCGCAAGCGATCCAACGTCGGGCCGAGGTTGTTGTCGTCGCGGGCATGCTCGATCGCGTCGCGCTTACGCCAGCCCTTGCGTTCGAGCTCGTGGACGAGGTCGGCCTCGACGGTGCGACGCTGGTCGGGTGTGAGCGCGGCGACGGTCGCCGGGTAGGCGCCGAAGGGCTCAGCGGAGGGCGGCGGCTTGGGCGCGGCGGCGGGCGTCGGGGTTGTCGCGAGCGCCTCGGCGACGATCGCGTCGATGTCGATCGGGCTCATCGGCCGATCACCTCGCGTGCGTCGCGGACGATTCGGGCGAGCTCGGTGCTCAGGACGTAGCTGAACGCGCCGTCGCGGCGGAGGAAGAGGGAGGGCGTCAGCTTGTCGGCCTCGGCGAACGCCGCGAGTGCCTCCTCGAAGGCGTCGAACGCCGCGAGCGTGGCGGCGTGCCGTTCGCGCGTGACGCGATCGGCAACCTCGGCGGCCTCGGGGCTGGCCGCGAGGTGGTCGCGCAGGGCGTGCCACGTTGTCTTTACGAGCCGGTTCGCGCGCTCTTCGGACTTGCGGGCGTCGTCGGCCTCGTACTGCAAGCGTCGCCATTCATCCACGACGACATTGCGTCGCGGCACGTAGTTGCGATCGCGGTCGATGACGCTGGCCTCGCGGAATGCGACGGTCGCGGCGGCGCGTGCGGCGCGAGCCTCCTTCGCGGCGGCGGTGGCCTTCGCGAAATCGGCGGCGAGCGACTTGGCCGAGGGTACGGCGTCGACGAGCCACGCAGGAGCGGGCGGGCGGGTATCGCTGCTGTAGCCGTTCGGCTCGGTGGGCAGGGAGAGCATGTGTGTGCTTCCGTTCTTGTCAGGGGCGCCACCTGGGCGCCGTGCGGTCATGCACGGCCCGAAGGAGGGCCGAGCATGCGACGTGGCGCCCCACGAAGGGCGCCGGTCAAGTGGGATGCCCGCCGAGGCCGCCCCGGCGCTCGTAGCGCGCGATGGGGGCGAGCGGGGTTGTAGTAGGGGTGCGGGTACGGGTGCGTTTACACGGGCGGGAGGCTCGGTTGCGTCCGCGTGAAGGCGAGCACCCGACCGGGGCCGATGCGCACGAGCTCGGCGAGCACCTCGTTACGCACGGGCCGCGGGATGGCGAGGAGGCCGCGAGCGATCGCGCGTGAGACGCCGAGGGCGGCGGCGATGCGGCCGGGGCGGCGGTCGGGGAGCGGGGTCGTCATGCTGTCCTTCGTCGGAATCGGTCGGTCGCGTCGATGACGCGGCCCTCGGTGCCCGTCGCGGCGAGCGTGTCGCGCTGAAGCATGAGAGCTCCGACGCGGTCGCCGCGGCGGAGGAGGTCGAGGCGCCGCTCGTAAAGGTCGAGCTCGCGCTCCTCCTCGTCGTTGCGGTACGCCTTGGCGTCGGCCTCTTCGCGGATGGCGTCGGCGCGGTTGCGGATCGCGGCGGCGGTTTCGTGCATCGTCTCGGTGTCCTCTCGTGACGTGTCGGTGAGTCGGTGGTAGCGGCCATCGGCGCGGCGCACCTCGGCGACGCCGAGCTCGCGGAACAGAGCGAGAGCGCGGCGCGGGCCGACGGCGACCGGGTGCGGCGGGTAGCCGTTCTCGGCGGCCTCTTCGGGCCAGGAGTCGACGGGGGCGGCGGGCTTGACCGGTCGCGCGGGGCGAGGGCCGTCGCGGCGGGCGTCGTGCCACTTGATGTCATCGCGCCAGCGGGCGAGCACGCGGTCGTATCGGCCGAGAGCGAGCTCGTGCGCGGCGAGCTCGGCGCGGTACTCATCGCGTGCGGCGTCGAAATCCTCGACGGCTGTTTCGACCCAGTCAGCGAGGCGCTCGACGAGCTCGGCGCGGGGGATGAGGTCGACGTCGAGGTCGTCGGCCCACGAGTCGCGGTCGGCGAGGAACGCGGCGACCGTCTCGCGCTCGCGGCGGGCGCGGCGGGCGCGTCGGGCGGCGTCACGCTCGGCCGCGCTCTTCGCGGCGGGACGTTCGCGCCGAGTGCGGTCGGTGGGGAGGCGGTCGAGCGCGGCGGGTACAGCGGCGGCGATGTCGTCGAGATACGCGGCGCGGTCGGCGCTCGGGGCGAGGCGGAGGTACGTGCGGAGCCCGCGGTACAGGTCGGAGTGTCCGTGAGTGGCGACGCCGAGCACCCGCTCGGGGAGGTTGCCGAGGAGCTCCTCGACGCGGGCGCGGAGCTCGGCGGGCGGGATCGAGACAAGGTCGCCGTCGCGGCGTACGACGATGCCGTCGGGGCCGCGGTACGTGGGCGCCTCGTCGGTGAGGTGGCGGGCCACGAGGTAGCGCGCGACGTGCGCCGCGGAGGGCACGCGGGGATGGGCGGGCCAGTCGGCGACGGGGTCGAAGAGCTCGACGACGCGGGCGCGAGGATCGCGGGGGACGTGGCGCACGCTGTTCGAGGCGTAGCGCCGGACGGCGAGGGGAGCGGCCATGTGGGTGAGTCCGTTTCGGTTGAGCGGGTGCGCGCCGCGAGTGAGCGGTCGGCGGGTTGAGACGCGGGGGCGGAGCGGTGGGACGCGAACGGCCCCCGTGACCGTCGCTCAACCTTCGACGGGCGGGGGCCGCTCACTACAACGCGCGGGGGCTCAGGCCGGGCGAGGTTCGCGTGTGAACGCGGGACTATGGGCGCCGCTATGCGGCGGCGGCGGGGATGGTTGCCTCGGCCTCGCGGGCGAGGGCGTCGAGCTCGGCGACGAGCCGGTCGCGCTCGGCGGCGTCGGCGGCGCTCGTCATGCGGACGATGAGCGCCGACTGACGATGCAGGAGCGACGCGGCGGCGGCGGCCTGGGCGGCCTGGCGTTCGCGGCAACGGCGAACGCGGCAGGTGACGGAACAGGTCAGAGCGTGCGCTCGTGCGGCCTTGAAGGGGCGACCGCACGAGTCGCACTCGATCGTGTAGGTGGTCAATGTGACTCCTCGGGCGGGTGCGGTGGGATATTTCCCCTTGGACGTAATAGGCGGCCAGTGTGCCCAACGCTTAGAGGCCGCGGCGTGTGAGGCGCACAAGGAGAGGCGGCCAGTGGCGGGGCGAGTGCCCAGGCGAGTTGGCGCCGGGGCGGGTGAGCGCCGGGGCCGGGGCCGACGGGCGGCGTAGTGACAGATACGGCCCACGAAATCCTGAATCCTTCCCTTCTCTATTCCCGGCGTAGAGAGAGAGCTCGCTTAGGCGGGGAATAGGTAAGGGAGGGAGTAATGATTTCGTGGGCCGTATCTGTCACTAGATCTCCCGCGGCGCCGAGACGGGCGGGGCGCCGCGGCGACGCCGGGCCGACACGCTATCGTGACGGTCGTGTCTGAACCCATCGAGCCCCAGCCCGCGGGCATAAGCGGGATGACGGTCGCGGGCCTCGCGCTCGGCGTTGGTGCCGTGCTCCTGTGGCTGACAGTCGCGCGACTCTACGCGCCCTTCGTGCTCGCGATCGCCGGGGCCGCGGTGGTTGTCGGCGTCGCTGGCGGAGTTTCAGCCCGGCGCACGGGCGCCTCGGGCGTGTGGCTCGCCCGCGTCGGCGTCGCGCTCGGGGTCGTCGCGGGCGTCGCGACGCTCATCGCGATAACGACGGGCCGGTAGGCGCTCACGAGGCGGCGTCGACGACGGCCGCGTCGTGGTCGGCCCACATGAGCTCGACGCGGTCGGCGGCGGGCACTTGTCCGCCGCCACGACCGCCCGGCAGAAGCCGCACGTGGTCGAGCGCGTAGAGCACGATCGCGCGCCGCGCGCGGACGCCATCTGGAGTCGACGGGTCGGCGGCGTGCCATGCCTCGGCCCACGTGCGGCCGGTCGGCACGTAGGCCGTGTGCACGGCGGCCGGGCGATCGCGGAGCTCGCGACGGCGAGCCTTGAGGGCGTCGATGCGCGCGAGCATGGCGGCCGTGTCGACGCCGTCGCGCATGAGCGCCGCGGTCGCTTCTTGCAGAGCCGAGTCGATCGCGGCGAGGTCTGCGGCGGCCTCGGGGTTGTCTACGACGCGCACCTCTTCGACCTCGGGGGCCGCGCCCACAACCGCGAGGAGTCGGGCCTCGACGTAGTCCTCTAGCGTCGTCGCGGGAATCTGCGGCGACGGGCACGGTGGGTCAATGTCGCGCCGCTTCGCCGCGCATCGGTAGACCTTGAGGTCGCCGTAGTTGACGACGTACAGCTTCGAGTCGCACACGCCGCAATACGCGACGCCAGAGAGCACGCGGGCCGCGCGGCGCCGCGACGAGAGCTTGCCGGAGGCGACCGGGAGCCGATCGCGTACCAGCGACATCGTCGCCGCGTCGATCACGGGCGGCCAGAAGGTGATAGGAAGGCCGCGCTCGTCGGCCACGGGGCGGCGCTCCGTGCGGGGCTTGCCGTCGTCGAGTACCGGCTCGCCGTCAGAGTCAAGGACAGGCACGGCATGCGTAGTCCTGCCCATGAGAGTCTCTGAGACGAGGAGCGATCGGAGCGAAGGCAGGTACCAAGTGCCTGTCGCGAGGCCCTCGGTCGGCTTGCCAGCCTGGCGGGCCTTGCGGGCGGCGCTCTTCGGCGCGGGCACGCGCGAGTCGTTGAGGTAGTTGGTCAGCTCAGTCAGCGACGCGCCGCCGAGGAGCCGGGCGGCGAGCTCGCGCACGAGCGGGGCCTCGACCTCGTCGTGCACGAGCACGCGGCCGGGGCCGTCGGGGTTGGCGATCGAGCGGTAGCCGAAGGGGACGGTGTAGCCGCGGAAGCGCCGCTCGCGGAGTAGGTGGGCCTGTGAGCTCTTGACGCGCGTGCTCGTGTTCTCGGCCTCGATGCGGGCGACCTCGGCGAGCACGGCCGCGATGATGCGCCATGCCGCCTGATCCGAGCGGAGGCCGTCGCGGTGCGCGACGAAGAGGGCCGACGGCCGGGCGTCGAGGGCGTCGACGAGGTCACCGAGGGCGGCGATGCCCTGGCGGCTCCAGCGGTCGAGCTTCCACACGACGAGCACGTCGGCCTCGCCGTCGCGGAGCATGCGGAGGGCCTCGGCCGCGTTCGCGCGCGTCTTGCGGCCGCTCACGCCGTCGTCGACGAGCTCGGCGACGATCGCCCAGCCCTCGCGCTCGGCGAGCTCGACGAGGTCGGCACGCTGGCGGTCGATCGAGGTCGAGGCGTCGTCGGACTGGGAGAGGCGAAGGTAATGCACGGATCGCCGAGCGGAAGGGGCGGTCATGCGATCGGTGCCCGCGAAGAGGTCGGCGGGCGAGTAGTCGGTGTACATGCG
>Ga0164243_10013075_pt1 | contig 11707 bp, 8 predicted proteins | sample OricompcompostOP_FD_108781 | JGI IMG/M metagenome (GOLD analysis project Ga0164243, IMG submission 108781) | Organic Plus compost microbial communities from Emeryville, California, USA - Original compost - Organic plus compost (OP) | ecosystem: Engineered > Solid waste > Mixed feedstock >...
AGCCCGTTTTATTGAACACCCTGATATGCGGCGGTATCCTGCCCCTGCCTGCTTTGAAGAGGAAGAACTTGGTATAACTGTCAAAAAACTCAGTGGTGTCGTATTTGGGATATTCGCTTTCGCCGGGCAGCTGTGACATGTAACGATACAGGAACTGATAATCTGATTCCGTAAGATGGAATCGCTGGTCGTCAGCAACAGTTTCCGGGAATATAACGGATTGGAGTATGCGCTGTATATCTTCCAGCGGAAAATTATTGTGCGTGGTAAAATCCATAGGCGCCTGGATCAGACTATCCTGCCGGTTGTAGTGCGCCCGGCCGATCAGTATTTTTTTGCTGAAATCAAATGGTGTTGGGTTGTATGCCGGTGGTTGTGCATACAACAGCTTTTCACCGTCCATAAAACGGAAAGGGTTGGTATGGCGGTTCTGCTCTTCATTCATGGTTACAAATCGCCGGGTGATGCGTATGACTTTATAGCCCATGTCCCACAGGCGCTGGTTCAGCGTTTGCTGCCCTACAAATTCATACAGGCGATTGTAGGCATCGTTGTCGCTAACGAGAAAGATCTTCTTTACATAATGTGCTACCGAGGGCAGGTAATTGGCTGCGCTGCTATCGTACATAACACGGGTTTGCCGTTCCCAGGCACTGTCGGTAAGCATGGTGGTGTACTTGTTTACGCCATATTGCTCCAACTGGTTTATTTTCTCCAGGGCAAGCAATGCTGCAGGCAATTTTACCGTGGACGCAGGATTGAAATACCTGTTGCGGTCCACATGCAGGTAATAATTTTTCAGTTGCGGTTCGTTGTGCTTATTGCGGTTGATCTGTGTATAGATCAGTTGATATTGAAACGTATCCGGCTGGTTCAGCACCTGCAGCAGCTCGGGTGAGGCGTTTTTCCGCAGCAATGCTTCCAGCCACGCATCTGTTTTTTCCTGTGCCGCTGCTTGCAGCGAAACAAGCATTACCAATAGAAGTCCATGCACTCTATTCATAGGCAAAAGGTACGAACGGGGAATGGCATTTGCGCCAGCAGAAACACGCAGGGGGTATTCCTCTTTAACAGACAAGATATTGCTTTGACCGGGAAAGCAGCATGGCCTGCTTTATCATTCCTGCGCATAGAATATTAGTTAGCGACACTGCATTTCGTTCTCTAAAAAACTTCACCCGCCAGAACTTCCTTTCTTATTTACGAATACCTTCTTTCGATTCGGGGCTCAAACCTTTTTCTTTAGGGTAATCGCCTGAGCCGCCTTCACCACTTGTATGTTCTATTTCTTCTCTTTCGCGTTGCGATGCTTCATGACGTGCTGCTGTTCTTCCTTCCTCCGGCGCTTTTTCACTGGGCTGCATCTGCTTACGCATGAATGCGGCACTGGCTTGTGCGCCCAGCAGATCGGCCATCAGCACATGCATTTTTGTTTTGGCGCCGGATATGATTTTTCTTTCGCCTTTCATCAGCGCTTCGTACCCGTCTTTCGCCACCTGTTGTGGTGACAACAGATTCTTCTCCCGATAGATTACTGCATCTTCCTGGCCGGCTTTGTGGAAGAAATCAGTATCTGTAGCGCCCGGCAGCAATACCGTGATGGTGATATTTGTATCGCGCAATTCATCGGCCAGTGCTACACTGAATGAAATCATAAACGCCTTGGTAGCAGCATACACCGCCAGCAGCGGCACCGGTGTAGTACCGGCTTCACTGCCCAGGTTTAAAATTTTTCCTTCGTTGCGGGCAAGCATTTCATGCAAAAAGAATTTGGTGAGGGCAAGCGGCGCTGCAATGTTGAGTTGTACAATGTCCAGGTCGCGTTGCAGATCGGTGGCTGCAAAGGGGCCCCATTCGCCCTGTCCTGCATTGTTGACGAGTGCGTCAATTTCCACCCCCATTTCCTGCACGCGCCTGTAAATACGTTCAGGTGCATCGCGGTCAAAGAGGTCTTCTGCAAGGGGTGTAATTTCTACACTGAACTCCTGCTTGAGCTCATCGCTCACTTCCTGCAGCAACCGTTGGTTGCGCGCCACCAGTATCAGGTTGTAACCATCTGCTGCAAACAGGCGGGTCAGTTCGTACCCGATCCCGCTGGTGCCACCGGTAATAAGGGCATACTTATTCCGGTTTTCCATGTTTATAGAAGGCATAGTGCATTTTATTTGGCGTGAATAAAGAGTACAGGGTTTAAAAATTATGCCAGTGGGAACAGCGGAAGGTTAACGAACGGTGCTCCAACCATCTAACAATTTCCCCTATATTGCACCCCTCAATTTTTGCCGCATGAAAATAGTCTCTTACCTGAGAGAAGGGCACGATCGGTTGGCCCTGCTCGTGGATGGATTGTTATACGATTTTGAAGTATTGCACCCTGATTTGCCCGCCAATATGAGTATGTTTCTCAACTTCTGGGACGACTACTATCCCCTGGCGCTGGGAAGCGAAACCATGGTCCGCGAAGGAAAGATTCTTCCTGAACAGGGATTTGCCTATGAAGAGGCAACTATCCTGGCCCCTGTTCCTTTTCCTACTTCCTGCCGCGACGGCTATGCGTTTCGCCAGCACGTAGCTGCTGCACGGCGTAACCGCGGCGTGCCCATGATACCCGAATTTGATCAATACCCGATCTTCTATTTCACCAACCATCATAGTATACAGGGCCCGGGAGAAATTGCGTGCATGCCCGATCATTTTGAAAAACTCGATTTTGAACTGGAAGCCGCTATTGTTATTTGCAAAGCAGGCAGAAATATCCGCGCCGAAGAGGCCGATCAATATATCGGCGGACTGATGATTATGAACGATATGAGCGCACGCCGCCTGCAAATGGAAGAAATGCTGCTCAACCTTGGGCCCGCCAAAGGAAAAGATTTCTGTACGGTGATCGGGCCCTGGCTTGTTACGCCGGATGAACTTACGCCCTATGAAATTCCCGCCAAAGAAGGGCATACCGGTAAGAACTGGAACCTGGGCATGCGCTGCTGGGTAAATGGCAAACAGGTAAGCGAAGGCAACCTGGGCGATATGGACTGGACCTTTGCAGAAATCATTGAACGCGCTTCGTACGGCGTAACATTGTATGCCGGTGATGTTATCGGCAGCGGCACCGTAGGCACCGGTTGTTTCCTGGAACTGAACGGCACCGGCAAACTCAACGATCCCAACTACCCCGAGCAATGGCTGCAACCCGGCGATGTGGTGGAAATGGAAATTGACGGACTGGGCCGGCTGGTAAATAATATTGTGAAGGAAGAAGATGATTTTTCTATCCTGAAAAAGAAAAAGTAGGTTATGATTTTTGACCTGAAAGATCTGCCAACGGTAGAAGTACAATATTACCTGCAGCACGTTGTTGCACCGCGGCCTATTGCCTTCGCAAGCACAATTGACAAAGCAGGTAATGTGAACCTGAGCCCGTTCAGTTTCTTCAATCTTTTTTCCAGCAATCCGCCAATTGTGGTGTTCTCTCCCTCACGCCGGGTACGCAACAATACTACCAAACATACGCTCGAAAATGTACAGGAGGTGCCGGAAGTAGTGATCAACATAGTTGATTACGATATGGTGCAGCAAACCAGTTTGTCCAGCTGCGAATATCCCAAAGGCGTAAACGAATTTGTAAAAGCCGGATTCACGCCCGAACCCGCTACACTGATTCAACCGCCCATGGTGAAAGAAAGCAAGGTAAAAATGGAATGCCGGGTACAGGAAATCAAATCATTGGGCAATGAAGGCGGCGCCGGCAACCTGGTGATCTGCGAAGTGATTCGCTTACACATCAGCGATAGTTTGCTTGATGAAAATAAAAAGCTTGATCAGCGCAACCTGCACCTCGTGGCCCGCCTGGGCGGCGACTGGTATTGCAAAGTAGATGCCTCCAATCTGTTCCGGGTAGAAAAGCCGAACGTAAAACTGGGCATCGGGATAGATGCGCTGCCCGATGCTATTCGTACCAGCAGCATTCTTTCAGGCAATGATCTCGGACAGCTGGCCAATGTACAGGAACTACCTGTGGTGGATCCGGCTTTCACAGACAGTAAACTGCAACACATCATTCAATATTACTCGCTCAACCCGGCTGATATGGAAACGGAGCTGCACCGGTATGCAAAAGAATTGCTGCAGCAGGGAAAAGTAAGAGAAGCGTGGCAGGTGCTGCTGGCGCAGGTGTAGCACACGCCATGTTCACAACCACGGGCGGTCCGAACGCTCCACTTCATACAATGCATAGTTCTGTATCTGTTGCGCCAGTTCCAGCGGGATAAAAGGTATCCTGATGGCGCCGCCTGCGGTAACCAGCCGGATCGTTGCCAGTTGTTTGCGTTGCTGGTACAGGGACTGCTGCAAGATCACCTGCTGAATCTTATACCATTTCACCACCCGCACTTTGCGGCCCCAGATACCGCTGATCACCTGGAAGGCGTCGGGCGCAACAAACAGCCGGAAATTTTTCCGGTAGTACCAGGCATTCAAAAAAGTATACAGCACCCATAGCGCCGGCAGCATCACCCATGCATATAAGTGCAATGCAAGAGCCAATGATATCAGCACCATCGCCGGTAACACACCAACCAGCAACACCCGTCGTGTTATGTATGCTGCATGAATGGCATGTACAGCGTGCGCCGTGTCATACAGCGCTTTATGATAATGATTTAACAACACACCTATATACTCCTGCCGGGTAACGGGTACGCGTACCAGTTGTTTTTCATTCACGTCATTACCGGCCACCTGGTGAAACTGCAGGGTATATAACCCTATCTTGCGTCGCAACCAGTTTGCTTCCCAGGAAATAAACTGGATGCGGGGAAACGGCACCAGGAATTGCCGGTTATTTACCAGGCCCATAGAGAGTTTATATCCTCCTGGCGTTTCTGCCAGGTTCAAATTGTAATAGCGCAGCAGTACCATGGCCAGCGATACAAAAATGGAAACAACCAGCACCATGGCGATCAGCAGCGGTATGGACGATAGCAGGCTGCGTGCTGCAGCAGTGGACCCTACCGCATCAATGATCTCGTCGCCGAAAGCCTCGCGTAAATTCTGATATACCGATAACATAAACGCCAGCACAATGAAAAAAGCCTGGAAGTGATTGGCAGTAATACCGAGTTTCAGCAGGTCGCTTACGGAGAGTTGCAGTACAGGTTTTTCCGGTACCGGCATCGCTGACTGTTCTTCTGCCGTCATTTGCTTTTTTTCGTGCAGCAGGTATGTTCTGAAATGGTCTGCCTTGCGCCGCGCGATCGCATCAATTACCGCTTCTGTTTTTTCGGAGCCGGCGGTATCAATGCGCACCTTTACCACATCCAGCAGCTGGTGCAGGAGGTTTTGTTCAATATGCACGGCCTGTATCCTTTCCAGCGGTATGGTGATCTTTTTGCGGGTAATGAACCCTCTGCGGATGATGAGGTCGTCATCGGCAATATAAAAGCGGAACCAGATAAAGTCCAGCACCGAATGGATCAGTACGAGTATGGAAATAGCAATTACTATCCAGGTAAATCCATCCTGTCCGTTCTTTTGCCCGGTGCGAAAGACCACCACCAGCAGCAGTGGCCAGAGGGATTTGAGCACGCTGAGCACCGTTTTATACACCATGATCAGCAAACCAGCCGGCGCCTGGCGCTGGGGCTCATGCCAGTCATATTGCTTCGGCTGGTTCATCGGCAATTTTTTTATTGATCCATTCTTTCAGCGATTGGGCCGTTTCCTGTGTCAATCCCGGTATATTCATATCTGCAGCGCCAGACCCTGCGGTATACAGCATGAGCGTGGCCAGGCCGTAGGCGCGCTCCAGTGGTCCCATGCTTACGGTACTGTGCTGAATGCGGTTGAAAGGGCAGGTTTGCGTGCGCCTGATGAACCATCCCGAACGATAGATGATGTCCCTATCGCGGATGGCATAGCCTTTATGCACATAAGACTTTTCAATGAGATAGAAACGGGCAGCGGCTACCAGCAACCAGACGCCGGCCGTGATGCCTATGGCAAGCGGCTCCCGGAACTTTTCAATGAACGCTAAAAGCACTACGGCAATGACCGCCAATACCACCATGACAATCAAACTCTGGATACGCAATACTTTCCGGTAAGCCGGCTCCAGTGGCTGCAGCGGTACAGCCTCCACGCGCGGGAGACTTTCTGTTGGAACAGGTTCATTGAGGAAATTCATGGGTTAAAAGTAGGCATTCCCTGCATTTATTCCCCGGCCCCTGAACGTATTCCGCACAAAGCCACCGCATTGGTCCCCTGCGGGAAAGACCAATTCACTATTTTTGCAAACCTTAAAAGTTACGGGCTATGTTTTTCCGCCTGCCGGCAATGACCGCACTTTTGACCGGAAAGCAAAACACGTAACCTATACCATCTAAACAATATTGATACATGCATCTGTCAGAACAAGAGATTATTCGCAGGGAGAAACTGAAAGAATTACAGCAACTGGGCATTAACCCCTATCCGGCTCCTTTATATCCTGTAAATATTACTGCCGCGGCCATCAAACAACAATACAAGGGAGAAGAAAACAAAGATCAGTTTGCTGATGTTTGTGTGGCCGGCCGTATTATGAGCATTCGCGATATGGGTAAGGCTTCATTTGCTGTAATACAAGACAGCAGCGGCCGCATACAATTATATATCAAGCGCGACGAAATATGCCCCGGCGAAGACAAGACGCTGTACGACAAAGTGTGGAAACACCTGATAGACATGGGCGATATCATTGGTGTGAAAGGTTATGTATTCACCACCAAAACCGGTGAAACGTCCATCCATGTAAAGGAACTCACCCTCCTGGCCAAATCACTGAAGCCTTTGCCCGTGGTGAAGGTAAAGGAAGGAGAAACCTTCGATGCGGTAACCGATCCGGAATTTCGTTATCGCCAGCGTTATGCCGACCTGATTGTGAACCCCGAGGTAAAAGAAGTATTTGTAAAGCGCACCCGCATGATCAATGCCATACGCGATTTCCTCAACAGTCACGGCGCCCTGGAAGTAGACACGCCCGTTTTGCAGGCCATTCCCGGCGGCGCAGCGGCCCGCCCCTTCATTACCCATCACAATGCACTGGACGTTCCGTTCTACCTGCGCATAGCCAATGAATTGTACCTGAAGCGCCTGATCGTGGGCGGGTTCGACTGGGTGTATGAATTCAGCCGCAACTTCCGCAACGAGGGTATGGACCGCACACATAACCCGGAATTCACCATACTGGAATGGTATACGGCCTACAAGGATTATTTCTGGATGATGGAAATTACCGAGCAGATGATGGAAAAAGTGGCGCTGGCCATTCATGGCACTACCGATGTGCCGGTGGGTGAACACATCATCAGCTTCAAAGCGCCCTTTAAAAGGGTTACCATCTTCGATGCCATTAAAGAACATACCGGCATTGATGTAAGCAATATGAACGAAGCGCAACTGCGCGATGCCTGTCGTCAGTTGGGCATTCATACCGAAGCCAGCATGGGTCATGGTAAGTTGATAGATGAGATTTTCAGTGAGAAATGCGAAGACCACTTTGTACAGCCCACCTTTATCATTGACTACCCGGTGGAGATGAGCCCGCTTACCAAAAAGCATCGCAGCAAACCGGGACTGGTGGAACGCTTTGAACTGATCATAAACGGAAAGGAAATAGCCAATGCCTACAGCGAGTTGAACGATCCCATTGATCAGCGTGAGCGGTTTGAAGCGCAGGCAGAATTAATGAAGCGTGGTGATGATGAGGCCATGTATATTGATCATGATTTTCTGCGCGCGCTTGAATATGGCATGCCGCCTACAGCTGGTATAGGTATAGGCATTGATCGTCTTTGCATGCTTATGACTAATCAGCCAAGCATACAGGATGTGCTGCTGTTTCCGCAGATGCGGCCGGAGAAGATTAGTAATGGAGAATAAGATCAGCCAGTAAAGCGCTTCCATCGTTAGGTGAATCTATTTATTGTGTGCGATACAATTATTCAGCTGCAGCATTTCAAAAAGTGATCTGCATCACGGGCAGTATTTTCCTTTGAAATTCTTTAACAAAAAAAATCCGCCGGCTTTAAAATCCGGCCGCCTTTTTGCACCAACCTACGCGACCGAAATTTTTTTGTAGCGAAAAAGATGTAGACGGATTATGAAACACTATGTGTTTGCGTTGGTATGCCTGATAGTATCGGTAAACCTCCTTGGTACCAGTGAAAAGAAAACAGTGTTCCATCCCCAAAACGGCTCCAAAGTGTGCGAGTATGAAGTAGATGGAGTTCACCTCAACGGATTATTTGTCAGCTATTACGAAAACGGCCAGGTAAAGGCCAAAGGTTATCTGAAGAACAACCGCAAATCAGGTTTGTGGACGGCCTGGTATCCCAACGGGATCATGCATTCGCAGCGGAAGTATGTTGACAACGATTCCTTTCACATTATAAATGCATGGGACTCGAATGGAATAGCAACCAATGTTCCCGCAGCATGGGACCCTGCCACTCCCATTGCTTCACCCCGCGCGCACAACACTGCCAACACAGCGCATGTGGCCGGTGATGAGCTGTTTGATATTTCTCAGGGTATACTCCTGGATAGTACTGGCGTACGGCAGCCGGTTGAGCAATAAAGAGCGCTGCCAGGCATTATTGCCTGCTGTCGGGCAAAAGGAAAATGTTTTTAAGCATTCAGCTTTTGCCGGCCTGCAGCGTGTAAGGCACGCCCGTACCTGTTTTCCTGTAATCACACAAACAGGTCCTTCATCAGCGGCTCATTGGAGTTTACCGCATACCGGCTGAAATCAGTGACGCCCTGATCTCTCAACAGATCTTCATCAATAAAGAAATTGCCGGTGCATGCTGCGGCAGGTTGCTGTAGTATATGCCAGGCTGCTTCTGCAACAATTTCCGGCGTGCGGCTGCGCCGAATCAGCAATTCACCACCGGGCAGGTTTTGTATGGCGGCGGTGGCAATGGTGGTACGGGGCCAGAGGGCATTCACCGCAATGCGTTGCAGTTTCAGTTCTTCCGCCAGCCCCAGCACAATCATACTCATGCCAAACTTGCTGATGCTGTAAGCCAGGTACTGCCCAAACCAGGCAGGGTTCATTTGCAGCGGAGGCGATAAATTGAGGATATGCGGGTTGGCCGCTTTTTTCAGGTGAGGAATGCAGGCCTTGCACATAAAAAAGGTACCTCTCACATTGATGTCCTGCATCAGGTCCCAGCGTTTGGGTTCGGTTTTTTCGGTAGGCGATAAATGAATGGCGCTGGCATTGTTGATCAATATATCAATGCCGCCAAAAGTATCTATGGTAGTTTTTACCACCTGCTCAATGCTTTCATCAAAACGGATATCGCCCTGCAACGGCAGCACTTTACCGGGCCCGGCCTGGTCAATTTCTGCGGCGGCGGTATAAATGGTGCCTTCCAGTTTGGGATGCGGTTCAGCGGTTTTACCCACAATGGCTACGTGAGCGCCATCTTTCGCCAGTCTTTTGGCGATGGCCTTGCCTATCCCTCTCGTGCCGCCGGTGATCAGTGCTACCTTGTTCTCGAATATCATATGAAAGTTTGTTTGATTATGTAGATGGCTGGGTTACTGATTTTCAAGCTACTACATTACCCGCAAAAAGCAATTTTACGAAATGAGACGTTCGTAATTTTACGAAACTGCTGGTAATTCATGAATTAAAAAAGTCGGGCAAAACTGCGCTTGCGTTTTGGATGATAATGGAATAGGTTTGTATTCGTCAGTTTGATTGATTCGTCAGACGCCAATATCCAAAAAAACCAGACCAAGATCCTAACAGAAAAACCAGCGTCCTTAGAAAAACCAGCCAGATCCTTGAAAAACCAACCAGTAAAACCAATATCCGGAACAACCAGTTAAGTCAGCGAATCATCCAAACAGGCAGTCCAACATCCAATAGTCCTTATATCCAGATCCTTTGAAACCCGATGTGAATCCATTCCTGTGAACCTGTGAATTTGTACCTATTGATGACCCTGTAATGCTGTTAAGGTTCGTACAAAACTTTGTGGAACAGTCCCGGAGCTTCATCCCGGACTGTTCTTTTTTTTGCCTGTCCCCACTGTTTATCCTGCTGCACGAAAGGTAACTATTAATTCTCCTGCATGCGCTATTTTCTCCATAGCAACCTGTACTACGGGTACAGCTACCTGAAAAATTTCATCCGCAGAAAATAATACCAACAAATTGTCGTTTGTTTAGCCCTATACAGGTATGGACAAATACTTCGTGGTGGGGGCACTGTCAGATAGTGCCGTGGGCTATTGTTGTCTTCCCTTCGTCTGTACTGACTAAGCAAAAGAAATAGGTTCTCATAATATCAGGGTACAAACCGGCTTTTTCCAGGGCCGGTTTCTTGTTAGAGGGAAAGGAAGAAAAAAGGGATGCTTATTTTATCGTACAATTTTCGTTCATCCTGAAAATAAAAAAGGGCCTTCCTCCCTTGAGGTAAGGCCTCTGACTCAATGAACCCCTATTATTATCTGACGACTGTGTATTTCACGGTCGGTCTTGATTGTTGCTGCATAAATGCCGGGCTTCAGATTGCCGAACGGTCCGGCGGTGAAATGGTTGGTGCCCTCCCGCAACAGTAGCTTCTGCCGGTATACGATATGTCTCTGCAGATTGGATACTTCCATATACCCCACTGCTTCTTCCCTGGCGTGAAAGCTGATATTCAGCAGTTGGGTAACGTGCGTAGGATACACGTGCAGCGGGCCAATATTATCCTGTGAAGGGAAAGGCAATACAGACGAATAAGTGATCTCGCCATTGCGCAGCACGATCTTCAGGCGGTAATATACCACGCGGCTTATGCGGGTGGAGGGATCGCTCCAGTTGTACGCCTGGATGGAACCGGCGGGCGCTATGGTCAATTCGTGCACGGGGCTGAATTGCGTGCCGTCTATGCTTTTTTCTATTATACAGCTATGCACGCGATCAGGCACGGTAAGCTGCCATTCCAGGTTGATCCGGTTGTTGGTTTCTGTTCCCCTGAAATTCACTACCGGCGTTACCGGCAATGCCGAACGTGGATAGGTGAAAGGGCCAAAATAGATACTGGCATTGCGGGATTGCGATGAGGTGCTGTTATTAATAATGCCTGCCCGCAATCTGAACGTAGTAACATTATTGTTCAAGGCTGAGAACATTACCGATCTTTCTGCAGTGTCTATGCCGCTGAAGTCATTGGCTGTAATGTTCCTGCACATCCATAACGTACCAATATTTTCGATAGCCAGCTCACCGGTGATCAGGTCATAGTCCACAAAACCGCCGCCCAGGTCTATCCCTATAAATTCATGTACAGGCCGGTTGCCCGAGCGCGCCCCGTCAATATCCACGCCCGACACAGTAATGGAAGATTGCACCTGCGGGTTACTGGTATTGCGGTCTACAAAGGTGATTTCAAATTCAACATAGCCTTCCCGGTTACCCTGTACTGTTACGGACGGCTGAAAGGCATCGCTATAGCCGTCACCATCCTGGTCAAGGTCCGATAAGGTGGTATTACTGGAAATATTGGCGATCCGCACCAATGCATCCGTACCGGATTTTACGGAAGAATAGCGGTATACGGCGCCTTTTCTGAGATGTGTTCCGGAAATACGCTGGGGATTGCGGAACCGGTAGTCCTGGGCTACGGAGGAATAATGGACAAGCAGTAATAACATACAGCCCACTATGCGGA
>Ga0164243_10013076_pt1 | contig 11707 bp, 14 predicted proteins | sample OricompcompostOP_FD_108781 | JGI IMG/M metagenome (GOLD analysis project Ga0164243, IMG submission 108781) | Organic Plus compost microbial communities from Emeryville, California, USA - Original compost - Organic plus compost (OP) | ecosystem: Engineered > Solid waste > Mixed feedstock >...
CTCACCGACCCTGCGGACGGCTCCTGCCCCGAAGTGATCTCGGTCGTCATCTGGCGTCTCTCCCTTGATCGGTCGATCAGCCGTTATTTGTACAGTCCCGACGGCGGTCTTGATCTTTGCGTTGGGGAGGTCACAGCCAACGCCGGTCGGACTGCTAGCCGTCCTGCCCTGCGGGCGAGGGGAGGTCCACGCGCCGGCCCATTCCGAACTCCTCCGCCTCGTCGTGGGTGAACCGCCCCGGCGGGTCCCGAGACTTAGGTGGTTGAGGCTCCAGCCGGTTGTTGGGCTGGGTGTTGACGGTAGTAGATCTGTTCGTACTCGGCCGGTGGTAGGTCGTAGCAGGCGCTGTGCAGCCGGCGGTGGTTGTGCCAGTCGACCCATTCCAGGACGGCGAGCTCGACCTGGTCGAGGCCCTTCCACGGACCTGCGGGCCGGATCACCTCGGTCTTGAACAGGCCGATCTCCGACTCCGCCAGGGCGTTATCGAAGGCATCGCCGACCGTGCCGACGCTGGGCGCGGCTCCGACGGCCGCCAACCGTTCGGTGACCGCTATAGACGCATATTGACTGCCGGCGTCGGTGTGATGAATCAGGCCGGCAAGGTCGTGCACGCCTTGGCGGCCGCGGGCCCAGATCGCCATCTCCAACGCGTCGAGCACCAGTGCGGTCTTCATGGTGCTGGCGGCGCGCCAGCCGAGGATGCGCCGGGAGTGCGCGTCGAGCACGAACGCCACGTAGACGGTGCCCGACCAGGTGGCCACGTAGGTGAAGTCGGCCACCCACAGCCGGTCCGGCCGGTTGGGGGTGAACCTGCGGTCGACCAGGTCCGCCGCCCGGGTCGCGGCCGGGTCGGGCATCGTGGTGCGCTTCTTGCGGCCGCGCCGGGCGCCCTGCAGACCCATGTCGCGCATCAGCCGCTCGACCGTGCACCGGGCCACCGGGATGCCCTCGCGGTTGAGCTGCAGCCACACCTTGCGCGCCCCGTACACGGCGTAGTTGTCGCGGTAGACCCGTTCGATCTCGCCACGCAGCACCACGTCCCGCTGCTCGGCGCGGCTGGGCCGGCGCTGCCGGTGCTCATAGTAGGTGCTGGGGGCGATCGGCGTGCCCTGCTCGGTCAGGACAGCGCAGATCGGCTCGACACCCCAACGCAGCCCGTCGACCGTGGTCCGGTCGGCGTGCTCTGCCACGAACCTCACGAGATCCGGTGTGGCCGGTCGAGCTCGGCCGCGAAGAAACCAGCGGCGGCCTTGAGGATCTCATTGGCCCGGCGCAGCTCGGCGACCTCCCGCTTGAGCCGACGGATCTCAGCGGACTCCACGCTGCTCACCCCGGCCCGCGCCCCGGCGTCAATCTCGGCCTGACGCACCCACTTACGCAGCGTCTCCGCCGTACCGATGCCGAGCTTGGCCGCGATCGAGCTGATCGCCGCCCACTCCGACTCGTACTCGCCCTTCGACTCGGCCACCAGGCGCACCGCCCGCTGCCGCAACTCGGCCGGGTACTGCCCCCGACGATCTCCCATGACTCCATCCTTCCCAATCGATGGAGTCCCCGGAAACGCCGGGGCGGTTCATGGGTGACAATGGCGAAGGCTCCGGCGGGTACCCCGTCAAGAGTTGCCACCCGGGACGCAACCGCGAGCAGGGCCCCTTCGTGGGTGCCGGTGATGAAGAAGACGTACGTCTCTCCGCACTCTTCGCCGTCGTCGTACTCCTGGACGTCGCCCTGCTCGTCCAGGCCGGCGAGGAAGTCTTCGATTTCCTCGATCCATGGGAATGCGTACTCATCCTCTGCGAGCCCGGGAGTCGCCACGAGCGGGACATGAATCTCCACGACGGTGTTTGGCACGGAGCCATCTTCGCCGATGAGGAGAACTGGCGCTACGAGGCAGCCGCGACGACCGGATTCCGCTCGGCGGCTTGTCATTGGGGGCCTGTCATGCCGGCCGCGTCACCGGTGGGCACGCGGCGACGGCAACGCCCTCCGTCCCGGTCGCCACGCGCGCCGACGCCGCGGCAGTGGGGTTCGCCGCGGCGTCGGTGGTGGTTTCGGGCCGTTAGAAGGCTTCCTCCGGCAGGTCCATCACGTCGAGGTCGGTGGCCTCGATGACGCGGCGGTCGGCGCCGAGGCGTGGCAGGATCTCGCGGGCGAAGAAGCGCGCCGCGGCGACCTTGCCCGTGTAGAACGCGTCCGGGCCCGCGGTCAGCGCGCGGAGCGCGACCTCGGCCTGGCGCTGGAGGAGCCAGCCGACGATCAGGTCGCCGACCGCGAGCAGGAAGCGGCGGCTCGCGAGGCCGATCTTGTAGAGAGCGCGCGGGTCCGTCTGGGCCTCGCCCAGCCAGCCGGTCAGGGTCGCGAGCATCGTCTGGGTTTCGGCGAGCGCCTTGCCCAGCGCGGCGCGCTCCTCCTTGAGCTGGCCGTTGCCGCCCTCGGACGCGATGAACGCCTGGATCTCGCTCGCCACCGCGGTCAGCGCGCGGCCGTTGTCCTTCACGATCTTGCGGAAGAACAGGTCCAGGCTCTGGATCGCCGTCGTGCCCTCGTACAGGGTGTCGATCTTCGCGTCGCGGACGTACTGCTCCAGGGGGTAGTCCTGCAGGAAGCCCGAGCCACCGAACGTCTGGAGGGACTCCGCGCCGAGCAGCTCGTACGCCCGCTCCGAACCGAGGCCCTTCACGATCGGGAGCAGGAAGTCGTTGACCCGCTTGGCCTGCTTCTCGGCGTCCGCGTCACCGGCGGCGGTCGCCAGCTTGATCTTGTCCTGCCACGTTGCCGTGTAGATCACCAGGGCTCGCATGCCCTCGGCGTACGCCTTCTGGAGCATCAGCGAACGGCGGACGTCCGGGTGGTGGGTGATGGTGACCCGCGGCGCGGTCTTGTCCGACTGCCGGAGCAGGTCAGCACCCTGCTTGCGCTCCTTGGCGTATTCGAGCGCGTTGAGGTAGCCGGTCGAGAGCGTGGCGATCGCCTTCGTGCCCACCATCATCCGGGCGTACTCGATGATCAGGAACATCTGCCGGATGCCCTCGTGGACGTCGCCCATCAGCCAGCCCTTGGCCGGCACACCGTCGGCGCCGAACGTCAGCTCGCAGGTGTTCGAGACCTTGAGGCCCATCTTGTGCTCGACGTTCGTGGCGAAGACCCCGTTGCGTTCGCGCAGCTCACCGGTCTCCTCGTCGAAGAGGAACTTCGGCACGATGAACAGCGACAGGCCCTTCGTGCCGGGCCCGCCGGCGCCCTCGACGCCGACCGGCCGCGCGAGTACGTAGTGGATGATGTTGTCGGTCAGGTCGTGCTCGCCGGACGTGATGAAGCGCTTCACGCCCTCGATGTGCCAGGAGCCGTCGGGCTGCGGGATGGCCCGCGTGCGGCCGGCGCCGACGTCGGAGCCCGCGTCCGGCTCGGTGAGCACCATCGTCGCGGCCCACCGCTTCTCGACGAACAGCTCGGCCCACTTCTTCTGCCGCTCGGTGCCCTCGCGGTGCAGGGTGGTCGCGAACGACGGGCCCGAGGCGTACATCCAGATCGGCGCGTTGGCGCCGAGGATCAGCTCGGCGAGCGACCACCAGAGCGCGCGTGGCGCAGGGGTGCCGCCGAGCTCCGCCGGCAGGTCGAGACGCCAGAATTCGGCGTCCATGAAGTCCTGGTACGCCCGGCGGAAGCCCTCGGGCAGCGGAGCGGAGTGTGTCTTCGGGTCGAAGACCGGCGGGTGGCGATCGCCCACTTCGTAGCTGGCGGCGAGGTCCTCGCGCGCCACCCGGTCGACCTCCGCGAGGATGTTGCGCGCGGTCTCGACGTCGACATCGGCAAAAGGCGCGCGACCGAGGGTCTGGTCGGCGCCGAAGACCTCGAAAAGGTTGAACTCGAGGTCCCGCAGGTTGCTCTTGTAGTGGGTCATTGTCGCCTGGCCCCGCTCCTCGAACGTTGTTACCCGTCAGTAACTCAGGTTATTACCTGCGAGTAGATTTCACCTAGCGGTGCGGATGGTGACCGACATCACATCACACCGGCAATCCGGCGCCTGTTTGACCCAATTTATTGGCTTATGAGCGTCGATATCGCCCGGCATGCAAGCCGACACGCCGGACGACGGCGTCACCGGATGGCCGGTGAACTCGTTTCGTCGGGTACACCGCGCTCCGGCGGGGGCGCCCGAACGGAGGAGGACCCCGATGACCCTCGCCAAGTTCGCCGACCTGCTCCTGAACCCGCGTGCCGGCTACGTCGGCCGCCACCGCGCAACCGCGTCGACCCGCCTGGTCGCGTCCGTTCGCATGCCCCGGCTCCTGCCGTCGAAGCAGCCGTCCTAGCCTTCGCTGCCGACTTCCCAGCTCGGCACGGTGGCGGTCGTCACCGGCCGCTGCCCGACGTACTCCATCAGCACCACCGCGATGTCGTCGTCGAGCCGGCCGTGCACCCACTCGACGAGGGCGGTCTCCAGCGACGCCAGCCCGTCGCCGACCGTGCCGTGGCCGAGCAGCCGCCAGGCGCGGTCGGCGATGGGAAAGAACTCACCTTCCCGGCGCGCCTCGCCGAGACCGTCCGTGAACAGCAGCAACCGGTCACCTGGTTCGAGCCGCTCCACCCGGGGCCGGACGACCGGCATGAACCCGAGCGGCGGCGCCGGCGCCGGCGGCTCCAGCGGGATGACCTCGCCGCGCCGGAGCAGCAGCGGCGCCGGGTGACCACAGTTGACGATCGTCAGCGTGCCGCCCCGCTCCTCGACCAGCGCCGCGGTGACGAAGTCCTCGTCACCGACGCTGCGGGCGACCGCCCGGTCCAGGTCGGCGACGATCGCGCGCAGATCGGCCCGTTCATAGGCGACATGCCGGTACGAGCCAAGCACGATGCTCGCCAACCGGACGGCGTCGAGGCCCTTGCCCCGCACGTCCCCGATGATCATGCGGACGCCGTACGGGGTGTCGAGGCACTCGTACAGGTCGCCGCCGATGTCGGCCGTGGCGGTGGCGGAGATGTACCGGCCGGCGACCGACAGCGTGCCCGCCTGCGGGCCGATCGGCCGCAGCACCGCCTGCTGCGCGACGTGGGCGAGCCGGCTCAGCTCGGCGATCCGTTCCGCCTGGCGCTCACGGATGGCGGCGACGCCGGCCGCGATAGCGGTGGCCAGCGCGATGCCGGCGACGTTCACGCCGGTCGCCAGCGTGACATCCTTCGCCACCAGGACGAACGCCATCCCGACGACGGTGGCGAGGGCCCCGACGACCAGCACCATCCGCCAGGACGCGAACGCCGCGGCGAGGAACGGCGCGGCGGCGACCAGGCCGACGTAGTTGACGCCCGAGCCGTCGGCGATCTCCACAGCCGACACGATCGCGAGCAGCACGAGGGCCGCGCCGAGACCGGCGCGGGATCCAGGGCTGAGCGGGCGGCGGCCCGGCGAGGTGAACTGCATGGGTACGCCGAACAGCATGCCTGATCGACGTGCGCGACAGAACGAAGTTGGCCCCTCGTCCATCCGGTTCTGACCGAGTCGGTCGGTCGCGTCAGTTCGCGAGGACGTCGTACCTGACGTCGATCTCACCCAGGTTGAGGTCGGCGATCGCGCGGAAGGCGGCGCGGGAGAGGTCGAGGCAGCGGCCGCTGACGAACGGGCCGCGGTCGTTGATCCGGACGGTCACGGACTTGCCCGTGTCGGGATTTGTCACCCGTACGCGTGTGTCGAAGGCCAGGGTCTTGTGCGCGGCGGTGAGCGCCTCGGGGTCGAAGACCTCGCCGTTCGCGGTCATCTGCCCCTCGTCGTAGAAGGACGCGCCGCAGCTTCCACTGCTGACCACCGCGCTGCTGCTCTGGGTGGTCTTCGTCCGGGTACGGGTGGGTGTGGGGCTGGCCTTCTTCGTCGGCGGCTGGCGGTCGCTGCCGCGGGAGGCGCGCTGCGGCGTCGACGTCGCCCGGGGTGTCGGCGTGGGCGTGGCCGACGGTGTGGCTGGTGCCGGACTGCTCGTGGCCGGCGTGTCCGTCGCCGCCGGCGCTGTCGACTGTGGAGTCTCGATCCGGCTGGTGAGGTCGCCGGCGGTGCGCTCCTCGGTGAGCTTCATCGCGCCGAACGCGCCGCTGACGAGCAGGGCCAGCACCACCGCCGCCGTCGCGACGGGTCCGACCAACCTGGTTCCGGCCTGCTCCTTGGCATGTCGTCCTGCCACGATCCGGGCTCCTTCCACAGGGGTGAACCGTGGCGGACGGTATCGAGGTCGGCAGGTCGGATGTCAACGTGATCATTGGCTTTCGCCCGACTATGAACCGAAACGTTCAGCCGTTCGAACGACCCGCGGGTGGGCCGGGGGTGCAGGATTGGTTGCCGTGGACCCGTACCTCCGTTCCTCGCTGGTCGCCGCGTTCCGGTGGTTCGACCCGGGCCCGCACAGCGACCACCTGGTCAGCGACGTCTCGGGTTGGTGGCGCTCGCCCACGGTGCTCGCGTCGGTCGGCCCGGCGCTGGCCGCGCTGTTCGGCGAGGCGTCGCCGACGGTGGTCGTCGCACCGGAGGTGACGGGCTTCGTCGTCGGCCCGCTCGTCGCCGTGGCGCTCGGGGTCGGTTTCGCGCCGGCGGTCAAGGACAGCGGCGACCGGCGGCTGGCGGACGACGTGACGTGGGGCCGTACGCCGGTCGACTACCGGGGCCGGGAGCTGCGGCTGGGCGTCCGCTCACGGCAGCTCGACGCCGCCGACCGGGTGCTGGTGGTCGACGACTGGGTGGCCACGGGAGCGCAGGTGCGCGCTTTGTACGAGGTGATCGCGGCGCGCCGGGCGGTGGCGGTCGGCTGCGCGGCGATCGTCGCGGCCTGCCCGCCGGAGGCCGCGTCGGAGCTGCGCGTCCGCTCCCTGCTCACCGTCGGGGACCTCGCACCCTGAGCTTTCGTCAGACATAGCGCTATCTGCCACATCGCAGATTGGCGTCTAGCGAAAAGGCAGATTTCACGGTGCAATAGAGACCAGGTAACGCCCCGGGAGGGAGGTTCGATGCCCACCTACTATCCCGGTCCGGACGTGGTGATCACCGACAAGGCGTTCACCGTCCTGGGCGATCGGCCGACCCGGTTCCGCATCCAGGACCTGGTCGACCCCTACGTCATCCGAGGTGCCCGCCGCCCCGCTGGAGTGGTGACCGGCCGCCTCGCCATCGGCACCGCGGTCGCCGGAGCGGCGCTCTGGCCCGTGCTCAGCTCCACCACTCTCCACCTGGCGACCGTGGTCGCGGTCGCCGTCCCGGTGCTGGCCACCGGCGCGTCCATGCACCTGGCACCGCGGACCCACGAGCTCCGGGCGGTCCACCGATCGATCGACACCTGCCTATATCGTACGACGAACACGGCGCGCTTCGGCCAGGTCCGGCGGGCCCTGGTCCGGGCCGTCGAGGAACATCGCCAGCTCCAACGGTTGCCGCCGTTGCGGGTCCTTGGGAGCTGACCGGGACGGACGCCGAGGGTGAACCGGCAACACCCTCGGCGTCGCCCGTGCGCCAGGTTGCGATATGGCAGATTGCGGGATAGCGGTGAGGTATCTCGCCATGCATAATGGCGCTGACCCGCGCGTCCGGCAGACAGCCCAAAGCCGGACAACCTACGCTGGCAGCGAGATATCTGCCCGAGCGATCGCAGACAGCGACACGGCAGTCTGCCGTGCGCTCTTGAGTCCGACGGGAGTGCGCCACCATGGCCTCCAGCGACTCGCCGGCCGCGGCCCGGCGCCGCGTGCGTCTGGCGGTGCGGCGCGCGCGCGAGGCCAAGGGCATCACGCAGAGCGAGGTCGCCGAGGCGATGGAGTGGTCGCTCTCCAAGGTGATGCGCATCGAGAGCGGCGAGGTGACGATCGCGCAGAACGACCTGCGGCCGCTGCTCAGCTATCTCGGGGTCCGGGACAGGAGCGAGGTCGAGGCGCTGGTCGCGGCCGCCAAGGTCTCGAAGCAGCGCAAGGCCTGGTGGGATGTGCCGGGCTTCCGCGAGCACCTCACGCCGGCGATGCGCCAGCTGATCCAACTCGAGGACGAGGCGACGGCGTTTCACTATTTCTATCCGATGGTGGTGCCGGGGCGATTGCAGACGCCGGCCTATACGCAGGCGGTTTTGGAGACGTTTTCCGACGAGCTCAGCCCGGAGGTCATCGCCGCGCGGCTGAAGGCCCGGGAGAATCGCTCGCAGATCCTTCTCTCGCGCAGCGACCCACCGGCCATCCACACTTTGCTGGACGAGTCGGTGCTGCTGCGCGAGGTGGGTGGTGGCGACGTTCTGCGCGAGCAGTTGGAGCACCTTCTGAAACTGATCGACGAGCGGCGGATCATCGTCAAGATTATTCCCTTCAAGGAACGGTCGCCCATTCCCATGCTGGGCACATTTGAGATCATTCATCTGCCGGATGGTGACGACGAAGGGGCCGTACTCTACAGGGAAAGCGACGTCATCGACGAGATCGTCGAAGACAAGGAAAAGATCAGGCGGCATCGGGGGATCTTCGACCGCCTGTGGCACGCCGCATTCGACGAGACAACCTCGGCGAAGCTTATCCGGGACCACGCCACCGCGCTGTCCTGAACTCTTCATACAGACGAGCACGGCACGAAAGGCATTGAGTTGAACGGAGAGACTTCGGCGATATCGTGGCGCAAGAGCAGCCGGTGCAACTCCGGCGCCTGCGTCGAGATCGCCGATGCGGTCGATGTGGTTCTGATGCGTGACTCGAAGTCACCGGACACGGCGCCGTTGGCGTTCGACAAGCACGTCTGGGCCAACTTCGTCGTCGATATCAAGGCGGGCCAGTTCCGCGCGAACTAGCGGACGATCGTGGGCCGCGCTCGTTTCGCGCGGCTCATGATCGACGACCACTCTCCACATATGGACGAACCACGACAATAGCCGCGACTCGGATTAGCCGGTCGCGGCTCCTGCGCGTTCATTCACGTTTCCTGCGTCCGTGGTGTTGCTTACGCTGGTTTGGTAGTCACTACTCAGGAGCGTGACTGATGTCCAACGATCATCCGATCAAATGGCTTAGTAGATGCTCCACCGGCGCCTGCGTGGAGGTCGGCGCCGACGGAGCGCACGTGCTGGTACGCGACTCCAAGCAGCCGGAAGGCCCGGTCGTGACGTTTTCCCGCTCAGCGTGGAGCGACTTCGTCACGGGCGTCCGCACGGGCCGGCTCCGCCGCTGAGGCCGGTCACCCTCGAATTCCCCGTCAGCGTTCGGCGTCGGCCGGCGCCTCACACGCGGGCGTACCGGCGTACCGGCAGACCGGCCGCCGACCGCGCCGGCGCGGAACCAGCCCGTGCCTGCCGGCGGCCGGCGCGGTCGCCCAGGTGGGCGGGCAACCCACGCCTGCCGGCGCCGCCGCCACCTGCTGCCCCCGGCGACATCCAGGGCCGTGTCCTCATGCCCGGGGGCCCGCCGGCACTGTTGCCGTGGCCGGCGGCGGCAAGAATCTGGCGGTCGTTGAACCCGACCACGGCGGGGTTGCTACCGCGGCCGTCGGCATGAGTTGGCGCGGCACGATGCCGCTCGGGAGCCGCCGCCTCCTGAGGACGCCCGCCCGCACGGTCACGCTCGCCTGTCGCCCGGACCGTAACGATCTTCCGCTCGGCGGGGACGGTGATCACGGCGGCGCAGCCGCTCAGCCGGCCGGTACCACGGCAAACGCGCCATCAATGGCGGTCACGGTTGCCCAGCGGCCGGCGGCCCGCTCGCTGTCGCGTACCGGCGGAGCGGCGTGCGGGTCCCAGGCGACTGCGGGCCTGCGACGGTCTCCGGGCCAGAGCGGCGTCCGGCCATAGCGGCGTTCGGGGCCAGAGCGGCGCCCGGGCCAGAGCGGCGTCCGGCCATAGCGGCGTTCGGGGCCAGAGCGGCGCCCGGGCCAGAGCGGCGTTCGGGCCAGAGCGGCGTCCGGCCATAGCGGCGTCCGGCCATAGCGGCGTTCGGGGCCAGAGCGGCGTTCGGGCCAGAGCGGCGTTCGGGCCAGAGCGGCGTAGCGGCCGGTCGCCTGCGGCGCGGAACGGCGTAGGCGGCGCCGGACGCGTCGCCGCCATGTCACCCCGTGCGTGGGCGGCGACTCGCAGCTATCGCTCCAGCGTCGGTCCGCCGCCACGTTGGCCGCGTCCGGTGGCGTCGGCGTCAGGCGGGCAGGAAGAACGAGGTGAGGGCCGGGGCCAGGGCACCCGGTGACACGTCGTGGGTCTGGCCCGGGAGTGACTGGTGGGCGGCGCCGGGGATGGCTGCGGCCGTCGTCCTGGCCGCTTCGCGGAGAAAACGCGGGCTTTCGGCGCCGTCCAGCACCAGCGTGGGAACCGTGACCTTCTTCGCTGTCGCGTGGGGAGCGCCGGGTTCGTTGAGGATGGCGTCGTCGTAGGCCAGCGTGGGTGCGATCGCCTCGAACATGGGCCAGAACGGTTGCTGGCGCATGCCCGCGACCACCTCCGGCGGCATGCCGACCGTCGTCATGAACAGCGACACAGCGTCGCCTCTGCGGCCAGCAGCCAAGTGGGCGGCGAGGTGGTCCGTGTACGACCGGCTGGCGGTGCGGTCGGCCGGGAACGGCGGCTCGTACAGGGCGATCCGCTCGAACGCGACGCCGTCCGCGGCGGCGGCGAGTACCAGGGCCGCACCGGACGAGATGCCGTAGGCCGATGCGGACCCGCCGGCCTCGTCGACAAGTGCGCGAAGGTCGTCGACTTCCCGGCCCACTGCGTACGGAGGGGTGTCGCCGCTCTCGCCCCGGCCCCGCCGGTCGTAGATGTACACGGTGAACGCCGACGACAGCGCCGCCGCCAGCGGCCGCATCGGGCCCGACGCGCGGTAGCACATCGCGCCGTCAACCAGAACCAGGGGCGGACCGCTGCCGCTCCGTTCGTACGCGATTGTCGTGCCGTCGGCGGACGTGACCGTGCCCATGGCGTACCTCCTCTAAGGTCTGATGGTTTCGAGGTAGGAATCGAAACGGTCGAGGCTTGTCTGGAAGCCCGCACGTGCCTGCGCGCTCATGTATTCCGCGGGCACGTTGGTCTGGTGGGTCACGACTTCCGTGCGACCGTCGGGCAGCGCGGTGAAGGTGATCGTCGTCTTCATGCCGCCGCGCACGTCGGGCTCGATCCACACGAGCCGGTGCGGCCGCTCGACTTCCACGTATGTCGCGCGCATCGTGTACGTGCTGCCATCGACATCGTTGACCATCGTGGTCTCGAAGGCACCCCCTGGCCGCAGGTCGACGACGATGTTGCCGACCGGCGTGCTGGTCCCGGTGGGCCCCCAGAAGTGCGCAAGATGCTCCGGCGTCGTCATGCAGTCGAAGAGCAGCTCCGGCGGCGCGTCATGCACACGACGGTACGTAAGCTCGCCGGTCTCGGTCATGCGGAACCATCCTTCGCACGCAAGTTGGCAAGGTGCTGGTCAAGCCGGTCGTAGCGCTCCGCCCACACCCGCCGATGCTCGGCGATCCAACCCACCGCGGCATCGAGCCGCCCGGTGTCCAACACACAAGGCCGCGACTGCGCGACTCGCGTGCGCTGCACAAGCCGCGCCTTCTCGAGAACCTTGATGTGCTTGGAGATCGCCTGCTGGCTCATCGCGAACGGCTCGGCCAACTGGTTGACGGTGGCCGAGCCGCGCGCCAGCCGCTCGACGATGGCCCGTCGAGTCGGATCAGCCAGGGCCGCGAACACCAGACTCAGCTCGTCCGTCACCCCGCCACCCTATCCACAACCGA
>Ga0164243_10013077_pt1 | contig 11707 bp, 7 predicted proteins | sample OricompcompostOP_FD_108781 | JGI IMG/M metagenome (GOLD analysis project Ga0164243, IMG submission 108781) | Organic Plus compost microbial communities from Emeryville, California, USA - Original compost - Organic plus compost (OP) | ecosystem: Engineered > Solid waste > Mixed feedstock >...
GCCGCGCTGCTCGAAGTTGACCGAGCCGTCGCGCCAGTTGGTCATGACGACGTCACGGCGCTCCCAGGCCACCTCGTCGTACGGGTGCACGCCGGGGGTGGTGTGGATGCGCTCGATGCGCAGCCCCTTGGCCGTCTTGCCGCCCTTGGCACGGGAACTCCGTGCCGGACCGCTCGCCGTCTCTGTCATGCCGCCTCCCTGTACGGGCGAAAACGCCCTGAAGTGCCCCGATGTTCCCCGTGGCACGTGTTCTGTCCTTCGCTGCGGGCACCCTCTGGTCGCCGCCCGCAGCACGTCTTTCCTCGCCGCCTCCCCGGCCGGATCCGGTCTCTCGACCCCGGTCCGGCCGGCCCTCAGTCGGCGGCTTCGGCGGGCACGGGAACCGTCACGGCCCCCGCGGTCCCGCCGTCGTCCTCCTGGCCCCCCGTGTCCGCGCGCGCCTCACCGGCGCCGTCGTCGTCCGTGGCGCGGCGCCCCGTCGTCTCCCTCAGTTCCGCGATCGCGGCCTCGAAGTCCTCGAGCGAGTCGAACGCCCGGTAGACCGAGGCGAACCGCAGATAGGCGACGAGGTCCAGCTCCTGCAACGGGCCGAGTATGGCCAGGCCCACGTCGTGGGTGGTCAGCTCGGCGCTCCCGGTGGCCCGCACCGCCTCCTCGACCCGCTGGCCGAGCTGGGCGAGGGCGTCCTCGGTGACAGGCCGTCCCTGGCATGCCTTGCGCACACCGTTGATGACCTTGGTACGGCTGAACGGTTCGGTGACTCCGGACCGCTTGATCACCATCAGTGAGCAGGTCTCCACGGTCGTGAAACGACGGGAGCAGTCGGGACACTGACGGCGCCTGCGGATCGACGTGCCGTCGTCGGTCGTACGGCTGTCGACCACGCGGCTGTCGGGGTGCCTGCAGAAGGGGCAGTGCATGGCTCCGAACCCTCCCTCACAGCAGACTCAACAGCCTCGCCGGGCCACATGAGCCCCGCGAAGCAGCCCCCAGCATAGGCGATCTCCGAGCGTTCGAAGACCGGGGTCGCCACAACTTCTGGGCCGCTGCCGCAATCCAACCACTAGATGTGGGGGTTGGCCCATACATACACGCCGTAACGCGTGTCGCGCCGGACGGGGTGCGCGACAGGCTCGCGCCCCGGGGCCGTGTGCCCCGCCGCGGCGCTTTCACGCCACACATTCCGGCGCACGGCCGTATCGCCCGGGGGCATACGGAGATAGCGTGAGCGCCGCACGGAGGGGAGGTGGGACTCCCGCGCAGATGGGGGTCGGTCCACGAGACGGACGGCCCCGGATGGCAGACTGGGGCAACCACCTACGAGGCCGTGGCCCCGGCGGTGAAGAGTACAACAAGGGGCCCCTTCGCCCGCCGGGAAAGCTTGCCAGCCATACACCCCACCCTGTGATCACGTAAGACGATCCGCGATTTTTCACTCGAACGTGTGTTTGGCGCAACCTTTCGAAAGCAACTACCGTTGTGCAGCAGGGAGACCATCGAGAGGGGCCGACGTGACCACCACCGCAGACAGTGCCACCATCACTGCCCAGGACCGCTCCCAGGGCCGACTCGAGCCGGTGCATGCGATGAACGAAACCGTGAATCCCGAGGCGCAGAAGCGCTCGCTCCCGGGCCGACCTCCAGGCATCCGGGCCGACAGCTCGGGACTCACGGACCGCCAGCGCCGAGTGATCGAGGTCATCAGGGATTCCGTACAGCGGCGGGGCTACCCGCCATCGATGCGGGAGATCGGTCAGGCGGTCGGGCTGTCGAGCACGTCCTCGGTCGCCCACCAGCTGATGGCACTGGAGCGCAAGGGCTTCCTCCGCCGCGACCCGCACCGCCCGCGCGCGTACGAGGTCCGCGGCTCGGACCAGGCCGCCTCGGTGCAGCCCACGGACACCGCCGGCAAGCCCGCCGCCTCCTACGTCCCCCTGGTGGGCCGTATCGCCGCCGGTGGCCCGATCCTCGCCGAGGAGTCCGTCGAGGACGTCTTCCCCCTCCCCCGGCAGCTGGTCGGCGACGGTGAGCTGTTCGTCCTCAAGGTCGTCGGCGACTCGATGATCGAGGCCGCGATCTGCGACGGCGACTGGGTCACGGTCCGCCGCCAGCCGGTCGCCGAGAACGGCGACATCGTGGCCGCCATGCTGGACGGCGAGGCCACCGTCAAGCGCTTCAAGCGCGAGGACGGGCACGTGTGGCTCCTCCCGCACAACGCCGCGTACGAGCCGATCCCCGGTGACGACGCGACCATCCTGGGCAAGGTGGTGGCGGTGCTGCGGCGCGTGTGACGGCCGCGGCGGGCACAGCCCACAGCGGCGGCCCCCTGACCGGGCCCCGGAACCTCTGCGCCGGTTCCGGGGCCCTGTGCTGTCCGCTCCCGGGCCCTCGGAAGGCCCGGTGCTCGGAAGGCCCGGTGCTCGGAAGGCCCGGTGCTCGGAAGGCCCCGGCGCGGATCACTCCGTTCCGTCGGCCTCCACCGGCTCGGCGTCGGTCCCGGCCCCTTCGGCCGCCCCCGCCACCTCGGCCGCCCCGGCCGCCTCCGTCTGCCGCGCGGACGCGTCGATCGCCGACAGCGACCGGCGGACCTGGTTGCGGTCCGTCGTGTACCAGAAGTCGGGCAGGGACGCCTTGAGATAGCTCCCGTAGCGCGCGGTGGCCAGCCTCGGGTCCAGGACCGCCACGACACCGCGATCCCCGGTGGCCCGGACGAGACGGCCGGCGCCCTGCGCCATGAGCAGCGCGGCGTGCGTGGCGGCGACCGCCATGAAGCCGTTGCCCCCGGCGTCCTCCACGGCCTTCTGGCGGGCGCTCATCAGCGGGTCGTCCGGCCGCGGGAACGGGATCTTGTCCATGACGACCAGCTGGCAGCTCGGGCCGGGGACGTCGACGCCCTGCCAGAGCGACAGCGTGCCGAACAGACAGGTCTTCGGATCGGCCGCGAAGTTCTTGATCAGCTCGCCGAGCGTCTCCTCGCCCTGGAGGAGGATCGGGTACTCGGGGATACGGGAACGCAGCTCCTCGGCGGCCAGCTGGGCTGCCCGCATCGAGGAGAACAGCCCGAGCGTGCGGCCGCCCGCCGCCTGGATCAGCTCCGTCAGCTCGTCCAGCATGTCCGCGCGGTCGCCGTCCCGCGCCGGGCGCGACAGATGCTTGGCGACGTAGAGGATGCCCTGCTTGCGGTAGTCGAACGGCGAGCCGACGTCCACGCCCTTCCACTCCGGGACGTCGTCGCCCTGGGTGCCCTCGGGGGCGAGCCCGAGGGAGGCGCCGACGCCGTTGAAGTCCCCGCCCAGCTTCAGCGTCGCCGACGTCAGGACGACCGAGCGGTCGGTGAAGAGCTTCTCGCGCAGCAGACCCGACACCGACATGGGGGCCACGCGCAGCGACGCGCCGAACCGGTCGTGCCGCTCGTACCAGACGACGTCCCACTCGGAGCCGTTCGTGATCCGCTCGGCCACGTCGTGCACGGACTCCACCGAGGCCAGCGCCTGCTTGCGGACCGCGTCCTCGTCCTGCACGGACTTGTCACGGGTGGCGCCGATCGCCGAGATGACCGTGCGGCAGGCGTCGCGCAGCGCCATGAGCGCGTAGCCGAGGTCCTCGGGGATCTCCTCCAGGCGTCCCGGCAGCGCCAGCTCCATCAGCCGCTCGAAGCCCTCGGCGGCGGTCTGGAGCTGGTCGGCGGCCTTTTCGTTGACGAGCTTCGCCGCGCGGCGCACCGCCCGGTTGACCTGTCCCGGGGTGAGCTCGCCGGTGGCCACGCCGGTGACCCGGGAGACGAGCTCGTGCGCCTCGTCGACGATCAGCACCTCGTGCTGCGGGAGCACGGGGGCGCCTTCGATGGCGTCGATCGCGAGGAGGGCGTGGTTGGTGACGACCACCTCGGCGAGCTTGGCCCGCTCCCGGGCCGCCTCGGCGAAGCACTCCGCGCCGTACGCGCACTTGGTCGCGCCCAGGCACTCCCGCGACGACACCGACACCTGCGCCCAGGCGCGGTCCGACACGCCCGGCGTCAGGTCGTCCCGGTCGCCGGTCTCGGTGTCGTCCGACCAGTCGCGCAGCCGCAGGAGGTCCTGCCCGAGCCGGCTGGTGGGCGCGGCCGCCTCGAACTGGTCGAACAGGCCCTCCTCCTCGTCCTGCGGGACGCCCTCGTGCAGGCGGTGCAGACAGAGATAGTTCGACCGGCCCTTGAGCATGGCGAACTCGGGGCGCCGCCGCAGCAGCGGATGCAGCGCGTCCACGGTGCGGGGGAGGTCCCGCTCCACGAGCTGCCGCTGGAGGGCCAGGGTGGCCGTGGCCACCACGACCCGCTCCCCGTGGGCGAGCGCGGGCACCAGATAGCCGAGCGACTTGCCGGTGCCGGTGCCGGCCTGGACCAACAGATGGGAATTGCCGTCGATCGCCTCGGCGACCGATTCGGCCATGGTCACCTGGCCGGGGCGCTCCGTGCCGCCGACGGCGGTGACGGCGGCATGCAGGAGTTCGGGGAGTGAGGGCTTCGTCATAGCGCGACCACCCTACGGCCCGGCACTGACAACCGGGCGATCACGGTCAGGGGGAGGGACGGGATCAGGACCGGGGTGGTCGCCGCCCGGGACCGGTCGTGCACGGAGGGGACCGGAATGGTTCGGCGACCGTCCGAGCATGCCCGGACGGTGGTCGGAGTCGGCCGGCAAAAGATCCGATCCGTCCGTCACAGCAGATGCCGCAGATTCCGGTCCCTGACCATGAGGGCGGCCCGCTTGTCCGGCAGGTCGATCTCCGAGGAGAACCGGAAGCCGGCGCCGAGGAAGGCCGCGACGGACGGCGTGTTGCGCAGGTCGGGCTCGGCCACGACCCGGCCGCACGCCGGGCGCCTGGCGAGCGCGAGGTCCGCGACCGCGCGCAGCAGCGTCCGGCCCAGGCCCCGCCCGCGGTCGCCGGGCCCGCCGATGAGGAGGTGGACCCCGGTGTCGTGGGGCCGGGACGGGTAGTGCCGGGCCAGGGGGTCGAGGTCGGCCCGGTAGATCTCCCAGTAGCTCATCGGTGTGCCGTCCAGCAGGCCGACGCACGGGACGCTCCGCCCGTCGCCCGAGAGCTGGGCCCGCAGATGCCGCTCCGTGACGTCCTCGGGTCCGGCGAGCTGCCAGAACTCCGCGACGGCCGGATCGTTCATCCAGCGGGCGATGAGCGTCAGGTCGCGTTCGATCCGGACCGGCACCAGGTGGAACACCCCGGCGGGGGTGCTGACCGGCCCCCAGTCGGCCACCTGGTCGAGGAGGTCGGACGGTTCCCCGGGCGGGGACCCCGGCGCCGCGTCCCCGGCATGGGCGGCCACCGGGTCCGTGGCGATGAGGGTGACCAGTTCCTCGGGGAGTTCCAGGTCCAGGGTGTCCTCGGCGTCCGTGTCGGGCGGCGGGGCGGGGTCGGCGTCGGCGCCCGCGTCGGACGGCGGGACGGGGCAGGCGTTGGCGCTCGTGTCGGTGGGGGGCACGACGAGGTCCTCTCGGGAGGTGGGGCGGGGTCGTCGCCGTCAGAGGTGCAGGGGGTTGGGGATGCCGACGTACACGGACTGGGTGTCGACCGGGCCGACGAGTTCGTCCAGGCCGTGCAGCCGGGTCAGCAGGTTGGCCTTGCAGCGCAGCACCGGGGAGTCGAGCAGCCGCCGGGGGAACGGGGTGCGCAGCCGGGCGGGGCCGGAGGCGATCTCGCCGAGGAAGCGGCGGAGCGCGGCGAGCAGCAGCCGCTCGTCGGCCAGCCCCTGGGAGCCGAACGCGCCGACGAGCCCGAGGATGTTGTTGATCCCCAGGTAGTAGGCGAACCGCTCGTCGGTGACCTCGTCCGGCACGAAGGTGTCGCTGAGGGCGCCGATGCCGGGGAGCCGGGCGTCGAGTTCCGCGCGCCGGGACGCGCGGAAGTAGTAGCCCTGGTTGTCGCGGTACCGGCCGCCGGCCGGCCAGCCGTCGGCGTCCAGCAGGAGCAGCGTGTTCTGCTGGTGCGCCTCCAGGGCGATCCCCGCCTCGGAGTCCAGCCACAGCACGGGCCGCACGACCTGGTCGAGGTAGCGCAGGAACCACTCGGCGGCGACCGCGTCCCGCGAGCGTCCGGTCCGGGCGGTGAGACGGGTGACGATCGCGACCAGCCGGGACGGCGCCGGCCGCGCGCCGGGGCCGGCCGGGCCGTGCGGCCGGGGCGAGACCAGCGCGGCCACGCAGGTCACGTCGTCCGAGGGCGTGAAGGGGTTGTGCCGGATCATCACGTCGACCCCGGCGACCGGGGAGCCGTCCGGCCCGTCGACGGCGAGCCAGGCCGGGTCGCGCACGATGTCGAAGTCCGGGTGCGCGGCCTGCCACCGCGTCCCCAGGCCGCCGCGCAGCAGCCGGTGCACCTCGACACCCCGGTGCAGCTCCTTGCGGAGGTTCTCGCGCCGGGAGTTGGTGATGCGCAGGCCGAGGGTGAGCTTGAGCATGGCGGGGGCACCGGGGCGGTGGACCGTGCGGACGGACGACGTGGGGTGCCAGGCGGGCCCGTGGGTGCCGAGGTCGCGGAGCAGACCGGCGTCGAAGAGGGCCGCCGTGCCGGGGCGCCGGCGGATCTCGCGCAGCTGCCAGGGGTGCAGCGGCAGTGCGGCGTACCCCTCGGGCAGCGGCAGTCCGGGGCCGGCGAGCCGGGCCGTGAGTTGCGGGGCGGTGACGGGTCGCCCCGCCTCCGTCCACGCCGAGTCGGTGGCCACGACGTCCGGCGCGACGGCCAGCCAGGCGAGCCGGAAGGAACCGCGCGTCTCCGGTGAGTACAGGCGCGCCTCGGCCTCGGACAGTCCTTCGCGGCTCTTCGGCGTGGGGTGGAAGGGGTGTCCCAGGACGAGGGACTGCTCGGCGGCCAGGAAGCGGTCGGCCCCGTCGGCGGGGCGGTCGCGCCGGTCCTGGACGAAGAGGGCCGTGCGGCGGACGGAGTCGGCGACACGGCCGACGAGGTCGCCGGTGCCGTCGGCCGCCGGGGGACGCGCCGCCGCGGTCTCCCTGGTGAGCAGGGCGGCGAGGGTGACCGCGTCGAGCGGCGGTGTCTCCTCCGGGGTGCCGGCTGGGCGGGGCGGGCCGAAGCGGTGCCATCCGGTCAGCGACCAGTGGTGGACCGGGACCAGCAGGTCCGTGCCGGTGGCGGGCAGCGGGACGCGCAGGACGCCGTCCCGCGGCGCCGGCAGCCCCGTCTCGCGTACGTGGCAGCGGAGCAGGTTCTCCACGGCGGCGGCCTCGGCCGCCCGCTGCGGGTCGGGGTGGTTCAGGGGGTCCGGCGGGGCGGTGTCCGGGCCGTGGGACGGCGTCTCGGGAAGGGTGGTGGGGGTGGTCGTCACGATGGGTCCTCTGCGGTGGCTCTGGAGTGCGAGGGGGCGCCTCGGAGTGGGGCGAGGCGCGTGGTGCGACTGCGGTGGTGCGGGAGGCGGGGGTGAGCCGTGCCGCGTGACGTGGCTGGGGCGGCCCTGTGGTGGGGGCCACCGCCGGGGTCGCCGTGTGAGGTGAGGGCCGGTGTGCCGGTGGCCTCTCACGGCGAGGCGAGGGTGCTACGGGGTACGGGCGGGCGGCCTCAGCCGGTGTGCGGGGACCGGTCGCCCTGCCGTCCGGGGCCGGGGGGCCGCCGGTCCGCGGGGGCGTTGTCGCTTGACACGGCGTCCACCGCGTCGGCGAGCCGGTCCAGCACAGCGGCCGCCTGCTCGTCGGTGATGGTCAGGGGCGGGAGCAGCCGTACGACGCTGGAGTGGCGTCCGCCGAGTTCGACGATGAGCCCGCGGCGCAGGCACTCCCGCTGGATGGCGGCGGCGAGCGCGGGAGCGGCGGGCCGGGGCTGCTCCTGCGGTGGGCGGGCGGTCGCCGCGAGGCTGACGACCCGCTCGCCCTCCACGGCGGGGGCGGCCTGCGGGTCCACCACCTCGACGCCCATCATCAGCCCCCTCCCCCGCACGTCCCCGATGCACGCGTGCTCTCCCGCGAGCCGGCGCAGCTGACGCAGCATGTGCGCGCCGAGGTCGGCGGCCCGCTCGGCGAGCCGGTTCTCCCGGACGTACGCGAGGGTCGCCGTGCCGGCGGCCATGGCGAGCTGGTTGCCGCGGAAGGTGCCGGCGTGGGCGCCGGGCTGCCAGGCGTCGAGCTCCTCGCGGTAGACGATCACCGCGAGGGGCAGGCTGCCGCCGATGGCCTTGGACAGGACCATGACGTCGGGGGTGACACCGCTGTGCTCGACGGCCCAGAAGGCGCCGGTGCGTCCGACGCCGGTCTGCACCTCGTCGGCGATCAGCGGGATGGAGCGGTCGGCGGTGATCCGCCGCATGCGCCGCAGCCAGGCGTCCGGCGCGGGCAGTACGCCGCCCTCCCCCTGGACGGGTTCGAGGATCATCCCGGCCGGGTCGGGTACGCCCGACTTGGGGTCGTCGAGGACGGACTCGGTCCAGCGGGCGGCGAGTTCGGCGCCCTGTTCCCCGCCGGCGCCGAAGGGGCAGCGATAGTCCTGCGGGAAGGGCAGGCGCGCGACCCGTACGTCGGGGGCGCCCCCGGAGGCGGCGAGCGCCCCGGTGGTCATGCCGTGGTAGGCGCCGCTGAAGGCGAGGATGCCGTCGCGTCCGGTGGCGGCGCGGACGAGGGTGAAGGCGGCCTCGACGGCGTCGGTGCCGGCCGGTCCGCAGAACTGCACGCGCGCGTGCCCGGCGAGTCCGGGCGGCAGCGTCCGGAACAGCTCGGTGACGAAGGCGTCCTTGACCGGGGTGGCGAGGTCGAGGACGTGCAGGGGCGCCCCGGAGTCCAGGACCCCGCGGATGGCCTCCAGGACCACGGGGTGGTTGTGGCCGAGGGCGAGGGTGCCGGCGCCGGACAGGCAGTCGAGGTAGCGGCGGCCGTCCGCGCCCTCGATGGTCATGCCCCGGGCCCGGACCGGCACGATCGGCAGGGCGCGGGCGTAGGTGCGGGCCGCTGACTCGCGGGCCGACTGCCGTCGCAGGATTCCCTCGTGCGCGGTGCGCGCGTCCTCGGTCCCGGGTGATCCCCCGCGCACGGATTCGGTTACGGCCATGGCTCCCTGTCCTCCCGCTGTCCAGGGGCGAGCGGGTCTCGCGTGTCCTCGCCCGTCCCGACATACGCAGCCCCGCGAGCGTCCACTCGAAACTGCGGGGAACCGGGGGACCGGGGACCGCGCACGCACGGCCGGCCCCCACCGCTAAAAAGAGCGGGACACGCACCGGGTTACGGGTTGCCGCACAATCTCCGTCCGGCGGAGCCCCGAGGAGGTGCGTCCCGACGGCGGGCGGGTGCCGGCCGGACGCCGTTCCGGCGCTGTGACCTGCCCCGGCTCGGCGGGCTGTGGCTGAACCGTTGCCGTTCCGTCAGATCTCGCCCACAGCGACCGCATAGTGTGTGGTGCCGTTCCACCCAGCCGCGAGCCGTACGCGCACGTCGTTCGGCGGTCGGCCCGTCGGCCGGGCAAGTCGATCGGACGGCGGCCGGCGCACTATGCGCCAGCGGCGCAAGTACCGTCACCTCAGGGGGAGTCACACCATGCGATCCATACGGCCGTCGTTCACCGCCCGCAGGGAGAAGAGCGCGCGCCGCGGTGTCTCCCCGCTGCCGGTGGTGGCGCTCGCCGCCGCCCTGGCCCTCACCGCCACCGCCTGTGAGTCCGGGGACGCCGACGCCGGGGGCGCCGCGACCGCGTCCGCGGCGGCCGGGGCCGGCGGCGAAGGCAAGATCACGATCCCGGAGGACATCAAGGACAAGCTCCGCGAGCACGGGATCGACATCGACAAGTGGCGGGACGGCGACTGGAAGAACTGGGACCGGGACGACTGGCTGCGTGAGGCCAAGGACTACATCAACCCGATCATCAAGGACCTCTGGGACCCGGACCGCATGCGGGACGCCGAGGACCCGGACCGGGGGGTCGACGAGAACGACCTGTCCGGCGACCAGGGCGTGACCGATCCGACGCCGGACCCGGTGGACGCTCAGGCCATCGCGCCCAGCTACCACGCGAACGTGCCCGAGGCGGGCAAGGTCTTCTTCGACTCCCCCGAGGGCACGATGGTGTGCTCGGCGACCGTCGTGAAGGACCCCGCCCACCCGGGGAAGTCCAACATGGTGTGGACGGCGGGCCATTGTGTGCACGCGGGCAAGAGCGGCGGCTGGTACCGGAACATCGCGTTCGTGCCGTCGTACAACGACGCGGGCCGCAGCGAGGCCGAGTTGAAGGGCGTCGCCAAGGAGGAGGTCGCTCCCTACGGCATCTGGTGGGCCGACTGGGCGGGGACCTCGAACCAGTGGATCGCGCAGGGCGGCGCGACCGGCGGTGACGGTGCCCCGTACGACTTCGCCGTGCTGCATGTGAAGCCGGAGAACGGGGGCGGCAAGTCCCTGGAGGAGACGGTCGGTTCGGCGCTGCCGGTCGAGTTCGACGCGCCCGCGGTGCCGAAGGTGAAGAGCATCAAGGCGATCGGCTACCCGGCCGCCGCTCCGTACGACGGGCAGAAGCTGTACCAGTGCCAGGACCGGCCGGGCCGGCTGTCGCTGCGGGCGTCGGACCCGACGATGTACCGGATCGGCTGCACCATGACGGGCGGCTCGTCGGGCGGCGGCTGGGTCGCCACCGGCAACGACGGCAAGCCGGCGCTGGTGTCCAACACCTCGATCGGCCCGGTCGAGTCGGGCTGGCTCGCCGGTCCGCGGCTGGGCAAGGAGGCCGAGACCGTCTTCGACGCGGTCAGCGACAAGTTCGCCGGGCGCTGATCCCGGCACGCCTGACACGACGGAAAGGCCCGCTCCCCCGAGGGGAGCGGGCCTTTCCGTCTGTCCGGTGCCGGACGGCTCAGCCGGCCGGTGTGGGCATGTACGGCGCGAGATCCGCCGCCAGCTCCTCGTGCACCCGCACCTTGAGCAGCGTGCCCTCCGGGGTGTGCTCCTCGGAGATCACCTCGCCCTCGGTGTGGGCTCGGGCGACGAGCTTGCCGTGGGTGTACGGCACGAGTGCCTCGACCTCGACGGACGGGCGGGGCAGCTCGTTGTCGATCAGGGCGAGCAGCTCGGCGATGCCCTGGCCGGTGCGGGCCGAGACGGCGATGGAGCGCTTCTCGATCCGCAGCAGCCGCTGGAGCGTCAGCGGGTCGGCCGCGTCCGCCTTGTTGATCACGACGATCTCGGGCACGCCGGTGGCGCCGACGTCCCTGATCACCTCGCGTACGGCGGCCAGCTGCTCCTCCGGGTTCGGATGGGAGCCGTCGACCACGTGCAGGATCAGGTCGGAGTCGCCGACCTCCTCCATCGTGGAGCGGAACGCCTCGACCAGGTGGTGCGGCAGGTGCCGGACGAAGCCGACCGTGTCGGCCAGCGTGTACAGCCGTCCGCTGGGGGTCTCGGCCCGGCGCACGGTCGGGTCGAGGGTCGCGAACAGGGCGTTCTCGACCAGGACGCCCGCGCCGGTGAGGCGGTTGAGCAGGGAGGACTTGCCGGCGTTGGTGTAGCCCGCGATCGCGACCGAGGGCACCTTGTTGCGCCGGCGGGACTGGCGCTGGATGTCGCGGCCGGTCTTCATCTCCGCGATCTCCCGGCGCATCTTCGCCATCTTCTCGCGGATCCGGCGCCGGTCCGTCTCGATCTTGGTCTCACCGGGACCACGGGTGGCGAGGCCGCCGCCCTTGCCGCCGCCCATCTGCCGGGACAGCGACTGACCCCAGCCGCGCAGCCGGGGCAGC
>Ga0164243_10013079_pt1 | contig 11706 bp, 8 predicted proteins | sample OricompcompostOP_FD_108781 | JGI IMG/M metagenome (GOLD analysis project Ga0164243, IMG submission 108781) | Organic Plus compost microbial communities from Emeryville, California, USA - Original compost - Organic plus compost (OP) | ecosystem: Engineered > Solid waste > Mixed feedstock >...
GGCGCTGACGGCGCTCGCGCGGCAACTCGGGCAGGCTCGCCCGCAGCGACTCGACCCAGGCGGGGTCCGGCTCCAGCGGGGCGAGGTCGGGCTCCGGGAAGTACCGGTAGTCGGTCGCCGTCTCCTTGCTGCGCCCCGCGGTCGTCTCTCCGGTGTCCTCGTGGAAGTGCCGGGTCTCCTGCACGATCCGGCCCCCGGCCTCGATCACCGACGCCTGGCGGATGATCTCGGACCGGACCGCGCGCTCCACGCTGCGCAACGAGTTGACGTTCTTGGTCTCGGTCCGGGTGCCCCACTCCTGGCCGGGCCGGTTCAGCGAGGTGTTGACGTCGCAGCGCAGCGAGCCCTGCTCCATCCGCACGTCGGAGACGCCGAGCGAACGGATCACGTCGCGCAGCTCCGTCACGTAGGCTCGCGCCACCTCGGGAGCCCGCGCGCCGGTGCCCACGACCGGCCGGGTGACGATCTCCACCAGCGGGATGCCGGCCCGGTTGTAATCGACCAGGGACTCGGTGGCGCCGTGGATGCGGCCCGAGCCGCCGACGTGCAGCGTCTTGCCGGTGTCCTCCTCCAGGTGCACCCGCTCGATGCCCACCCGTACGGTCTCGCCGTCGACGTCGACGTCGAGGTAGCCGTCGACGCAGAGCGGCTCGTCGTACTGGGAGATCTGGAAGTTCTTCGGCATGTCCGGGTAGAAGTAGTTCTTGCGCGCGAAGCGGCACCAGGTGGCGATGCGGCAGTGCAGGGCGAGGCCGATGCGGATGGTCGCCTCGATGGCCGCCTTGTTCGCCACCGGCAGGCTGCCCGGCAGGCCCAGGCAGACGGGACAGATCTGGGTGTTGGGCTCGGCTCCGAACGTGGTCGGGCAGCCGCAGAACATCTTCGTCCGGGTGCCGAGTTCGACGTGTGTCTCCAGGCCGATCACCGGCTCGAACGCGGCCACCGCGTCGTCGAAGCTCACCATCGTCGCCGTCATGGGCCCTCCTCCACTCCTGCCGACCAGCCTAATGGGGACAGCCGGCCCGCCTGCCGGGGCGCCCGGCCGGGTCACCGTCGGCCGCCCGGTCCCGACTCATGGGCATTATGCCCGGACTCGCCCGATTGTCGGGTTGCCCGGATTCGATGCGCGCCTCCCCCACCATGGGGGGCATGGGACTGATCTTCCGTAAGAGTTTCCGGTTCGGCCCGTTCCGCTTCAATTTCACCAAGCACGGCTTCTCGTCGTGGAGCATCCGCATCTGGCGCTGGACGTGGAACTCCAAGCAGCGCGAACACCGATTCGACCTGCCCGGCCCCGCCTCCTGGACCTCCCGGTCCAACTAGCCCTCCTGGACCTCCCGGTCCAACGAGACCGCGACCCGGGTCGGCCCGGTCCGACCCGGTACTACAACTGCGGCGGCGTCAACGGTGGCAGCGTCGACTCCAGCGCGGCGGCGACCCGGTACATGCGGTCGTCGGCCATCGTGGGCGCCATGATCTGCAGACCCACCGGCAGGCCCTCCGACAGTCCACAGGGGACAGAGATCGCCGGTCCGCCGTAGAGGTTGGTCGGGATCGTGTAAAGGTCGGCCAGGTACATCTGGTACGGGTCCGACGTGCGCGACCCGAACGGGAACGCGACGAACGGGGTCGTCGGCGAGACGAGGACGTCCACCTTCGCGAAGGCGGCCTGGAAGTCGCGCGTGATCAGCGTGCGCACCTTCTGCGCCTGCCCGTAGTAGGCGTCGTAGTAACCGGACGAGAGCGCGTAGGTGCCGATGATGATGCGCCGCTTCACCTCGGCACCGAACCCGGCCTCGCGGGTCAGCGACATGACCTCCTCGAGCGAGCGCTGGCCGTCGTCGCCCACCCGCAGCCCGTACCGGACGCTGTCGAAGCGGGCCAGGTTCGAGCTGCACTCGCTGGGCGCGATCAGGTAGTAGGCCGGCAGCGCGTACTCGAAGTGCGGGCACGAGACCTCGACCACCTCGGCGCCGAGCTTGACCAGCGCCTCGACCCCGTCGCGGAACGCCGCCACCACGCCGGGCTCGGCGCCCTCGGCACCGAACTGCTTCACCAGGCCGAGCTTGACCCCGGACAGGTCACCGGTCGCGCCGAGCCGGGCGGCCGCGACCACGTCCGGCGCCGGAGCCGGGATCGACGTGGAGTCCCGCGGGTCGTGGCCAGCGATGACGGCGTGCAGGAGCGCGGCGTCCTCGACCGTACGGGCACAGGGACCGGGAGTGTCCAAAGAGGACGAGAACGCGACCAGGCCGTAGCGGGAGGTGCCGCCGTAGGTCGGCTTCGCGCCGACCGTGCCGGTGACCGCGCCGGGCTGGCGGATCGACCCACCGGTGTCGGTGCCGATCGCCAGCGGTGCCTCGTAGGCGGCCAGCGACGCGGCTGAGCCACCACCCGAGCCGCCGGGGATGCGGCCCAGGTCCCAGGGGTTGTAGGTCGGTCCATAGGCCGAGTACTCCGTGGACGAGCCCATGGCGAACTCGTCCATGTTGGTCTTGCCCAGCATGACCAGCCCCGCCTCGCGCAGCCGCGTCACCACCGTCGCGTCGTACGGCGGCCGCCAGCCTTCGAGGATCTTCGACGCGCAGGTGGTGGGCACGCCGCGGGTGGCCAGCACGTCCTTGACCGCGATCGGCACCCCGGCCAGCGGGCCCAGCTTGTCGCCCCGGGCGCGGGCGGCGTCCACCTCGGCGGCCGCGGCGAGCGCCCCCTCCGTGTCGACGTAGAGGAACGCGTGCACCCGATCCTCGACGGTCGCGATGCGGTCCAGGTGCGCGCGGGTGACCTCGACCGCGCTGACCTCGCCCGCCGCGATCAGCTGGCCCAGCTGGGCAGCGGTGAGTCGGGTGAGGTCGCCCGCCGTCGGGTCCGCCGACCGTACGGGTGCGGACTTCGCCGCCTTCTTCGCCGGCGCCTTCGCGGCCTTGGCCGCCGCCGCTGGCGCGGCCTTCTTCGCGGGGGCCGCCTTCTTGGCAGGGGTGGCCTTCTTGGGCTTGCCCGTCATGGCTCAGGCCTCCTCGTCCAGGATGCGCGGGACACGGAACCGGTGCTCGGCGGCATCGGGAGCGCCGGCCAGGGCCTCGTCGCGGTCCAGGCCCGGCACCACGACGTCCTCGCGCAGCACGTTGGTCAGCGGCACCGAATGCGACGTCGGCGGGATGTCCTCGGCGACGACCTCGCCGACACGGGCGACCGCCTGGAGGATGACGTCGAGCTGACCGGCGAACCGGTCCAACTCCTCGTCGGTGACGGCGAGCCGGGACAGCCGCGCCAGGTGCGCGACCTCCTCCCGCGAGATGGCGGCCATGGATCCCCCAACGTCTCCGGACTGATGCGCCGACTGTGGCACACGTGCCACACGCGGCTGTGGCACACATGCCACACATACGACGCCGACGAGTCTATGTGTCGCCAGGGTGACGGCTGGGGTGAGCCCGTGCCCCCCTCACGGCCGGCGGACGGTGGCGAGCCAGGTGGCGAAGTCGTCGGGCGGCATCGGCCGCGCGAAGTACCAGCCCTGGCCGACCTCGCAGCCGCATTCGGCCAGCGCCCGCCGGGTCTCGTCGTCCTCGACCCCCTCGGCCACGACCCGCAGGCCGAGCGCGCGTGACAGGTCGACCACCGAGCGCACCACCGCCGCGTCGTCGGAATCGGTGGTCATGCCGAGCACGAAGGACCGATCGATCTTCACCTCCGCCAACGGCAGCCGCCGCAGGTGCTGCAGCGACGAGTAGCCGGTGCCGAAGTCGTCCAGCGAGAGGGCCACGCCCAGCTTGTCGAGCCGGTGCAGGGTGATCAGCGCCCGGCGCGGATCGGCCATCACGGCACCCTCGGTGATCTCGAGCTGCAACTGGTTGGCCGGCACGCCACGGTCGGCGAGCAGGTCGGACAGGTCGTCGACGAACTCCGGGCGGTGCAGGTCCCGCGCGCTGATGTTCACCGAGACCCGCAGCATGAGCCCGTCGGCCCGCCACTTCGCCAGCTGGCCGACCGCGTCCTCCAGCACGCGGGCGGTGATCAGCCGCATGACGGCGGTCTGCTCGGCGACCTTGATGATGCGTTCGGGGCTGACGAACCCCTGCTCCGGGTGGTTCCATCGCAGCAGCGCCTCGGTGCCGACAACCTCGCCGGTGGCCATGTCGACCTGGGGTTGGTAGTGCAGTTGCAGCTCGTCGCTGCCCGAGTCCACGGCCCGGCGCAGGTCGGCGAGCAGGGCGAGCTTCTCGGGCGAGTGCTGGTCGGCGTCGGGGGTGTAGACGGCGTAACTGTTGCCGTGGTCCTTGGCGTCGTACATGGCGATCTCGGCGTGGCGCAGCAGCGTGATGTGGTCGGTGCCGTCGTCGGGGTAGATCGCCACGCCGACCGCCGCGGTGACGTCGACCGGCAGGCCGTCGAGCACCACGGGCTGGTTGAGGGCGTCCGCGACCCGCATCGCCAGGACCGAAGCCGCCTCGTGATCGGTCAGTCTCGGCGCCAGGACGGCGAACTCGTCGCCGCCCAACCGAGCCAGCACGCCGTCCCCGCCGATGGCCGAACGCAGCCGGTCGGCCACGGCGGAGAGCAGTTGGTCGCCGACCGAATGACCCAGCGCCTCGTTGACCCGGCGGAACTGGTCGATGTCCATCAACAGCAGCGCCATCCGCCGCGGATCGGCGCCGGCCGCCCGGTGGCGACGCCGGGAGCGGCGCCCGTACGCCTGCGCGTGGGCGAGCATGTGCCCGTACAGCGCCTTGCGGTTGGGCAGCCCGGTGAGCTCGTCCAGCGTGGCCTTGCGCCGCTCCGCGGCGGTGAACCGGGCCAGCTCGCTGACCGTGAGCAGCGGCACCAGGATCAGCGGCACCAGCAGGGCGCTCACGCTTCCCGCCACCACGACGAGCGGACCGAGGGCGAGCAGGCTGACGGTGCCGCGCACGTCGTGGCGCAGGCCCAGCGAGACGGCGTCCCTCCACCGGGTGCCGAACCGTAGGCTCCACGCGAGGCTCACCAGCAGATGGTTCACCGCGAACCAGGCGGTCCCGGCCAGCACGACGCCGATCACGTCGACCGGATGCAGCCGGACCAGAGCCGACTCCCCCGCCAGGCGGGGTACCTCGAACAGCCCCAGGACGGCCGCCGCGGCACCGAAGCTCAACGCGTACTGCGCCTGGTTGTAGACGGCGCGCCAGGGCCGGTGCCCGAGCCGGATCGAGGAGACGATCACCGCGATCGCCTGCACGATGACCGCCGGCGCCAGGCCCCAGCCCAGCAGCAGGCCGGAGGTGAAGGCGATGGACGGGAAGACGGTCACGGCCTGGGCCCGGCCGGGGAAGGGCCGGGCGTCGACCAGGATCGCGAAGGCGGCCATCAACCACAGGGCGGCCTCCGGCGTGGCCACCACGGCAGGCAACTCCCGCAACGAGGGCACCACGACGGCCAGCGCCGCGGCCACCACGAGCGCCAGCACGGTGTACAGCTTCGGCGCGCGATCCCGGGGAACCACGTTGCGCAGTTCGTCCTGGGCGGCCAGGTCCGCGTCCACGAGCAGGTCACCGAGGCGCGGCCCGCGGGCGGCGGTGGGCGCCGCGCCGGAGGGTTCCGCGGTGTCCGCTGCGGGCGCGTGGCCCAGCTGCGGTCGAGCCACCATTGACCACCCACCTCCAACGCGGGGACGCTCGGCTTCGCTGTGCTCCTCGTCCCGCCTGGCTTGTCAACCACGGCGACCCGGGCGGCCACGGCGACCCGGTCGGTCGCCTGTGCCAGGCGATCGCGAACAACGACGATCAACGAGGGAAACGACTCACCTGGCCGACAGTGACGTTATACATCACGCTATACCCGACAGATCACCATTACGGCCGATCGCATCGGATGCCCGAACTGTCTCCCACGTCCCGGGACCGGTGGTCGCGCCGCGGTTACCCGGCCGTGCGCGCGACCGCCCTCGCGGCCTCGGGTCCCTCGTCGAGCAGGACCTGGAAGCCCTCGTCGTCCAGGATCGGCACGCCGAGGGAGAGCGCCTTGTCGTACTTCGAGCCCGGGTTCTCGCCCACCACCACGAAGTCGGTCTTCTTCGACACCGAACCCGTCACCTTGCCGCCGCGCGCCGTGATCTGCTCCGACGCACCGTTCCGCGAGTAGTGGGCGAGGGTGCCGGTGACCACGACGGTGAGGCCGGCCAGCGTCTGGGGGCCGAGTTCGACCTCGACCGGCTCCTCCTCCAGCACCACCCCCGCGGCCCGCCACTTCTCGACGATCTCGCGGTGCCAGTCGACCGTGAACCACTCGACGACCGCCTCCGCGATCGTCGGGCCGACACCCTCGACCTGGGCGATCTCCTCCGGCGCCGCCTCGCGGATCGCGTCGATCGAGCCGAACCGGGCCGCCAGCGGCTGCGCGGCGCTCGGCCCGACGTGGCGGATCGACAACGCCACCAAGATCCTCCACAGTGGACGTTTGCGGGCCTCGGCCAGGTTCTCCAGCAGCTTGCGACCGTTGGCCGAGAGCTCACCCTTCTTGGTCACGAAGAACGGCACCCGCGCCAGCTTCTCGGCATCGAGGCTGAAGAGGTCGCCCTCGTCGGTGATCACCCCCGCCTCCAGCAGGGCCAGGGCCGACTTCTCGCCGAGCACCTCGATGTCCAGCGCCTCCCGGCTGGCGATGTAGGTGATCCGCGCCCACACCTGAGCCCGGCAGGAGCGGGCGTTGGGGCAGCGGATGTCGACGTCGCCCTCCTTGGCGGGCGCGAGCGGCGTGCCGCAGACCGGACAGGTGGTGGGCATGGCGAAGGCACGCTGGCTGCCGTCGCGTTTCTCCACGACCGGGCCGACGATCTCGGGGATCACGTCACCGGCACGGCGGACGATGACCGTGTCACCGATGAGCACGCCGCGGCGCTGAAGGTCCTGCGCGTTGTGCAGCGTGGCGTTGGCGACCACCACTCCGCCCACGTAGATGGGCTCCAGCACCGCGAACGGGGTCACCCGGCCGGTGCGCCCGACGTTGACCTGGATGTCGCGCAGCAGCGTGGTCGCCGTCTCCGCCGGGTACTTGTAGGCGATCGCCCAGCGCGGGGCCCGGCTGGTGAAGCCGAGGCGACGCTGCACCGCGACCTCGTCGACCTTCACCACGACGCCGTCGATCTCGTGCTCGACGTCGTGGCGGTGCTGCTGGTAGTACTCGATGAACTCGGCCACGCCGGCCAGATCGTCCTTGACCCGCCAGCGGTCCGAGGTCGGCAGCCCCCAGCTCGTCAACCGCTCGTAGGCCTCCGACTGCGAGGTCGGCTCGTACCCCTCGTGCCTGCCGATGCCGTGCACGACCAGCCGCAGCGGTCGGCTGCGGGTGACCCGCGGATCCTTCTGGCGCAGGCTGCCGGCCGCCGCGTTGCGCGGGTTGGCGAACGGCGTCCTGTCCTTCTCCATCATCACGTCGTTGACAGACTTGAATCCCTCGACGGTGAAGAACACCTCGCCGCGGACCTCCAACACGTCGGGCACGTCGTCGCCGGCGAGGCGGTCGGGCACGTCGGCGATGGTGCGCACGTTGTTGGTGACATCCTCACCCGTACGGCCGTCGCCCCGGGTGGCGGCGCGCACCAGCCGGCCCTTCTCGTAGAGGAGGTTGATCGCCAGGCCGTCGATCTTCAGCTCGCACAGGTAGGAGACCTTCCGCGAGCCGACCTCACGCTCCACCCGCTGCGCCCACTCCGCGAGCTCCTCCGGGCTGAACGCGTTGTCCAGGCTCATCATCGGTTCGAGGTGCCGCACCGGGGCGAAGTCGGTGGAGTAGGCGGCACCGACCCGCAGCGTCGGCGAGTCGGGCGTGCGCAGCGCCGGATAGTGCTTCTCCAGCTCCTCCAGCTCGCGCATGAGGTCGTCGTACTGGGAGTCGCCGATCGTCGGCGAGTCGAGCACGTGGTAGCGGTACTGGTGCTCGGCGACCTCGGTGGAGAGCTCGGCGTGCCGGTCGCGCGCCTCGGCCGGCGGTGGCTCGCCCGCGGCACCCACCGCCACCCCGGCAACGGCGGCGTCGACCTCGATGGTCTCCCCGTCCGCACCCGAGGCGGGCGCGACCTCAACCCGAGGTTGACCGTCAACCTCGGGTTGAGCCTTCTTCCCGGGCCGCCGCCCGGCCGGACCTCCACCTGTCGTGCTCACGCCAGCAACCTAACCCGCACCACCGACATTTGGCCGGGAGCGGGCTGGGCGGGTCGTGCCGTCGGTCAGCTCACAGCCCGCTGGACGAGGGCGGCGATCCGAGCCTCGGTGGCGGCGTCGAGCGTGGTCAGCGCGTACGCGGTCGGCCACATCGTGCCGTCGTCCAGATTCGCGCTGTCGTTGAAGCCCAGCGTCGGGTACCGGGTGCCGAACTTCTGGGCGCTCTGGAAGAAGCACACGACCTTACCGTTCTTCGCGTAGGCGGGCATGCCGTACCAGAGCTTCGGCGACAGCGTCGGCGCGTGCTCCTTGACGATCGCGTGCAGCTTCTCCGCCAGCGCGCGGTCCGCCGGCGGCATCTCCGCGATCTTGGCGAGCACGGCCGCTTCGTCGTCCACCTTGGCTCCGCGAGGACGGCGGGCAGCGGCCTTCATCTCCGCCGCGCGCTCCTTCATGGCCGCCCGCTCGGCCTCGCTGAACCCCTCGTAGCTCTCCTGCCCCGGCTTGGTGTCCTTCATCGCGTCAGCTTCCTCTTCCTGCGTTGCGCCACAGAGATCCACGATCTCGAACTATTGACAGCAGTCACCCGCTTGGTGGTGGGCCGTCGTCGTCACGCGGGGAACGCTAGTGAGCACCCCGACGGCGGCGCTTCTCCAATCCTGATCGACTCAGCAGCCACGACCTCAGACGCGAGGCTGGACCGGGTCCTCGATCCGGCGTGCCGCTTCGGCACAGGCCGCGAGCGCGGCTCGGGCATAGGCCGGGGTGGCGCCGGCGAGGCCGCACGTCGGCGTCACGACCACCTGCCGACTCGCCTGCTCCGCGGGGAACCCCAACCGACGCCACAGTCCGCTGACGGCATCGGCGGCGGCGACCGACGATGGCCGGCCACCGCGCGTGGGCACGACCCCGGCGAAGAGCCCGACGCCCGCGTCCAGCAGTGCGCCGAGTTCGTCGAGCGCCTGGGTGGTGCCAGCCGCCAGCGTGATGTCCATCGACACCGCGGTCGCCCCGGCGGCCTGGAAGAGACGCAGCGGCGGGTTGGCCGCGCAGCAGTGGAACACCACCGGTACGGCCACCTCCCGCACGAGGTCACGCCATACCGACTCCACTGTGGACGCTGCCACGCTCCGCAGGGTGCGCAGGCCGCTCTCGGTGGGGACCGTGCCGGCGAGCACGGCCGGCACCGAGGGCTCGTCGACCTGCAGGATGACGGTCGCGCCGGGCACCCGCCGCGCCACGTCCGTGACGTGGTTGCGCAGCCCGTCGGCGAGCGAGGCCGCCAGATCCGCCACCGCGCCGTGGTCGTGCAGCACCCGCCCGCCGATGGGCAGGTCCAGGCTGGCGGCGAGGGTCCACGGCCCGGGCGCCTGCACCTTGAGCGGCCCGGTGTAGCCGTCGGCCGCCTCGGTCAGCGCGTCGAGGTCGCGCTCCATCAGGTCCCGGGTGCGGCGCAGGTCCTTGCCGGTGTGCGCGGCGATGCGCCACTGGCCGGCGTAGAGCTCCACGGGCAGGCTGGTCAGCAGGCCCGCGCCGCGCCCGATCAGGTCGGCGCCCGGACCGCGCGCCGGCAGCTCGGGCAGGTGCGGCAGTCCAGACAGCTCGCCCAGCACCTGCTGCACGGCGTCCACGATGTCGGTGCCCGGCAGCGACCCGATCCCCGTCGCCGCCGCCGGCTCCCACGGCCACTGCGTCACACCCCAACCCTAGGGGCTTCGCAAGAGATCTTGGAACAACATGGCCCCCTGCCCCGCGCGGCACTTTCCACGATCTACGGGTCACACGACGGTGGCGGAGCCGAGCACGATGTCACCCTCCGGGTCGGGGCGGTAGGCGACCACCGCCTGGCCCGCGGCGACCGCCCGGGCGGGCCGGCGCAGCTCGGCGACCAGCCGGCCGTCCACAAAGGACACCACCGCCGGCACCGGGTCGCCGTGCGCGCGCAGCTGCACCTCGCACTCCACCGGTGCGTCCGGCGCAGCAGTGCTGGCGGTCCACACGGCACGCTCACCGACGACGGTGGAGACGTCGAGCGCCTCGGCGGGCCCCACGGTCACCGTGTTCGTCACCGGCGTGATGGACAGCACGTACCGGGGCCGCCCGTCCGGTGCCGGTCGGGTGAGGTTGAGCCCCTTGCGCTGGCCGATGGTGAAGCCGAAGGCGCCGCTGTGCGAGCCCACCACCTCGCCCGAAACGGCGTCCACAATGGAGCCTTCGGCGGGACCGCCCAGCCTCGCGGCGAGGAAACCGCGGGTGTCACCGTCGGCGATGAAGCAGATGTCGTGCGAGTCGGGCTTCTCGGCCACCGCGAGACCCCGGGCGGCGGCCTCCGCCCGTACGGCTGCCTTGGTCGAGTGGCCCAACGGGAACAGCGACCGGTCCAACTGAGCGCGAGTGAGCACGGCCAGGACGTACGACTGGTCCTTGGCCAGGTCCACCGACCGGCGCAACAGACCGTCGCTGCCCAGCCGCGCGTGGTGGCCGGTCACCACCGCGTCGAAGCCGAGCGCGACCGCCCGGTCGAGCACCGCCGCGAACTTGATCTTCTCGTTGCAGCGCAGGCACGGGTTGGGGGTGCGACCGGCGGCGTACTCGGCCACGAAGTCGTCGACCACGCTGGCGTGGAACTGGTCGGCCATGTCCCAGACATAGAACGGGATCCCGATCACGTCGGCGGCCCGGCGGGCATCGCGGGCGTCCTCCAGCGTGCAGCAACCACGAGCGCCCGACCGGTACGTCTGCGGGTTGCGGGCCAGGGCCAGGTGCACACCGGTGACGTCGTGCCCGGCGTCGACCGCCCGCGCGGCCGCCACCGCGGAGTCCACGCCGCCCGACATGGCGGCCAACACCCTCATGCCCACGGCATCGAGACTATCCGCCGCCGCGAGCGAGATCCGCGCCGCCGGGCGGTGCCTCGGCCAACCGGCACCTCAGCGGGCCAGCGCACCGGCGGCCCGGGCGCGCTCGACCGCCGCCGGCAACGCGTCGATCAACTGGTCCACGTCGGCGGCGGTCGAGGTGTGCCCCAGGCTGAACCGCAGCGTCGACCTGGCCCCCGCCTCGTCGGCGCCCATGGCGACGAGCACGTGCGACGGCTGGGCGATCCCCGCCGAGCAGGCGGAGCCGGTCGAGCAGGCGATGCCCGCCGCGTCGAGCAGCAGGAGCAGCGCGTCGCCCTCACAGCCGGGAAACGAGAAGTGGGCGTTGCCGGGCAGGCGCTGCTCCGGGCACCCGTTGAGCACCGCCTCGGGCACCACCGCGCGGACCCGGGCGACCAGGTCGTCCCGCAGGGCGGTGAGCCGGGCGGCGAGCTCGGGCTGGTTCTTCACCGCGGCCTCCACCGCCACCGCGAAGGCGCAGATGCCGGCGACGTCGAGGGTGCCGGAACGGATGTCGCGCTCCTGTCCACCGCCGTGCAGCAGCGGCGTGGCGGCGGTCTGGCGCCCCAGCAGCAGCGCCCCCACACCGGTCGGGCCACCCAGCTTGTGCCCGGTCACGGTCAGCGCGCTGGCGCCGCTCGCGGCGAAGTCGACCGGGAGCTGGCCCACCGCCTGGATCGCGTCCGTGTGGA
>Ga0164243_10013080_pt1 | contig 11706 bp, 8 predicted proteins | sample OricompcompostOP_FD_108781 | JGI IMG/M metagenome (GOLD analysis project Ga0164243, IMG submission 108781) | Organic Plus compost microbial communities from Emeryville, California, USA - Original compost - Organic plus compost (OP) | ecosystem: Engineered > Solid waste > Mixed feedstock >...
AAGGTGGCGAAAAACGTTTCAGGGCACATGATAGCCATCTTTGCCCGTGCAACAGCCAAGCAGCGCGCGACGGCCTATGGCCGAGACGTATTGCCCGCGATTGGGTGGGTTCAGCTGGCACATCTTCTCTCATCCGGACTGTGACCGTCGGCCCTGGAATCGCACCAGATCTGCTGACCCCGGCTGTCATGAGACAGACCGGGCGCTCGCGGGCTTGCCAAGTGTGGCTTACCGCCGGTGGGGAGTTTCGCCCCGCCCTGAAGACGTACTGCTATGCCGCAACACGCGGCACGGAGGACATTGTACGCCTAGTCCGAGGAGGCCTGATCTTTCAGGTCCTTCTTGTCTTTCTTGTTTTTCTTTTTCTTTGTCTTGATCGCCAGCATGGTGCCGCGGCAGGTCGGCGCGCCGCACAGGCAGAGATAAGCTGCCTTGAGCTTTTTGGTGATCTTGTCCTCGAGCACCAGTCCGTAGTCGTAAAACAGTTCTTCGCCGCGCGCGATATCGCGCAGTGCCGTGATGAAGACTCGCTTGCCGTTCGCGCTTTCCTGAGATTCGCAATTGGGCTCGCAAGCGTGGTTGATCCAGCGCGCATCATTACCGTTGTCGCCGCCATCGATGACACGGCCCGAGCTCAGCGAAAAGAAGAACGTGTGGAACGGATCGTCGGGATTGGTGGGGTGACGGCGATCGGCTTCCTTGGCGCTGATGCGTGCGCCTTGATATTCGATGATCTGAGTACCGGCGGGGATCTTGCGGGCAGCAAAGACACCGTTGCCGTGCAGCTTGGAGCGGCGCACGACGTGCCAGGGCTTGGGGGATTCTGCAGTGGTCATGAAGGCAAAGCCAGGTAGCGGGCCAGCGGGGATTATAGGTGCAATGGATGACAGTCTCTAAGCGCTGCGTTTTGCCAGATCCGTGCAGCCCTCGGAGGGCGGGCAAATGGGGCAAGGCAACGCGTTTTGCGCAGGCATCACGTGGTGATCTCGGTATTCAAGGGCAATTGCGTTTCTTTCAGCCGGCGCAAGACAAAACAGGACTTGCTATGGCGAATGCCTGGAATGCGATAAAGCTGTTCACGCAATAGCCGTTCATAGTCGCGCGTGTCGCGCACGGCGATGCGGATGTAGTAGTCATAGTCGCCCGATACGAGAAAGGCCTCCAGGACCTCGGGAATCTGCGCCAGCGCGCGGCCAAATTCGTAAAGGGTTTCTTCGCTGTGGCTTTCCAGCGTGATGTGCACGATGACGGTATCCATGAAGCCCAGGCTGGCGGGATCCAGGTCCACCGTATAGCCGCGAATGACACCCGCGGACTCCATGCGCTTGATGCGATTCCAGCACGGCGTGGAAGACAGGCCGACTTCGGCGCCGATCTCATTGAGACTGGCCCGCGCGTTCTGCTGTAAGGCCCTCAAAATGGCGAGATCGAATTTGTCTAGTTTCATTTTCCGGGTTTCCTTAAAAACAAAGATTAATTTACTGGAAAATCCCGGAATCTGGAGAAAATAAGAGAAATCTTCTGGGCGGAAAGGCATAAGATATCCACTATGAACGATCGACTCCACGCCAGCGCCCTCGCCGCCTTGAACTCCGACACCCGCCCCGCCCGTAACGGGGCGCAAATTTTGCTCGACACGTTGATTGCGCGTGGTGTCGATACCGTGTTCGGTTACCCGGGGGGCGCCGTGCTGCCGCTTTACGATGCGCTGTACGCCGAGCCGCGTTTGCGTCATGTGCTGGTGCGCCATGAGCAGGCGGCCGTCCATGCGGCCGAAGGCTATGCACGCACCACCGGTCGGCCCGGCGTGGTGTTTGTGACCTCCGGTCCGGGGATGGCCAACACGACATCCGGTTTACTGGACGCCATGTGCGATTCGATCCCGGTGTTGTGTATCAGCGGCCAAGTGGCTACCACCGCGATTGGCACCGATGCGTTCCAGGAGTGCGACGCCATGGGCATCTCGCGCTCTGTCACCAAGTGGAATACCCAGGTTCGCGCCGTCGAGAACGTGGCCGATGTGGTCGGGCGCGCCTTTGACCTGACGCGTCAGGGACGGCCGGGGCCGGTGCTTGTGGATTTTCCGAAAGACGTGCAGTTGACCCCTCTGCCGTCGTCACCTGAGACCGCAGAACTCTCCGAAGGCTCGCGTGTCGCTGCATTGCGCGCGCGCCGGCAAGCGGGCAAAGCCCCGTTGAAACTGCCGCAAACTGCGGTACGCCGTGCTGCGGCCCTGATCGCGCAGGCGCGTCGCCCCGTTTTCTATGGTGGTGGCGGCCTGATCAACTCCGGCCCGCAGTCCTGCCAGGCATTCACCGATCTCGTGCGTCACTCAGGGGCACCTTGCACGCTGACATTGATGGGGCTGGGAGCCTTTCCCGCATCAGATCCGCAATTCGTGGGCATGCTGGGCATGCACGGCACGCTAGAGGCCAACATGGCCATGCACGAAGCCGACCTGGTGGTGTGCATCGGTGCGCGCTTTGATGACCGCATTACTGGCAAACTCGCCGAGTTTTGTCCCCATGCGCGCAAGATCCATATCGACATCGATCCTGCGTCCATCAACAAGGTTGTGCGCGTCGACGTTGCTCTCGTTGGCGATTGCCTGCCTTTGATCGATGCACTGCGCAATGCGCTGAACGAGCATCCCCTGCCGGCTGCGAGACTGGCCGATTGGTGGCGCCGGATCGACACATGGCGTGCGAAAGATTGCCTGGCCTACTCGCCCACGCCGGAAGCGATCTTGCCGCAGCAGTTGATGCAGCAGTTGAACACTGCATTGGCCGGCCACGACGCGATCGTTTCCACCGATGTAGGCCAGCACCAGATGTGGGCCGCGCAGTATCTGCGTTTTGATAAGCCGAATCGTTGGCTGACCTCGGGCGGTGCGGGGACGATGGGCTATGGGCTGCCGGCTGCAATCGGCGCGCAAGTGGCGCATCCCGATAAAACGGTGGTGTGTGTCAGTGGCGATGCTTCGGTGTTGATGAACATCCAGGAGTTATCCACTGCCATGCAGCATGACACGCCTGTCAAAGTCGTGTTGTGCAATAACGGTTATATGGGGATGGTGCGTCAATGGCAGGAATTGATTCACGGTGGACGTTATAGCCACAGCTATAACGCATCTCTGCCCGATTTCGTTGCGGTTGCCAAAGCGTTTGGCTGGGGATCGGCGCGGGTGGATGACCCAGCGCAGTTGGATGAGGCGTTGGCGCAATGCCTGGCTCATCCTGGGCCGTATTTTCTGGATGTTGCAGTGGCTGCGCAGGAGAACTGTTTTCCCATGATGCCTGCTGGCGAGGGGCATCATCGGATGATGTTGGCTGAAGGGGTCTGGTACGAGGATGACAGCGTTTGATGGCGTAGGCTTTCGCTGTTAACACGTCGCGGGCGGTTGCCATGGGCCATGCTGGCCTTTTGAGCCGCGATTTAGCCCGCGAAGCGGGCCGAGGCCCCTGGTCATGGGCCGAGTCGCGGCGATTAGGCCAGCATGGCCCATGGCAACCGCCCGCGACTCACAGTCATGGCATGCCACCGCAGTCCCTCACCACAACCAGGCCGTCATTCAAAGCACGACCCACCGCATCAAAGCATCCGCAGCCTGCAGACATTGCGAGCCGGCGTTCGTCGTGTATAGGCGCTGCCGGCCCGTAGAGCCCGCCGAACCAGCCTTGTCAGGCGGGGGGGCAGTCGGCTGGGCATGTTTGAGTGGAGCGCAGCGGAGCGAGTTTGCCCAGCCGCCCCGCCTGACAAGGCTGGTGAAGGGAAGTCTGGCCGCGCAGGCGGCCAGACCGGGCGATAGGGCTGGCAGCGCCTATACACGACGAACACCGGCGCCTAAAGAACTCAGTACGATGAGTAGATCCGAAGCCAGTACGGTAAGTCGATTCCAAACCGAGGTTTAAAAAATCCCAACTCACCCGTACTGACGCCACCCTCACCTATCAATCGTGCTTGATAGAAATCGTCTTCAGCACCGTAAACCCATACAGCGCCTCAAAGCCCTTCTCACGCCCATGCCCGCTGGCTTTCACACCACCGAACGGCAGTTCGATGCCGCCCCCCGCTCCGTAGTTGTTGATAAATACCTGCCCGCTGCGCACCTTGCGAGCGATACGCAGTTGGCGCGCGCCATCCCGAGTCCAGACACTAGCGGCCAGGCCGTATTCCGTGGCGTTAGCAATACGCACTGCATCGGCCTCATCATCGAACGGCATGGCTGCCAACACCGGACCGAAAACTTCCTCTTGTGCCAGACGATGATCGACCGGCACATCGCGCAGCAGCGTCGGAGCCTGGTAGTAGCCTTCAGCGGGCGCACCATCGGCGACCTTGCCCTGCGCAGCGGTAGCGATGCCGTCCTGCGCGGCGGCCTTGAGAAAGCCTTGCACACGTTCCTGCTGCGTTTTACGAATCAACGGACCGCAATCCAAGTCCATCGTCGCGGGACCCGTACGCAGCGCCGAAAACGCCTGAGACAAGCGTTCGAGCACACGATCGTAGGCACTGCGTTCAATCAGCAAACGGCTGCCTGCCGAGCACGTTTGTCCCGAGTTCTGCACAATGGCATTCACAGCCACGGGAATCAATGCATCGATATCCGCGTCGCCGAACACGATCTGCGGTGACTTGCCGCCCAGCTCCAGCGTCACTGGAACATGGCGTTCCGCAGCGACCTGGGTGACCAGCACGCCGATGCGAGGCGAGCCCGTGAACGAGATGTGATCAATGCCCGGGTGGCGCGTCAACGCATCGCCTGCCTCATGACCGTAGCCCGTGACGATATTGATCGCACCCGGCGGGAACCCCACGTCGGCGGCCAGTTCAGCCAGGCGCAGCAGCGACAGGCAGGCGTCTTCAGCGGGCTTGACGACGCAGGCATTGCCCGCTGCCAGTGCACCGCCCACACTGCGGCCGAAAATCTGCAGCGGGTAGTTCCACGGGACCACGTGGCCCGTCACGCCATGCGGCTCGCGCAGCGTCAGTACGGTATAGCCGTTTTGATAGGGCAAGGTTTCACCGTGCAGCTTGTCGGCCGCACCGCCGTAGTATTCGAAATAGCGCGCCACCGCCGTGACGTCGGCACGGGCTTGTTTGGTGGGCTTGCCGCAATCGCGCGATTCGATCTCGGTCAGTTCGTCGATGTGATCGAGGATCTTCAGCGACAGTTTCAGCATCAGCCGGCCGCGTTCGGCTGCGGTGAGTTTGCCCCAGGCGCCTTCGTCGTAGGCCTTGCGCGCCGCGCGCACGGCGACGTCGATGTCGGCGGCATTGCCACGTGCGATGGCGTCGTATTCCTGCCCCGTAGAGGGATCGATGACGGGAATGGTTTCGCCCGAGAGACCCGGTACGGAACGGTTATCAATGAAATGCTGCTTCATGCCTGTGAACCTCTAGTGTGTCGTTGCAGAAAATGCCGGCGGGTGGATGCCGGGCAGCTAAAACAAAATGGACAAACCCCCGTCCACCGCCAGCACCTGGCCGTTGATGTACGAGGCGGCAGGCGATGCCAGGAATACGGCAGCGCCGGCGATTTCTTCGGGTTGGCCCCAGCGTCCGGTCGGATTGCGGGCACAGATGCGTTCGTTGACTGCAGGGTCCGCGACCATGGCAGCATTGGTTTCGGTAGCAAAGGTCCCAGGAGCGATGGCGTTGCTGGTGATGCCCAGCGGCCCGAACTCGACGGCCAGCGCGCGCATCATGCCGGTCAGTCCTTGCTTGGCCGCAGGATAGACGGCGTCTCCGGCACGCGCCAGTTCGCCCACCACGGATGTGACGGTGATGAGGCGGCCTGACCCTTGGCGCACCATGCGTTCGGCGGCGAGTTTGGCCAGTACCATGCCAGCGACCAGATCGGTATCGATCAAGGCGCGAATTTCCGCTGCGGTAATAGCTTGCAGCGTTTTGCGGTTACGGGCGCCAACGTTGTTGACCAGGATGTCGAGGCGGCCATGTTCGCGGTCGATGCGGTCGAATGCGCGCGCGACGGCGTCATCGTCAGACACGTCGAATGGCAGGGCCGACGCGGCCAGACCTTGTCCGCGCAGCGTGTGCGCCGCGGCTTCGGCAGCGTCGGGGCTGCGGCCATTGATGAGGACATGCGCGCCGCTGCCGGCCATGGCGCGCGCCATGCACAGGCCCAGGCCACGCGCCGATCCGGTGATCAGGGCGACCTGGCCGGCCAGAGAAAAGCGCTGTAGATAAGCTTGCGAGGCTGTCGGAGTGTTCATGTCTCGATATCAATCAATCGCGGAACTCGGGCGCCCAGTGCAACAGTCTGCGCTCAATCCACGTCACAGCATAGACTAACGCAATACCGACGAGGGAAAGCAAGGTGACTGCGGCAAACATGTCGGTTGCGTTCAGCGTGGCCAAGGCCGTCACCATCAAATAGCCCATCCCCGTGGTCGATCCGACGAATTCGGCCAGCACGACGCCGATGAGCGCAAAGCTGATGGCGTTGGGCAGCGCGGCAAAGGTCCAGGCGGCAGCCGTGGGGACGCGTACGCGCCACAGGATCTGGCGCGGCGAGCCGCCCAGCGTGCGGCAGAAATCGACGAGTTCGCGTTCGACGCTACGTCCCCCTTTGTAGGTGTTAAAGAACACCAGGAAGAACACCACGAACCACGATGTGACGACTTTGGAGGCCAGGCCCAAGCCGAAAAACATCGTGATCAGCGGAACAAATGCAATGCGCGGCATGGAGTTGAACGCCACGATAAAAGGATTGAACACATCCGCCAGCATGCGGCTGCGGCTGAGCACCATGCCTACGATGAATCCGCTGCCCACGCCGACAACCAGACCCACCAGGGTAGCTTGCAGGGTCAGCCACAGGTGCGGCCAGACAGACCGCGGTCCCGGTTGCAGCCATTCCCACAATCGCACGGCGATGCGCGACGGCTGGCTGATGAAAAACGGGTCAAAGATGGTGTTCTGAGCGAACCAGGGAATGCGGGTCAGGATTTCCCAGCCGCCGATGATGATGGCCAGGATCAGGGTTTGCCACGCGGTGATGCGCAGCCGGCGTTGTACCTGGGCTCGCCGGTCTTCGCGCAGTTGGTCTTGCAAGGTGGAAACGTCGGAAGCAGTCATAGATATCAGAACGCTCAGGCAGCCGTACGGAATTGTTCGCCGAGCACGCTCCAGAGGCTTTGCACGTGAGAGACAAACTGCGGGGTTTCACGCAACACAAAAACATCGCGCGGATGCGGGATCTGAATGCGCTCATCGAGCAGGACACGGCTGGGCGGCCCCGATAGCACGATGACGCGATCCGAGAGCGTGATGGCTTCGTCGAGGTCATGGGTGACCATGACGACGGTTTGACCGAGTTTGCGCCAGATCTCGATCAGCTCGCGATGCAAGTGTGTCTTGGTATGCGTATCCAGGGCGCCGAAAGGTTCGTCGAGCAACAGGATACGAGGCTCGACTGCCAGGCTCATCAAGAGCGCGACGCGGCGACGCATGCCGCCTGACAGTTGATGAGGATAGGCCTGGGCAAAGGCGCTGAGGTGGCCCAATTCGAGCAGTTCAGCGACGCGGCGCTCGATCTGCGCGGCGGGCATGCCCAGGAACTTCAGGCCCAGCGCCACGTTCTTGCGTACGTTGTACCAGGGCAGCAGCGTGTCTTTTTGAAAGATATAGCCTAGTGCAGGCGGCACCTGTCCGTTGACCGGTGCGCCGGCTACCCGGATGGTGCCGGTGGTCGGGGCCAGAAAACCCGCCATCATGTTGAGCAAGGTGCTTTTGCCACAGCCAGAGGGCCCGACGATGGAGACGAATTCGCCTTCGGCAATGGAGAGCGACACATTGCCCACGGCGTGCACCGTACCGCCGCGTGCCTGATAGGCTTTACCGACCTCAGTGAGTTCGATCATCGGCAGCCTCCGCAGGCGTCACTCTGCGCGCGGAGGAACAGCGCATCGCCATCGGGTCCGAGCCCGGGTTGCGTATCCCTATACATCATGGATTCACGACGCCTTGCGGGCTCGTTGGACAAACGACATGTCGACGCAGGTGGCGTAAGGGACTTTTTTCATTTCCTCGTTCGAGAATTGCCGTCCATCCCCCATGATGGCCGCCATCCGGTTGTAGGCGTCTTCGGTGATGAGGTTGTCTTTCAGAAAAACGGTTTCTTTGTAGATGCCTAGCGTTTTTTCGATGGCAGGACGGGGAAACGCACTCAGGTAATCGTCGTAGATCGCGTCCGTGAGGGCCTGGGCGCTGTTGGCGGTGATGAAGTCCTGCGCCTTGACCAGTGCTGTGACAAAGGCCTGTACGACCTCAGGACGCTTTTGAATGGTGTCTTTCAGGGTCAAGGCGGCGATACCCGGGACGTCGCCCCCCATGAAGGCATTCCATGAGGTTTCGGTGGTGGCGTCGAAAATCGGTACGCCCCAGCCTTCGGCTTGCGCTTGTTCCATCATGGACATGGTCGCCATGCTGGCCGATATCGAGCCGGTTTTCAGCGCCCCCAGCATGGTGGCCAGGTCCCCCAGGGGCCGAATGTCGACTTGATCGGCGATGCCCGCCTGTTGCATCAGGTAGACGGCCATGAGCCACGTGCTGGACTGCGGTTGTGTCGCGCCCACGCGTTTGCCCGCCAGGTCTTTCAGGGTTTTGATTTTGCCGCTGTCGAAATCCTCGCGCCGGACGATGACATTGGCGTAGGTGAGTTTGCGGTCAAAGCCGAAGATCAGGCTCGCGGGCTTGCCTGCGAGCGTCAATGCCGGCGCGGCGGTCGCAGCGGTGGCGCCAAAGAGGATCTGCCCTGCCGCCAGCATTTGCATGGTGCGAGGACCGCTTTGCGAGTTCAGGTATTCGACCTCGAGCCCGCCCTCGCCAAAATAGCCTTGTTTGAAAGCGACGTAAGCGGCGGCAAAGAAGGGATCAATGCTGCCCAGGCCGAACGCGGCTTTGCCGCGTGCGGTCTGGCTGAACGCCGGGGCGCCGAGCAGGCTCGTTCCAGCGAGCGCGGTTGCGCTGGCAAGAAAATGGCGGCGGGTGTAGTGGCCCGAGTGCAAAAGGGATCGCTGCATTTGTCATCCTGGAATGTTGTCGTGAACAGCTGTTTGACGACAACGATACTGCAAATGGACAAAGACCGTGGCAAGCCACGGTCTTTGTGGATGGCAAACACGTCATCGGGGTGTGGATAACTCGTTTGCCGCAGGAATGACCTGCTGCGAGCGCGGTGTGCGCCGTCAGCCGCTGGTCTTGGTGGCGGCTTTCTTGGCTGCCGTTTTCTTGGCCGCTGCCTTTTTGGGAGCGGCTTTTTTCGCTGCGGTTTTTGTTGCCGTTTTGCTCGCAGTCTTGCTGGCGGTTTTGCCCGCTGCCTTGGCCGGCGCGCGGCCCGGTTTGGCTGCACGGGGTTCGAACTCAAAGCCGGTTTTACCGTCCGGTTGGCGGACGAGGAAAGCTTTGAATTTGCGATTCGTGCGGCTGGAGACAAAGCCCTCGAGCAAATCGGTACGGCCTTCGGTCAGCAGCTTGTGCATTTGATCCCGTGAGATCTCCTGCTGCAAGATGATTTTGCCCGAGCGGAAATCGCAGGTCTTGTCGGGGCCGACTGATTTTTCGCACACATAGCTCAGGCCATGTTCGAACACACGCGAGTTGCATTTAGGGCAGTTGCCGACCGGCGTATGACCCGAAAAGTCGACGGCCTCGTTGTCTTCTTCGTCTTTTTGGCCGAAGTCGAATTCGAGCTTGTATTCGTCGCTGATGCGCAGAATGGCGGCAAAAGGCCGGCCCATTTTGCTGATGAAGCCTTGCAAGGGACCGATCTCGCGCTTGGCGAGCAGCTCTTCGACTTCGGGCAGCTCAAAGGTGCGCCCGCCCGGGTGCTTGCCGATCGAGAAATCACATTGGGTGCAAGCATAGCGGCGGTAGTTTTCCTTGACCACGCCGCCGCATTTCGGGCAGGGAGTCTGCAAGGTGGCATAGTCGCCGGGCACGGTGTCGCGTTCGTACTCTTTGGCGCGTTTGACGATGACTTGGGTCATCTGCGCGATCTCGCGCATGAAGGCCTCGCGGCCCAATCCGCCCTGCTCGATCTGCTTGAGCTTGTGTTCCCATTCGCCGGTGAGTTCTGGCGAGGTCAATTCCGTGACGTCCAGTCCGGCCAGCAAGGTCATCAATTGGCGGGCCTTGGCGGTGGGCACCAGGTCGCGGCCCTCGCGGCGCAGGTAGCCCTCGCCCAGCAGGCCTTCGATGATGCCTGCCCGAGTGGCCGGTGTGCCCAGCCCGCGCTCGGACATCGCCTCGCGCAGTTCCTCGTCGTCCACGAGTTTGCCCGCGCCTTCCATGGCGGACAGCAGCGTGGCTTCGTTGTAGCGGGCCGGTGGCTTGGTCGACAAGCCGATTGCCTCGACGTCCTCGGTGCGGACGGTTTCGTTGTCGGCCACGGGTACCAGGTTGGCGTCTTCGCCTTGGGCTTCTTTGCCATAGACGGTCAGCCAGCCCGGGGCGACCAGCACCTTGCCCTCGGTCTTGAAGCGATGGCCCTGGACTTCGGTGATGCGGGTGGTGACACGGTATTCGGCTGCCGGGAAAAACACGGCCAGAAAGCGCTTGAGCACCAGATCGTAGAGTTTGCCTTCAGCTTCGCTGAGATCATGGGGAATCTGCAGCGTGGGGATGATGGCAAAGTGATCCGACACCTTTTTGTTGTCGAAGATCCGGCGATTGGGCTTGATCCAGTTTTGCGTGACCACGGTGTCGGCGTGGCGCGACAGCTGCCCCACGGCGTTGGAGCCGCCCTTGGCCAGCGCCTGCATAGTGTCGCGCACCGTGCCCAGGTAGTCTTCGGGCAGATAGCGCGAATCGGTACGCGGGTAGGTCAAGGCCTTGTGGCGTTCGTACAGCGTCTGGGCCAGCGCCAGCGTGGTCTTGGCCGAGAAGCCGAAACGGCCGTTGGCCTCACGCTGCAACGACGTCAGGTCGTACAGGGCCGGCGACATCTGGGTCGAGGGCTTGGATTCCTCGGTGACGCTGCCAGGCTGCTCGCGGCAAGCCGCTACGACGCTCTGGGCGGCGGCTTGTGACCAGAGGCGCGATTCGCGTTTTTCGGGGTCGCGCTCGTCTTTCTTGAAGTCCGGATCGATCCAGCGGCCCTGGTACAGGCCCGCGGCGGCGACAAAAGTGGCGTGAACTTCCCAGTAGTCGCGCGGCACGAAACTGCGGATGCGCTCCTCGCGCTCGGCGACGATGGCCAGCGTCGGGGTCTGCACACGGCCCACGGGGGTTTTGAAGAAGCCGCCGTCCTTGCTGTTGAAGGCCGTCATGGCGCGGGTGCCATTGATGCCCACCAGCCAGTCGGCCTCGGCGCGCGAGCGCGCGGCGGCCTCCAGCGGCTTGAGCTGGGCGTCGTCGCGCAGGTTCGAAAAGGCCTCGCGGATGGCGGCCTGGGTCATGGACTGCAACCAGAGCCGTTTAATGGGCTTTTTGACCCCGGCGTACTGAATGATGTAGCGAAAGATCAGTTCGCCCTCGCGCCCGGCGTCACAGGCGTTGATGAGGCTGTCCACGTCCTTGCGCTTGGCCAGTTTGACCAGCAGTTTGAGGCGCTCGGCCGATTTCTTGTCGGCAGGGCCGAGTTCGAATTCAGGCGGAATGACGGGCAGGTGCGTGAAGCTCCATTTTCCCTTGACGGGGTCATTGGGCGCGACCAAGCCCAGCAAATGTCCGATACTGGAG
>Ga0164243_10013081_pt1 | contig 11706 bp, 13 predicted proteins | sample OricompcompostOP_FD_108781 | JGI IMG/M metagenome (GOLD analysis project Ga0164243, IMG submission 108781) | Organic Plus compost microbial communities from Emeryville, California, USA - Original compost - Organic plus compost (OP) | ecosystem: Engineered > Solid waste > Mixed feedstock >...
AGATCTGCGGACATAGGACGCTCCTCAGCCAAATATTTATTGCCAGATCGCGACCGCTGTAAATCTGGATTTGACACCGTAAATCTGAGTTTGACAGCGCGGTTGTGGTCGGAACAGCGCGGCCTGATAAAATACAGTGCATAATTGTATTTAAAGATCCAAAGGACTGTCAGTGCGTTAGCAGTGAACGGCGGCCCGGTTACCGCCGCGCGTGACGAAAACGCCTCCGGAGCGCGGCGCGAACTCTACTAAAGCGTGTAGAATTTTATGCACGAGTTGTAGCGCCGCGCGGTCCGCCGACGCTACAGAATGAAGCGGCTCAGATCGGTATTCTTCGCCAGATCGCCGATGTACTTCTGCACGAAGGCGGCATCGACCTTGACCGTCTCGCCATTGCGGTCCGGCGCCGAGAACGACACTTCGTCCAACACCCGCTCCATCACCGTCTGCAGGCGGCGCGCGCCGATGTTCTCGACCGAGGCATTCACCGCCACGGCGATATCGGCGATCGCATCGATGGCATCCTCGCCGAATTCGAGCGTCACGCCTTCGGTGGCCATCAGCGCGACGTATTGCTCGATCAGCGAAGCTTCCGGCTCGGTCAGGATGCGGCGGAAATCGTCACGCGTGAGCGCCTTGAGTTCGACACGGATCGGCAAACGACCCTGCAGCTCCGGCAACAGGTCCGACGGCTTGGAGATGTGGAACGCACCCGATGCGATGAACAGGATATGATCGGTTTTCACCGGGCCGTGCTTGGTGTTGACGGTGGTGCCTTCGATCAGCGGCAGCAAATCACGCTGCACGCCTTCGCGTGAGACATCGGCGCCGGAGCGGCCTTCGCGGCCGGCGATCTTGTCGATCTCGTCGAGAAAGACGATGCCGTTCTGCTCGACCGAACGGATCGCCTCGATCACCAACTGTTCGTCGTCGAGCAGCTTGTCCGATTCTTCGTTCACCAGGATCGGATGCGACTCCTTCACGGTGACGCGGCGCGTCTTGGTGCGGCCGCCGCCGAGCTTGCCGAAGATGTCGCCGATGTTGACCGCGCCCAATTGCGCGCCCGGCATGCCGGGGATCTCGAACATCGGAATGCCGCTGGAGCCGGCCTGCACCTCGATCTCGATCTCCTTGTCGTCCAGTTCGCCCGCGCGCAGCTTCTTGCGGAAGCTTTCGCGCGTCGCCGGGCTCGCGCCGGGCCCGACCAGCGCGCTGAGAACGCGCTCTTCGGCCGACATCTCCGCGCGCGCCTGTACGTCCTTGCGTTTTCGTTCGCGCGTCAGCGACAAGCCGATCTCGACGAGATCGCGCACGATCTGCTCGACGTCGCGGCCGACATAACCGACCTCGGTGAACTTGGTGGCTTCGACCTTGAGGAACGGCGCGCCGGCGAGCTTGGCAAGCCGCCGCGAAATCTCGGTCTTGCCGACACCGGTGGGGCCGATCATCAGGATGTTCTTCGGCAGCACCTCTTCGCGCAGCTTGTCGTCGAGCTGCAAACGGCGCCAGCGGTTACGCAGCGCAATGGCGACGGCGCGCTTGGCGTCGGCCTGACCGACGATATAGCGGTCGAGTTCGGAAACGATTTCGCGGGGGGAGAAGTCGGTCATCGGTAGACTTTCAGATGCTGGGGCCGTCGCCCTTCGAGGCTCGGGCTTCGCCCTCGCACCTCAGGGTGACGGGACGAAGGCTTTTCGCCGTCATCCTGAGGTGCGAGCGTCAGCGAGCCTCGAAGGATGGCGGCGGCGGTACTAACCTTTCAAACTTTCAATCGTGACGCTGCGGTTGGTGTAGACGCAGATGTCGGCGGCGATATCGAGCGAGCGGCGCACGATGGTTTCGGCGTCGTGCTCGCTGTCGAGCAGCGCGCGCGCGGCGGCGAGCGCATAATTGCCGCCGGAGCCGATGCCCATCACATTCTGCTCCGGCTCGAGCACGTCGCCGGTGCCGGTGAGCACCAACGACACGTTCGCGTCCGCGACGATCATCATGGCCTCCAGCCGGCGCAGATAGCGGTCGGTGCGCCAATCCTTGGCGAGCTCGACGGCAGCGCGCGTGAGCTGGCCGGGATATTGCTCGAGCTTGGCCTCCAAACGTTCGAACAAGGTGAAGGCGTCGGCGGTGGCGCCGGCGAAGCCGCCGATCACGTCGCCCTTGCCGAGCTTGCGTACCTTCTTGGCGTTGGACTTGATGATGGTCTGGCCGATCGAAACCTGGCCATCGCCGCCGATCACGACCTTGCCGCCTTTGCGGACGGTGAGGATGGTGGTGCCGTGCCAGGTGGGAATTTCGTTGGATGCCATTGAGAGGACCTTCTGCGTTCCGGACATGTAAGCGTCCCCGATCGGGTATGCAAACGGCCGGTTTCGATCCGCAGACGCGCCGGACCCGCTCCATTGACAAGGCGGATTGCGTGTCTAGATTTGCGGCATGATTACCCAGGCGCGTTACGCAGCACGGCGTTTTTCCCGCGCGGGTCTCCTGCAAGCAGGCAGGTAGCCCGGGCGACTTCTGTCGTCCCGGGTTCTTCTGACGTCTTCCCAAATTCGGTCGTCACGGACGCTCGCGAAGCCCATGCGAGCCGGGGGAACCGCGTCCATCACAAAAGTTCATCGGCGCGTCCGTCGCGCTCCTCGCACAACACGTACAAAGAAAGGCAGACAAATCATGACACTCACACGGAAGGAATTACCGCCGATCACATTGAGCGGTATCGATTGCGAACGTCTCGACCGTCTCGCGAGCGCGGCGACCGCGACGTTTCCGCGCACGGCGGAATTCCTCGCGCGCGAGGTTGCACGCGCGACGATCGTGCCGTCCGGTTTCCTGTTGCATGGCGTCGTCACCATGGGCTCGCAGGTCGAGTTCAAGGATGACACGACCGATCAGACGCGCACCGTGACGCTGGTCTATCCGGAGGACGCCGATCTCGCGGAAGGCAAGCTGTCGGTGTTGTCGCCGGTCGGCGCCGCGTTGATCGGCTTGTCGGTCGGTCAGTCGATCGAATGGCAGACGCCGGGCGGCGGATGGCGCTCGCTGACGGTGCTTGGCGTTCGTTCCTGACGGTTACGGCACGTGTGCCGTGACGATCGGCGCGATGCGCTCAGCCACGATGCGATTGCCGGCTTCGTTGAGATGTACGGTGTCGAGAAACAGTGGCTGGGCGGCCTGCTGGAAGGTGTCCGACAGATCGAACACGCGTCCGGGCGGACCGGACGCGACGGCATCGCGATACATTTGCCGCGCCAGGACATTCATCCGCGGATAGATGCGCGCGAGCGTCGCGGCCATGCGTGCCTCAGCGCCGGGATGCACCGGGCGGTCGAACATCATCGGCTGCAGCGCGAAGTCGCAGACGAGCTTGGCTTCGCGGCAATAGGCGTCCGTCGCCGCGATGCCGGCGCGTAACGTGTTCTCTTTGATCGCTGCGGGCAGAACGGCGTCGTCAAGCCATTGCAGCGTTGCCGGCGCGGGGGCTGTCGCGACCGCCTGCAGCCGCACCAGCGTCTTCATCAGTTCGAACGAGACCGTGGTGCCGACCCAGGGGCCATAGCGGCTGTTGGTCGCGCCCATATAGGCCGAGAACACGTCGTTGGCGCCGGTGTAGAACAGCACCTGGTCGATCTCGTAGAGCGCGCGGAAATGCTGGAGTAACGCGAGTTCGCGTTTCAGCGTCGCGCCGCCGATGCCGAAATTGTACACGGTGACGTTGCCGTGGCCGCCGCGGCGCAGAAGGCCCTGTAAAACGACAGCAATGGTGTCGGCGTCGATCACGCGCCAGCCCCAGGCCGCCGAACCGCCGCTGACGGCCACGCGCCATTCGCCGGGTTGTTTGGGTGAGGGCATCGCGGTGCGCAGGCCGAGCGCGTTGAAGCTGATGTCGCCGTTGCGCCACGGGTGATAGAGGACGAGGCCTTCCGGCGTTGTGTAGTAGCTGGTCTCGCTGAGCAGATGCTTAGGCCACGGCTTTTGGTTCGTCAGCGTCGACGTATCTTCGAGCGGCGCCACCACGTCGGCGAGCCGCACCGCGACCGCGCCGGCCTCGAGCCCGGCCAAGAGGACAAAGGGAAAGGCTAGCGCCGCCGCATAGAACGTTGCGCGGCGCAGCCGCCCTTGCGTCGCGGCGGCGAGCGCGATGATCAGCAGGAACACGACGAAGGCCAGGCTGATGACGGTGACGCGGAACGACAGGTCGGCGCGGCCGGTCGCCAGCGCGATGCCTTGCGGGCTGACGGCGAGGGCAGCGCAGACGAACACGGCCGCCACGCCGTACTCGATCAGCCTGCCCGGACGTGTCATCGGCCGTCCTCAATCGAGTTCGAAAGCGTCGCGGTAATCCTGCTTCAGAGCCGCGTCCTGATCGCTCTTGCGCAGCAGGCAATTGCCAATGGCGAGCAGGTCAAGATCGGTGCCCATGAAGCAACGGAAGGCGTCTTCCGGCGTACCAACGATCGGCTCGCCGCGGACGTTGAAGCTGGTGTTCACCAAGATCGGGCAGCCGGTGAGCGCCTTGAAGCGATCGATCAGCGCGTGGAAGCGCGGATTGGTCGCGGCGTGAACCGTCTGAATGCGCGCCGAATAATCGACATGCGTCACGGCCGGGATATCGGACCGCGGCACGTTGAGCTTATCGATGCCGAACAAGGCCTCTTCCGCCGCGCTCATGCCCCGCCGGTGCGGTCCGGCCACCGGCGCGACCAGCAGCATGTAAGGCGAGTCTTTGTCGAGTTCGAACCAGTCGGCGACATCCTCGCGCAGCACCGCCGGCGCGAACGGCCGGAAGCTCTCGCGATATTTCACCTTGAGGTTCAGCGTTTTTTGCATCGCCGGTGCCCGGGGATCGGCGAGGATGGAACGGGCGCCGAGTGCGCGCGGACCGAACTCCATGCGGCCTTGGAACCAGCCCACGGCCTGGCCGTCGCTGAGCGCGCGCGCGGTGCTGTCGATCAGCGCGTCATCGCTTGCGATGCTGAAGCGGGCGCCGGCATCCGTGAGCCGTCTTTCGACCTCGGCCTGCGCGAAGGTGGGGCCGAGATAGGCACCGCGCATGCCGTCGGGTCCATTGGTCGATACGCGCGGCAACTTCTCGTGCTGATGACAGGCAGCCAAGGCCGCGCCGATGGCGCCGCCGGCATCGCCCGCCGCCGGCTGAATCCAGATGTCGTCGACGATGCCGTCGCGCAGCACCTTGCCGTTGGCGACGCAGTTGAGCGCGACCCCGCCTGCAAGACACAGGTGGCGCATGCCGGTCTCGGCGACGAGCGCGCGTGTCAGCCGCAGCACCACTTCCTCGGTGACGGCCTGGATCGATGCGGCGAGATCCATCTCGCGTTGCGTGAGCCACACTTCCGGCCGGCGCGGCGGGGCGCCGAACAGCGCATCGAAACGCGCGTTGGTCATGGTCAGCCCGGTGCAATAATCGAAGTAATCGAGATTGAGCCGGAACGAGCCGTCGGCTTTGAGGTCGATGAGATTATCGAAGATCGTCCGCGCGTATTTCGGTTCGCCGTAGGGCGCGAGGCCCATCACCTTGTACTCGCCTGAATTGACCTTGAAGCCGGTGTAGTAGGTGAAGGCCGAGTACAAGAGGCCGAGCGAGTGCGGAAAGTGAATCTCCTTGGTGATCGTGAGGTCGCTGCCGTGGCCCAGGCCCGCCGACGTCGTCGCCCATTCGCCGACGCCGTCCATCGTGAGCACGGCGGCGCGTTCGAACGGCGACGGATAGAAGGCCGAAGCGGCGTGACTGAAGTGGTGTTCGGCGAACAGCAGCCTTTCGGCTTCGCCGAGCGCTGGATCGATGGCGCGCAGCTCCTTCAGCAGCATGTCCTTCTGAAACAGCTTCTCGCTCAGCCAGACCGGCATCGCCGTTCTGAACGAGCGGAAGCCGCGCGGCGCGAAAGCGAGATAAGTCTCGAGCAGGCGCTCGAACTTCAGGAACGGCTTGTCGTAAAACGCGACGCGATCGATATCGCGCGGCTGCAATCCGGCATCGGCGAGGCACCAGCGGATGGCTTGTGCCGGAAAGCCGGGATCGTGCTTCTTGCGTGTGAAGCGCTCTTCCTGCGCGGCGTTGACGATGACGCCGTCGCGCACCAGCGCGGCGGCGCTGTCATGGTAGAATGCGGAAATGCCGAGCACATTCATGCCGGCGCCGCGCTCAGAACAGCGTATAGATGAAAGGCGCGACGGCGGAGCCTTTCGTCAGCACGATGAGGCCGCCGAAGGCCACCATCATGACGATGATCGGCATGAGCCAGAATTTCTTGCGGCTGCGGATGAAGTCCCAGAGCTCCGCCACGAACGACATTGCCACCCTCTAAAACTGCTTGTTCATCGATTGCGGCGCCGGGCCCGGCGGGTCCCGGACGATCCAGTAGGAGGCCGCGTCGGGGTCGCGCTTGAGGCGCAGCAGGTCCTTGCCCAGCGCGCGCAGCAACAAGGCCATCGGCAGAATGGCGCCGTAGAACATCAGCGCCATGATCAGCGGATTGACGATGTGGTGCAGCAGCAGGCCGAGCTTGAACCAGATCCGGTTCAGCGGCTGCAGCCAGCGTGGCGCCAGCATCGCCACAGCGGCGAAAGCGGCGGCGATGGCGAGCGCCCAGAGGCGCGGCGGGCCGCCGCGGATGAGCGGCAGCAGGGCCACCACGCTGAAAAACCCTGCGAAGATGAGGCCGAAAGAGCGGTCCGAACTCGCGGTCACTTTGCGATGTGCGACGGTCGGTTCGCTCGCGGCCATGCATCCCACCCCGGCATTTCCCCGGAGCAAATAGAGATGGTAGCCGAGAGATAAGTCAACCCAGGGATGTGGTATTACGTTCCTCCCGTCGGCGCCTTGGCGGACGGTTAAGGGCGACCGCCGGCTTGTGTGGCCAACGCCGGTAGCCCCTGATAAAAGGCGCCGGACTCGAAGGATTTCAGGGCTTTGCCAAGGGACTGGCTATGCGCAAAGGCGCCGTGAAACGGAAGACCAAGGAAACCGACATCGAGGTCGCGGTCGATCTCGATGGAACCGGCCGTTCGCAGATTGCGACCGGCATCGGGTTTCTCGATCACATGCTCGATCTGCTGGCGCGCCATTCGCGCATCGACATGACCATCAAGGCGGTGGGCGACCTGCACATCGACCAGCACCACACCACCGAGGACGTCGGCATCGCCCTCGGCCAGGCGGTGAAGCAGGCGCTCGGCGACATGAAAGGCATTACCCGCTACGCCGACGTGCATCTGCCGATGGACGAGACGCTCAGCCGGGTGGCGCTCGATATTTCGGGCCGGCCGTTTCTGGTGTTCAAGGCGACGTTCGGCCGGGAGAAGGTCGGCAACTTCGACACCGAGCTGGTGCGCGAGTGGTTCCAGGCTTTCGCGATGAATGCCGGTATCACGCTGCACGTCGAGACTTTGTATGGCGCCAACGATCACCATATTGCGGAGTCGTGCTTCAAGGGGCTGGCGCGGGCCCTGCGCGCAGCCGTGGCGATCGATCCCCGCGCCAAGGACGAGGTGCCGTCCACCAAGGGTTCGCTGGGCGGGTAAGTGTTTCGCTCTCCCCCTTGTGGGGAGGGCGGCGAGCGACCGCAGGTCGCGAGCGGGTGGGGGTGGTTGCGCTATTGGATGAGTGACCCTTCATAAGGCCGATCCCACCCCGCTTGCCCTGCTGTCATTCGGCAAGCGACCCTCCCCACAAGGGGAGCGTAAAGAGAGTAGCAATGCCCACATACACCGTGCACGCCCCGCCGCCGAAAAGCGGTGACACGACGAGCGCTCCCGAGCGCTTTCGCTTCGTGCGCGACGGCTTCCATTTCTGGGCGTTTTTGCTGACGCCGCTGTGGCTGCTGGTGCATCGGCTGTGGCTGGCGCTCGTCATCTATGTCGTGCTCTACGCTGCGCTCGGCTTCGGGCTTGCCTCCTTGCGCATTTCTCCGAGCGTGCAGTTGCTCGTCGGCGTGTTGATCGCGCTTGCGATGGGTTTCGAGGCATCGAGCATCCGGCGCTGGACCTTGTCGCGGCGCGGCTGGCGGCAACTCGGCTTCGTGGTCGGCGACGACGAGGAAATGGCCGAGCGGCGCTTCTACGCCGAATGGGCCAAGCGTCCGGCTGACGTCCCGCCCGCGCCGTCGTCGCCGGAGCCGGTTTACACCGCGCCGACGCGGCATGGGCCGCCGGGCGGCCATGACGTGATCGGTTTGTTTCCCGAACCGGAGCGGCCGCGATGACTGTCGCTATCGTCGATTACGGGTCGGGCAATCTGCACTCGGCCGCCAAGGCCTTCGAGCGCGCCGCCCGTGACAGCGGCCACACGCAGCCGATCGCGGTGACCAGCGATCCGGCCATCGTGGCCAAGGCTGACCGTATCGTACTGCCCGGCGTCGGTGCTTTCGCCGATTGCCGCAGCGGGCTCGATGCCATTCCGGGCATGGTCGAAGCGCTCAACGAAACCGTGCTGCAGCGCGGACGGCCGTTCTTCGGCATCTGCGTCGGCATGCAGCTCATGGCCGAGCGCGGACGCGAATATCAGGTGACGCCGGGTCTCGGCTGGATTGCCGGCGAGGTTGATCGCATCGCGCCGAGCGATGCGAGCCTCAAGATTCCGCATATGGGCTGGAATACGCTCAACATGCTGAAAGCCCATCCGCTGCTCGACGACATTCCGCTCGGGCCCGACGGGCTGCACGCCTACTTCGTGCACTCCTATCAACTGAACGCAGCCAAGCGCGACGACTTGGTGGCGCAGGCCGATTACGGCGGCCCGCTCACCGCCATCGTTGGCCGCGACAACATGGTCGGCACCCAATTCCATCCCGAGAAGAGTCAGAAGCTCGGGCTGCGGCTGATCGCGAATTTCTTGAAGTGGACTCCATGATTCTTTTTCCCGCTATCGATCTCAAAGAAGGCCTCGCCGTGCGTTTGCAGCAGGGCGACATGGCGCGCGCGACGGTGTTTCATCGCGATCCCGCCGCGCAGGCTCGCGCCTTCGAACAGCAGGGCTTCGAATATTTGCACATCGTCGATCTTGATGGCGCCTTCGCCGGTAAGCCGGTCAACGCCGGCGCGGTCGACCGCATCCTCGAGACCATCGGCATTCCGGTGCAGCTCGGCGGCGGCGTGCGCGACATGGCGACGGTCGAAGGCTGGCTCGGCAAAGGCGTCACGCGCGTGATCATCGGCACCGCGGCGGTGCGCGATCCGGCGTTCGTCAAACAGGCGGCGAAGGAATTTCCGGGCCGCGTCGCTGTCGGGCTCGACGCCCGCGACGGCAAGGTGGCGGTGCAAGGCTGGGCTGAGGCGTCGGAATTGTCGGTGCTCGACATTGCCCGGCGCTTTGAAGACGCGGGCGTTGCCGCGATCGTCTACACCGACATCGCCCGCGACGGCATGCTTCAAGGGCTCAATCTCGACGCCACCATCGCGCTGGCCGAAGCGATCTCGATTCCGGTGGTCGCATCCGGTGGGCTGGCCTCGATCGACGACATCAAGGCGATGCTCGAGCCGCGCGCGAAGAAGCTCGAAGGCGCCATCGCCGGCCGCGCGCTCTATGACGGCCGGCTCGATGCCGCGGAAGCGCTCACGCTCATCCGCAATGCGCGCAAGGCGGCCTAATGTTCAAAGTTCGCGTCATTCCCTGTCTCGACGTCAAGGACGGCCGTGTGGTGAAGGGCGTCAAGTTCGTCGATTTGCGCGATGCCGGCGACCCGGTCGAAGCAGCGATCGCTTACGATGCCGCCGGCGCCGACGAACTGTGCTTCCTCGACATCACCGCGAGCCACGAGAACCGCGACACCATTTTCGATGTGGTGACGCGGACCGCCGAAGCCTGCTTCATGCCGCTCACCGTCGGCGGTGGCGTGCGCACGGTCGATGATATCCGCAAGCTGCTCACCTGCGGCGCCGACAAGGTGTCGATCAACACCGCGGCGGTGAACCGGCGCGCTTTCGTCAAGGAGGCGGCGGAGAAGTTCGGCGATCAATGCATCGTCGTGGCGATCGATGCCAAGAAGGTGTCGAAGCCCGGCGAGACGGACCGCTGGGAGATCTTCACCCACGGCGGCCGTAATCCCACCGGGCTCGATGCGATCGCATACGCCAAGGAAGTCGTGTCGCTCGGCGCCGGTGAAATCCTGCTGACGTCGATGGACCGCGACGGCACCCGCGTCGGCTACGACATCGCGCTCACGCGCGCCATTGCCGATGCCGTGACGGTGCCGGTCATCGCCTCGGGCGGCGTCGGCAATCTACAGCACATGGTCGAAGGTATTCGCGATGGCCATGCCACCGCGGTGCTTGCGGCCTCGATCTTCCATTTCGGCGAGCACTCGGTGCGCGAAGCCAAGGAATTCATGGACAAAGCCGGCCTGCCGATGCGGCTGGATGCGTGAGCTTTCCCTCCCCCGCGAGCGAAGCGGGGGGAGGGGAGACACGGTGACTCCCTCCACGGAGGCAAAGCTGCTAAAGACCGCGCCGAAAGGCTGACCCTCATGACCTTCACCCTGGCCGACCTCGAAAAACGCATTTCCGAGCGAATCCACACCACCGCGGCGGAATCCTACACGCGCAGTCTGATCGACAAGGGCATCGCCCATTGCGCCAAGAAGATGGGTGAAGAGGCCTTCGAGACCGCGATCGCCGCGGTCCAGGAGGACAAGGGGCGCTTTGTTTCCGAGGCGGCCGATCTTATCTACCACCTGATGGTGCTGATGGAAGCGCGCGGCGTGGTGCTTAAGGACGTCGAAGCCGAGCTTGAACGGCGGACCGCGCAATCGGGTCACGCCGAAAAAGCATCGCGCAAGGGGTGAGGCGAGCGGGTTCGATGGAGCAGCGGACCGAGGAAATCCTGTCGCCCTACCGCGTGTATTCGCGCGATCAGTGGGCCGCCTTGCGTGAAGACGCACCGATGACCTTGACCTCGGAAGAGGTCATGCGGCTGCGTTCGATGCACGATCGTCTTGACATCAAGGAAGTCGAGGAGATTTACCTGCCACTGTCGCGGCTGTTGTCGCTGTACGTGGCGGCGACGCAGCGCCTGTTCCGCGCGCAGCAGAACTTCCTCGGCACCGAAGACACCAAGATGCCGTATGTGATCGGCGTCGCGGGTTCGGTGGCGGTCGGCAAATCGACCACCGCGCGCGTGCTGCAAGCGCTGTTGGCGCGCTGGCCGAACGTGCCGAAGGTCGATCTCGTCACGACCGACGGCTTTCTCTATCCGAACGCGATCCTCGCGCGCGAAGACCTGATGGAGAAAAAGGGCTTTCCGGAAAGCTACGACCTGCCGGCGCTTTTGCGATTCCTCACCGAGGTGAAGGCCGGTAAGCGGCCGGCGCGCGCGCCGATCTATTCGCACTTGATTTACGACGTAGTGCCGAACCAATGGGTCGAGGTCGACCGGCCGGACATCCTCATCGTCGAGGGTCTGAACGTGCTGCAGACCGGCCGTCCGCCGAAGGACGGCAAAGCGGTGCCCTTCGTGTCGGACTTCTTCGACTTCTCGGTCTATCTCGATGCCGACGAGGAAGTGTTGAAGGCTTGGTACATCGACCGCTTTCTTACTTTGCGCGGCACGGCCTTCCGCGATCCCAAATCATACTTCCATCGCTACTCGAACTTGTCGGATGACGAAGCGATCGTGACCGCGACCTCGATCTGGGAGCGGATCAACCTCGTCAACCTGCACGAAAACATCCTGCCGACGCGCCAGCGCGCCGATCTCAT
>Ga0164243_10013083_pt1 | contig 11705 bp, 10 predicted proteins | sample OricompcompostOP_FD_108781 | JGI IMG/M metagenome (GOLD analysis project Ga0164243, IMG submission 108781) | Organic Plus compost microbial communities from Emeryville, California, USA - Original compost - Organic plus compost (OP) | ecosystem: Engineered > Solid waste > Mixed feedstock >...
GCCGGTGCCATGCTGGTCGGGTCTCCGGCGGCGCACGCCGCCTACCCGGTCTCCAAGTTCAACGTCACCGTCGGGAACACCTACACCAAGGGCACGATCACCTGGTACGCCCGGTCGGTCACCGTGAAGGGGGTGGAGAAGTCGGTCGACGACTTCAGCTGCCGGGGGACCACGGCGTACACGCTCAACAGCCGCAACCACCAGCTGGCGAAGCGGAAGGCCAAGTACAACGCGTGCGGGGGCACCCAGTCGTTCAACTTCAACGTCCCGGCGAAGGTGCGCGGCGGCGCGGCCGTCGTGCGGGTGTGCCTCACCGGGGAGGACCCCTTCGGCGGCTGGCACAAGACCTTCAAGTGCAAGCGCTACGGGCACTGACTCCTCACGTACGCCGGGACGGGCCCCGGCCCCGCGGGTGACGGGGCTCCGTACCCGGGGACCGGTCCCGGGCGGGCTCGGTAGCTTCGGCTCGTGGCGATCGGGCGACAGGTACTGGTGCATCTGCGCCACACCGTGCACGTCGACGCGCGTCTGACGTCGACCACCTTCTCCTACCGGGACCAGCTGAACCTGCTCGACCGGCCGGAGAGCGGCGTCCGTACGGGGTGGCTGCGGTGTGAGGCGTGCGGTGCGTACGTCGGGCTGCGCGTCCAGAGCGTCGCGCGCACCCGTGCGCGCAGGCGTCGTGAGCTGCTCGCCCTGGTGCTCTCCGTGCTCGCCGCCGCCGGGCTGGCCTTCTACGTGTCCACCCTGCCGGACGAGGGCGTCTCCGGTCTGCTGATCGGCGCCGTCTCGGTGCTCGGCGTGGTGCTGTTCGTCGCGGTCGCGGCTTCGGGCTCGCTTCTCCTCATGGAGCAGGGAATGGGCATCGCCAAGGGGCGGGCCAACGGGCCGCACCGCACGACCTCCTACAGCGGGGAGGGCAACCTGGCCGAGGGCATCGTGAACCGGGTGCGCAAGCCCGGGAACGCGGCGAGCACGCCGGCGGAGTTCATCGACGAGGAGTTCTGACCCCCTGTCCGGTTGCGGACCGCCACCGGGACCGCTGGGGTCATCCGCACGGTCACGCGCGGCGGCCGTCCGTCGGGTGACCGGCGCCGTACTCTGGGCGCGAGATCATCCAGCGGGGGGTCATGTGGAGACGGCGCCTACGGAAACGCTGAGCGCGACGCCGCCGACGGGGCTGACGAGTGCGGAGGCCGCCGCGCGGGCGGAGCGCGGGCTGGCGAACGTCGCCGAGTCGGGGGCGGGGCGGTCGTTCGCGCAGATCGTACGGGCGAACGTGTTCACGCTGTTCAACGCGATCATCGGCGTGATGTTCGTGATCATGCTGGTCGTGGGGCCGGTTCAGGACGCGTTGTTCGGCGTGATCATCTTCATCAACGCGGGCGTCGGGATCGTGCAGGAGTGGCGGGCCAAGCGGACGCTGGACCGGCTGGCCGTCATCGGGGAGGCGCCCGTACGGGTGGAGCGCGACGGGAAGCCCGCGGATCTGCCCAAGGAGCGGGTGGTCCTGGGCGACCGGATCCTGGTCGGTGGCGGGGACAAGATCGTCGTAGACGGCGAGGTCACCGACGGGCGAGGGCTCGAGGTGGACGAGTCGGCGCTCACCGGCGAGGCCGATCCCATTCCGAAGCGGCCGGGGGACACCGTGTCGTCGGGGAGCTTCGTGGTGTCCGGGTCCGGGGCGTTCACCGCGACGGCGGTGGGGGCGGACGCGTACGCGGCGAAGCTCGTCGCGCAGGCCAGCGCGTTCAGCCTGGCGCACTCCGAGCTGAACGCCGGGATCAACCGGTTCCTGCGGTACATCACGTGGATCATCGTGCCGACCGCGGTGCTGCTGGTGGTCAGCCAGTACCTCGCCACGCCGTCGATCCGGCACGCGATCTCCGCGTCGGTCGCCGGGATCGTGCCGATGGTGCCCGAGGGCCTGGTCCTGCTGACCTCGGTGGCGTTCGCGCTGGGGGCCATCCGGCTCGCGCGGCGCAAGTGCCTGGTGCAGGAGCTGCCGGCGATCGAGATCCTGGCCCGCGTCGACACCCTCTGCCTGGACAAGACCGGCACGCTCACCGAGCCCGGCATGGACCTCGAGGAGATCCGCCCGCTGGACGGCGACGCGCCGGTCGAACAGGCGCTGCACGCGCTGACCACGCTGGAGGAACGCCCGAACGCCACCCTCCTCGCGGTCGCCGAGGGCATCAACGCGGACGGGGCCGGGTGGCGGGCGGAGACGGTCGTGCCGTTCTCCAGTGCGCGCAAGTGGAGCGGCGCCGGGTTCGGGGCGCGCGGGTGCTGGGTGCTCGGGGCGCCGGACGTGCTGCTCAGTGACGGGAGTCCCGCGCGTACGGAGGCGGACGAGCGGGCCGCGTCGGGGCTGCGAGTGCTGGTGCTCGGGCGGGTCGCCGCGCTGGACGACCCGGACGACATCGGGCACGTCGAGCCGGCCGCGCTGCTGGTGCTGCGCCAGCGCGTCCGGCCCGAGGCGCGGGCCACGCTCGACTACTTCGCCGAGCAGCGCGTCGCGGTCAAGGTGATCTCCGGCGACAACGCCGCCTCGGTCGGCGCGGTCGCCTCCTCACTCGGCATCCCCGGCGCCGACCACCCGGTCGACGCCCGTACGCTGCCAGAGGACCCGGACGCGCTGGCCGAGGCGCTGGAGCGCAACTCCGTGTTCGGCCGCGTCACGCCCGAGCAGAAGCGCGCGTTCGTCGGCGCGCTGCAGTCGCGTGAGCACACGGTCGCGATGACCGGCGACGGCGTCAACGACGTGCTCGCCCTCAAGGACGCCGACCTCGGTGTGGCCATGGGCTCCGGCGCGCCCGCCACCCGGGCCGTCGCGCAGGTCGTACTGCTCGACAACAGCTTCGGCACCATGCCGCACGTCGTGGCCGAGGGCCGCCGGGTGCTCGGCAACATCGAGCGGGTCTCGAACCTGTTCCTCACCAAGACGTGCTACTCGGTGATCCTCGCCGTCCTGTTCGGCGTCCTGCAGATGCAGTTGCCGTTCCTGCCCCGGCACATCACGCTGATCGGCGCGGTCACCATCGGCATCCCGGCGTTCTTCCTGGCGCTCGCGCCGAACCTGGAGCGCGCGAAGCCCGGCTTCATCAAACGCGTGCTGCGGTTCGCGATCCCGTCCGGCATCGCGTGCGGGGCCGCCACCATCACCGCGTACTTCGTCGGCCGCGCACTATCCGGGCAGCCCGGCCTGGACCCCGGTACGGCCACGCTGACGCTGTTCACGCTCGTGCACATCGGGCTGATCGTGCTGCTGCTGATCGTCCGGCCGTACACCTGGTGGCGCGTCGGCCTGGTGCTCGTGATGGCCGCCGCCTTCTGGCTGGTCGTCTCCATCCCCTTCGCGCGGGACTTCTTCGCGATCACCACCGGCGAGCTGCGCGACGGGCTGATCGGCGTCGGCATCGCCGTCGTGTACGGACTGCTGCTCACGGTCGGCACAATGGTCTACCGCGGGCGCGCCCGGCGCGCCTGACCGGAAACCGGCGACATCACACACTTTCGCTCGAACACGTGTACGATCGACGGGCGACGCTCGCTACAGAAAGGACACTTCCCCATGGCCACCGAGGTCATCACGCGCAAGCTGTGCGACCCGCACTCGGTCAATGGCGAAAAGGTCGAGGCCGACGACGTCATCCAGTTCGCCTATGACGGCATCGTGCGCGAGGTCGACGCCTGTACCGAGTGCAAGAAGGAGCACGAGGCGCGGTACGAACCGCTCGTCGAGGTCTCCCGGGTCGTCAAGAAGCGGCGCAAGCCGAAGACGGAGACCGAGCCGGCGGCCCCGAGCAGCGAGCCGGAGCCCGCGGCCACCGGCATGGCGGCCGGATAACCGCTCCGGTCCTCGTACCGAAGTCGGTAAGCTGGAGAAATCGCGATACCCCTCCGGGTTATCGCGATTTCCCGCACCTACGACCGACTCGTCGAGGAGACATGCCCGACCCGCAGCAGGTACTCGCCCAGCGTGTCCAGGCGGCCCTGGGAACGGCGTTCGGCGTCGAGTACGCCGACGCCGACCCGGTCATCCGGCCGTCGCAGTTCGCCGACTACCAGGCCAACGCGCCGCTGGCGCTGGCCAAGCGGCTGCGACGGGCGCCCCGGGACGTCGCCGCGGCGATCACCGAGGTACTCGACGTGGCGGACGTCTGCTCCGCCGTCGAGATCAGCGGTCCGGGCTTCATCAACCTGACCCTGCGCGACGACTGGATCGCCGGGCAGGCGCAGGGCCAGCTGCACGACGCCCGGCTCGGCGTCGCGGTGGCCGAGAAGCCGCAGAACGTCCCGATCGACTACTCCGCGCCGAACGCGGCCAAGGAGATGCACGTCGGCCACCTGCGCACGACGGTCGTCGGCGACGCGCTGGCCCGGTCGCTGGAGTTCCTCGGCCACAACGTGATCCGGCAGAACCACATCGGTGACTGGGGCACGTCGTTCGGCATGCTGCTGGAGCACCTGCTCGACAGCGGCGCCGGCTCGCAGGAGGCCGAGCTGGTGCGCACCGACCCGAACGCCTTCTACCAGCACGCCCGGGTCAAGTTCGACAACGATCCGGAATTCACCGAGCGGGCGCGTCGCCGGGTGCCCGCCCTGCAGGGCGGCGACCCGGCGACGCTCGCGCTGTGGCACGAGCTGATGGAGCTGTCCCGGGGGTACTTCAACAAGGTCTACTCCCTGCTCGACATCACGCTCACCGACGCCGACCTGGCCGGTGAGAGCATGTACAACGACATGCTCGGCCCGATCTGCGACGAGCTGGAGAGCAAGGGCCTCGCGGTCGTCGACGACGGCGCGCTGTGCGTGTTCGTCGAGGGCTACACCGGCCGCGAGGGCAAGCCGGTGCCGCTGATCATCCGTAAGAGCGACGGCGGTTACGGCTACGCCACCACCGACCTCGCCACGATCAAGCACCGCGTGGAGAACCTGCACGCCGACCGCGCGCTGTACGTCGTCGGCGCGCCGCAGGCGCTGCACTTCCAGATGGTGTGGGAGACCGCGCGGCGGGCCGGCTGGGTGCCGGATGACGTGGAGATCGTGCACGTCCAGATCGGCAACGTGCTGGGCACCGACGGCAAGATCCTGCGCACCCGCAGCGGCGAGCCCATCAAGCTGATGGCGCTGCTTGAGGAGGCCGTCGACCGGGCCGGCCGGGTGCTGGAGGAGAGCGGGTACGCCGAGGCCGAGCGGGCCGCGATCGCCCAGGCGGTGGGCATGGGCGCGGTCAAGTACGCCGACCTGTCGGTGTCGCACGACACCGAGTACGTCTTCGACTTCGACCGCATGCTCGCGCTCACCGGCAACACCGGGCCGTACCTCCAGTACGCCACCACCCGGATCCGGTCGATCTTCCGCAAGGCCGAGCTGGACCCGGACACGATCGCGGGCCCGATCCAGGTGACCGAGGCGGCCGAGCGCGCGCTGGCGCTGAAGCTGCTCGGCTTCGGGGCGGCCGTCTGGCAGGTCAACGACCTCCTCGAGCCGCACCGGCTGTGCGCGTACCTGTTCGACCTGGCCACCGCGTACACCACGTTCTACGAGAACTGCCCGGTGCTGAAGGCCGCCGAGCCGGAGGTGCGCGAGTCCCGCCTGGCGCTGTGCGCGCTCACCATGCGCACGCTCGTCCAGGGCCTGCATCTCCTGGGCGTCACGGTTCCCGAACGCATGTGATCACTATCCGGCGCGTGTCCTTCGGGCAGATGATCTCTTCGATTCACTAAGGTCTGTCGTGGATCATCAGGGGGATACGCAATGACGGATCGGCTCGTTGACCACCCCAGCGTGCTCGGCGACGCCGCGGCCCCGAGTGAATGGCTGACCGCGGCGGTCGACGGGCTCGTCGCGCTGCTCGGCTCCGACGCGGCGGGGGCCCGTAACCGATTCACCGAGGCCATCAGCCACGACGGCCCGCGCGCCGCCACGTTCTGCCTGCTCACGCTGGCGCTCAGCGGCGACGGCGACCTCGCCAACATGGGCTGGCTGGACAGCGCGTTCCCCCGGCTGCCGCTCGACAGCCCGGTGACGCGCGCGCAGCGGGCCGTGTGGCTGACCGCCGCCGAGGGCGCGTTCGGCGAGGTCGGGCGGGCGCTCGTCCGGTCCCGTACGTCCTCGCTGATCGGCCGGCTGGACGACACGCAGCGGGCCGAGGAGCTGCCGCACTGGAAGGCCGCGGTGGCCGAGCTGCCGCTACCGGTCGCCGCGCCGCGGCTGCCCGAGGCCGCCGCGCTGTCCGCGCTGCGGGTCTGGTGCGCGCAGGCCACCGCCGTGTTCGACCAGCCCGACGAGGAGCCGGAGCTGTCCGCCGACACGGTCGAGCTGGTCCGCTCCGTCCTGGGCGCGCTCCTCCTGGAGGCCGACCCGCGCGGCGCCATCGAGGCGGAGCCGGTCGCCGGCCTGCGCCCGGACGACCACGCGGCCACCCCGCCGTGGGACGAGCCGGCCGGCGGCGCCCTCATGCTGCTGCGCGAGGACGCCTTCGACGCCGGGCACCCGATGCTCCGTACGATCGCGGTCCGCGCCGGCAAGGCGTGGCTGACCGGCATCGCCGAGGAGCTGGCCGCCGGGTCGGCCGTCGAGCCGCCCGACCAGATCGTCGCCGAGATCGCCAACCGGCCGGTACGCCTGCACGCCCGCCGCCCGCTGGAACGGCAGCTGTCCCGCGTGTACGCGCGGCTGGACGCCGGCGTGGCGCCACGGTTCCGTGAGCGCAACCTGGCCATCGGCGTACTGGCCGCCGGCACGCTGATCGCGCTGCTCAGCCTGGGCTCGCTGCCGGTGCTGCTGGTCGGCCTGGCCGTCGCCGGGTTCGGCGCGGGCTGGGCGATCGCCGCCGAGCAGAACCGCCGGTACGTCATCGTCACGCTCAACGAGCGCAAGCGCCAGGCGTCGGAGGACGCCCAGGCCGCGCTGGACGCCCTGGAGGAGCACCGCCTGGAGGCCGTGGAGACCGCCGAGCAGGCGACCCGCGACCTGGCGTCGATCAAGACGAGCCTCAGCCGCTAGCGCGTTCGCACCCAGAGTCGCGAGCTGACTGCGTAAAGTAGTCGCCCATGAAGAAGATCATGGTTAGCGCCGCGCTGGCCGCGGCGGCGCTCGGGCTCACGCTGTGCGCGGGTCCGGTGTCGTCGGCGGGTCAGTACGAGCCGGCGTCCTTGTCCACCACCCACCTGATCGCGGGCGGCATCGACCCGACCGGCCTGCCGTACGGGCAGGTGCGCACCACCGGGGACCACCAGGTCACCAACGGCCACGAGGCCGACGCGGTGGTCGGCCCGGCCCGGCAGATCGCCGGGCTCTAGACCGTACGATCCCGTCGCGCGGGTGACGTCAGGGGCACCCGCGCGGGGGGATCACTCCGGAACGCGCGCGACGCCGAGGACCGTCTGGCCGAACGGCGGGGTGACGTAGCGCTCGAGCAGGCGCGTGACGGGGACGACCGTCTTGTCGTAGATCTTGGTGAGCCGGCCACCGGGGTTGCCGGCGCCGCCGATGCGGACCGCCAGCCACCAGGCCATGCCGCCGAGCATGTTGATCGGCTTCATCACCTCGACCTCGAGCCCGGCCGCCTCCATGCTGGCCCGCAGGGTCTTCGGGGTGTAGCGGGTGACGTGGCCGACCTTGCGGTCGAAGTCGCCGTACAGCTGCATGTAGCCCGGCACCCAGATGACGATGCGGCCGCCCGGCTTGGTCACCTTCGCGAGGTCGCGCAGCGCGTCGACGTCCTTCTCGATGTGCTCGAGCACGTTCATCGCGACGACGGTGTCGACCGGCTCGGCCAGCGGGATGTCGGCCGGCAGGCCGAACTCCAGCACCTCGACGTCATCGCGGCCGACGTACTTCTTCTTCAGCTGCTCGACGCAGTACGGGTCGATGTCGCTGACGACGAGACGGTCGAGCTGCCCCTCGAACTGCGCGGAGAAGTCGCCCAGGCCGGAGCCCACTTCCAGCAGTGATCGGCCGATGTGCGGGCCGATCATGTCGAACTCGTACTGCCGGTAGTTCTCGGCCTCGTCGCCGCCCAGGTGGTTCTCCAGGTTCACCTGTCCGTCGCCGTCGTCCGTCACCCAAGTCTGGATGACCCGCTCATTGGGCTGTTCAGCCGCTTCGCTTCCCATCGTGCCCCGTTCATAGGCGCGGTTTGGCATGGTCAAGGGTTATGTGAAGACACCGTCTAGGAAGTGTAACGACCTCTTGGCTATTACGAGGCGGATCGCTCAGCTCCGGCTGAGCGCGACGGTACGGGACACCCTACCCGCGGCCGTACGTAGAACATCCAGGCCGGGGCTGTCGGGCGCGCGCCGGCTCGGCCACGACAGGCCGAGCGCGCCGCTGAAGCCCGGGCCGGCGACCGGCACGGCCACGCAAGTGGTGCCGAGCGCGAACTCCTCGCGGTCCCAGACGTACGGCGTGCTGGCGCCGATGCGGCGCATCAGCTCCCCCGGGCGCGTCACGGTGTTCGGGGTCAGCTCGACCAGCGGGTGACGGTCCACGTAGTCGGCGCGCTCGGCCTCGCTGAGCTGCCCGAGCACGCACTTGCCGATGGCCGTGGCGTGGCCGGCGTCGTTGAACCCGACCCAGAGGTCCACCCGCGGCATGTGCGGCCCGTCCGCGATGTCCACGACCTGGATCTCGCCCTCGGTGTACAGCGTGAGGTACGACGCGGCGCGCAGGTCGTCGCGGATGGCGGTGAGCGCCGGACGGACCCGGCTGATGAGCGTCTGGTAACCGCCGATGCGGCCCAGGCCGTCGATCCGGTCGCCGAGGACGTACTGGCCTTCGTCGAGGCGCCGCAGGTAGCCGTCGTACAGCAGGGTGCGCAGCAGGTGGTACGTGGTGGCCAGCGGCATGCCGGTCTCCCGGGCGAGCTGCTTGGCCGGCGCACCGTTGGGGTGATCGGCCACGGCCTCGAGCAGTCTGAGGGCGCGCCGGACCGACGCGATGAGCGTCGGCGCGCCCGGGTTCCGCTCCATGCGACCCACGAAAGCCGTACCCGGCACCATGGGTCAAGCGATTCGACGTAATGCCCGGAATACGCCGTACGGCGCCGCGTGCGGCCGACTGTTCAGGATTCTCCCAGCCCGCGTACGCGGGATTCTCATCCGCGGCTGGTTATGTGGCACCCGTCGGCCGGCCCCGGGAGCCTACGGCACGGCGGCGCGGATGGCGGGCCATCGCGCGGACCTCGTCCCGGTGTCCGGCCGATCCAGCGCTGTCCGGGATTCATCGGCGGTATCCTGCGCCTTCGGCGGCTCTCGCCAGCACGGCGGGCCAGGCCGGAAAGCGATTGAAGGCCATGAAGGATTCCCAGACGCCGGACACACCCCGGGTGCTCATCGTCGACGATGAGCCGAACATCCGTGACCTGGTCTCGGTCGCGCTGCGATTCCACGGGTTCACGGTCGAGACGGCCAAGAACGGCAAGGAGACCCTGCGCATCCTCGCGGAGGCGCGCACGACCGAGGACGCCGACAAGCGCGTCGACCTCGTCGTGCTCGACGTCATGCTGCCCGACATCGACGGCTTCGAGCTGTGCCGGCGGCTGCGCGCCGAGGGCGACGGCGTACCGGTGATCTTCCTCACCGCCCGGGACACCCCGTCGGACACCGTGACGGGTCTCACGCTCGGCGGCGACGACTACGTGACGAAGCCGTTCTCGGTGGAGGCGCTGATCGCGCGGGTGGGCGCGGTGCTGCGCCGTACGCGCGTCGAGGAGGACGAGCCGGACGAGGACCGCATGCTGCGCGCCGGCGATCTGGAGATGGACGAGGAGAACTGGACCGTCCTGCGCGGCGGCGTGCCGGTGGACCTGTCCCCCACCGAGTTCCGGCTGCTCGCGTACCTGATGCGCAACGCCGGCCGGGTGCTCAGCCGGGAGCTGCTGCTCGAGCACGTGTGGGGCTGGGACTACGGCGGCCGGTCGCAGGTGCTCGAGACCTACATCAGTTACCTGCGGCGCAAGCTGGAGCCGCTGGGCCCGCCGGTGATCCACACCCAGCGGGGCATCGGGTACGCACTGCGCCCGACCGGGCCGGCGCGGGAGTGAGCCGGCGGCTGTCGCTGCGGGTCCGGCTGCTCGCCGGGCTGCTGCTCGTCACGACCGCCGGCCTGTTCGTGACCGGGTTGATCAGCACGCTGGTGCTGCGGACGTACCTGCTCGAACGGCTGGACGCGCAGCTCGCGGTCGGCGTCGAGCGGGCCTCCCGGCAGGTGCAGGGCGTGCCGAAGCGGCCGATCGAGCAGGCGATCGCGCCATCGCGGTACGTCATGGCCGTCGTCGAGCCGTCGAAGGGCAACATCCAGCACCTGAACGGCAACGGCCCGGAGATGTCGGTCGCGCAGTCCGCGCTGCGCCGCCAGCAGGTCGACCAGCTGCGCCGTAACGCGGACTCCTCCAAGCCGTTCCTGCTCGAACCGCGCCGCGGGCAGCCGCTGCGGGCCGTGGCCGGGTACAACCGGGCCGGGCAGATCGTCGTGGTCGCGGCCAACATGGACGACATCGAGGACTCCACGCACCAGCTGATCATCACCGAGGCGGCGGCCAGCGCCGGGCTGGTGATCCTCATCGCGGCGGGCGGCCGCTGGCTGATCACACGAGGGCTGGCGCCGCTGGCGCAGATGGCCACCACGGCGCAGCGGGTGTCCGGCGGCGGGGACCTGGCCGCGCGCATGCCCGGATCGGACGACGAGACCGAGACGGGCCGTCTCGCCGCGGCGATCAACACGATGCTGGGCCGGCTGGAGCGGTCGTTCGCGGCGCGGCTGGAGTCCGAGCGGCGGGTACGGGCGTTCGCCGCCGACGCCTCGCACGAGCTGCGCACGCCGCTGACCACCATCCGCGGGTACGCCGAGCTGGGCCGGCAGGGCGCGATCGCGCCGGAGGACCTGCCGGCCGCGATGGGCCGCATCGAGTCGGAGGCCGCGCGGATGAGCCGGCTGGTCGCCGAGCTGCTCGAACTGGCCCGGCTGGACCGGAGCGCGGCGCTGGAGATGCGGGAGACCGACCTGGCCACGGCGGTCCGCGACGCGGCCGCCGACGCCCGCATGGTGGAGCCGGACCGGACGGTCACCGTGCAGGCGCCGGACGCGCTGGCCGCGGTGGTGGACGAGCCGCGGTTCCGGCAGGTGCTGGCCAACCTGCTGGCCAACGTACGGGAGCACACGCCGGCCGGTACGCCGGTGACGCTGCGGCTGGAGCGCACCGGAGACCGCGTCCTGCTTGAGGTGCACGACGAAGGGCCCGGCATGGACCCGCGGGTCGCCGCGCGTGCGTTCGACCGGTTCAGCCGGGGCACCGACATCCGCCGCGCCGCCGGCGACGCGACGCCGGAGGGCCCCGCATCGGCGGGCAGCGGCCTGGGCCTGGCCATCGTCCAGGCCATCGTGGCGTCCCACGACGGCACGGTCACCCTGGACTCATCCCCCGGCGCCGGCACCACGGTCCGGGTCCTCCTCCCGGACCGGGAGGCGTCCTAGGCCGGCTCGGAGCCCGCTGATCCCCGACCACGCCGCTCCGTTCCCTGCACCTGGGCCCGCCCTGCGTACCCGGCGCCCCCGCACGGCCCGTGCTCTCCCTGCCCGCCCCGTACCCCTGCGCACGCCGCGCCTCGCAGGCCGCGCTCCCGCGCTCCCGCGCGAAAGGCCTCGCTTCGCGAGACAGATTTATTGCGCGTGGGCCGCCGTCGTGGCCGGGCGCC
>Ga0164243_10013084_pt1 | contig 11705 bp, 16 predicted proteins | sample OricompcompostOP_FD_108781 | JGI IMG/M metagenome (GOLD analysis project Ga0164243, IMG submission 108781) | Organic Plus compost microbial communities from Emeryville, California, USA - Original compost - Organic plus compost (OP) | ecosystem: Engineered > Solid waste > Mixed feedstock >...
AGGATGAGGACCAGGACCAGGCCCTCACCACGACCAGCGGTGGCCGACTTGGATGTGTTGGTCATCGCAGCACCGCCCAGAGGACGAGGGCGAGGCAGCCGGTCCAGGCGGCCAGCCAGACGGCGAGCAGGATCGGGTTCATGTCAGTTGCCGCCTTCCTGCGGGTAGGGGGATTGGTGGGTGAGGTGGTCGATGGCGGTGAGCCGGTCGTCGCCGAGGTGGATGAGTCCGGTCTGGTAGAGGAAGTCGGCCCAGACGGGTTCCAGACCCGGGTGCGTACGGAACTGGTCGGCGGTGAGGCGGCCGGTGGCGTGGTCGAGGGTGCGGTTGGCGAGTTGTTGGAGGCTGCGGCGGGTGTGCCAGCGGGCGTCGGTCGCTTCGTCGGGGCTGGTGTGGAGGGTGCCGGTGACGGTGGCGTGGTAGACCGTCCATTGGTGGCCTGGCCCGTGCGGGCCGTGTTGACGCCGGCAGACGTTCGACCGCCAGCACGTCAACAGAGGGGTGAGGGTGGTCACGGTGAGGCCGAGTTCCTCGTTGACTTCTTCGCGTGCGGCTTGCTCGGCGGTGCCGTGGGTGTCGATGTGCCCGGCGGCGGGGGCGACTCCGACGGGGGGTGTGACCCGGGTGAAGAGCAGGTAGCGGTCGTGGGTGTCGGTGATGATGACGCCGACGCTGGTGTTGTCACACCGTTTCGTCACCGTGGCGGGGACGTGCGGCCACGTGTCGGCGGTCGTGAACGGGTTGAGCCGGCTGTAGATCGGCCGGACGAGACGGAGTGTCTGCATTGGACTCACCTTTCGTGACAGTCGATGCACTCGCCCCAGCGAGTGGGGATGTAGTACGGCTTGACCTGACGGCAGCTGCCGCACGTGCGTCGCGCCTTGAGGGCTTTCGCGACGGCGGCGAGCTGTGCCGGGGTCGCGGCACGTTTGGGTTTGGCAAGGTCGAGGCGGTAGAGGTAGGCGACCCGCTTCCCGCGTCGCCACAGGATTTGCGCGGCGATGTCCTGCCCACCCGGGCGCAGGCCGAGGGTGCGGAGTTGACGGCGGGTGGCGTAGTCCTCGGGTGCCCACCGGTAGGGGTAGGTCGGGATCGGGAACCGTTCGGCGTTCGGGTCGTAGAACTCCAGGAACGTCCCGCGTTGCGCGTACTGGTTGAGAACAGGCACAGTCACCGCTGTTCCTCCTTTGTGGAGGTGGCCTGTTGTGCGTCGTGGCGGTAGATCAGGGACCGGATCTGGTCCATGGCGTCGGCCGGGGTGACGTATTGGGGGTATTCGTCGAGGGCTTCGGCCCAGACGCGGATACCGGCGAGGAGTTCACCGAGGCGGCAGGCGTCGGGAAAGAAGTCACCATCGGTCCGCACCGTGGTTTCGGAGGATGTGGTGGGGGTAGTCATGGTTGGCCTCCCCAGCGTTGGTGGGCGGCCTGGCGGGTGATGCCGAGCCGGTCGGCGATCTCTTGCCAGGAGTAGCCGTGAGCGCGCAGGCCCTTGACTGCCTGGGTGATGGAGTCGTCGAGGATGGTGGCCAGGGCGGTCAGGTCGCGGAGTGCTTCGACGTCACCGGTCGCGACCCGTTTGCCGTGGGCGCGGATGATGCGGCGGGCGAAGGCGGCGAAGTCGTCGTTCTCGACGACATCCCGACGCCGAGGCCGGGCGGGCCGGTTGGCGGGGTTGATGGGGTTCATGCGTTCACCGCCGGAACCCGCTCGTCGGCGAGGTAGGCGTGTTCGTAGCATTCGCAGTCCCGGTCACGGGTACAGGACCGGCAGGACAGCGGGCACGGTGCCGGGCACATCGTCGCGGCAGGGTGGAGGCGTTCCCATTCGTCGGCCGCGTCGAGGAGCGCGGTTTTGACGTCGGTGAAGGTGCGACGGTCGGCGTCGTTCCAGTCGGCGACGATGTCAGCGCCGATTTCGGTGAGGTCGCCGGTCTGGTCGTAGTCCTCGATGTAGCCGGCGAAAGCGGCCAGGGTGCGCAGGGCGTTCGCGGCGTCCGGGGTGACCGGCAGAGCGGTCGGGGCGATGGGGCGGCCGGTGGCGGCGGCGCAGATGGCTCCACCGGCGCAGGCCGGCGGGAACGCCGGGCCGGGGTCCATGGACAGGTCGAAGAAGGCGCCTTTGATCCAGCCGTTGGTCTGGAGGTAGCGGGCGGCACCGCGCAGGATGTGCGCGGGTGTCACCTGGACGTCAGCGGGTTTGTGGGTAGCCTTCAAGGCATCCACGTCCTTTCGTCATGAACGGGATTGGTGGTGTGTGGTCGGCAGGACCCGCCGTTTGCTTGCGAGGCGTTTCGGGTCGGGTCCTGTCGGCCGTGCGGGGTCAGTGACGGTGTTCGATGATCGTGATGCACTTGTGGCCGCCGTAGACGGCGCCGGCGAGCACGATGGCGCCGAGAGCGAGCCCGAGCAGCCAGGAACCGCCACCAGCGGTGTCAGCGGCGGTGGCGTTGGCTGCGGTGGTGGCGATGGCCCGGTAGGCGAGCCAGCCGGCGATGCCGAGGCCGGCGAGGACGGTGGTGCCGATGCCGGCGAAGGTCCAGATGAGGATGCGCCGGGTGCGGCGGTCGCGTTCGGCGATGATCGCCTGCCGCTGGACCCAGCGGGCGTAGAGGACGGCGTCCTCCCGTCGGCGGGCTTCCAGGTCCGCGATGGTGTGGCGGGCCAGGGCCGTGTGGGGGTCGGTGATGGTGGGGTCGGGGTAGTAGACGATCCGGGTAGCCGGAACGTCGGCTCGGGTGCGGTTTCGGGTGGTCATGCTGCTTCCTCCAAGCGGGTGTGGCCCGGACGGGCCGTGGGGGTGATACGGGCAGGCCGGCGGACACACGCGGCGTAGTCCGCGATGCCGTAGATGTCGCTGTCAGACAGGTAGGCGGCCTTGATCCGGCGGGGGATGCCGCCTTCAGCGATGAGAAGGGCTTCGCCCTGGTTGGTGGGGCTGATGTCGTTGGCGTTGTAGCCCTGCTCGGCCCAGCCCTGGCCGAGGATGATGTTCGAGCTGTTCGACGTGGTGCACCGGAACGCGGCCCGGTACCCGAACAGATCCCGCAGCGAGGTCGGGATGATGTCGAACGACGGCCGCTGTGTCGCAGCGACCACGGGGATGCCGCAGGCCCGGCCGAGGGAGACCAGACCGCGGAGCAGCGAGTCGAACTCCTCCTGCTGCTGCTTGGTCCCGAGGACGGTGGAGAACATGGCCAGCTCGTCGATCACGACGAGGATCACCGACATGCGGTCGTCGCGGGCGAGTTTGCGGCGACGGTGCGCCAACAGCCATCGATAGCGGTTGGTAGCAACCGTGAGGAGCCGCCGGAGTACGGACAATCCGTGTTCGATGTCGGGGCCGACGAACTCGTCAGCGATGTCCATCCACGGACCCAGCTCGACGAGCTTGGCGTCGAACAGGCACAGTCGGGTGTTCTCCGACAGGGCGCCGGTAGCGGTGATGTTGTTGAGCAGCCCGGACTTACCTCCACCGCGCTCGCCTGCGACAAGCAGGTTGCGGTACACGGTGTCGAGGTAGACGGGCTCGCCGAACTCGTCGATACCGACGAACATCGGGTCGAACATCGACAGCGACGGCCCGACCGGAACCCGACCATCAGACCGGATGTCGGCATCGGCGGACATGAGGTGTTTCTCCTTTGTGGAGGGTCGAGCATGGGTGCAGGGTCAGCAGGCGCCGACCCTGCGATCAGCGGGTTAGCGGCGCGGCAGGGCGGACTAGGTCAGATCCAGTCCTCGAGGTCGTCGACCGGGGCGCCCGTAGGCGGCACGGTGGCCGGAGCTGTCTTGTCTTTGCCGTTCTTCACCGCTGTCAAGGTCGGCTTGACAGCCGGTGCCGGTTTCGGCGTGGCCGGGGTGTCTGCCACGTCAGGCAGATCCAGCGCGGTAGGGACGTCCACAGCGGGACGTTCTGCGGGCTCGATGTCGTCCGGGACGACAGCAACCAGGGGTGAGGTGACCTTGTCGCCCAGCACCTCACGGCGTTTGATGTCCAGCCGCAGCACAGCGGCGTTCCGCGACGATGCGCGTTCGGCAAGGACGGTGGAGGCGTGGCAAGCCACGGCCATCTTGTCCAGCCGAGAAACCAGATCGGCATGCGAGAGACCCGGGCGCAGGTAGATCCAGACCCGCTCCCCCACCGGGGTCGGTCGGGCCGGGCCGATCAGCGGCAGAGAGCCGGACTGGTTGGCGACGATGAACTGTGCGAAACACACCCGCAGCCGATGGCGGACGATGACGCACCACAACCACGCCATCACGAACCGGCGAACCCGGCCGACAGCGAACGGTGCCGCGATCGCGGCCAGCACGACCAGACGCACCACCAGGTTGGTGTGCGCGGCGAGCTGCACCCAGCCGGCGACAAGCCCGACGACAGTGGTGATCTCCAGCGACCACCACCACAGCAGCCGCAGCACCGGCCAAACCCGGACCAGCGCCCACACGACGCCAGCGACCAGTAGGCCGGCGGGGACGCCGAGGAACACCGCCACGATGGGGTGCACATAGGAGGCGGCCACCGCGGTCGTCAACGCCCAGACGGTGACCAGAGACAGCCAGAACGCCACCTTGGCGTTACGGGCCGACGAACGGTGAACCTTGGCCTCAATGACCGTCACCGTGCCGCCCTTGCCTTTCAAGGGCCGACGAGAGCTAGACTTGGACACGACGAGTCCTCCCCTTGAGGGTTGGGATTTGTTCGACGAGCGCGCGGGTCGGGTTGATAGGAGTCGAACCGACCCCGCGCTTTGCTCTTGCTCGGATCAAGCGGCTCAGCCGCGATCGGCAGCGAGGCCGGCAGACACGAACGTCAGTACCGGCCTCACGCCATAGGTGGAACTGCCACACAGGTGGCACAGACCGAGAACGTCGGAGTCGAAACCGTTCCCGGACCGTCAACAGATCAGCGGACCAACGGCCGCTGAAGCTCAGCCCTGACACCAGACGGGCTGACACAGCACGATGTGCGAAGAGACTTACTTAGCCGAAGCGCCAGACAGCGGCTTCAGCGACACGGCACGGAACGCGACGCCGTTACGCCCGTTGGTCGCCCACGGAATAGCCTCCAACATCTCGACCGTGACCAGCTCCCCCACCTTCACCGACGGCTTCTCACCCGCCGTGGTGATGGTGATGACCTCGCCACCGTTCTCGTCGAGAACGAAGACCTGAGTGGCCCACATCAGCCGGCCCGTCCCCTTGTCCGAACGCTGATTACCGTTCTGGTCCTTCTTCGGCTCCGGGTCCTTCGACACCGTCACCTGCTTGCCCTTGGTGTCCACGTACAACTTCACAACAGACCTCCTGTCTGAGAGCGCGTCCCCTGTGGACGACTGCTCTTGGCTGCGAAGCATCTCGCATATGCACGATGTTACTGCGTGACTATGCACGACGCAACGCTTAGACGAAGGCTGATTTCAGATGGTGAAGACGTCTACGAGCGGCGTAAGAGCAAGGTGGCGAGGAAGCCGATCGCGCCGACGGCGAAGGCGGCTGCGATCACCATGGGAGCCCGAAGGCCAACGGACGCCGCTACCACGCCACCGATCGCTGATCCGATCGGGGCAGCTCCGTTGCCGATCAGGCGGAAAGCCGAGACGACCCGACCTAGAAGATGATCAGGCACGAGCTGCTGTCGTGCGGACACGACGGCAACCGTCACGAGGGTTGAGGTTGCGCCGAGAGCCAGGAACGCTACAGCCGCGATCCACGGTGAGGAGGTAGCGGCTACGCCGAGCCAGGCAACGCCTTGAACCAGGCAGCTGATGACAACGGCACCTTTGACCGTGAGGTTGCGCACGAGCGGGGTGGAGATCCACCCGGCAACGACCGCGCCCACGGCGGTAGTCGCGATCAGCAGGCCGAAACCAAAGTCGTTGACGCCGAGGATGTCGGTGGCGAAGAGGACGAGCGTTGCCGCCGCGAGGTTGTAGGTCAGGTTGTAGACCGCGAGGCAAAACGACAGGAGCAACAGCGTCCGGTCGCGTAGCAGGTATGCGAATCCTTCCTTGACCGCCGCCATGACGCTCTGGGCCTGGGCGTTGTCCGGCGGTGGGAGAGGCGGAAGTCGTCCCACAAGTGCAGCGGATGCGAAGAACGAGGCGGAGTCCAAGGCGAACGGTGCCCAGGGCGCGGCGGCGAACGCTAAGCCCCCGAGGGGCGGCCCGACGAGCGTCTTGCCGACTGTCTCGCCTGCGAAGAGCCGACCGTTGGCCTTCGTAAGGCTGTCTTGAGAGCGACCAACTACTTGGGGAAGCATCGCTTGAGCTGCGGCGTCCGAGAAGCACTGGCCGGTGACGACGAGGAAGGATGTCGCGGCAAGGACCGGGATTGATGCCAGGTCCATGAGGACCAGGACGACGAGGCCAACAAGGCCGATGGCGCGGACGACTTCGGAGACCACCAACACCGATCGACGGGAAAAGCGGTCGACGATAGCTCCGGACCAAAATCCAACCAGGAACCACGGCGCTGAGGCGGCGGCGCCGACGGCGGCTACGCCAAGCGGGTCTCTGGTCAGGAACGCGGCCAGGAGAGGGGCAGCGACGACGTAGGCGCCATCGCCGACGCTCGAAGTAACAGCAGAGCCCCACAGAGCTCCAAAACCACGCCGGGTTTCCGATGGATCTGCCGTCGATTCGGTCGCGATTTTCGTCATGCGCTCACCTCCCCAGGCCGCGTCCCGATGCGTCCCTCCCTGCTAGCGCTGGTCGAAGCGTCCGTTCTTCACGCCGTCAAGGAACTCCGTCCAAGCGGTCGAAGTGAAGGCAAGCACGGCTCCGTTGATGTCCTTGCTGTCTCGTACTCCGACCACATCGGGCACGGCTGCGACCTCGACGCAGTTGCCATCGCCGCTGACTCCGCTCTTGCGCCAGGTCGCTCCTGCCAGCGGTGCAAGTTCTTGCATGTCTACCTCCCCAAGGGATGACTACGGACCGCCCACAAGAGCCCGCGAGGTCTCATGGACGAGGGTCAGTGAATCATCTCGTGACAGTGCGGAGGAAGACAGTCGCTCAAAGTTACTGCTCAATGTCTCGATCATCACAGCGTCTGTCACGTAAGTGTCATGCGTCGTGGTCTCAATGAGAGCTTGACGTGGAGCAGACGTTCCGAAGCCAAAGATCATAAGTGGGTGCTGCACGAACGCTGACTGCTCGTAGTCGAAGGCCACGATACGAAGATCGACATTGTCGCGGGATGCGTAGTCGGCAAGTTGGTCGAGTTGTTGGGCCATCAGGTCCATCGGGACCGGTCGCCATCGAAGCACAGTCTCAAGTAGGACAATCCGGTACAGCGGGGGGTTGGTACCGAGCATTGTGGACCGACGCGCGAGCCGGTACTCCAAGGCGCGATCTTCGTTGGCTGCCCCAGCCATCTCGATCACTCTGCGGGCATAGGGCTCGGACTGCATGTAGCCCGGGAGAAGAACAGGGTTGTAGTGCCAGATTTCAGATGCCGATGCTTCCAGGGCGATGAAGTCTTGCTGACGACGTGTCAACCCAACGCCCGTAGAATTGCGCCAAGGTCCAGATGATCCGCGTTCAGCCAACGCGAGCAACCGACGACGATCCGATGCCGAGGCGTCGAGACGATCAAGCAGCGCGTCAACGTCGCTTACAGTCACCAGCGTCCGGGCCTGCTCGATCCGACTCACCTTCGACTGCGACCAGCCGAGCTGTGTTGCTAGCGCTTGGCCCGTGATGCCCGCACGCTCACGAAGCCGACGCAGCTCTAGCCCGAGCTGATGCCGAGCAGCGACCTGCTCTGGTTCCGCTGCTTCTGGCACGTCCCCACTCTCCAACCCTTCGTGTATATGCACGATGATACCCGACTGAGCTGCGGAAACTCCAGTCGGACGGCTCGGGCGGAGTCGCAGTCCGGACGGCTGCCGGTGGATCGTGTGCAAACCTTCTGTACGTCTTCAAGGCGGCCCGAAACGGGCCGCTCGCACCGCCGCCTGGGCGCGTGCCCGGCTCGCTTAGCTGTCGCACGCGGCCGGTCCCGCCGAACGCCCGTCGGCTGGCGCGATGATGCGGAGAGCCGGGACCGCCGAAGAACGACAGCGGCGGGTGTTTGAGCGACGCGGCCGGCAGCCGTCCGGGGCGCGCAGCCTGGTCGCCGCGCGCGGTCCGACGGCGAGCTGCGGGCCGGCCGTGACGGGCGGGGGCGGCGCGCAGTGTGCGGGGTCGTCCCTCCAAGGTCCAGGGTGCTTCGCATCGCTTCGCGACGGCCCTGCGGGCCGCCCTTGACCCTGGAGCCTCTACAACCCCTACGGGCCGGTTGTCACCGGGCAGGCCCCGGCCTGCCCTACGAGTGCGCGCGCCGCCCCCGCCCGCCAGGGCCTCTCGAGCCTCCATGCGAAGCGACCACGGCTGTCAAGGAGTTCTTGACAGGGCGTGCAGTTGGGAGCACGACTGCACTTCCGCATCAACAGTCCCGCGTCCTATGCTGCCTGGGTGTCAATCCGGAAGAACACCGTAAACCAGGCCTGCTTCACGCCCACACCTAGTCTCCCTTACCAGCTGCGGGTAGAAGATTTTGCACTGGCAATGCAGGATGTGTATGACTTCTTTTATGATATGAACGTTAATCTACGCGAGAAGGGGCTCAGGCGTTTCGAGGACATGCTCCGACCGGCTGCGTGTTCGGGCATCATCTCAGACATGTTGACGGCTAGCTTGGCCAACCACTCCCGGACGCTGCGAGAAAACACCTACCACAATGGCCACCCGGACCTTGTTGTGCAGGACCGTTATCCAAACGACGCTATTGCAAATGGTGAATACGGCGTCGAAATAAAGACAACGCTCAAGCATGGGGGCGCTGTCGACACTCATGCAGCGCGGCGTCAGTGGTTCTGCGTCTTCGTCTACAAGGTCGATAAGCAGACGCAACCCGCATGGAACCGTGAGCCAATGACATTCACGGAAGTGTACTTGGGCCAGGTTGAAGAGGAGGATTTCCGCCATAACAGGCGCGGAGAACGCGGCACGCCAACATATACCCTCGATCGGCAAGGAATCGCTAAGCTACGACGAAGCTGGCTATACATTGATCGCGGAAAAGTCAGCCCAGGCGAACTACAGGAAGCGTTGCAAGCTTAGGGATCGCTTCTCGTGCAATGGCGATGTAACTACCGTCAAATTCGACGCCCACGCTTTCATAACCAACTGCCTCGGCTGCGGCAAGTGTCGAGCCGGATCCAGCGAACGGGTCGAGAATGACCCCCTCGCCGAGTGGCAAAACGGCGCGGACTACTCGACGCAAAAATTCTTGGGGCTTGAGGCTGGGATGGTTAGCTATACGCCGCTCCGCAGGCCGAGTCGGCGCGGATCGCAGAACGTCGCCAAAGGGCTGTTCACCTGAAATGCGACGCAACCCACCAGTCTTCCATTTGCGCAAGTTGTCCGCGATGCGTCCTTCGGGTGGCTTTCTAAACAAAACCCAAGGTTCCCACTGTGAACGAGGCATAACTGAAACGTCAGAGAATTCCTCGTGGGCATTCTTTGGTCGATCGCCACCGCGCATCGTTTGAACTAAGCGTACGATTTCGCCACGTCTCTCAAGGCCAGCCCTGTGAAGCGAGACTCCTACTAGGTGGGAAACCAAAGGGTTTGCTGCCATAACAACGTGGGCTCCAGGAACCAAGACACGCTTAAGCGCCTCTCCCAGCTCCTGGAAAAATTTCTCTAGATGAACTAAGTCGGCTTCGGTGAGGGTTGTAAAACGGGGTAATGGCGAACGCTGATGGCCGTCGAATGAGGGCGGTATTCGCCAGACGCCTCCCTTTCGAGCACGCAATTTAGCTTGCTCCATTGCGGTGTACTCAACCAAGCCATATGGCGGATCCGTTACGCAACCATGAATGCTGTTCTCGGGCTGGACCGCTAGCCAATCGAGGCAGTCAGCCTCGTAGAGCTTCGTCTGACCGTACGCAAAAGCAGGTACGTATGCAGGGGGCGGCGTCTCCTGCATGGCGTCAGGGTAAGTAGCGCCGCTCTGATTGCGGGCCTTCGTCACGACTTGATCTTGTAACGGCCACGTTCGATCCGTACGAAGATTCGCCCCTCGTTAAGATTGAGGTACGACCGGACGGAGGACCTTGGGACGGGTCTGCCTAGTTTCTTCTCAACGGCAGCATGGATCTCCTTGACCGTTTCTGCGTCCGTTAAGGACGTGAGATGTTGGATAATCGCGTCACGGACAACCCCGGGGTCATGTCGGACAGTTGCCATGGCTATCTCCTTTGACGTCCAGACGTCTACTCGCGACAGCTTACCCTGTGCCTCCGACAGTTTGGCAAGTCGAAAGTCCGTGTCGGGCTTGTCCGGGCGTGGGTGAGTCGGGATCGAGCCTTGGCCTTTGGCCGCGCCCCCTGGGAGACATCTGGGAGACGATCTTCCGAATCGCAGCCTCACCCACAGCGCCAGACCGACGGCGACAGGTGCGTAGACCAGGCTGTATCGGCAAACCCCACGTCCGACTCCGAACCTGACCTAGTTCGGGACGAAGAGGTCGTCGGTTCGAATCCGGCCACCCCGACAGGGCAGTTGCAAGATCAGGGTCGGTTCCCGCTCGAATGGGACCGGCCCTGATGTGTGTTCGGGGGTCTGCGTGGCGGTCTTTCTCGGGCGGTGGCGGGAGCGACGCCGACGAGCCGCGGTTCTGGGACGAGGTCTTCCTCCCCGGCGTGTTCAGCCAGTTGCGACCCCGCGGCCTCGCGACCCCCGACCGCCGTGGCCAAGGCCTCCGCGGTGGCCCGGCCTGCGCGTCCCGGCTCCGGGGCTCTGCGCCCCCGGCTCCGGGGCTCTGCGCCCCCGGCTCCGGTGCCGTGCGGCGTCCCGGTGTGACGTGGGCCGACCTATGCGGCAAGGCGGGTGCCGTCGCGGCCTTCGCGTTTGACGTGGTAGAGGGCCGCGTCTGCGCGGCGTAGGGCCCGCTCCGGTGGTTCGCCGTCGTCGACCATGGCCACGCCGATGCTGACCGTGCGGCCGATCGCGCGGGCCGCCTCCGTCAGGCGGTCGGCGATGGTCACGGCCTCTTCGGCGTTGTGCACCTCCAGCACCGCCACGAACTCGTCGCCGCCCAGGCGGAACAACTCGTCTACGTGGCGTAAGGCGGCCTGTAGCGCTTGGGCGACCGCTACCAGGACCGCGTCGCCCTCCTGGTGGCCGTATGTGTCGTTGATGATTTTGAACTGGTCGATGTCGATTGCCAGCAGGGCGGTGCGGCCCGGGGTGGCGCGGGCGATGCGCTCGCCGAACGGGACCTGGTGGCGTAGGCCTGTCAGCGGGTCGGACATCGCCAGCTCGCGCAGCTTGGCGAGGCTGCGCAACCGCTCCAGGCAGGCCCACGCCTGGGCGGCCAGCAGCTCCATCAGGTTGACCGTCGACGGGTCCGGGCGCAGCGTGCGATCGTCGGCGACCAGCATGACGCCGCCCGTGTCGGGTGGGCCGACCGGGACCGCGATCATTGTCGCGACGCCGGCGTCGAGCAGCGGCCGGAAGACCTCTGGCACGCTGTGGCCGCGTTCGCCCAGCGTGTAGGACGAGCCGTGGCGATGGGCGAGCGCGACGAGCTCGCCGAGCGCCGACTCCGGCACCGTCGCCAGCAGGCCGCGGATCCGCGACTCCAGGTCGTCGGGGAGCACCGTCGGCATGCCGAGGTGGGTGCCCTGCTCCTCGATGAGGACGAGCACGGC
>Ga0164243_10013085_pt1 | contig 11704 bp, 7 predicted proteins | sample OricompcompostOP_FD_108781 | JGI IMG/M metagenome (GOLD analysis project Ga0164243, IMG submission 108781) | Organic Plus compost microbial communities from Emeryville, California, USA - Original compost - Organic plus compost (OP) | ecosystem: Engineered > Solid waste > Mixed feedstock >...
GCCCACGCCGGCCACACGATTTACCACCACTAAATTGCACTACCAGATATTCTGTTCCACGATGGGCTGATTGTTCAGAACACGTTCCCAGCCCATGCGGGAAAGGTCAAGACTGCGATACTGTCCGAACTCGATAAGCTCGGCCAGACCACGACCGACAGCGGGTGATTGTTGCATACCATGTCCGCTGAAACCATTAGCGTAAACCATATTTTCGACGTCGGGATGGTAGCCGAGAATCACGTTCTGGTCGAAGGTGTTGTAGTCGTAATGCCCTGCCCATGCGTGTTCGCAGCGCAGTGCCTCGAACGCCGGCACACGCTCTGCGAGAACCGGCCAGAGGATTTCATCAAACAGCGTATGCTGAACTTCATAATCGAAACACTCCGGATCCTGCTCCGGCGGCGGCTGAATACCGCCGATAAAACCTTCGCCTTCCGGATGAAAGTACGCACCACTAGGATCAATAACCATGGGGCAATCGGGCAGCTTTTCGGGGCAGGTGAAATAAAACACACAACGCTTGCGCGACTCTTGCGGCAAGACCACACCGACCTGGGCCGATAGCCTGGCGGCTCCCGTGCCGGCTGCATTGACCAGGGTACCGCACTCGATCGTCTCGCCGCTTTTGAGTGTCACGCTGCATACGGTGCGGCCGTTCCTGTTGATCGCGACCACTTCATCTTCGATATACGTCACGCCCTGGGACATGGCTTTGCGACGGAACGCACGCATCATGCCATACGCATCGAGCCAGCCTTCGCCGCGTACGCCGTAGGATCCCAGCGCGAGGTCGCTGACATTGAGCCAGGGCCAGGTCGCCTGCAGTTCACTGGGGGTTTTGAGCTCAATGTCCGCACCCAGGCTGCGTTGCAACTGGTTGTTCTCACGCATGATCGTTTCGCCCCCAGGCGTGGCCAGAAACAGATAGCCCTTTTCCTGGAAACCCACATCCGGCTGATCGCCATCGACTTCCAGCACCTGGCCGATGCGACGCAAAAAATCTGTACCAAACTGCGACAGCTGGATATTTTCCGGCGTAGAGAACTGGTGCCGGATAGACGCGGCCGACAGGGCCGTTGCACACTTTTGATAGCTGGCATCTTTTTCGATAACCAGAATGGAACCTTGGAACGAGGGTGAAGCACTCAAAAAATAAGCCAGCGAACTGCCCGTGGCTGCACCACCAACGATCACGACATCAAATTTCCTGCTCACGTTGTTTTTTCCGCAAAGAGTTCAGATATACATCTAAATTCTCATAAGAAAAAAAATTCGTCAATATCTTTTTTTGGCAATATTTGAAAATTTTTCTGGTTTATTTTTTATCTTTTAAAATCAAATGGTTGCAGACATATTTTGCGTGCCACATCCCTATGGAAAACCCTAAGCAAAAAAAATTCCAACAGGAAATCCGGAAATATCACAAATGAAATCACGTTTTAATCAGCGTATCATTTCACTTTCAGGCATGACGGTAACCGATGTTTTCAGGCTGTGTGCACTGCTTCCGTACATCATGCCCCGAATCGGTGAAACATCGGAAAAATCGCGTCCCCAGCACAGAGTGATGTGCTCCAGGTCGGGAAACAGATTATTAGTCGGATCCGAATCGACCCAGCCGTGTCCCGGTATATACAGCGATACCCAAGCATGCGAGGCATCGGCACCAATCAGGCGGGCCTGGCCTTCAGGTGGATGCGTCAGCAGATACCCGCTCACATAGCGGGCCGGCAGGCCAATGGCGCGCAGGCAGGAAATCATGAAATGTGCAAAGTCCTGGCATACGCCGCGCCGGTTTCTGAACACGTCGGCCACGGGCGTCGAAATGGTGGTGGCCTGCGGATCGAAAATAAATTCGTTGAAAATCCGCGCCTGCAACGCACCCAGCGCCGCCAGCACCGGCTTGCCGGGCGTAAACACCTCCAGCGCCCAGTCGCGAATGTGGGGCAGCAGCCGGATGTGGTTGGATTCAAAGCGAAACTGCGTTGCCTCAAAATCGTAGGGAAGATAATGCTTGTCCGGCAAAAAGCGCAGGTGATTGATAACCGCTTCCCAGGATGGCGTCTCTTCTGGATCTGGCAGATGTCTGTGCGTGATATTGACGACAGAGTGCGCGCGCACGCTGAGTGCAGGGTGATCGCTCATCAGTGTGAAATACTGTAGGGGGTTGCCAAAACAATCGAGCAGAAAATCCATATGGTCCGGGTGTGGGTCGACCTCTATGCCGTGGGACACGGGCGTCTGCCAGGGCAGGATCCGCGGCGTCAGGCGCAGAATCTGGCGGGACTGGGTCACCGGAGAATGGTAATCATATGCCGTGTCATGCTGAATATGATAGGTCGCCATTTACAGAAATTCCTTGTTCACGGTCTCCAGACCCGTATCGCTGGAGACCGTGTCGGTCACCAGGAAGTACTGGTGGCTGATGCTGTTGGCGTAAATACCCAGCGCCTGGGAAAGATCGGCGCACAGGCGGGCGAGCTGTTCGTACACACGCCTTGCAGATGCGGCGCCCACCTCAAATCCGGACAGATCAATCGCGTCCATATCGCGCAGAACCTGCTGCAGAATCTGCCGGCTTTGCGCTTCATGTACATTGAACGCGGCGCCATTGTCCAGAAGGCTCTGGCACAAATATCTCAGCGAATAGGGATTGCTGTGGTCAAACACCAGCAAATACAGCACGGCGAGCATTTCTTCATCGCGATGATAGCGGGCGCGATAGGTGACGATACTGTAGGCGATTTCCAGCAGCGACTCGAGCATGGTGGATTTATCGGCTTCGCTTTGCTGCAGGAAAAAATCCAGGGTATCGCACATGCGGCTGAGTTTTTCGATCAGTCGGCCCAACAGCAGAAAACTCCAGCCTTCATCGCGTGTCATCTGCTCATGGGTGAAGCCCGATAGAATCGAACAGCTGGCAAACAGCTCCTGCATGCGCTGCTGCACGATCGTCAGATCCAGCTCGGTATTGCCCAGATAGGCAGGCATATAATTGACGACCCACCAGACATCCAGCGACAGTTTTTCGCGGATATTGAACGCGCATTGATGCAGGTAATTGACGTTATTGGGCAGCGCGCCGCTACGTGACGATGGTGCCAGCGACTGGCCCAGCTGATGACGAATGAAATTGCTGTCATACGTTTCATCGTCACGAATGGCATCCGGCGGTGGTGCCTCCAGCACATTCAGTTGCACGCCCAGTTTGTACAGCAGCGTCACCAGCGTTTCTTTTTCCGTTACACGCTCGGCCAGGTTGCGGATAATGGTTCGCAACAGCAGCACCGAGTGTTCGGCACGGATGCCGTAGCGCCCCATCCAGAACAGGTTTTCGCCCATCCGTGCAGGGGTGGTCGTATGCGCAGCCAGCAACTGCTCCAGATTCAATGGCTTTGTCTCAAACGCGCCTGCGCTGCGTGCAGGTTCGCGCGCCAGCGGGACGGTGATGACCGTTGCCGGCGCCTTGCGGTCAACGCGACATACCCATAAATCCTTGTTGATCTGGCGATTGCGCGAGGACAGAACGGGCGTATTGCTTTTATCCTCAACCCGCACCACGCCACCCGGCATGACCTGATAGGAACCGTCAGGTGCAAGCGTTGCAAAGACCCGCATGGTAAAGCGGCGCATTTGCAGCGCGCCGGACTCGATATCCAGCTCCGGAATACGGGCCAATGGCATGACTTCATGCGCCACCAGCGAACGCGGATTGTCATTCAATCGGTGCAACAGGGCCTCACGCTGCGTCGGGTGCAAGTCGGGCACGTACTGGGAAGTGACACGCGTGGAGGAAAAACTGGACTTGAACAGCAGCGTATCAAAATGCTCGCGGGCATAGGCCAGGTTCTGCGGATCGCCACACCACCAACTGCGGATCGAATCCATCAACAGGGGTTCGCCCTGCAAATGCTGGCAGATACCGGGCATGAACTCCAGAATGCCGGCCGACTCCAGCACCCCCGAACCCAACGCATTGCAGACGGCCACGTGCCCCTGGCGAATGGCCTGCAACAGGCCCGGAATGCCCGGATAGTCGCTGCCATAAAGCTCCATCGGATCACATTCGCCATCTTCCAGGCGTCGCAGTATCACATGCACACGCTGCAACCCGCGCAAGGTCTTCAGGTACACAATGTCGTTGCGCACCGTCAGATCAAGACTTTCAGTGATCGGCACGCCCATCTGCCGGGCCAGGAAGACATGCTCAAAATACGCCGCATGCTTGGGGCCGGGCGACAGCAACACGGTCACGGTACTGTCGTCATGAACTGGCATGCTTGATAACAGGGTCTGGCGCAAGGCACGGAAATAGGCGGTTTGCGGCTGAACCCGCAACTGATTGAAGAGCGCAGGCAATGCCGTACTCATGATTTGACGGTTCTGCAGTGCATAGCCCGCGCCCAGCGGCCCCTGCGTGCGATCCTTGAGCACGCGCCAGGTGCCCTGTTCATCCCGGGCGATGTCCACGGCATACATGTGAAGATGGGGGGCCTGGGCGTCCAGGGCATTGATACAGGGCCACAGAAAGCCCCGTTGCCCGAATATGAGCGAGGGCGGGATCAGCCCCTGCCGGATGAGCTGCTGCGGACCGTATATGTCGCGCAAAGTGGCGTTAATGACCGACGCCCGCTGGCGAACCGCGCGCTCGATGAAATCCCACTCGCCCGCGCCGATCACATAGGGAATAAAACTGAGCGACTCCCACGACTCGGTGGCGTCATCGCTATTGTAGGCATTGTAGATGCTGCCCCGGTTCTGGATATTTTCAGAGATATATGCCAGGAAACCTTTCAGATCCTCGCCATCAAGATTCTTGAGCGCAGACAGCACGTAATCCCACTCGGGCCGCAGCCGCCCGGATGCATCGTGCAATTCGGAAAACACCCCTTCGCGGGGAGTGCCTGGCGATTGATCTAGGGAAAAGTCCATACCGGCCAAAAGCTCACTTTACAATCGGTCATTGTACGCAATTTCATCCGCGCGCCTACCCACCGCAGCGACTAATTAGACACAACGATGCGCCTGCGCCACAAGACGGCGCAGGCGCTGCGACGCTGGCCACCGCAACGGGGACGCTCATGTCTACTGCACCTGCTGCCAGAGAAAATCGTCACTGATTCCCTTGCCGATCGCATCCATTTTCTCCAGATAGCGTGTCAGCCACTCGTGCAGGCCTGCCTTGAAAATTTCATCAATCGTCGTGTAGCGCAGGTCTGCATCCAGGCGCCCGGCCAGGCGCAGCGTTTCAGCGGAATCGGCATTGCGCACCTTTTGCAGATGACGCTCCAGCTCGCGCGATGAGTATGCCAGCGAATGTGGCATATCCGGATGTAGTACGATCAATTCGATCACGCGCTTGGGGTCGACGGTTTCGCGAAACACCTGGCGGTATATTTCAAGGCCGGACAGCGAGCGCAACACGGCGGTCCAGTGATACAGCTGGGTCACCAGCTTGCGCTTGTCATCAGCGGCATTTTCCAGGTAGAAGCGGATTTCCAGCATCCTGGCTGTGTTGTCGGCCCGTTCCAGGTAGGTGCCCAGGCGCATGAAATTGTAGGTTTCATTGCGCAACATGGTCCCTTCCTGCGCACCCAGCGTCTGCAGCGAACGGGTCTTGATCCACTCGAAAAACCGGGTCGGATTGGTGGCCAGCAGAGGGGTTTTGAGCAGGCGGTTTATTTCGAGCCAGGTAAAGTTGATGGTTTCCCAGACTTCGGAGGTGACCGTCCCCCTGATTGCCCTTGCGTTTTCCCGCGCCAGCCGAACGCACGAGACGATGGACGAGGTGTAGTTCTTGCTATTGACGATAAACTCAATCACATGGTCGGCATCAACCGCGCCATGCTCGGCCTCATAGAGCTCCAGCGCTTCCAGTGTGGTCAGCACACTGCGCCAGCTGTAGTCGGTGTGGTCTTCATCATTAGTCATGAGGGTGGTCTGGTAGCAGACCTCAAGCAGGCGCACAGTATTTTCCGCGCGCTCCAGATAGCGGGACATCCAGTAGATATGATCGGCAGTACGGCTTAACATGATTCTTCCTTATTCTGCGTTCGACGACAGGCTGTGACGGGAAAGAGCGCACCGTTGCACCGCTAGCCACGCCGGTTGATGACCCAGGTATCCTTGGTTCCTCCTCCCTGCGACGAATTGACGACAAGCGACCCTTCCTTGAGCGCCACCCGCGTCAGGCCGCCCGCCGCCATGCGGATGCTTTTTCCGGACAGAACGAAGGGACGCAGATCGACATGGCGCGGGGCGATGCCCGACTCGACAAAAGTCTGACAGGTCGATAGCGCCAGGGTAGGCTGGGCAATATACTTGGATGGATCTTTTTTGATGAGCGCTTCGAACGTGGCCAGCTCCGCCTTGCTGGCGGCCGGTCCCACCAGCATGCCGTAGCCACCGGCACCGTGCGTTTCCTTGACGACCAGCTCTTTCAGATTGGCCAGCACATAGGCCCGGTCTTCCTCATTGCGGCACATATAGGTCGGCACGTTGTTCAGCAACGGCTTTTCGCCCAGGTAAAAGCGGATCATTTCCGCCACGTACGGGTAGACGGATTTATCATCGGCAATACCGGTGCCGATGGCATTGCACAGGGTCAGATTGCCCGCCTTGTAGACTCTCATCAACCCCGGCACGCCCAGCGCGGAATCCTTGCGAAACACGTCGGGATCCAGAAAATCGTCGTCCAGCCTGCGGTACATGACATCGACGCGCTGCGGACCCTGTGTCGTGCGCATGTAGACATAATCGTCCTTGACAAACAGGTCTTTTCCCTCGACCAGCTCCACGCCCATCTGCTGGGCCAGAAAGGTATGCTCAAAATAGGCGGAATTGTACATGCCGGGCGTGAGCACGACGATCGTGGGCTTATCCACGCCCTCGGGTGCCGATTCGATCAGCGTTTCCAGCAGCAGATCGGGATAATGCGCAATCGGCGTGACCTTGATTTTGCTGAACAGGTCTGGGAAAAGCCGCATCATCATCTTGCGGTTTTCCAGCATGTAGCTCACGCCGGAGGGCACGCGAAGATTATCCTCAAGGACATACAGCTCCCCCTTGCCGGCTCGCACGATGTCGATACCGGCAATATGCGCGTAGGTGCGATGGGGTACATCGAGTCCGACCATCTCGGGGCGATACTGGGTATTGTCGATGATCAGATCGGCGGGTATCAGGCCCGCACGAATCATGTCCTTGTCGTGGTAGACATCATGCAAAAACATGTTCAGCGCCCTCACCCGCTGTTCTACGCCACGCTGCAGCGCGGTCCATTCTCTTGAGGGGAAGACGCGGGGGATGATATCGAACGGAATCGTGCGTTCCGTTCCCTCGCCATCACCATAGACGGAAAATGTAATGCCAACCTGCTGGAACAGCGCTTCGGCTTCTTCGCGCTTATTGACCAGCAAGGCTTCTTCCTGCCGGTTCAGCCATTTCAGATATTCTTCATAGTGCTTGCGTGGCACCCGGGTTTTCTTTGCTTCTTGCTGCCATATCTCGTCATAAAACTTCGGAGCCATAGTCCCGTTCCTTTTTTACACTGATTATGCAGGGGTAGAGCAAAATGCATGCCACGTTCGCGGACCATACGCCAGCGCTCGGGCCTGGTCGGCGGGACAGGGGAAACTACGAATGGAACAACACCCGTCGCCAGTGTTAAATTTCCGTTAAGAAATTTTTTGACTTTAAGAAAAGATCGAAGTACGCTACAGCATACGATTGCTACACACTTCACTTCACCACAGCATGAATCCGTTTCAATCGCCTGGCAGGCCAGACAGGCAGCCCTGGGACAAAGCCGCTGTTACCTGTGTCACTGCCTGGGTAAGATGGATATCAAGCTGCAGTGTCAAGATTTCGAGTGCCGGTTGTTTTTTTGTTATTGCATAAAACAATAGCATATAAGACAGAATGTCAGTGCTGTAAAAACAGGCCGCGCCGGCAATTATATTGGCAGTCACGAATATTTCATATGTGGTAAATACTAGCCATGCATCAACTCCGGGTTTTCCCGGCAAACGAGGAATTGTTTATATGGACTCAGTCAAGGAATTACTCAGCAGCCTGGGCATCGCACAGGCATCGGTAACAGGCGGCTCGCTGGCCGTCCACTCGCCTGTCGATGGCGCACGCATCGCCGACGTCGTAGAGCATACCGAAGCGCAAACCTCCCAGGCCATTGATCGGGCTGTCCAGGCCCAGAAGGCCTGGCGCACGGTGCCTGCCCCTCGTCGCGGCGAGCTGATCCGGCTGCTGGGCGAAGAGCTGCGCGAGCACAAAGCCGCGCTGGGTCGCCTGGTGTCGGTCGAAGCCGGTAAAATCACGGCGGAAGGCGAAGGCGAAGTCCAGGAAATGATCGACATCTGCGATTTCGCTGTCGGTCTCTCGCGCCAGTTATATGGCCTGACGATTGCCTCGGAACGTCCCGGCCACCGCATGATGGAAACCTGGCATCCGCTGGGCGTGGTCGGCGTGATTACCGCATTCAATTTCCCCGTGGCCGTGTGGTCATGGAACACCGCACTCGCCCTGGTTTGCGGCAATGCCGTGATCTGGAAACCGTCAGAGAAAACCCCGCTCACGGCGCTGGCCACGCAGGCCCTGTTTGAACGCGCGCTCAAGCGCTTTGGCGAAGCGCCCGAACATCTGGCCCAGTTGGTGATCGGTCAGCGTGACGTCGGCCAGGTTCTGGTCGACAGCCCCAAAGTCGCCCTGGTATCGGCCACCGGCTCCACGCGTATGGGTCGCGAAGTGGGCCCGCGCGTTGCCGCGCGCTTTGGCCGCAGCCTGCTGGAGCTGGGTGGCAATAATGCCATTATCGTCAGCCAGTCCGCCGATCTGGATCTGGCGGTACGCGGCATTCTGTTTGGCGCGATCGGCACTTGCGGCCAGCGTTGTACCTCCACCCGCCGTATCATCGCTCACCGCGATATCGTGCAGGAACTGGCCAGCCGCCTGAAAAAAGCCTATGCGTCCGCTACCATCGGCAGCCCGCTGGAGGCCGGAACCCTGGTCGGCCCGCTGATCGACAAGGCCGCCTTCGATGCCATGCAAAAGGCGCTTGCCAACGCGGTGCAACAAGGGGGGACCTTGACCGGCGGCGAGCGCACGCTGCAGGACCGCTATCCCGATGCCTTCTATGTCAAACCGGCCATTGTGGAAATGCCCGCACAGACCGAAGTCGTGCGCCAGGAAACCTTCGCGCCGATTCTGTATATCATGAGCTACGAACAGTTCGAAGAGGCCGTCGACATGCAAAATGACGTGCCCCAGGGTCTGTCGTCTGCCATTTTCACCACCGACCTGCGCGAAGCCGAGCTGTTCATGTCGGCCAGCGGCTCCGATTGCGGCATTGCGAACGTCAATATCGGCACATCGGGCGCGGAGATCGGCGGCGCATTTGGCGGCGAAAAAGAAACCGGCGGTGGCCGCGAATCGGGCTCGGACGCATGGAAAGCCTATATGCGTCGCGCGACCAATACTGTGAACTATTCACGCGAACTACCACTGGCGCAAGGGATCCGCTTCGGCGAAGACTAACAGCAGAGCAGACGGGCCATTGCATTTGCAATGGCCTTTTTTACAGCGAGCGATTTCATGGCATTTACCTTCCGCTTTGCAGACCCGTTTGCCCAAGTGCAGGGCTCACCGATTCGCGAGCTGTTCCGCTACCTGTCGCAACCGGGCATGATCTCTTTTGCCGGGGGCTACCCTGCCCCAGAGCTATTTGACGTCACTGGCCTGCAGGCCTCGTTCAATGCCATCACGGCCGCCCCCGGCGCAACATTGTCCTATGGCGCAACCGAAGGCTGGCCCGCCCTGCGCGAATCGTTCGCACGATTGAGCACGGCGCGCGCCATCCCCACCCAGGCAGCGCAGCTGATTGTCACCAGCGGTTCCCAGCAGGGCTTCGACCTGTTGCTTCGCGCCTTCATCCAGCCTGGCGATACGGTCGTGGTCGAGCGTCCGACCTACCCCGCAGCGCTGCAGGGGCTGCGCCTGGCGGGTGCACGTATTGTGACGGTCGCCAGCGCCGCCCACGGACCGGATCTGACCGAACTGGCAACGGTGTTGCAGCAACATCATCCCAAACTGCTCTACCTGGTGCCCACCTTCGCCAATCCAACCGGCGCGACCATGGATCTTGCCCATCGACACCAGTTGCTCACGCTCCTGTCGGATTCTTCGTGCGTGCTTATCGAAGATGATCCCTACGGCGAGCTGCGTTTCGAAGGAGAACGGGTGCCAGCGCTGGCTGCGCTCGCCCACAACACGCCTGTGGCCGACCAGATTGTGTATCTGTCCAGCCTGTCAAAAATTGTCGCCCCCGGCTTGCGCCTGGGGTGGATGCGGGCGCACCCCGAGATCCTGAGACGCTGCGTGCTGGCCAAACAGGTTGATGATCTGTGTTCTGCACCCTATTTGCAAGCCGTCGCGGCGCACTATCTGGACTCAGGTCGCTACGAAGTGCATCTACCCGCCATTGCCGCATCCTATGGCGAGCGCGCCCATCTTATGATGACAACGCTCAGGCAACATTTTGGCGACACGCTCACGCTGCTTGCGCCCGAAGGCGGTATGTTTCTGTGGGGGCGCTTGCAGGACGGCCTGGATGCCACGGCGCTACTGCCGCTGGCCATTGAAGAAAACGTGATGTTCGTACCCGGCAGCGCCTTTTACGCGGCCCAACCGGACCCTCAGGCATTCAGAATGAGTTTTACCATGAGCACGCCCGGGCAGATCGTCCAGGGCTGCGAGCGGCTGCACCGGGCCGTACAACGGCTGCGTCAGACACGAGACCGCCTTTAGTCAGCGACATGTCCAACAGACTCATGCAGCCGGTGTCGCATCGGAGTGAACGGCGAACCGATCACTCTCCGGGCGTTTCTGAACCCGATTTTTCGCCCGCCAGCCCCGCCAGGCGGTGCACGTCCACCTCTGTATTGAGCGGCTGCAGGGTCGGCATACTCCTGGCCGCCTTGGCCGACAAGGTCTGGAAACGGTCCACTTTGCCCGTCAGCCCCTGATTGCCTGCAAAGCTGCGCACCACGGCGTTGTAATGCGTGCTGAGCGTGCCGATTGTGCCACCCAGTTTACCCAGGTGTTCGGCCACCCGTGCCACCTGGTTATAGACATCCGTAGCGCGCGCGCCGATCGCCTGGGCCTGTTCATTGCTGTCGGCCATCATCCATAAGTACGACACGGTACGCAAAATCGGCATGAGCGTCGTATGCGAGACCAGAATCACGCCACGTTCGTAACCATACTGGAAAATATTGCGAGCGTGCCGCAAGGCTTCGATATAAGCGCCCTCGATAGGCATGAACATCAGCACGAAACCCGGGCTGTTCATGCCGTCCAGCGCAGTATAGTCCTTGGCCGATAGCTGGTCGATATGGGTACGCACCGCCTGCAGGTGAGCATCCAGAAACTCCTGCCTGGCTTCGTCTTCAGTGGCATTGACAGCCTGCTCGTACGAGATCAGCGATACCTTGCTGTCCAGCACGATTTTCTTGCCATCCGGCAAAAACACAATGAAATCAGGATAGTTGGCGCGGCCGTCTTCACTGCGAAATAACACTTGTGTATCAAAATGCGCGCCCTTGTGCAGCCCGGCCGCTTCCAGCGCACTCTCCAGCTGCATCTCGCCCCAGTTGCCCAATGCCTTTTTGTCACCCTTAAGGGCACGCGC